>Ga0179593_1814770_pt1 | contig 15285 bp, 16 predicted proteins | sample CZODoug2_1_08_16_FD_185931 | JGI IMG/M metagenome (GOLD analysis project Ga0179593, IMG submission 185931) | Vadose zone soil fungal communities from Angelo Coast Range Reserve, California, USA - CZODoug2_1_08_16fungal (PacBio error correction) | ecosystem: Environmental > Terrestrial > Soil >... | reverse complement strand
CCGTGACCTCTTGTCTTTTTTAACCATCTTCTTTTTTCCTTTGGTTTACTTTTTTTTTTTTTTGGTGTTTTAGCCGCTTTTGAAGATCTCACCCTCCCCCTCTTCGGCAGCGGTTTTTTCGCACTTTCCCCATACGTTCCTGATGTTGTCTTTTTCTTCGGTGTTCGCATCAGAAGCCGGACTTTTTCAATGATCTTTCGTGATGAACCTCTCCCCCCTTTATCGTGGCTTAGAGGTGCAGCCCCTTTCCTTTTTCCCTGGGACAAGCCCACTACCCGGGCGTCCCCCTCGACAGACAGTTGTCTGATTCCCACCTTCCCGGCGTTGTTTCAAGGCATCTTGTTCAGAAAAGCAGGGGCGTTCTTGGATTTCTTTCCCAACCGGACTTAGCGCCCTTCTCATTTCCCCTTTTTTTCCCGGGGCTGTCTAAGTCTCGCTCCCCCCCTGCTCCCCCTTTTTTCTCCCCACGGCGGACACCCCCTCACCCCCCAAAGACCCATTCACTTTTCTGAACCTCCACAGCTCCCATTCTCACTCTTGTTCCAAGCCGTCCATGTTGGTTATCTTTTCTTTTTACGAACCCCTCCCCCCCGTTCGGATTGGGGTTTGACAGCTTCCTCACCCCCCCCTTTGTCTTTGGGAAGCCGGTTTGTAAGATTTCTCCTTCTGTCATTTTTCTTCTCTGGTCCAAAACTTCCGACCTTGCTCTCAAGGTACCTTTGGTTTTTTTCAGTTCCCTTTCTCAAATGTGATTGGGACGTCCATGACTTTAGATTTTTCTAACCCCCTCCCACCCCTTTTTTCCCCACTTGACTTGTGAGCTTTTGGTCACCCCTCTGTATCTCCTGGTGATCAACCTTTTTTCTCCGAGTTTGAACTGATTACCTTTCCGCAATTTCAGGTAGGGCGTTTTCCTCAGGAAAGACGTTCTGAATTCTTCTTCCCCCTCTCGGTTTTCTCAACTTTAGATTGCCATGGTAATGTCTTCCTTTGGAAATCGCGGCGGGATTTGTCGCAATTGTTGGCAAAGACCGTTTGCAGTCAGCCGTCAACCCGAGAACTTTATTGGATTCAGAACTAATCCTCTTTTACCTCTCCTCCTTTTTTTTTTCATCTACTTTTTTCCTTTTTGCCTTGAAATCGCGTCCCAGTTTTTTTTATGCGGACGTCGGCCCCGCTACCGGTATTGACCACCACCCCCAGCGGGCACCAACTAGCATGGTCCTAGGCCCCTTTAACTCCTCCTCCCCAAATGGCCGGATCAGTATTCACCTTTCAGATTAGTACTCTCTTTTCAACAAAGCCATTCGCGATTTTGATTCCACGGTAACTGTACCATTTTTTCTCTCCCCCCTCTATTGCCCTCTTGTTTTTCCCCCCCCTTCAAGACCGGGTTTGGTGACCAAGTCAACACGTCATTTTTTCGTTTTTTCCCTTTTATACCCACTGATTGGAAACCGATCCCTTCGCTCGTTTAACCTTCTCTGAACGGCGCCCTCCAATCAAGTGGTCGCGTCTCCCGCCAGCTCCCCCCCCCTTCCCGGAACGCTTCTGAAAATTGATTGCATTCCCTTAACATCCCTTCTCTTCTTTTTTCTGAGGGATTCAGTCTCCCACCCAATCCATCAGCTCCGCTATGTTCTTACCCCTTTCCCCAATGTCATCGCTGTTTTTCTTTTGAACACTGTATGAGATCTTTTTAGTTCTCAATTATTTTTTTCTTTTTTTTTTGGTTCGCCGAGTTGTTCCACTACTCCCCGCTATTCCCGGGAAATCCTTTTTCCGAAGGGCCGGTTCTGTTGCTCCGCCCTGCCTCCTCCATGAAAAGGGTCGACCTCAAGATGGCTTTCAAAAGAATTTTTCTTCACATAATTTTCTTCCCTTCTGATGTCGCGTTGTCATCTCCTGCTTCTCTTCCATAGTAACATGAGTCCTTTTTTTCTCCTACACGAATCAGCATTTTTGCAGAGTTATCACGTCAGCTATTATTTATTATCACACTGACCCCTCCCCTATCCGCGCCATCCAGTTCAACAGGAGTCTCCTTTTGAAATATTTGTAGCCCCCTTCCCTTTCAGATCAATCACTTGCACCGCGAACTGTTCCGATATAGATTTTTTTTTTTTCTTATGACTATCACCCCCCAATTTTCCCTTAACCAAGCCATCTCCCTTAGGTGGCGCTTACACTAACCAACCCGGTTTGTGACCCTTCCCCGGGCGATCTTCTCTGCCAGCATCCTCCAAATTCTTCTTTGAAAGTCCCGAGTCTTTACAGAGGGATTAAGAGCATAGGGCCACTTCCTTCAATCTCCCCTTTCGGCGATCACTCACGCGGAGTCATTCTTTCAGACCTCCCCTTTTCCCCGTGATTAAAAGGCGAAGGGCCTAGGGATCGAGTTCTAACATTGCCTAACCCTTCAATAGAACCTTCCTGGTCGAAAAAAACACTTTTTCGTCATGGATCAATCTTGTTTGGTCCAAATTTTCTGACCCCCCCCCCCCCATGGGGCCCCTGTATTCTCCCTAATAGGCTAGTGGAAGACTTTTTAGTCGACAGCTTTTGAAATTGTTTGAGTCGTGGCAAAGGGATGCCTTTTAATCCCCGCCCCCACTTTTTGCAAGCAGTATTTTACCCCCCCCTATGACGTCCTTTCATCTTTTTACAAAAAGTTTTCATCCCCCCTTCCACGGAAATTAGGCAGCCTCCCGTCACCCCCTCTTTTTCTTACCTGCCCCCCTGTCCCGTTTCCCCCAACAATTAGAGATCCTGAGCCCAAATTCCAACCCCCCGCTCCAAAGTGCCACCCCTCCGTGGTTCTTCAGGCCCCCCCTTTTCTGTGAAGATTCACTTCTGAGCCAGGTGCAATCGTCCCCATCGCACTCTGCGCCAGAGTAAGTGTCTTGTCGGACTCTTTTTAAACCAGGCATTGCTTTTCCCACTCAGTTTCTCCCCCTAGTTGGACGTAGCGGCCGCAAACGTGTACCCGGCGATCTCCACCCCTTTTTTCCCCGGATTCTTCTTGCTCGCATAATGTCTTTCCCCTGGGCCCTACATGTAGGATCTTTTGGCATCACACTAAACCAGTCAGCCCTAGGAGCCCCCTTCCCGATCCGGTTCCTTCCTCCCGTATAACGTAAGTGCATCTTGAATTTCTTCTTTTCCTTTTCCTTCATACCTTCCTCTTCTTTTTTCTTTAAAAGATCACGCGCTCCAAGGAAACCACGGGCTAATTAAACCCAACTTTTTCGACCCTTCCCCCCCTTGGGGTCCCCGCTTTTGAAGTTCTCGTTTCTGGTTTTTTAAATTTCGGAATCTCGGAATTTAACCAGTGTCAACGTTCCGCACCTTTTTTCAATGATCCCTCTCCTCATTCTTCCCTTCAATGATCAACTTTTTAGCCTTCTAGGCCAGCCGTTTTTTTTCGTAAGGCGGACCTCATCGAGTCGATTCTCTCTCTAACATCCCCCCCCTATTTTTAGAATTTTTCCGTTTCTTTGGTGTTTGCCTCCCCCAGATCTTTTTCGATCTCCCAAGATCGTTCGACGACTCGCACCCCACACATCCTCTCTATTTTCTTCCTTGGTGTTTTATCTCTTTGGTACGAACTTTCCTTTTTCTGATTTCCCTTTTCGGAGTCCCTGATCTTGACGCCCTCTGCCGCAATTTTTCGGTCTCAAAAATTTTCCTTTCCATTTCCCCCCCCCAACACGGTTACGCGTCCTAAGATATTCCCTTTTCCGGAAGAGCACTTTTTCGGGAGTCGGTTCGCCTACGAAGGTTTGGCCTGGTCTTCCGCAACCTTCCTTTTTTAACCTGACGGTTTATGATCATTCCAGAAGGGATAGGCCGCGGAGCCACCCCACGGGGAGATCCCCCGCCCTTCCCAGGCCGAAATCGAAGAAACGCGCTTCCCGCCGGCGAATTCAAACCCCCCTCGGAACTTTCCTTCTCGAAGCGCTTTCCCCTTCTCCTGGCAAGGAACTTCCCTTTTGAGGGTTGCGGATCTTGCGCCCCATAAACGACCGGCTGCTTCTCGCCTTTTGTTTAAGTTTTTTTCCTTTGCATTCCTTCCCGTCCCCCCTCCATGGCGTGAAAGGTATCCCTCTTTTCTTTTCGGCTCTCCCCCCCCCAGTCTTCATTTTTAGCAAACCCGCGATCCGTCCCTTTTAACCCCGATTTTTTGATTCCCCCCTTCTATGGGGGACGGCGAATCCCAGCCCCCAGCCTGTTTTTTAGCGCACCTTTGTCTTTTTTTTCGACCTTTCCCTTTTTTTGCTTGAAAGTTGCGGCAGGGAGACGCCAACTGCTTATCGGCCCTATGATGAGTTGGCCTCCTGAGAGGTTCTGTCTCTCCTCCCTCGAAAATGGATAGGTCTCCTATGAAGCCCGCCTCGGTAGTTCGCGATCGTTGATTCGATGTTTTTTTCTTCTCCCCTTCCTTTTTTTTCCACTTCCTTCTAGGGTCATTGCTTCTTAGGGTTTTCCTCTTTTTCAATCCGTCATGTCCCTTGGGAGAACCATACGAGGAGTATCAGCGGTGGCATTCATCTCGAGTAGTCCTCCACTTCGGTTTTTCTTTTCTATGTTCGCGCCGTCTTCTCTCAAATTTTTTGGCCTTTTTTTTTTACCCTTCAGCAGAAATTGTTCTGAGTTTTTCCCTTCTCTCCCCCGCCCCTTTGTAGAGGATCACCTCCCAACCTTTTTAGCCTTTGACATCAAGCCCCCACAAAGTTTCCCCCCTTCTCAACAAGGTTTCAACCTTTAGAGATTAGAGAACGTTAGGAAAACAGCCCTGTTTGTCTCTATGCACCCCCTTTTTGTCAACGGTTTATGAAACCTTGTGTTGTATTTCCATGACCCTCTTGATTTTTGCACTCCCTTTTTTCAAATTTTTTTTTCTCTTCCTTTTAATCGAGATTTTCTCTTAAATGATTTTTTCGGTCTCTTCCCAGGAGCTTTGGGACGGTAACTTCCCCATTTGGCGGCAGCCCTCCTCCTTTCCAGCACATTTGGGGCCCCTCCTCCTAGAATCTCCTAATTTTTCCGCCCCCGGACAGCGATTTTGATCTGACGAATCTCGCTTTTCGGACTAGTGCGTTTTTTTCCGAATTTTTTACGTTTTAGGAATGCTTTTTCCCGTTGACCCATCGTACTTTTTCCTGGGCTTAAGAAACCGGGACACACCGCCCGTTTTCAGTTTTAACCCGCTTCTCCTTCTTTTGGAATTCTCCCTTTGGTTTTTTTAGTGGCGTTTGATATCTAATTTTCTTTTGAGTACCTCAACCCTCGAACGGTCCAGTTGAGATGGGCTTCGTATTGCTTTACTGATCACACCCCCCCTCCGATCTTTTTACTGTGGCGTTCTCTCCTATTCCTGACTGCACTTAGAAGAAGGAATCCGGTTCTCCCTCAAAATTATGTGCTCCTGCATCTCCCCCTGCTGAATTCTTTGTCCTTCTCCCGTTCCCTACCTTTTTCTCGGCTGATATACAAGGGATCGCAGCACCAGTTTTTTTCCTGTTTGCTCCCCCTTCCTCCAGGAGCTGTTTGCTTCTCTTTCCCCTTTCTTCTTTTTTTCCTAAGGGAGGGATCACGTGCCTGGCTTTGAAACCCAAATTCCTTCCGCGACCTATTCTTCCCCCCCCTGAGACTGAGTGTTTTTTCTGTTAGGATCTCTCGCCGCCCCCCATAAAGTTTCTAGTCCCACGACCTGCCAAACCTCCCCCCCCCCTAGAAAGTCCTTTCTCCCCTCCCCCGAGTCAGTTACAAATCCATTTCCACTTTTCCTCCTGATTAAGAGAGGATTGTGGTAGTTCCTGAAAATGTTAAGGACCATCTTCCCTTCTTGTTGAAGGGACTGAATCCCTCCCCCCACGCGTCAGATTTTTGGAAGTTTTTTCCTGGTAATTTCGCCCCTTTCCGGTTCGTCGAGGGGCGGACATACCCACTTCCTTGGTGGCGTCTTTATGATTTCGTTCCTCTCCTGATTCCCCACGGTGATCTTGAATGGACGTTTTTCCCCTGAAGGTTTCAGCTCTGAAGAGGATCTCCAAGAGATGAAACTTGACTTCTTTTTTCCTTCCGTTTATTCTCCGTTATTTTTTCCCGCCCGCAATATATTTTTTCGATGACCCGCCCCTTTTAGGTAGTTGCGTTTTTTGAATATTCCGATCTGAATTTGTTGGAAGACCCGCTAGGGAGGGCGCGTCCCGCAGTCAGGATTTAGTTTTAGACTTTTTTTCCCGACAGTTCCCTTTCTCCTTTCTTTGCGTTCCCGCAGCATTGTTGCTTTTTTCTCAGTAGCTATCGCTTTTTCCGACCCTGCGAACCACTTTAGGGACGCAGGCGGCGTCGCCAGCAAATATCTTCTTCCCTTTTGTTTGACGAGACTTTTGCATCGCGCCTTTCTTGCCCCCTCTTGGTTGCGGTTTACGGTTTTCCCCCCCCCTGTTTTTGAAACACATCCAGCCCCTCCCGATGGCAACGGTCAGTTTTCCAGGAGCAGTCTCACCAATGTCTGCCCCTCTGGTCATCCCCTTTAATCCCCTCCTTTTTCCTCACATTCGTCTTTTTTCCCAACGCTTTCCCCCCTTCCCAATTTTTTTTCGGGTTTCCCCGTTCCCCTGGCGCGGTGTCAATCCGACGTCAGCTTTTTCCTTCCCCCCGAAGTCCCTTTTCCCATTTCCCGTAGTGTTTTTTTAAAGCTTCTCCCTTCCCCCCCCCCGTCAGTCTTGGACCTATAAACAGTGAGCGCACCCTCGACCTCTCTTTCCTGTTTTGTCCCAGTCCTTTGTGTATGTCGCCCTACGACACCTGGCCATCACGTTGCGGCCCAAATGATTGCAGCCACCGCCATACAGAATCTGGGCGGATTTTTTGGATTCAGATGACCCCCTCCCCCCCCCCCATCAGTTCTCAGTACCCTTTTTCGATGGGGTTTCAATTTTCATCGTCCGACTCCCCTCCTTTGCGGCTTGAAACTAGATTTGTCCTTTGTTTTCCTGTCTGACGTTTTTTTGTTTTTTTTAGAAGGTTTTTTCCACTTTGCGAGCGTTCCCGTCCTTTTCCTGAACGCCCACTAGTTCTCCTTCCGAGGGCGCGCCAGTTGTAATTGCGTTCCCGCCAGCTCGTTACGGTTAACAAGTCGAGACCCCCCCTCCCCCTTGAGTGCGTTTTCTTAGGTCCGTTCCCCCCTTTGGAGGCTGTCGCTATCCTTTTTGAATCTCCTGCGGGCCTTGCAACTCGGCCATTTGAAGCCCAGAGACCGTATTCCCTCAGTTACCCCCCCCCCTCTTTTCGATCCCGTCTCCTTCTTCTTCCCCCGGTCTTCTTCGTCTGATGCCTCCAAACAGTAATTTCAACTCGTTCAACAGCTTACTCGACCTCTCCTTTCTCAACTCCCCCTTTCTCCACCAGCGCTTACCCTTTTGCAAGCGCCTTTTTTAGGCTCTTTGATGAATATCACCCCAAAAAAAAAACCCCCCTTTTCCCCTCCCCGAAAAACGGTCTCTCCGTTTAGGAATAGATTCTACAAATGACCCTCCGTTCCCTGTGTTTTGGGCCTATCTTCTCTTTCCCCTCTGCCACCCTCTCCCAGAACCTCTTAACCTTATGAGTACCCCCCCCAGCGAAACGCTTTGGTTAGATGATTTTCCTTTTTTAACCACGATTTTCCTTTCCCCCAAGTAGACCTTTTATCATCCTTCCAACCCGGAGCTTAGCGCCGCCGCCCCATTCAGTGTAAACGGTATCCCCCAAGAGAGGACGCCAGCCCTCCGCAGGCAGTTGGAACCCCTCCCCTCTATGCCCCTTTCCCATAACGTTGCGCCGGGTTCCCCAAGGTCCCTTTTTTTCTGTTCTTTGACTTTCCCTCCTTTATGGCGCCTGAACCTTGGTCTACGAGCTGCCCCCCCCCCAATTCTTGTGTTCTCTTTTTTCGATTCTCCTTTACTCGTTGTTTCTCCTTTTTTTCCTTCTCTGAACACTGTTGGATCGGAGCCTTGGCTACGGATGAAAAGTGGTTTTAATACTCTACCAACATTTTGCACGTTTTGTATCGTCCTTCATCCCTACTGATCTTCTTCCCCCGTTTTCATCCACTTTTAGTCTCCGATAGATTCCCCAACTTTTCGCAGGTGGTTCGACTGCAACTACAGTGGCGGCACCCCCCCCCCTTTCGTCTGGTCTGCCACTAATTTCCCCCCCCCAACCCCCTTCTTTCACACTCGTCTCCTTTCTCTCTCCATCAGCAAACACTGCCGTGGCCTTCCGGTTTTGACGAGAACTTTTCACGACCCTCCCTCCTTGCTTTCTTTTTCCTGACTCCGATCAGGGTCTCTCTTTCACGACAATAAAGCCGCCGGTTGATGGCTATGACCTACCGGATGTCCCCTCTCCCGTTGGCTCCTGTAAACGTGACCTTTCCTTCAGAGCAGAGACCTTTCCACCGGCTGCTGTCTGATTAGCCGTCACCCCCTAATCATGAGTTAACCTTGGGCTATAACTTCTATCCTTGGGTTTGGCACATAATTTCCCCCCCCCCCCCTGTGAGACGCGAACGCCACGCCCTGGAGTTTTTAACCTGGCCTTGCCTTTTCTTCCCCCCGTAATGACTTTTTCCCTTCGCCTTTTCCCATTTGCGAACTTTCATACTCTCGTTTTATTTCCTTCCCAATCCGCAAGACCCCCACACGGGATATTTGGTCCTTCAAAAAAACCTTTTTCTCGACTCCCTTTCGCATCCTTTTTTTTTTAGACTTGTTCGGTGCGACTCCGGACTGTCCGTTCTTTTGTTTCCAGCTGGTCAAACCGTTTCTTAAGGTGCTCACCTTGTTCCAGGCTCTTCCTCAAAACTTTTTTTTCATCTTTTTCCCCATATAACGGTTTTCAATGATCATTTCAAGGGAGGGGAAGATGCGTAATCAGGCCAGCCGTGACGGCGGGCCGCCTTTCCCTTCTCCAATGCGCTTCCTTCCTGCGATGCGAACCGACTTTACGCGACTGCTCCCTTTTTCTCATGGTTGTTTGCCGACCCCAGGAGATGGGATTATTAAGTCTTTAACTCAAAATACTCTTTCCTTTCTTATTTGTAATCCGGGGTTTTTTTCTTTTTTTTTGGTCCTCTGTAATTTGAGTCGGCGTTGCCCCTCTATGAAGCTCTCTCGCTGGAAGTTTTTCGTTCCCCCCTCAAACTCTTCCGTTTTCTTCGGTTCTCCTCTCCCTTACATTTTTTTATGTTGAGCTTTTTTCGAGGCCTTTTCGGTCCGCCTTACGAAGCTTTGTTTGGCCTTGGAAGAAAATTCTTTCTTCTCCTGATAACTTCAATGGATTTTCTTCCCTTTTGCCTCCGTTTCTTCAAACGGGTATCGGACTCTTCTTAACGGTGACCTGGAACTCTGAACTTCCCCCCCCCCTTATTCCAGCCTCTTTTTACCTATGGGTCTGAGAAACATTTTCTTTCCCAACCCCCTTTGCAAGTTTTCCTTAGCGAAGCGGGTCACGGTTTTTCACTTTGCCAGGGAATCTCCCTGTTCCTGGGATTGGTTTTATTGGGCCACCCCCACAGCTGAAGTGACCTTGCCCTTTTTCTTTTTCTCCTGGAGTCCCTCCTCTTCTTCAAGGTGGTCTTTAATTGCCATTTTCGGTGAACGGACTTGATCGAAGGTGCGTGTTCGCTCTCGCACTTTATTTTCCCCAAACCTCCATGCCTCTTCCTCCTTTTTTTAGATACCCAGCATTTCAAGCAGGATTGCGATTTTGACGGCTACCTCCCTCACCCCCAATCCCCTTAGCAAAACTTTTCTTTCCCCCCCTCTGCCCGGACTCCCGTGCTCCGTGTTTTTGAAAACGAAGTTGGCGTCTACCGCTGTATTTCCTTTACCACCCGATGTGATGGTATTTTTTCCCCTAACGTTTCCCCCCTTCTGAACTTCCGTTGGGATTCGAGTCCCCCTTTTGTGATGAAGAGCCCTTTGATCAGGAAACGGAGTCCCTCTCTTTATTTGGTTTTATTCTTTAAAAAATTTGTGTCCGTTCGTATTTTCAAATGCCCGTCGCCTGAGAAACCAGACGTCCTTGGAGTATCTTCGTTTAACCTCTTTGCCGAAACGTTCCCCTTTTTCCCCTAAAAAGCCTCCCCTCCTTTTCGCGCGCTATTTTCTTCGAAGGCCGTTGTCATTGTTCTCTGGGGCGCCTCGGCGCACTTTCTTAGGAAACTTCACTCATTTATTCGAGTCCAAATGTTTTGTTTCTCTTTTCTGCCCCTCAATGGTGTTCTTCTTCAACCTGCCCCCATTTTCAGCGATGACCCCTCGAAGAAGACCAACAAGTGTAGACGAAAACACCGTGATTGAACCAGTACCTTGGAGGCAACGTCCCCCTTTCCCCCTTTCAGCCGCCAATCGTTCTTGTAAGCTAGTAGCACGTGAAATTCAATTTTACGATTTTTCCTCCCCCATGATTTTGTTGCTCTGTTGCCCTTATTCTCCCATCCGTGTGTCATCGAGCAAAGGTACAACTGCCTGTTGCGATGGCGGCAGCGTCTTTCGTTCGGTCCATTTCCTTTTCATTTCTCCCTGCGACCCCTCTTTTTTTCCTTCCCCTCCCCCAGACCCCCCCTTTCTTGTGTGGCTTCAATCGCGGCCTGCGCTTAACATGATTGCTTCCGGATTCGTCTTCCTCTTTTTTACGCCTGTCTCTTCTTTTTGGGCCATCTTTGCCGCGTTCCCAGGGCTTTCTTTGACAACAACGTGGAGGTGTAAGCGCCCCTCTTCCTTCTATGTAAGTGGTTTCCTTCTCCCCGTGGCGGTTTTTCCTCTCTCCCCCCATTGGAGAAAGAATCTCCGAAGGTCTGAGGACTTGCGGGGCGTGTCATCTGTTGTTATATTGTGACAATCTTTTTTTCCTGGGGACCTCCTTTTCTTATCTTCTTACGGGTTCGAAAAAACTCCTCCAGGAATCGTTTCGTAGAAGCTGGATCTTTTCTCGTGAGGAACTTCCCCACCCCTTGATTTTCCCCGCTTGAACCTTCCCCTTTCACTTGCTGTAGCCACAGGAGTCGGGATAGAGACATTTTTTTTAATGCCCGACTCTGTGAGAATTTCTCGCAGGCGCGGTTGGCTTCCTCGCCCCCCTCACTGTTCTACGTCCTTTCCTTATTGCAATGTCTTTTTTAACCACCCTTTCACTTCGCTCCATGGGATACCAGCGACGTTGGTCCGGGAAGTATTACGAGCGCCCCCCCTTCCCCTTTATGAGGCAAATCCCTGCAAACTGAACAGTCCGTTCTACACTAACAGATCGCTTCCCCTCCTAAATCCCCCCCTTCCGAGGCCCCGAGATTATTGTTTGTTAAATGATGCTTCACCTTAGCAAAGCTGCTTTCGAGGACTGAGGATTGGGGTGCCCGTTTGATTACCCCAACGTTCTTTTGTATTGGCCTCCTTTTTCCATTTTCCCTCGTCCCCGGCTTCCTTTCTTACGATGGGCGGACCCAATTCCGCCTGGGTGGAGCACGGTCTCATTTGCGATTTGCGTTTTTCACTTTACGCGCCCCGGTGTCCCCCCCTTGTTTCAATGTCTTAGTGTAGAAGATGACGATACCTGTCAAACTTTTCTTCGTCCTTGTCCTTTGTCCCAAAGTCTTCAGCGTATTTCCTCTTGTCTAACAACCGCGCACCGATAAAAAATTATTTTTTTTGGGCCCGAGGCTTCCCTCACAAAAATTTAGGTAGTTGGTCCGACTTTTTGGCACCCTCGACGCGAAGGAGGTTTCCTTGAAACGGAATGATTTTGCGTCCGCGGTGCGTTTGGCTCCCTTTTTGTTCTTGTTTGTTTCATGGGCGTTCTCCCTTCGGCGGTCTTTTTCCCCTTTCACTGTTTTTTTCCTGGCCACTTGGCCGCGTTCCGCCTACCCCCCCGTTTCCGCTATGCGCAGGTACTTGATGCGAGGAAGAAATATCTCTCTATTTTTTCCCCCTCCTGTGAGAGGATCTTTTTCCTTCCCCTTTGTTGCATCGCGGAAAATTTCCCACCCCTTTTTCCGTGGTTCGGCGGAACGCGTGACTTTCTCGGTCTTGCCCCCACTTGGGGGAGGGAAACACCTGCCGGATGGAACCTGTTTTCATTTATTTCCAATCGCACCCCCTCCCCTTCCGAATCTTTGCACCTTTTGATTCCGGTAAGTCGCTTCTTCCCCATTTTTTCGTCCTTTTTTTTCGGCACGCAACCTAACTGGAACTTTTTTGGTAATCCCCCCGTCTCATCTCTCTTTTCGTTTTTGGCACAAAGATTCCTGTTTTGGTGACCACGCCCCCCCTTCCCCCTCTGTAAAGGTCATCGTGCCCGACTTGTAGTGGGTTTTTTCCGATTATAACCCTTAATGATCCCAAACACCTTCCCTCCGTTTTCACGTTTTACTCCCCTTCGCACTTTCCTTGAGACCGTGCCCTCTCCCCCCGAGTTGTGATGTCTAGACGAACCCACTTCTGTTTACAGGTGAGTTCTCGACCAGGCTTCTGTACCCCCCCCTTAATCTTCTACATTGTTTTTCTTGATTCTGCAACCCCCCCTCCCCCCCTCAGCACCAACCCCCCAAAACCCCCCCCCCAAAAACACCACCACACCCCCCCCCCCCCCCCAACCCCCCCACCCCCAAAACCCCCCACCCCCAGGAGTGGCTTCCATTTTCAGCAGCCTTCCCACGCTGCACTCTTTAACCTTTCTCGTCTTCGGTGTGTTTTATTTTTAATTCCCCTTCCCTGGTTTTTCGCAGGTTCCTCTCCCCCGGTATTTCGACGGTCCGCGAGACTTCACTTTTTTCATAAGGTAGCGCGAATCGCCCCCCCCTGGAGAGACAGTTCCTTTTTCCTCAGTATTTCCCGCCCCTTTCTTCCCTCAGCTTTCGATGAAGTCCCCCTCTCCCCGCGGCGATGCTCACCTCCATTATCTCAGAGGATGATGTCGCGATACTTCATCTACTGATGGCGCAGCTTCCCTCCCCCTGTTAAGTGCCTGCACCTCTCCTTCCTAGTTCCTCTGCTGCCCTTAATGATGCTTTCTCACCGGATTTTTTTAGTGATACACCGTAATGCGCCCCCTTTCAACTCGTTAAACCCATTTTCTAAATATGTACCCTCAACCCTCCCCCCATGTGAAGAAGCCTTCCCCCCTCCTCGAGCGCCCCTTTTTTCTATGATAAAAATTCTGTCCTAGCACAACCGCCCTTCCCCCCTTATACTCACAAGACATCGACTCCTTTCCCTGACTCTTTTGGTGCCCCTTTTTGCTTCCGGACGAATCTCTTCCCCCCCCCTCTTCCCTCCCCTTCCCCGAGAAACACCGTAAGCGCGAAAGCACGAGTCCTTTCCAGAGAGATGCGGCAGAGAACGTTTCACTGAATCTTTTTAGTCCCCATTTAACACATTGTGTTCGAAGCCCCCAAATGCTGCTGCGCTTTTCGTCAAGACCAATTCATTTTCCCGGTACCGGCCACCCGCGGTTCCCCAGAAGAACGGTGCGTTCTTTCAAGACCCTTTTCTCGCGTGCTCATCTAGTTGATCCCCTTGTCCTCAAAATTAAACTTTTTTCCTTTAATGATCCGTTATGGAGAATGGCCTTGCCCTTTAAGAGCTACAAACAATTTCTCTTGCGGATTTCGAACGTCGTTTTCCTTCTCATGTTCCAGATCTCTGTTTCTTTTTGCTCGGAGGACATTTTTCTAGCTGAAACGGGGTTTTCTTATAATCTCCCCCCCCACATTTTCCAGCAGAGACCACAATTTTCTTTCACAAAAATTTATCTGATTCATTCCGGCAGATCGCTAAAACTTCAAATGACACCTGTCTTTTTCGCATCCCCTCCCCTCACAACGCAGGTTGAGTTCGAATGAAAACAGTTCGCCACCCCCAACCACCCACCCCCCCCCCCCCCCACCCATTGGCAAACAATTTAGTCTAATAATTGCTTTTTTTGTAGTCCCCTCCGGATTTACCAATCGCGAATAGCCCAACGCACTTAATGAGAACGCACCTTCCTTGTGCGATGTAGCTCTTTCCTCATGAGACCCGGTGCACCCAGCAAATACGTCCCGGAGACTCCTCTTTCTCACTGTTTTCTCCTCCTGGTCCTTCATAGTCTGGCTGCGCCCCACCGACGTTGATGTCTGCATGACATCCCGGTAGGACTCCCCCACGTTTTTTCTGCCCGTCAACGGCCGGGAAGGGCGCTCCCCCCGCTCCCAAGTGCCCACCCCTGGGGGGGGAGGAGGGGTAGTTTGAAGAGAAGACTCATAGGGTCGGGGCGGGGGGTGGTTCGCTGGGGGCGAGTCGAGGCCTGGGGGGGGGCTGTGGAGCGGCTTGGGGGTTGGTGGGGGAGGGGGGGGGGTTGACGGGGGTGGAGTGGGGGCGGGGGGGGGGGGGTGGTCGGGTTTGGGTGTTTGGGGACTTCATCACAAACCCACACCAAAAACCCCAAAACCACAACCAAAACACAACAAACATCCAACAAACAAAAAAAAAAACAAAAAACAACAAAAATAAACCAATTTGGGTTTTAAAAAACCTCCACAAAACAAAAAAACAAAAAAACCAACAATTTTTTTTTGGGGGGGGGTTTTGGTGGGTTTGGGGGGGGGGGTGGAGTTTTTTTGGGGGGGGGGGGGGGGTGGGGGGGTGGGTTGGTGGTGTATCTAAAATGATGGTACTCCCCATAACGCGTCTTTCTTTATTCTTTTGGCATTCACTCCCTCACGGCAGAAGTCCCCACGCACGCACCTCCAGCGCGAGTCCCGTTCCCTCCCCCGCATGGCACACACGTATGAAATTTTTCCTTTCCTCCCATTCAGCCTAAATTTACCGCGCCTTCAGCGTCGTTTATTGGAGGTACCCCTTTTACGCCTACCTCCCAGGAAACACTTTCCCTCAACCATTGCAAGATATTCGCGACCCCCTTCCCCTTCTTTGGAAAGACTGGTGGATGTCCCCTAAGTCCGGAGGGATTTCTTTCTATGGTCAATTTTCGGCCCGCCCGAAATTTCACGGTATCGTCCAGAGTACTACCCCTTTAATCTGATACGGCGTCCTTCCTCCATTTTATAACATTTCTTTTGCGTCCCCCGTAGCCACGCCTTTACTCCTCCTCTCCCAGTCTCTCCATGCGCTTCCGCTGTATTTTCTCCCCTCCCGGCAGAAACCGTAACCCTCTTCGAGAATTGATGAAGGTTGTAAGCTCCACCCAAAGAGGTGTTTTCAAGCTCCTCCGTCCTCTCACCCCATTCGTTCCCCT
>Ga0179593_1379260_pt1 | contig 15285 bp, 15 predicted proteins | sample CZODoug2_1_08_16_FD_185931 | JGI IMG/M metagenome (GOLD analysis project Ga0179593, IMG submission 185931) | Vadose zone soil fungal communities from Angelo Coast Range Reserve, California, USA - CZODoug2_1_08_16fungal (PacBio error correction) | ecosystem: Environmental > Terrestrial > Soil >... | reverse complement strand
CCTTGCTTATTGGGAAAGAGAGATCCTCCCTTTTTCCCAACCCAGTTTTCTTTTAACACATTTTCCCTATCAGCCAACATCACCGAATCCCGACTCGTCCCGTGTGTGACTTACTCCCCAGTGCCAGGTGTTCCTCCCAAGAAGACAGATCTTGTTTTATCCCGCAGTCTTGTTATTTTGTCGCCGGTCCTGTTCGTCCTTTTTCTTAGCGGCTCTCAGATGCAAACTTCGTCTTCTGAACGCGAACTCTTTGGACTTTTTGTTCTTTGTTAACTACCCGGCAAGACTTGCCCTCAACGAATGTGCTTGCCCCAATACGGCACAGACAAGTCAGGTGACCGTGCTGCTGTTAATTCCCATCTCTTTTTTCCGGCCCCCTGCACCCCGTCTATGCCTTTTTTTTTTCTCCAAACCTCGGTCTGTCTATTGGCTGCCGCTTTTCTTGATCGTCAATCAGGATGCTCTGAGCCTAATATCATTCCCTGAATTGCTCCATGCGCTTCCGTTTTCATCCGCTTCTGGAAGGCTCCCGTGGCGTCTTCCCTCGTCCCATCCCGGGGTCTCAAAGTTGCGAACATTTCGTGTTTCCGCGAAAACTCTGGTAAGACATGCCCGCCCCATTCCGAGACCTTTTTTAATAAGCTGTGGTCCATTTCCGCCACGCCCCTAAGCTCTTTTTTTTTTTTGTTCCCTGACCAGACCTGGCAAGGCTCGGATTTCCCCGTTCGTCAGAAGACACCCTTTAACACCTCCCATTGCGCCGAATCGTCGTCGTAGATTTGTCTTTGGTGTGGCCTCCGCCTCATCAATTCCGCCAAGAATCTTCGTGAGTCTATTTCTTTTTCACTTCTGTCGACGTAGTAATTTCATGAGTAGACGCCTCGTTCTTCCCCCCCCCTAGTTCATTTCTCGCCCCCCTTTCTGCACAAGTAGTAGTGCCAACCCTGCTGCCCTGACTTTTGTCTTGGCTTATAACGACCTCCGCGTAGCCCTTTTCTCCTATTCTTCCCCCTCTTTTTGTTTTATTGCGTGGATGGAATCAATGCCATCTGTTTCCTACACTATTTGGCCTGGACGAGATCAAGGTTCCCCGCATCGTTGCTACTGTTCGGCAGCTTTCCTTTTCAGCCCTCCACCCTCTCTTTTCTATCTCCTCTGTTTTGCACACGTCGTGACCCTTCGGACTGAACTGCTCATACGGCTGTGCATACTCTTTCTTATGGCATTAGCACCACTGTTCCGCTTCCAAAGCGGTTGAATGGCTGTCTTTTGGTGTAGTGCGAGCTTCTGACGGTGGTGACCCGGAACCCCGAGGTTACCTTTCACCTCTCCCGCGCCCCGTTTCTGCCGCTTTTCGCCCCTCTTCCCCCCAAGATCCCTGCTAGTTCTGCTCAAGAGGCATGTCGCTCTTGATCATTTTTTTTGTCTGGTTCCCTCGCCGGTTCTTGTTTTTTCTTTTTGCCTGTTGGCAGCCCCCCTAATTCCCCATCAAACGCAGGAAATCCGTTCGTTTTGCCGAAGCTTTCTACTCGGCGCACCCCGCCCCGGTCTCCTATCCCGAACCTACCTTGTTTTTTCGGTCCGGCCGCAATTGCTTTTCGACCCTTCTCTGAGTCCCCCTCGTCATCGTAGAGCGTTTTTTCCACAGTATTTGAGAAATTCATCCACTGTTCTGGATATTTCATTCCTTCTTGGACGCTTTGATCAAGCCCCTTCAAAGGTCATCTCTCTCGGGCTACACCGTTTCTTTTCCTTGTCCGATTTTTTGCCACCATGAGCTCCTCTCGGAGTATGTTCTCCTTCCAACGGAGATTCTTCATTTGTGCGTATCAATTCCAGTTTTTCTCTTCCCGCCGTATCGTGTAATATCTGAAAATCCCCCCCTTCCGGAATAGGAGTTGTTGTAGACGATATCGATGGGCTGTCGTTCCAGTCGAGACAAGGACGCGTGGGGCCTTGGAGATTTTTCATTCTCCGGTCCTTTTTCTTCGCTGACTCGCTTTAGGTCTCTGGGTTCTAAGCGACCCTTTGACGAGCATTCCGTAGTACATAGGTACAGACCTTCCCCCCTCACAGTTTTTTTCCCCCGGTTCTTTTGGTGCACGGCAAGCAGAGGCTCGAGACCTCGCGCTGTCGCGTCGCACTCCTCTCCTCCTCGGTGTTTTTTCCTCTGGATTTTATTATGCGTCATCTACCCCCTTTCGAGCTCATCTTCCTTCTCCTTGCCGTGCCAGCGCCCGTGGTTGACTGGAGTGTAGTTCCCTCTCAATGCTTCTTTTTTCCCCCTTTCCTCCCCCTCGCCCCGTTTCCCCTGCTCCTGAGTCGATCTAGTTTTTTGCCTTCCGTCAACCCGCTCCAGCCTGTCGACCACCGGGGGCGAAGTTTTTTTCGCTGGCCTTCTCCTGCCCAGCACATCGTTTGGAGATCGTCGACCACTCCCCTCTTCCCTTGCTTGAATTTTAATGTATTCTACTTTGTTTTTTGTCAGCCTTTCTCTTCGCCACCCCCTACTTTTTTCCCGTGTAGAATCTTTTTTTGCTTCCAATTTGATATTATGTTGCCTCAATCCACGGCCTAGAAAATGGTTGCAAGGCTATCCCCCGATCCTTTCCTTCTTTTATCAATCCGTCACGACTACATCTTCGAAGTTTGCGTCGAGTTATAAGAGTATCTACTTGCCCCTTCCCCTTACTCGACGATATTGGAATAGATATCCGCCCTTCTGCGGTCCGATGTTAGACCCCATTTTATTTTTGTCTACTGGGTTTTCTTTTTTTCTGCGGTTGTACCAATTTGATTTTTTCCCTTTTTGAGGATGGTGGGAAATTACGGCTGCCAAGGCCAAAGAACACGCGCTCTCCTGACTCTGACGCGCATGTCCCGTCCGTTTACTTCCTTGATATGGTGACCTTTATAGAGCGGATTTAGGCTTTCGGTGTTAGCGGGTTCCTCTAGTCCTTTTTCCTTTTGGCAAAACCCCTAGCTCCCCCCCCCCAAATCCCGCCATCCCCCCGCTTGAAAGTCTTTACGGAAGTTCCCCTGCCGAACATCTTCCCGTATGCCCGTTTATGAGAATTTCCTCCTTCCTCAGATGCCGCGTGTTTCCTCACGTGCCCACAAGCGTCTTCAAGACCCTGCTTTTTTTTTTTCGAAAGAGTGCCCGTTTTGAGCGATGAGGTGTCCCTTGGAATCAAGTGCTGTCGACTTGTTACGATTGTGTTTTTTTTTTTTTCCCCCCAACCACCCACTACAAAATCCTCAATAGCATTTTTCACGAGTTTGTTTTCCCCTCAGCCTTCCCCCACCCCCTGTCGATTTGATCGTGCGTACAACGATTGACTTCTTTGCTGTTTTGCGATCCGCATCGTTTCCCCTCTTTTGGATTCGAACTGTCGACGCGACAGCTTCGACGTGTCCTCCCTGCTCCCCACGTGCCGTATGCTGTTTTTTTTTTTCCGCTCTTGCTTTTTCGTGATTATCCATCCCCTGTTCCAACCAATAATAACTACTTTTTTCTCTATTGCGTTTTCCCGGTTAGGACGCCCTTACACCCCTTATTTCAATCTTGATGATGTATGGTCGAAGTGGACTCACCCTTTTAGTCGTGGCGGGCGGAACCCCATCTTCTTAAGTCCTGCGAGTTACTGGTTTGAGTGTCGCCCTGCCATATAACCTTTCTGACTACCCTTTTCTAGGTTCCGTTCTTTTCCAGAAAAGGGAGAATGCCGGCAATATTTTTTTATTTTGAAGAAGGCCCCGCGACATGAGCAATTCCTTATCCCCGAGATTCTGGCCAAGATGCATAGGCTTTCCCATCCGGCCAGGCGGCCTGCCTAGCCTCTCCTTTTGTTTTACCACGGCATTTTTTATAGGGCTTTCCTCCTGAAGTCAGAGTCAGTCTTCCCAATACTTTTGAACGCGACTATCAGGGTTTGGTTTCTTCCTTCTTTGCTTTCCTGGCGTCCTTGCTCTCCCATCTTTTTCCTTATTTTTGCTTCTACCTACAACCTTCGGCGTATCTTTCGGAGTTCTTCGTCATTTGCCGAGGCATGCCCTCTTAGTTTTCAGGACCCTGGGTTCGCACGCCCCCTGCAATGAGAACACAACTTCTTTCCCTCTCGTTTTGCGACCTTTCTTTAAATTGGTCTGAATCTTCACCCCGCGCCTTCGCGCTAGAGAAATTTCTCTGATCTCTCTTGTTGGCACTGTTGAAAAGGCGGTCATGAGTCTCGCCCGCATCCTCTCTTCTCCTTAATCAGTGTGTTTTTCGTCTATGCCCGGTTATGTCTTCCCTGAGGCTCCCTTTCTCCCCCTGCCCTTTTCGCCAACCGTTTTTTCCGTTAAGTCTTTGAGTTTTTTGGATCTCTCCCTCCATGCGTTTCAGCGACCTGCGTGTTCCCCCCAGAAACGAGAGTTATGCTTATGTAGCGGTCGCACCATTGTTTTTCCCGCTCATTCTTGTAAGAGCCGAGTAGCGAAACCCTCCCCGCCCATTCTACTGATTTTCCCAGTTTGTTAGCCTTCACCCCCAGGACAGAAGGAGTCCCCATTCCCCTGCTTTTATAGTTGTCCTACTAATATTACTATCTTCTGTCCAATTCATTGCCTCCCTTCCCGCGGACCTTCTATTCCCACTTACACCCCTTTCCCATTGTATTGCCAATGCGTGGGCCCCACAGCGGCTCGTTCTCCTTTCAGCCCGCTTGGCAGCCCGGTCCGAAAGAGGATATTAGCCTTCCGTTGGCATCCTAATGTTCTGCTGCAGTTCTCCTCTTCGATTGCGGCAACACTGATCCTTCCTTTCGCCCATATCCTTTAGTGTCGTCCAGTTTGCGCTAATATTTGTACCCCTGCGGAAGTGCACTGTCAGTCAGAGAACCATTTTTCTCCTCTGTGTGTCGAAGACACGACGAAGCTCTTGTTGATCCTTGCTTGAAAAGACCTAGGATCGTCTTTAGGTTTAAGTACTGAACCCTTTTTTAAAAACTGCCCATATCGGCCTCAGAGTGTAGCTTTTGTATTTCGGAGAGCCTTTTTTCGGAGGAGACTTCCATCCAGACTAGTCTTCTCCCCAGCATCCTTCGTGTCCTAGTCTTTAGTGAACTCGAATCTTTTCGCCCCCGTCTCCCAGTTTTCCCGCGTAGAGAAAAAAGTCGGACTAGGATTTACACAAGTTTCCTTCTGTCGTTCCTAACGACGACCCCCCAACCCTGGATTTGACTCTTTTGAAAAATTCCTCTTCTCCCTTTTGCCCTCTCCTTCTTGAGTGGTGCTTGTTTTCGTGGATTTTTTCACGGCATGACACCATCGTTCCACTCCAATCCTTCTTCAGCACTTCCAATTTGATTCCCTTCCCACCGCCATCCCCCTTTATGGACCCTCTTCTTTCCTGCAGGTCAATCAGCCCCGAGCGGGATGATGATCTTTCTTCCGAACACGTGCCATGCCAGACTGACTCATTCTTTTTCCTTCTTATTCCTTATTCATTTGCCTACGGAACTGTTATGTCATTTCAGGAAAGACTTCCACACCGGGTGGACTGGCGGCCTTTTTTCAGCGTTATCTTCCGGTTTTTCCCCCGAACACTTTTCAGGCAACTCTCTTCCCAGTCTTGACTCCCCTTTTTTTTTCCTGTTTCTTTCGTTCCCGCCCGATTGTGATCCAGATCCCTCTGTCAGTCGATGCCCGCTGCGCGATCGGATGGTGGAACGCCCCCCCTTGTTTGGCCTTCTTTGGCAGCCCCCCTCCTTCCACATATTAACCTCCGTGTGAAATAACGGCTTTTTTTTCCTGCAGTAAGGTCTCCTTTTTCGCCATACCCCCGAGCTTCATTCTCCGTTCCCCATCCTCTTTGTTATGTCGCCGGCCCCCTCGAAGTCTTGAGCCCAACGTAGAGTCTCTGTAAGTCTTCTCCTCTCTGCATCTTATACATATACCCGACCCCCTTCTTTTTCTTTTTTTTTTTTATCCCGATTCGTTAATTCTTTTCTCAGTAATTTGAAAGGATCGCCTCCGGCGCCCCCCGCGATATTCTCCTCGTTCCTGAAGATAATGATCTCGTCGTTCTTGGTTTCGCCGAAACTGAGCTTACCTGGCGTTGCTTTCAACATATCAAGCTCCGCCGGCCTCCGCCTCGAGCCCCTCTTTTGCAAAATACCCTGATACCTTTTTTTTTTCTACTTCGATGTGATTGGACGCTCCTCTGCTTAGCGTCCCCGCTTGCCCAGGGAGACATGCTTTATCCTGGGTGACGGACCTCGCTGCTCCCTTTTCCAGCGGCGAGGCTGCTCCTAAGAGCCTTCTGCATTTTTAGACCTTTCCTTTTCCCTGGTACTCCAGCCCCTGTGTCTAAAACATTGGTTTGGTCTTCTCCGAATCTCCCATTTTTTCATCCGTTTTAGCGATTGAAACTCGTCTCTTTTCCTCTTGTGTTGATAGAGTTGTATTTTTCGGCATTGCTCCTACAGTCTTTTCGCTCTCACTTCGTTCTTTTTTTGCCTGGTCTTTCCTTGCCCCCTTTTTTCCACAACTGTGTTTGCTTACTTATTTTCTCCTTTCTGACTTCCTCGCTGCGGTGCGTCCCGCTTCGTTGTGCCTTCGACGCCCCATCTCCCTGAAAGGTTTGCGAGGTGTCTCCTGCTTCTTGCCCCACGCACCTCTATAGTAGACCAGAAGTCTTCGTCGGTTTTTCCCTTGTTTTTTTTTACTTTCTGTAATGCCCGGTTCTAATCCCTATATCGTTCCCCTGCCTCTGCCATCCAAGTGGCAGGACCCCTGCGATTCTTCCTCTTTTTCCCCCACTCTACCACGGAGAAAAATCTCTTTTTGCGCGGAGAGCGATGGCTGCCGACTCTCCCTTACATCCTTAGATTGTCCCCATTCACTTTTAACCCGCACCCTCGGCCTCTTCGGACTCGTCATTAGAAATGCTGATTCCGATCTTTCCACCCCCGATTCGTTTGGTTGATGAGTACTTCTTATCTGGTTTCCTCGAATTCTATCAACCAGTATTTTTCTTCGTTGAGGTTTGTCTTACCTTGCAAATCCCCGGCGGCGTCGATAACTTAAGATAGAGACACCGATTTCTCTTTTCAATTCTTCAGTCGTTATCACTTATCTCATTGCTGTGCGCGGGGTTTATACGGGTTTTAGAGCAGGGGAGTGTCTCTTTTCCTTCTTTTTCTAACCCCAGGTATATACGTTTACCCCCCCAATTGAACCCCCGCTTGGAAGTCTTGGCCATCCAGTGACTTCTTCCCTATACTCCTTCTTTAAGAAGAAGATCGGCAGTCTGGCCGACCCTTCCCCGGCCCATCCCTGGCTCGATTAATCCTTCGGCTGTTTTCCTGTGTGCCGAAGAGCTCCCCGACTTTCCCTTCAACTCTCTTGGTCTCATTCTCCTCCTTATCGACTCCCATATTATGACACTCTGGAAGGCCCCCCCCGTTCCAAGCACATCCCAAACCCTCTCTTCTGCCACTTTGTACGGGATTTGTGGCGGTCTCTCAGATTACAAACTCAATTGGCCTTTGGGATTCGGAGGACCCTGCTCCTGTTCTTTTTGTTCCTCTGCCTCCGGTTTTGCGTCGCGGCTGAAACCTTTGCGACCGTTTCCTCAAGCCCTGTTAACCTGATGCCCCCACGACTCTCCCTTTGCGCAGACGTTGATGAGGCGAAGTGAGATCTCAATCTTCCCCCCCCCTCCTCCGAGTTCGTACCTCTTTTTTTATGTTTTCACGGGTTCTTCTGAATTACTACCCCCTTGAAAGCCTATCCTCGTCTTTGTTCTGACTCAATTCAACAAGCGCTTATTCGTGGCGGCTTTTTCCCCCCATATGACCTTGCGCGTCGAGTGCTTCTCTCTTTTTGTTTTAGACGGCCAGATCTTTTATCGGAATTTCCTACTTCCCTTTCGGGGCTCTTCCTTAGACTGAGCCGTGCCCACGTCAATACGAGTATGTTTGAACCTCGCGGAGAAATTAGAAATTTGCTGGCCCTCCCTCTTTTGCTTCTTTTGCATCTGCCTCCAGAATTCCCTGCTTTAAGTTTCTTGATGATTAGGTTGCTCCGGCGAGTGCAATCACTCTTGCTGTTCCCCAGAACATTCAGCGCTGCTAACTTTCAATGAAACTCCCCGGTCCCCCCCTTTTTTATCTCCCCAAGATTAATGGCCTGATGCCCATTCGTTTCGCCTTTTTCTTTCCCGGTGTGACGCCCCCCTTTACAAACAGTCCCTCAGCTTCTTCCCTTTTCCTCGCTTCTATGGAGGAAGAGCTGGCTTTGAACACAAATGTTCTTTCCCTCGCGACACCCCCTCCCCAATTGATTGGTTTGCGTCCGAGTCGGCTTCATCGTCCCCCTTTTGGCCCGGAAGAGTACTGCTCCTTCGCGAACTTCCCTGAGTAAATTTGGATGAGATAATCTTTTGATTTGGGTCCCCCCTGAGGTAGCTTTCCCATACACCCAATCCCGAATCTCCATTTTTTCTGTTTTGTTTTTGTCTTGAGAGATGTGATGAGGGGACTGTTGTCTTTCCCCCCCCTTCTGAGCTCCCCAACCGGCCCCCCGCGAGATCCCCCCCTTTTGCCAGTTCGCTCCGAGCCGCGTGTTTTTCCTCTTATTCCCAGCTTTAAGAAGCCGCGTGCGCCCCCCGACCGCAGCGGTTTTTGTATGTATTTCCTATTCTCCTTTGTTTCCTTCACTCCTCTCGTGTTCCCTAAACTGCGTTTGTTTCGTCCCGCCCGCCCCACAATTTTGACAGCCCGGTCTTTTTTGCTACGTTTTGACTTTCACAACCTTTTTTCATGACTTTTACGAAACGAATTTTTTAGAGGGCAAACGTGCCTTCCCCTCCTCTCTGGACAAGTGCTGTCCATTCATTGGACTTCCTGCGGTCTCCCCATTGCAACCTTCCCCTATCTTTTAAATTTTAGGTTGCAACCAGCGGGTTCGTTTCTTCAGGAAGCCGCTGGCCTTACTTTCACCGGTGGCCCCATATGCATGATCGAATCACCTTTCCATTTCATTTTCTTTTTCCCTCTCATTCCGTCTTACAGTTCTTTTTCCCGTCTACATTGTTCTGTCTCCTCTTTTCATCCATCCGTTGTCGGGAAAGTTGATACAGTTTATGCTTGCCGCGCCCCCCCCCCCTCTCTAGCACCTGAATCTCGATCCTTTTTCTCCTCTTGGTCCCCCCTCCCCCCCGCAAAGAAGACTGCTGTTTTCCCTTTTTCGTTTGAACAGACAGGTCGGGGATTCGTTACTTCTTCCTAAGAACTGGTCAAAATCAACGAGCGCTTGAACTCGTTAGTCGTAGTATTTTTTTCTCTAGACTCGTATCTTAGAATTTTATCACAGGGTCCTCCCGCATTCTTCGTCGGTGATGTGACTTTAGTTTCGAGTCTGCGGTCTAGTACATTTTCCATGTCGACTCCCCCCCTGTCTTTTACCCCCCTCCATTGTCCCCCCAAAAAGAAGAATTGAGAGTTTTCCCTTCCCCCAGGATCAATTTATGCTCTTCTCCCTCAACCCCCATTAGAGTAGTCTCGATCATTTTTTTTTGATGTTCGTTATGGACCTAATTTGCCCCTTCCCCTCCCCCCCCTAGAGCGCTCCTCTCTACTTTTAGTACCCCGTTCCCACCCCCGCTGTTTGAGACCGTCAGATTCTTTCCTGCCCCTCCGGTCAGAAGCAGAGCGGGATGATATCTACTTCTCTTGAATTTCCCCCTTTTCGTTCCCTCACTGAATGAATCTCCGCCTCCAATCCTGCTTTTCCTCTTTCCACGGAACTTTATGGCCGCCTCCCGGAAAAAGATTCACCCCCTTTTTTGCGGATTTGGTTTTCATCGTAAGACTATAGGGGGGACTAAGCCCAATTCAATACTCTCTTCCCCGCGTTTCTCCGACGACAAAGGCTACCTCTTCCTGCAGTCCTTCCCATCCTCCCCCCTATAAATGTTATTTTCCCCAGGTCGTGCCAATTTTCGAGCCCGGTCATTCCCTCGCTTTTTATGGCTCGGGAAACTCCCTCCGTTTTTTGGCTGGAAGCAGTAATTCACCCCCCCCATTTTCTACCCTTTTTTCCCCCCGGTGGTAGAATTCATTTACAGCTTCCATCATCCGCCGTCTCACCTTCCCCCCCTGAAGCCCCGACCGCCCTCCAAGTCATGGCGACTGTAGCGTAGTTAAAAAGAGTTACTTTTCAGGGCGCTCATTTTTTTCGCCCTCCTACTCGTCCCGCCCCCCTCTGAGATGTACTTTACGAGACTTTCTTGATCCTCCTGACATCTTCGGCCCCCTCTCTTTTTTCTCGGCCTTTTCTCATTTGAGGATACATGATTTTCTTCTCGACGTGGCTGTAGATTTTCTGCCGTTCCCCTGTGATTTGCCGATATAAATCTTTTTAGGCACGCTAAGTTCCGCCCTTCATTCCCAACCTCGCCTTCCTTCTTTTGGTCTCCTCTCTCGGGATTGGAGCTACAGCTACATCCTCTGACCTTTTTTCAATGCCATGGCGACATTCGTCGGATACCTCCTTGCCCCCTAGTTTTGAGTCCGCTGCGGTCTAAGCGTTTGAGCAGAGAATTACTGACTCTTCTTATCAATTTCCCCCTCATCCCCCCCTTCACAGTTGTTCCAACCGGTGGAGCTTGGAAGGCCACCAGACCGCAGGCCTTTGCCGTAGAATCCCCCTGCGTTCGTTCTCATCTCTCCCTCCTTCTTATTCCCTATGTGTTTGCTGCGATATGTAGAGTGAAGAACGTCGTCTTCTTCTCACTCGTCCCTTGCGCTTGGCCTTGCCCCCCTGCGCCACAGGGTTTATCACCCCACTTCTTGAGTTCTTGTTTACAGAATAATGCTCTTCCCTCGAAGCTGCTCTTCTAGATAGTTGTGCCTCGAATCCCGCCGGTCGCCCGGTTTTGCCTCGGTTCGCACGCGGATTCCCTCCACCCCTCTGTTCCTTCGCTTTCCCTCCTTGCGAGGAGGCACGCCGCTGCCCGCCGAAAACGACTTCATTTTTTTTTTTTTTTTTTTTTTTTTTTTTTTTTTTTTTTTTTTTTTTTTTTTTTTTTTTTTTTTTTTTTTTTTCTTTTTTTTTTTTTTTTTTTTTTTTTCTTTTTTTTTTTTTTTTTTTTTTTTTTTTTTTTTTTTTTGTTGTTTTTTTTTTTTTTTTTTTTTTTTTTTTTTTTTTTTTTTTTTTTCTTTCTTTTTCTTTTTTTTTTTTGTTTTTTTCCGTGATCCCCCAACTTTTTTAGTTACTCCTGAAGCCCTCCCTTCCCGAGCTTTCCTGTTCCTTTCCCTAGACAACCTTCCTCACCCTCTCCTGTTGCGTTGTGGATCCTTTCCCTTCTGTCAAATACTGCCACTAATCGCCTACATCTCCGAAACGTGTGTTATTTTCTACGAGCATTCGTCTCCCTTTTGAAAAGCTCTTCTCCGATGAACGCCTTTTTCCTCGCCCCTTTTCTACATGTTCGGACTCTTCATCCCACGCTTGTTGTGCTTATGGCTTCGCCCCTTGTCTTATTTTCTGTATTACTCCCACCCTTCTTATTCCCTTTTTTTATATTTAGGTGAATTTGCCAATGAACACTGAATTGAGGTAGAGCCCGAACTGGATCGCGTCCCTTGCACCTGCTACTGACTCTGAATGGTTGCTTTCACATATCCGGTAGTGCAAGGTCTTCCTTACGGGTTTCCTTTTCATCGTTTCCCTCTTTTGCTTTTCCGTGTTCTGAGTCCCCCAACCGACTTCCAATACCTTTCCCCCCGCAAAATTTCTTCACCTCTTGTTAGTCTTTTCCTTAAGTTCCTCTTTTCCCCCTACAGTCCGTATGCACGTTTACCCCCCAATTGACGCTCATATCATTAAGTAGTTCCCCTACGTTTTCACCGGCCAAAGAGACGATCCCTTCCGCGCTTTTTTTGTTTCGAAAGGCTCAAATAGCCTGCCCCCTGTCCTCCCTTCCTTGCAAAGTCGCTTTTGGCCTCACGTCGCTTTGCGTCTCGACTACAAATTACAAAAAGATGGGTCCTGACGCCAAACGCCAACTTTTCCCCTTCAAAACTCCAGAGGAGAGGAGACTTGATCGTTCTTTGTTTTCCCTTCTCTGTTTGACCCCACTCCTTTTGGATATGATCCATTTTGGGTTGGCCCGATACTGCCTATGGCCTCCTTTTTTTCTCGACGCTGCCATTCCCGACCCGGGAAGCTTCTCCTCACGCCTTCTTCCCCTCCACGAAGAGTTTTCGCTTTCCTATGCTCTTCTGCGCTTCCGTCTCCCCCTTAAAATTCATCCTCCGATGTCTGATTGGGCCCTTAACGGGTCTCGTCCCTTCCTACACCAGAAGATGCCTATTCCTGCCCCCCGACTCCCCCTCCTCTCGGTGTGGCGGTGACCAAAATTATGAAGGTATCTTCCCTGGCGGTCTGGATTCGCGTTTGTTTGTCGCGGGCTATCGTAGCTCACCTCGCCTCACCCTTTTTTTTGATGAAGATGACTCGCCCCCTAATGCGAAATTCTTGTCCTACCCCCCCCTTCCTTGCGTCCCGTGTAAATACTGACTGTCTTATGAGGCTAAGAGCATCATGGCGTCCCCCGATTCTCCTTTAAGAGAAGTCGTCTTTTTTCTTCCGAACACGGCTGTGCAATAATCGTTTTTTTTGAGGTTTCACTGGCCTCTCAAGCGATTCCTTCCATGTCCTTTTCCCCGAAAGGTAAAAGTCTTAAGCCCTTCCTGATGGCCCCTATCTTTCTTCTCCTTTTCTTCTTTGTGAGATACCACCCGTAAAACCTTTTTCTTGCGGCCCGGACTAGCTTTTTCTTCTCGAGGCAAGCGATGATCCTGGAACCCACTTTTTTTCGCGTCCTGCCCTTCTACCATACTTGCAATATCCCCGATTCTGGGCTCCATCCGGTCGTCAACAAGTCCACTTTGAGGACTGACACGCTGTCCTCTTCTCTTCTGTGAAAGTTTTAGCGCTCGGTTCCGGCTTTTAAAACTTCTTTCCTCTAGTTACCATACCACCTGCCGCATCTCCTCTTTAACCCTGTTTGTTGTTTAGATATTCTTTACTGTGTATTGAAGATATTTATTCTGTTTTAAAAAAAGCCCCCTCCCCGCCCGCTCCTGCAAAGTTTATAGACTCGTCTGACATGCTTTCCTTCTTTTCTCCAGTTGAGGTTTGACGACGAAGCGTTTGCCCCCCTGAACTCGATTCTTGATTATGCGCGGTCCCTCGTCGACTTGCCTTTTTCCCCAGAGAGGTTCTAAGATGGCCCCCCCCCCCCTTTTCTTTTACCCCGCCGGCCTCATATAGCCTGATGTTTTGCAGGTTTAGGTTTTCCACCCGAAGCATGGTCTATCTTGCCCCATCTTCGGAATCTTTTAAGCTCCTGTAAAGTGCTGTTTCACCCTCCCTTTTTGAATTCATTCCGTGACCCTTTCTCTGCCATTTACCCCCTCCCTGGTATTAACTTTTTCGCAAACCATCGGTTCTTTCTTTCAGGCCTCCATATAGGTACCTTCCGGGATGCTTTGCCCTCATCATAGTCCCTTTCATGACCTTTATCACATGTCCCCCTTGCTCTCCATTCCGTTTTTTTCCTGGAAGCTCCTTTCTTCCCTCCGCCATTTTCCCGGGTCGTTGGGACAAGTTGCCCTCTCCCTCAGGGGACATTTAAGCCATTTCTGTCCCAGTCCGAGTAAATTTCTAGATGGTCGTCCCTCCGCTGAAGCTGGCTTGTTTTTCACACGACCGTACCAGTCGCTCGGCTTTCTGTCTAGTCCTTCCGACTGCCCGGTCAACCTCCAATAGCTTCGAAATTTCTTATTCTTTTCTTATTGTCCTTTAGGATTGAGAAGTCTCTCTTCCGGCTTTTCCCCTCCTCCCGGCGACATTCGTGTGTCGCGCCCCCCTTTTTGCTTGGGTTTCACGTCGAAAGCTGCGCCGTATACAACCTTTTCCGTGTCGAGCAACCTGCCTCTCATTGATTTCTCCTCCTTGCGTTTACTCCGGAGATGCAAATTTCTTTTCTGTAATGATGAGGCTCCACCTGAACACAAACCTCTTACCCATTGGTCGACCGTTTTCCCATTCCTTCTTTTGTATGGTTCTCCTTGGGTTTTCCTTCTAAACTGCGCCCCTCTTCACTCAATATTTGTCTATCCTAGCGATTTTTGTACCCTCCCCTCATTTGATGACTTTTTTCGGAAGATATTTGAGCATCTGTCCACTTCATTCGGTTGACTCAGCGTGAATCACACTTCGTTCATCTCATTATTTCATGTTCATCTTTATTTCCCTCGGCCTCTTCACCCCGTTTTCGCATCGATCCTGACAGACTTCCACCCCCTCCCTTTGAATGAGGAGTTGGTGCCAGATGAGAGATTTTCTCTCGCCTGAAACCGACTGGAACCGGCCACTCCAGAAGTTTTCCTGACGCCCCTTACTGAATTCCTTGCACATTCCGACGCGTATAACTTTTCAAGATAAGGACTTGTCATCGGTCATGCTCGACTGGCTCATTGATTCCAAGCTATAGTTCTTGGTTATGCCGGTTTCCGCCCTTCTTCCCCAACCATCTCAACCTGACAACTGTAGTTTTGTCAGTGAACAAAGTCTACCGCTTGCAATAAATGTTCTCTATCCGAAAATTTACACGAAGCGTTGATTCTCACGTTAGAAGACTTTCTGACCTCTTTATCAAATAGCGTTTCCTTTCTTATAGCGTTTCACAAGGCGACGAGGCATCTTTATCCCCCCGACACGCCCTTTTCCCGGTCTCTTTAATTTTATTCTTCCTCTTGATCAGCACTTCCAGGATCTTTTCCCCCGAAACCTCCGATCTTTTATAGACGTGTCTTTCATAAATTCTTCTGCCTGGGTTGGAGCCCCGTCCACTGATATTCGGCTGCCTTCGTTTTCTGCACCTCCTCCCCAATCGTTAGCCGTTAAGCAGGAAGAGTTCCGCCCTTGTCATCAATTACTCTGCACCTTTTTCTCACTCCCGGAAGTTTGCCTTTACATGCTCTCGATGTTTTTTTTTTGGCGATCAGCGCGCGAAACCCTGCCGAAATGCCGTCCGAAAGGCTTGAGCAGGGATTCGACTTGGCACAAATCGATCCTGAAGAAGAGTCGCTTTGCCCAGAGCCCCCCCACGTTTCTGGAAAATCTTTTACCCGTCCCCTTCCCCCACTGTCACAGTTTTTATAACCCAGGGTCTCTTGTAAGGCAAGAATCTACGACGACTCATCCCTTTTCTTCTCGTAACTTCTTTCT
>Ga0179593_1384824_pt1 | contig 15286 bp, 9 predicted proteins | sample CZODoug2_1_08_16_FD_185931 | JGI IMG/M metagenome (GOLD analysis project Ga0179593, IMG submission 185931) | Vadose zone soil fungal communities from Angelo Coast Range Reserve, California, USA - CZODoug2_1_08_16fungal (PacBio error correction) | ecosystem: Environmental > Terrestrial > Soil >... | reverse complement strand
TTTCGATCTAACCGGAGTGCTTGGACGCTTTAACTAATTAAGGGCTGTGTGTTCCCGACATAAGCGAATTGAATGCATGTTACTGCGCCGCACAACATGGATAACCCTCTTTAATAAGGTCCTACCTCGCAGTGAACTATTTCTTCCCTTCCGTCTCGCAAATGTCAGGGTTTTTTTGCTTTCATCTCTTGTCTACCTCCAGTTGGCTGTTAGAGCACACGCAGTTTTTTGTAAGCCCCTTCCATTCTCGGGGGCCATTTTTTTTTCTTTTGAGATCGGAGACGATAGGCATCTTGTCTTTGGAGACTCTCCGCGCGGCCTTTTACCGCGTCCCCAGCATACCGCATTCATCGCGGGGAGTTTTTGTGAACACGACTATGTTAACCTTGTCGACCCCCCCCGGGTATTCGCGTCGCTCGGCGACACCCTCCTTGACTTTTCCTCTGGGAAGCCCCCCCAAGTTTCAAACAGTTTTTTCCCCCCTCTCGCTTCTCACCGGTCTCTGCTCTTGTTTGGGTGGTTTTTTTTTCGTTCGCAGACTCTCCCCCGCCTTTTTTTCGATTCAAGGAGCCCCTGATATAATCGCCCCGTCTCCAGTTCCAGACCCCCATACCCGTCATGCTGTGTTCCTATGACGACCCCCCGGCTTCTAGCATCTTTCCTGCGAGCCCCTCTGTCTCTTTTTTTTTTTGCTCTCTCCTGTTCAGGGTTTTTTTTTTTGAATCAGAACTCTTCCGGTCGCTTCGCCTCCCCTCAGCAACGCTTTTTCTCCCCTCCCGTGCAGTTGTAACGCTAGGCAGCGGCCCTCGTTGTCGACCGAGGATCTTGATTGAGTAGCCCAACCCGAGCGATGACAGCCGAGTCCCTTTCGGCATAGTTATCATTATCCGTGAGGCTTTTCCCCCAGCCGCACCACACTTGCTCGAGCGATTTTCCTCCATGCCACCGCGGTCCATGACGATGGTTTTGTCAAGCGTGGAAATTCTTTGAGTGTCCTATCTTCTATGCGGCATTACGCGGGGCCTCGGCTGGGTTCTTGATTGTAACCGAATATACAACTTTAGACGGACGGTCCCTCGGCTTCCATTTCTTTTTCGGCCACATGCCAGTCGCAACGTTTCTGATCCCGCGGCTAGCCCCATCCCCATCGGTCGCAGTGTCTCCGATCGTCCGGCATTAATCTTGTCTGATATCTCTTTCCTCTTTTGCTGCCGCTCAAAGGATAGGGACATTCATCAATCGTTTTTGTGTACCGGGACGAGGGCCTTACAATCAATTGTATTTTTTATTTTTTCTTAAGGTTCTGGACGTTGCTGCAATTCCCTGGCAATATTTTCTTTTGGGGATATACCTCTTATGCACTTATCTTTGGGTTTTTTAGACGGTTTTTCGGCTAGCACATCAGTTTCGCGCCCTGGGACTTTTCCCCTATGGTGTCCTCTACAAGCAAGCCTTTGTTCTATCCCGTCTTGACTTTTCGACCAACCCTCCCTATTGTTGAGTTCACCTCCCGTTAAACCTACTTTTCCCTTTGAAGTCACAAGTTGACTCACAGTCTTCCTCCAGTTCTTGTTCCTTGCCCTGCTCACCCGCGGAGTGAGCTCCACGTTTTAGAGCGATACCGCCTTCCGTCACACCCCTTTCTTATCGCAGCGCAGACGAGTACTTTTACCGATGTGTGTAAGCCTGCGGCAGTTTCCTCTGCGGAACGTTTGTTAATTCTTCCGTTGTTTTTGTCACCCTGGCCCCTTTTTTGGTAGCATTTTGGGCCTCTATTCTTGCAGCAAATGTCCTTTTCGACTAACTTCGCATCGCCGTAGCTGCCCCATGCCAATGGCCCACACTTAAAACACGTGGACCCCCATCGTGAGTTTTGGGTAGTCCTTGGTAAAGTCTCCCCCCATAAATGTGCCGTGACCTGTGCGTTGTACGCTCCTGTCTTTGATGCGGCGACCCGACCCCGTCCTATATTGAACGCGCTCGGCCACCTTTTCTTTCTAGACCTATCCCCCGCTCTCGTATGGTCACCTCCCGGTTGCTACCGGCCGACTCTTTGTGGATGAAGTTGACTAAGCAGGTGAGGTCTGAAAGAACGCGCATACTTCTTTGGATGTCCTGTCCTTGCTATCTTCACCTCCACTGCGACCTCCTTCGTGGATCATCCTCGGGGGAGATGATTTGTCCGCCAATTTCTTTTTCTGGGGAAGTGTTCGCGGAACCGGCGTCTTTCTTTCATAGTAGCGGTATGAAGGAGTGGCTCCCATGCTAGGTCGCCATTTTTCGGCTTGCTCATCCGAATCTTCCTTCCACAAACATCCCTTCAGAAGTGCTCTCCCTAATGGCCCCCCCAAGAGGAATGGTTCGCACTCATTGTTCTGGATGCGAACACTATCTCTTTTTCGCTTCTCTCAAATTTCTTTCCCCGCGATGATGTCTAGAGATCACCGTGCCTTGTTCCATCCAGGTCCCCTATAGGCTCGTGAGTTCGCGCGAGGAGTAGGCGGTGATGCGGAAGCGCCGCTCGCCAGTCTTTTTTTTGCCTCCTTTTCTCTTTCGCGCATGGCCCACAAAACTTTCACGCCTCGTACCTTGCTACGTTGTTTGTGGATATAGTGTTACTTCAGCTTTCCGGTGGCCGTTCGACAAGACCTTCCCCGATCCTGAAAATCCGACCGCTTTGTAACGCGGGCTTCCTCTCCTTCTTTCCGTCGCCTGTCGACGTCTGTCCGTAAAATGCTAGCTGTTTCACGGGAAGGAAACCCCGCTCATTGACGACATTTTGTTCCACTTACCCCGCGCTAGCCGTCTCTATCTTCCCTGTTGCCCATAATGCGGTTGTGAAAACTTTAGAATGGAAAGGGTACATCACCGCATCGCGTCCTTCTTTTCCCCTGGTCTGCGTTCCATTCCTTCGTTTCGCTTTACGAATAAGGCTATGCAGTTTTTGACATCTCCCGTTATTAGAAATGGGTGTCCCACCGGATGACCGCGCCACCCCGATGTATTTTGGTTTGTTATATCAGCGCTTCTTCCAGAGTTTTTCGCACACCCTTCCGAAAACCCGCTTTGATCGGCGAGGTTCTGGTTTTTTTCCCAGGTAAGTTGGACTTCTCAGGCGGCGAGCAGGGCGCGGGCTTCCCAGTTGTAGCTGGCGAGAAGTGTCTCCTAATCCGGTTAGCTCTCTCGACTTTTAAGACGAATCTACTATTCCCCTTTTTTGGTGTATTGCGAATCCGGGGGGAGTGTAAGCGACGATAGTCCTTGTCGGTCCCCCTATACGCCTCCATGATGACCCCAATTCAATTTTCGTTGTCGTGAGCAACAGCCTAGGATGTTCTTGGGGCTGGGTTTCTCGATTTTTGCCGCCATACCGTTTCGCTTTCGCCTGAAGACACGCCTTCCTATCCCCGGGCTCATCTGCCGTGTTTTTAGCCACATTAAAAGAAAAGAATCCTTTTTTTGCCGGATTCGTCGAGTCAATATTAGCTTTCTCCGATTGCGTTCATATAATAGGCATTGACATTTCAGTCTCTACTCTTGAGGCTAGCTTTCAGAGGGGAGAATTATCGTGACAGCCAGGTCCACGGCCATACATTCTTTCGATGGTCGTTTTTTTGATTTTCTTGATGTACGACTCACCCTCTAGTTCTAGTAAAATAGATTCACTTCGCTCTTCGGCATCGGGCTCGACGTTATAGCGTTCCTCCCGCAGGTCAACGCTCCTTGTTGTTGACCGTTTTTTAAAAATTACCTCCGGTCAGGGGCCTCGATGTTGCAGCCGCGTTTTGTTACATGGTGGGAATCGTCGGTTGTCATTAGGAGGCGTTTAGATGCAAGACTCTTCGGGCACAACATAGAGTGCTTTTCGGTCCCGCGGTAGACTTTGTTCTAGACCCCCTTCCCCTAGTCTTAAGTCAGCCGGAGAGTTTTTTCTATGAATTTAACTTTATCCGCTTATCTTGTCTTTTCAGATTAGATCGTCCTCCTAACGGTTGATATTGCAGATGATGTTCCTTCAGAACAAGGGTTTCCGGACTCTCTTTTCCTACTAGGTTCTTTTTTTTTCCTTGGGATTTGAGTCTTCCTCCGTGCTGCAAATCATAGTCCCCCGTTTTCTTTGTGGAGGGTGACTGATTCAGCCCCGGTTGTGTTTTTTCTTTTTTTTTTTTTTTTATCTAAGTGCGCGTTACCCTCGGGCCAGATCTTTCCTCTCTTTCATCCCTCCGGGTTGTTGTATCTATTTGCCTTTACGGCGATACGATGACCCCCCCCCCTCTAACTAACTCTCGCATTGAGACACCCCAACAGGAAGCGTGATTCGTTTTTGGCTTATACCCTGCGTCTTTCACCCCCTCTTGTTCGCGCATCGTTCACCCGTCTGAGATTCATGGTCTCCAAGGTTCCACTCCTTCGTTGCCATATCAAAGCACTCGGATAGCGGTTTTTTTTATAGAAATGTGCTGAAGATGTTCATCTCTAGTGTCGCGCCGCTTAACGTTTATCTGTGACGTTGCTGGTTTTTTCGAAAACGCCTTTTTTTTTCCTAGGTAAAGTCATTCTCGTGCTTTTTTTTTGATTAAATAAGCTGCTTTCCCCAAACATCTCAATGCCCCTTCATAGCCTTAGCCTGTCTTCCAGGCCATAGTTGCCCACGTCTTCCCACTGGTTTTTTATACGAAATTTCCCCAATAACGGCGCCGGCCCGGTGTCACTGCTCATCCTCCCGAGTCAGACCGCTCTATCTTTTTTAAGAGGCATATCTTCCCATCCTTTTCGGGAGTCAGCTCTAGTACTCTTTCTTTTCGCACGGTTGCCGGTTTTAAATACTGACTGGTTGGCTGCCTTTACGAATTTTTTGCTGATGCGGCCCTAGACCCCTTTTCTTTAGGCTCACTGGAAACCCTAACGTTGCCTTCCTTGTTTTTTTCCACAATCGGCGAGTCCCTTCTGAGTCTACTATTTCTCGACTTTTGGCGACTTTCATCTGGCCCCCCCCCCATTGATCTTTTCTTGACATCTTTATTATGGGCCATAGTGATCTCTTGATTTCTCTTCTTTTGATTCGCCCATTTCCTAGGATTGAGCGTTTTAGACTTTTACACAAAAAGCCAACAAACTAGTAGCCGGAGCAATGAGCATTCCCAACCAGAGGCGTGTCTCTTCCCAGGAGTTATCTTTTTCTACACTCCCTTTTTACGCTGTGGACGTCGAATTCCTGACTCGCTTTTTTGCTCGCTGGATTATTGACGGAAATCCGCTCCTGCGGTTTCACCGCCTCTTCTCCGGAAGCCCTTTTTAGAGGAGTTTGATCTTTGCCTTCGGCTAGATCGATTTCCGCTCATTCGGAGAGCACACCCTTACCCTGTTCCGGCCTCTGGCCCTTTCAAGTGTCTGGATCGGGCTAGTTTATTCAGCATCCGTCTGAGTTCAGCCTTGTTCAAAGAAACCGCCCTGACATCGTGGCGCAGGCTCTTAAGGGCTTCTCTTTTTCGTCGCCGTTCGGCGAACTTATTCATTTAAATTTTCCCTCCTGTGGGCGGCGCACTTGCCACAGTGCCTAGGCCGATGATGGAGGCGTTTTCCCATCTAAATTTTTCCAATGCAAGTCGTCTCCGGGTTTCCCCTTTTCTTTCCTCTCCTAAGTTTTGGTTGTTTCTCAAAACATGCAGCTTGTGTTTTTTGCTTCCCCGCATGTGTCATGAAGGGGTACTTCACTCCGCATAATTCGGAAATGTTCGATGGCCCTACCACGCCGCGTCCATGGCTTTCCCTAGACAAATCCCTGCAAAACTTTCCGATCGCCTTAAGCACCCCTTGTCGAGCCTGATTCAGTGTCCTTCCCTTTGGAGTCTGTAGACTTTTATTGCCTCCCCCCCTATAAGTGTTATTACCGCCTTGATCCTTCGCCAGTTTCGATTCCTTTTTTCTGTTTCATTTTTTTAGGAGATGGCAGCATTTTCGCGGTGACTTGCCATAGGTCCTCGGCGACACAGGTTACTCAATCCCTCTGCGACTCTACTCGCGCCCGCGCTCTTTAACTCCTCCGATGTAAATTTTCTCGGTGATTCTAGGACGAGTCTCTCGCTACCTTTTTTTCTCAGACGCACCATTGTCTCACATTCCCTTGGGTGGGCGATTCTTTCTTTTTTCCCTGCGCAGTTGTGTTGGACAAGGTGGGCTTTGGGGGCTCGTTCTGTTTTTCCAACATAAAACTCCCATTTTTTTCCCCTCGATTTTCCCGGAATACCCCCCCGAGGTCTTATTGCCGCGTCTACACCATTCCCCCTACCTCAATGATTTTCCCGTTTGTTTTAAGTCTTTTCATTTTTTTCAGAGGCTATTTGAATCTTTTCTACCACGTCTAGCCGAGTGTAGGTTCGCTCCGGAAGGCATGCTTTCCTCTGAAGGTCACCGTTCGATCGGAGTCAATCCCCTTGCCCCGTGGCGCAATCCCGCCCGTGAAGTAATGCTGCCTATCTTTCCGGAATACCGGAGGTGATGACGAGCTCGATTTTGATAAATCTCTCTGATTTCCTTTCCGAGGAACCGGCTACATTCTTGGAGAATCTGTGAGGCTTTCTTAGTTTGCGTCAGACGAAAAGGGGCTCGTATTGGCGATTCAGAACCAGCGGCTCCCCAAACCGCAGGGAGTGAAGTCCGCTTTTTCCCCGCGGCAGCTACGGCCTGCGGTCATTGATTGGTTTTCAGTATGGAGGCGTACGCGAATCTGCGGCCAAAACACGGTTTCATTTGACCCGAGAAGGCCCTCATTTGCGCCAACCAAGCCCCAGCAACTTCTTTTTTGTTTCAGAATGCCGATCTCTGAAAGGTCCCAGATCGTAGGGCTATACGATTTTCGTTATTTTTCCGAAGGCTGGCTCTCTGTCTACCCCCCGTGATAGGATTCCCGACTTCAATTCTTTTTCCTCTTGCTTAAGAACTGGTTTCTTTTTTCCCGACGTGATGTCTGCCCGATTTCGCACATCATTTTGTTTTTGCACTTCTTTTTTTTGGGATCTTTACATTTTTCGTGTGGTTTGTTGCGACTTGGGTCTCCTTTTCAGTATCTCTCTCCTTTTCCTCCGTTTTTGTCTTTTTTATTTGAGGTCTCCTGGTTGTTCTATGCCGGCGAGCGATTGACCCCCGACCACCTAATCCGCCATCATGAGACTTCCCTCCCCCCCCAGCAACCTGCGACTTTTCCCAGCGTGACCACAAGTCGGTCAGAACCTTTGTCGGGCGTCCAACGTTTTTCGCGAGTGATTCTTTCCCCCTTCACGGGTCTGATTTTTATTCCCTCTTCCCTTCCACACCCCTTCTCCTCTCCCCTCGCTATCGGACGTACAAGATGCGACCCTCTTGTAATCTTTTTTGGTTTGGCCTCGGACTCAGTCGGTGCTGAAATCCCGGGACCCTGCTTCTGCCGCGGGTGCCATTTTCTATGTTGTGGCCTATTTTGTCGGTTTTCTTCTACTTTGCTCCCACCCCCTTTACCGCGACATGGAGCACGAGTCTGCCCCATTTCCCAATGGCCCCACTTTTCACCCACGTCAATGCCACAATGTTTCTGGGCTTTCTTGGTCCGTCGATTGTCGAACCATCGTCTACAAGGAGTTTGGCGGTGCTTCTGGTATGTAGGCGACCTCCACTATGTTCCCCCTGAATTCCACCCTCTGCCTTGCGCTCTCGACGCTCTCCGTCCGTCCGCCTGTCCAGGATGCGTACAAAAAACGTTTCGGGACTGCCCGAAACGTCCTTCGACTTCATCCTGACGCAGGTTACGGTACCTGCCGGCACGTGGGCGGTGTCCTGCGCCCGACAGCTGCTGTAGGTGAGGAGACTTCGCGCCTCCTTTCTCTTAAGCATGACCCCTGCGGATCTCTTGAGCCTCCCTTGCAGGAAGGGATTTTTCGCATCGAGGGCGATCTTTTCTGTGGCGTTTTCCATTCTTTTGAATGTGTCGCTGTAACCCACTTTTCGCCATTCTTAGATAGAGTCTTGCCCTTTTTGCGTGGTCTTGCCCTTTTTTTTGCTTGTCCTCCTCCCCCCTCTCAGCACACAAGTCCCCCACACCACGCCTCTCTGAATCGCGTCCGACGGTCACACAGGTAGGGTTATGCGGCGTATCTGGTCGACCCCCTTTCACGTTGAGACCTCTTACCTCTCCGTCTTCTCCCTCCTAATCCGAAACTAGTTTTTTTTCACGATCTCGTCTCAGGGATGCGTCCCTCCTGCTGTCGCCAGTTTTTTTGCCTAACTGCCCACCCTTCCCGTCTCTTCCTGGCAATACCCTTTCCGCTCGAGGACCGGTTTTGCTCAGGCGTCTGGAGCTCCGCGTGTCTCTCCAGAGGCCTTTTTCGAAAGTACCTCACTGTCATGACATCTTTTAGCGAAAGTCCGTTAGTAGGCTGCGTCGGCCTTCGTTATGAGGGAGGAAATTCACAGTGCCGCATTTTTCAGGGCTTTTCCTTTTTTTTCCTGTTCGCCCTTTCCCCGACCAGGCGCGAGCCCCGCTTTTTTTATTCTTTCTCTCCATCCGTTGGAGAGAGATAACACTGCGTAGCGCTTTGTTTATCTTTTTACCCCCCTTTCATTTTGATGTCCGTTTTCCCATAATCGTCAAGGTCATTCTTTTCCGCCTTTCCTGGAACCCACCCGCCCCCAGCGTCACCATCTTAATAAGGATCGTTTTTCTCTCCTCATACTGCTATGCTCCCAAAGGGCTTTTCCCTTTGTTTTCGGGTTTTGGATAGCCAGCTTTGTCGACTTCGGTATTGTTTTTCACATAAGTTTACACGTACAGAGCTTGACTTTCGCCTTTTCATAGTCCTGGCAGGGTAATGCCGTTTGCGAGGCAGCTTGCTGGCGTCGGACCATCATTTTTCGTCCCTTGAAGGCGATTTAAGAGTAGCCTCCTCTCCTAGGGAGATACTGACTACGCCTTTTCCCCACCTGAGCGGTTGCAGAAGTTTCGGCCCTATGATTTCCCAGCTTGGTCTTACAATGATACGCCATCGGTCAATCAGGCGCCCGTTGCCCCGTCTCAGGCGGCGTTTGTTGGATTGGGTCTAGGGCGGCTCGATTTTTTCCCAGCCGATACTTCGCATGGGCGACCTCAGAGTTGCCCATTCTGTTTCCGTCGGTGTCAGGCTCCACATTCCCCTGTCCCAGCAATTATTTTATTCCGTTTTTTTTAGGAGTCGATATGATCGCCCCCTTTGCTTGTCTGGATTATCGATCTCCGGCAAGTTTGGAGCATCTGACGGTGCCTTTTTCTCTCATTTCCCTTATTTTCGTATGCAACAGCAACGGGCTTCTTCTCTTCACCCCGTGTCCTTTCAGCTGCTACCCGGCCGTCTCAGATGACGAGAGTTGATTGAGTTCCCCCCCATCGATCTACCTTTGCCAGTTTGCCCAGCTAGCCCCCCTTCTCGATCGGAGGAATGTTCGCCCGCAGCATCTTGTAGGCCTTTCCTTGTAAAAGTTATAATTACTTCCATTTTGATGACCCCATCTGTAATGCGGAAATTTGACTATGGTGTTCCCTCGGTGGCAGGGAGATGTTGCCTACGGCATGGTAGCTTTGGAGCTCGATGTCGGGATGGTCTATACCCCTCATCTACCCCCCTTTGAAAGGATCATTTTCCCGGCCCCAGCCTTCGAGTACGATTTACCGTTTCTCCACTTTCTCATTCAATAGGTCAGCAGCTTACTTTGTTCGCCCTGATTTTCTTTTTTCTACGCGGTGCGTTGATATTTGCGCGGATGCTATTTTTTCCGTGCTTCAACTTTCCCGTAAGGGAGGGAGTCTTCCCTTTGTCGGAACCCTCCTTTTTTTTTCCTGACCGTGAATAAGTTTTCTTTGGGGGTATCATGTATGGTCCCGATTTGTGTTGGGATCTGTGCCGTGAAACATCAGGGATTGCCAAGCGTGCAGTATCTTTCTTTTTCCTCCTTCCCTTTTTTTGTTGTTATTCCTTTCCCCTTTGACTCCTTGATCGCTTCCCACACCCCACCCACCTTCTTCCATGAGAATAAAAGACCAAGTCCGGTGCCGCTTTCCTCCGTCGGAACGTTTGCACCACAAAGTTCAAAGTCTTGGTCCTCCTCCTGTCAAACCGTGCCTTTTTCACTTTTTCCGATGTCCTTAGGAAGCATGTAGCGCCGCGAGAGTCGGTATACTGTTAAGGCGTTGAACTTGTTTTCCTCCCTTGACGGCCAGGCTCCCCTTTCCCCCTCTTCTGACTTATGGTTTTCTATTCAACGGAAAATGCTCGAGACGGTACCTACTATGTTGTGGCCTCCACTTCGGCAGCTTCGCCGCCCTTTTTTTCCCCCCCGCCTCTCTCCCCTCCTGATATGCCCCAGACATGCCCCCCCCTCCGGGCTTGCCCCAGACGAGGAGGCCTCAGGTTCGAAAAGTCGCCACTTAACGGCCGTTTACCGGTTTTTTTTTCTCTGCCTTCTTTGCTCCCCCCCTTCTAAGCCCCGCCGATTTGAACTTCCTCCCCCATTCCTCCCCATTTTTCTTTCACGCGATCCGTCAGATTGAAGCTTCTGCGGCTCGCTCGGAGACATGATGTTTGGCGCGTCTAGGCGCAGCCGTTGCTCCTTTTGCGTTCGCCGCCTTTTTTCCGGAGGCGACTGAACAAAGAGGTCTGCCCTGCCGGAGATCGAGACACGCCTCTGCGAGTCCCAGCTCTTAGGCTCGATCCCTTTCTGACTTCCGATGGCGAATAATTTGTTTCTCCCTCCTTCTGGGGGAATTTCTAGGACACGAAGAAAGCCATTCTTTCGCCTAGTATGAGGCCGTGTTTTTGCCAGAGCCCTTTTTTCCCCTCTCCCTACTCCTGCCTCAAAAACCCATCACCCCCCGCCTCTCTGCCTTTGCCTAATTTCCACAAACTGGGAAGTTTTCGCCGTCACTTTCTTGCTATCGGTGGGCCTCTAGTTTGACCGTCGAGAATTTTCCAGCTTAGGACCGCTCAACCTTATCCTTTTGACTCTGCTGGCGGTAAAAGAGCTCCGGTCTCCTGTCTTTAGAGGCTCGGTCTTATCAGTCTCTGTTTCCCATTCGAGTGATGTTGAGCTCCGCCCCACCCTTTTCCCTCCAAAGGACAAATTCACCGGTACCGGCCTCGATCTCATGGGCTATCAAGGCCCCTCTTGTAGCTGTTTCCCCTTAGTGTGCAGCCCCATTCTTTTGCCAATAGAACTATACCACGACCTTCCTCTTTCGTTGCGCCGACCGGCCCGTGCCTTTTTTCCGTTTCTTTCCGCGCAGGCGCTGCTGATGTTACCTGTGGGCGGCCGCATGCACAGTGTAATCGTTCGCTGCTTTTATCCTTGCCTCTTCCTCGCAATTAAACGCGACAAATCTTTTTCCGTTATCTTCTTCCTCCCCTACTTGTTTTTATTTCCGTAAAACGGCCCCGTAGCCCTGTGTAGGGTTCTTAACAAGCCCATTCTCATTAGTTGGTAAGGATAAGCATATCTCCGGCCTTCTGCTCTTTGGGACCCGCGTGACCATGATCCTAGCCTAATTAGAGCTCCTTAAGCAAGCAGGTCCGATGCCCCTATGTCCCTTCTCTTTATTGGTCCTTCCCACTTTAGCTTCCAGCGGAGCTAGATAAAACGATACCAGTTTTCCATCTCCAAGTTCAAGACACTGCCCGTTCCCGTTATATGGCAGGCAGGGGGTAAAGTTTGCCCCTTTTGCTTCTTGCGGTCATCATCCTGGGGTGTATTCCTTCTCCCCCACGACTGGCAAGCGTTTTCGGCTTAGCCTACGGCGAATTCTCGCGATTCATGTTCTTTCCAGGCAATCGTGGAACAAATCATTCGTGATGCTACACACTGGACCCTTCCCCGACTCGGCGCAATTCTGGATTGTTTTTTGACGTCAAAGTATTGGTGGTTTACCATGATACCTTTACCGGCTTCTCTGCGGGGGACTTTCCTTTGCTGCCCCCTGCTTTTTGGATGTCTGTTGTGGGGAGATGGCGGCACGCGGCCGCAGCCCCCCCAAAGTGGGCTCTTTGCAGAGGCGCCCTCCTTTTGCGGAAAACTCCTGGCGTCTCGTGCCTGTTTCAGCGCTACCCTTTCCCCCTTTTTTCCCAGCAAGATCCTCTGAAGCCAATCCTTCTAATCTGATCGAGCACTTTAGACTTGGTCAGACGATGGGTGTCTTCTCCTCAAAGGAAGGTTTCTCTGCAGTTTTTTTGTCTTGACTTTCTTAGTCCTACAATGTAATTTTCTTTTTCCCTTTCATCCCATTTTCCTTTCTCCAGTCACAGAAGAAGTGCCCTAACCCGGACGCTTCCGCGATCGTTGTCTTGCGCGCCCTCTACCCCTCCTCGAGATTTTTTCGTCTTATTACAGCGCCTCTTGGCGCGGGCATCTTGGTATGCCCCCATCATTCGAATTACCGTAAAAACCCCGGCGACTTATGGCCGTCCTTCGCCCCGCGCCTGCCCCATCACCCGCCCGACCGTTTGCCATCTTGCACACGATGGTTAGCGGTCTGGCCCCTTTTTGCACCTTGGGTCCATTGACGTTGTTCAAGCCGAGGCAGGCTTTTTTGTAAGCCCTCCTCTGAGTGTACAAACATTTTCCTAGAGTCCTGACGTATTTAACCCCAGAAAGCAACGTCGACTTGACCCCGTTCCTCCTTTAGCCCCCTTTCATGGCCTTTTCCCCCTAAGGCCAGCTTCGGGCCTATTCTTTTCGGCTATACCTACGGCCCCTTTCTGGCAGATTTTAGAGATAAGACCTGATAGGAGCAGATACTCGCGAACGTTTTCTCCGCTTTCTTTCCTTCACCCTGCTTTCTTCCGACTTTCTGTCGGTCCGTGGCTCCCCCCCATCGGGGTCACCTTGTCTTTGGGGTCTTTATCTCTATGATGAGATTCCTCTCGTTTTGTTTAGCTGGGTGTCCTCGGGAATACGAACCCTAGGAGTCCCCTTTTTTCCAGTCTCCTTCCTTTTTTTTCTCTCCCTAAGGTGGGTTGATCATCTTTCACTTTCGCTCCTGCGTTTCGCGATCCGACACCCCGCTAAACAAAAAGATCACTCATTCGATCATGTTTTATACCCCCTCCCCACCCCTCCCCAAACGACGTTGCCTTTTCCTTTTTTTCCACTCTTCGGCACCTAACTAAAGCCAAGTTGTGTTGACTCTGCGTCCCCCCCTTTCGAGGACCTTTTTTAACGGCGAGCCAGTCGCACAATTCTCTAAAGCGTCTAAGACGCCGCGAGATCGTCGATACACGTATTCCTTGTTTTATGCCTCATGTGTTACGCATGGCGACTGCTCTTCTCAATGAGCTCTAACGTTGTGGCTGTGGGCAAACCACCCTGAGGCTGTCGCTGTCCTTCGCTATGTTGTGGAGTCCTTCCGCTAAAAGAGACTCCACCTTCCTGCACCCTCCAGGAAAGCCATGACTTTGCTTGACCTCGCCCCTTCCACCATCCTTCCAGTACATTTTTCTGGTCACCTTCGTTCTTTGTTCCGGTTTCCCTCTGTTAACTGTCGCCAGCCCGGGAACGGTGACCGAGCCTGAGTTGCGGCTTCTCCCTCCTCAAACATCTATTGAGCTGTGCCGGGCCTTCTTCCCGAGAGGGTGGTTATAGTCCGCCGAATCCCAGCATCTTTCGTCATACTGGATCCATTTTATGGAAGACGCATCCGGTCCTTCCGTCACTTCAGGCGCGCGGTGTTGATTGAGGCGAAGCTACCCGCAAGTTTAATCTCCTGCTTCTCCTCATTGATCGAGAACCTCTTTCCTCACAGGAGTCGTATAGCCATATGCTCCTCCCTCCTGTCTTCAGACCTTTTGGGTCTGCATTGGGGAGGTGAGAGTCACCCCCGGCCGAGACCATTAGTCGCGAGTATGTCTTGGCGCCCTTCCCCTTTTAGACTGAGAAAGACTAGCCCCCAGCCCCCCCCTTTTTTCTCTTTCTTGGCGGCGGGCCCCAACCGTTGACAATGAGGCGTCTTTACCCCTCGAGATGGGACGCTTCGCATCTGAACAGACGGGATGCCGCGTTCCCACGTTACCCCTGGGACGTCGATGCTAGCCCTTCTAGAGGAGTTTTCTGTCGCCTTCACCGTCCTGCGCTTTCTCTCTCCGCGCGCTCCTAGACAGCCTGCCCTTCCCCCCTTCCCCCCTTGTCCCTCTACCTTTGCTTACGGATCTAGGTATCTCGTATGGATCGTGTTTCCCAGTTTTTTCAATCCGCTGGTCTTCGCATTTTCGTTCTTCCCCAGCACCACTCAAGTTGCCTGTACGGGTGATCGGCGAGTTTATTTCGGAGATCCTATTTCGCATGGTCGAGCCGTGGCTCCTCCTGACAGTGTGGTTTTTTTGGCACCCGTTGTCCTGGATCTTTCTGCGGAGACTGGCCCGCCCTCCCGCTGGTACCTTGCTGGTATTCCACCGCGGATGATGATCCCCTCTTTCCCTCCGTTTGTTGTTGAATCTATAACCGGTTCTTCTTTGTCTCCATTGCGGCGGTCAAGCTACGAGACCCTCTTCCCCCTCCTCGGCTGTTTCCCTTCCCCACCGCGGACTTTCTCCGCTTCTCAGAAGATACGCACAAAAAGCCTGCCGTCGCGCCAAGCTTTTTCCCTTTTTCGGTTTCTGGTGATTGATCGTTTCAATTCCCTCTTTCTCTTATCTCACTGGTCATAGACAAGACCATCCTTGATATGGCCCAGGTACCTTCGGCCGGACCTTTTTCCCCGTTTGCCTTTTCCTCCGGAGTGGTGGATCGGAGATTAGGTTTTGCCTCCGCTTAGCTCTTCTTGAGGAGGCTTCCTCTCGACGGTCGGAGCCGACGGTGACCACGCATCGCGATTTCACAATGTATCGTTTTCTTTCTGAGAATCATCTTTTCGACCGCCTTCCCAGGCTCCATTGTCGTTAGCCCAGAAATCTTGGACCGTCGCTGCGCCCCCCCGGTCATTTTCCTTTCTTTTTGTTTTTGTTGTATCGTTTTCCTTTCTTCTCGCGCTCCTCAACCGCCTGGTCGCTCGCAGAGGCGCCGGCCTCATATCTGCTCCGAATTTCCTCTCTCGCCTAATTCTAAATGACAACCTCTGTGATTGGAACTTTATCGAAGATTTCCTGTCCCTTCGTAGACGATTTCTGCTCGCCTCTTAGATATAAGGAATGCAGAGCCTCGCCCAGGTGGCATTTCTCAGTTGTTCTGTCTCCCATCACCCTATGCAACGGCTTTTTTTTTTTCCTCCTTCTAAAGTAATGTCTATCGGCAGGTCCCCATC
>Ga0179593_1463463_pt1 | contig 15287 bp, 21 predicted proteins | sample CZODoug2_1_08_16_FD_185931 | JGI IMG/M metagenome (GOLD analysis project Ga0179593, IMG submission 185931) | Vadose zone soil fungal communities from Angelo Coast Range Reserve, California, USA - CZODoug2_1_08_16fungal (PacBio error correction) | ecosystem: Environmental > Terrestrial > Soil >... | reverse complement strand
ATAGGTTTTGCTTTTTGCAGTGGGTTGGTCCCTGACCAGCACCCCTGGTGCTGGTTTTTTACTTTTTTGGTTCACCGACAAAGGTTCTTTTTTTGCACCGAATTTTCGCGTCGTTTGATTTTTCCCGGTTTTTTCCACACACTTGGGCGGTTTGGAAGCCTACGTTTTTCCTGCGGTTTTTTGTCGTTTTTCCCCCTGATACCTCAGCGCCACAACCCAACAAAGGCAAACCCCAAAGTTGGGGCTGACCCTCGGCCCTTTTATCCTTTGGGGCGGTTTTAGCACCTCCTAGATAAAAACCCACGGAGTTTCCCCCCCCTGGGGCTTCCCTGTGGATTCGCCTTTGGAGGCACGTATGCGTCAAGCCCTCGTGTTTCTTTGTCTTTAAATCTACTGGGTGCCGTTGCAGCAGCTTTCTCCTCGTCGCCTTACGACTACGGGAACTCTCCACCTTTCCCCACTCCTCCAGGTCCTGGCCACGGGTGAGAGTTTTTTGCACTTTGACCCAATTTGGTGAATGAATGCTGATCTTTTCCACCATGTGATTTCTTCCCGATGGGTTTCCGCGAAGGGCCGGTTTGGGCGCACCCCTTTTTTGATGGGCCGACTTGTAAGTCGCTCCGGATTGCCCCACTGGGCTTAATTTTTGTCGAGGAAATAGTTCTCTTCCCCCATTTCGGCTCGAGCGTAAGGGTTGTTCTTTTTAGCGTTGCCTGACCGTTTCATTATATCTCTTCTGCAGAACCAGTGGTCGCCATTTGGCGAGTTTTTCGGGCTGCTTTATCTATTTGCGAGTGTCCGACTGTATGCACAGATTTACCCCGGGATGGAGAGTTCCTGTCCCCAGTGACCGTTGTACTTATTTTCAAACCCGTGGCAGGTTTTCCGGGCCGCCTTCGAGTGTCGGGGCCTGGCCCCTTTTTTTTGTTGTTCCAGCGATTAACAACTTTGGACCTTCCAACTGCGTTGAGGCATCGCCGCCCTTTGTTTCCTTTTCGCTTGCAATGGCAGTTTCTTGAGGTGTGGACGGGTGATGGAACGACCCCTATACTGGACGTGCGGCCCCTCCTTGATTGAAGACATTTTGAAAGCCTGTTCATGGGGTTGTATGCGAAGGATCCGATTTTAAAATGTGGCGCCGATCGGTTTTTGCCGCCTCCAGGCTTTGACCCGGTGGGAACCTTTGTCTGGTTTGCTTGCGCAAAACTACCACGGCGGGTCCCCCCAATTTAGTGGCGTCGTGCCTTTTCGCCGGCTTCGCGTAGCCGGCCTCGTTGACCAAAAGCGATGTGCCCATTTTTGATTTTCATTTGCTACGGGTGCGGTTTCCCTTTTCCTTCAGAACTTTTCCTTTCCCTACAGTTTTTTGACTGCGTCCACGTTTTTTTTGTGCGTTCTTTTCCCCACTGTCTTTTGCTGCTTTTTGGCGTGTAGATCTGGGGGGCTGGCTTTTTAACAAGGGCCGCCAGGCCACGAAGGGCTGCCCTTCGTCTTTGGTTATCCAACCAGGGGGGGCCCGCTCTATCCCTACCCTTGTCTTCCTTTTTTGTGGTCTTTTTTGGGAATATCTTTTTTCTTCCTCATAAGTTGTTTGTTGTTGCTATCTCTTTCCCCGTTGCAGTCCGATTTTAACGACAATGTTGCACATAGGCGTGTTTGTCACTCAGCTGGCCGGTGCTCTCGTGGGAGGCTTCCTGTCCATTCCGGAAGCATCCCTTTATAGGCACTGCCTCCCAGCCTCCTCCAAAGTCGTTCCCGCATTCACACCACCCGGCGGTCCAGTTGGGTCGTTTCCTTTTTTTTTTTTTGTCCCCTTTCCCTTCACCAACCGTCTCCCCGCCCCGGAGCCCCTCGAATCGATTGTGTTTTGACTGGACTCCCCTGATGAGTCGGCGAATCCGGCCCCTGGGCTTCGGCCCTCCAATCCTGGTTCAGCTGACTTAGGTTTTGTCTGCCAGGTTGCGTTTTGGTTCCCCCTCTAGGAGCGGTATTTTTGTGCTGGATCCGGCTCCTTTTCTGCAGGACCTCTTTTACCTACGCTACGCGGCCCCGTTGCTTTAACTGCGGCTGACCCGGTCGGCGGTGACGCGTCGGGGCCGGTTTTCGTTGTTCCTTTTATAAACCGGCCGCTGCCATTCCCTTGACCCCCAGGTTTCCGTTCGCGCGGCCCAGGGCCGTGACTTTTTTTCGGACCATGCGCGTGCACCTAAGCCTCCCCGCAAGTGGGACCCCCCCCCCTGTTTTTTTATTTTCCGGTCGGAACCTGTTTCCCTTCTGTACTCAGTACATTGGCGGGGTTTCCAGGCCCAACAGCTGCCGGCCCCCCCCGTGCCACTTGCCGTTCCGGTTTCTCGGCGCTCATAAAAGATTCAATCTCTCACAACTGCAGTTCCCGCAGCGGTGCTTCACGACAATAGAACGCGGGGTGTACCCGGGGCTGGTTGGCCGCTTGTCTTTGCCACACTTCTCTCTCTTCTTCCGGGATGCATCCTCCTCGTTCACATTTTGCTCAGTGCCCACTAACCTCGGAGGTGCTTGCGTCCTGTTCTTGCGTTTCTGGAACCCACCCCCCGGACCCCCCCAGTGCCATGGTCCGTTGATCGTTTTTCCCTGTCCTTGCTAAGCTGGCAAAACCTCCTCACTGGGTTGCGTACCCACTTTGGTCATCCTATGGTGGGGCCGAGTCCCGTAGGTGACTGATGGGCGAGTCATGCTCTGCTGTCACTGACCTCTTTTTGACTGTTTTTTTCCCATGACAGCTTCTTGTCGCTTTTTTCCGTCTCCCGCTGCCGCACAGTCAAGACCCAGGATTTTGCCTCCTTGGATATTTTTGTTTTTATGTTTGTCCCCGCCCCCCAGGTCCCCATATCACAAATGCGCTTCGGCTCAAGAACATAAAAGGCAGCCTTTTTCGGTTTGCTTTCCCGAAATTGGACTATTCAGTCGATTCCCGGGACGCGCCTCATTTCCGGGCGCCCTCAACTGATGCTACGCGTCGTGTCAGAAGAACCTTTGCTCGCTTGATGCTCCCGAGACGATCCCCTAGAAGTTTACTTTGCCTTTTATTAACCCTTAGCGGGTTCGCTCAGCTCCCTACACTACACGCAAGGTTTGGTCCCTCGGTGCATCCCACCTCAAGCCTTCTCCACCGCCCGACCCACCCGCTAGAAGTCTCTATATGGGAATTATCAAGTGGCTAGTGTTCACCAAGACCCATTTTCCCCGCTGTAGGGGCCATGTCAACCGAACGGAATTTTCCGTTTGTCTAGGTCCCGTGCGCGCGGGTTCAATTCAGAAACTCCAACCCTGACCTACTCCCCCGCCGTCTTGGCCACCTAACACTCCTGGTTCGGTCTTGTCTTTACACTCCCCAGCATGATGATCTCATCGTGTTTTTACCTTCCGTTTTTCCCTTGAAAGCCCCGGGGGCGGTGTCGTTGACCGTTACCTTCTTGTCAAAGTCTTCTCTGTTTCGCAGGACTTTTATTTTTTTTTTTTTCACCCTGGTTCTTCCGGCCTTCCGTGCTTCGAGATGTTAGGTTGGAGATAATCCAGGCGCAAAGGCATCGCCGTTCTTCACTCCGGCTGGGATTTGTTGGGTTTTTTTTTATTCTCCCCTTTTTTTTTCACCCCAAGTCGGCCCCTGTCTGTTATCCTGCTGCGCAGGGAGTTGCAGATGCAGAAAAGCCCGAGTTTTTTCCTTTTTCTTTCCTTCTCGGGGGTTCCCGTTGCCAATGTCAGAATCTGCCCGGGTTTCTTTGCGCGCCTACCCGCATCAGTCACAATCTCTTGACCCACGCTTTCAACTTGTTTGGCCCCCCTGAAGTCTGTGTGAGAGACACCTGCTTCGCGGACTTCCCTCCCCCCTCCAACGCTCACCCACCTGTGAATGATTCGATGGGTATCATAGTCAAATCTGGGACCTGTGGTGGAGAAGCCCCCAACTTCCCTCCCCCCTCCCCCTCCTCGGGGAATGGTTCGTGCACTTTTCTTTTCATGGAGCTTTTCCCATCAGTTTCTCGCCCCAGGAATGATCGTAAGGGTCAGTTTTTTTTTTCCAGGAGTTGGCCTCCGTTTTACTATCCTGTCTCGTTCGTTAACTTTGCTTCTCTTACACTCGGAGTGTTTTTCCAGGGCTTAGTTTTTTCTGCCCGCCGCTCTTTCGTGAGTGAGGCTGTTACTGGTTGGCCTTTGATTGCCTTGTCTGAGCTGGTCTTTAAACTTCCCTTTGTACTGTTTAGTCCTTTACCGTTTTAGTTCCTTCTCCCTTCCGCCGCCCTTCGAGCCCTTCCCCCGTGCCGGTAGGCGGGGTTTGCTGTTCACGTGCGCCGTTTTTTGACCGAAGGGGTGCCTTTTGAGTGAATAGACTTACATGTGGCTTCGGAGATTTCCGCAGCCCTGGTGTGGACCTGATGGCCTTCCATTTTCACTTTCCCTCGTGCTCCCCGCTTTCTCCTGTCTCGTTTTCCCAAAGTAACTTCGGCTTTTTTATTTTGGGTTTTTTTCCTGAAGGATCGTCTTTATCTCCTTCTTTTACCAAGGAGGCCTACATCAGGCTGGACCTCTCCCATCCTTTCTTCCCTTCACCTCCAAATGGTTCGCGGAGACCACTTCGTAAGGCGTCTGCCCCACACATTTAGTGGGGAAGATCCTCCTCAGCTTCGCTGACCTTGGCTTGTCTATCTACCACAAGCGATTTTTTCCGGGCCCTTTGAGGACTGACCCGGTGTTAAGTTTTGGACCTGGTCCTTTCTTACCGGTTTCTTCTCTGTGTTGGTGTTTGACGTGCCCTGGTTGCCCCCCCCCTACTTTCTTCTGCTGGAAGGTTTTCTTTATAGTTGTCGTCTGGAAGTTTAGTTGATAAAAAGACTGGTCTGCCGATTTTGTGGTAGTTCCAACCGCCGCCGCATCCTCTGTTTTTTTCTGCGCGATTTTCCGTCCCTCCTCTTCCCTTCCTCCGTCTTTTTTTTTTTTTTTGAAGTTTCTTTCAGACTTCTGTCTTCCTTTTTGGTCCGTCCCCCCTTATGCTGGCACTGAGGTGGGTCTAAGTTTCTCCTTCCCCTTCTGGACATTTTTGGGAGGATTTTCTCGCCTGCGAAGGCCCTCTTCTTCTTAAGGGCGCCGCCCTTCTCCCAGTTTTTCCCCTGGTTGAAAAGGTCCCCCCACCCCTTCCCCTTGCCTCCTTTTGTCGCATGCATTTATTTGTCCCCCCCCCCTCTTGCCTGGAAAAATAAGTTGAGGACATTCTTTCTTTTGATGCAATCGCTTTGTTTCCTTAATAGTTCCGCAGTTATGCCTTCCTCAGGCCGGTCTGGCCTTCTTCTTCCTCACCCTAAATGTGTGCATTCCTTTTTTTTGACCAGTTTGCTCCTCCCAAGTTTTTTCTGTACCTGGGTCAACTGTCAGGATCCTTGTCATATTCGTCTATCATACGGGGCATACCTTTTAGTTGTACTTCGATACCGCGGCCCCTGGCTTCACACTTTTCCCTTTCTTTTTAGGGGTTGTCCTCTGTAGGTGTCCTGACGTGTAGGGACCTTCGGTCCACACCGAAGCTGCCACTTCCCCCCGGGCTTATGCTGGCTTCCCCTCCACCCCCGGGATCCGGCTTGTCCTGCTTTCCCCTCCAGCGACGTCCGCCGCTTGTGGACCACTCCTACCCTTAGTGCGTGACGAAAGTAACTTTTCGACAAAGGGATGGACTCAGTCGTTTTTTTGAGGGGGAAATAAATCTTCCCCCCCTTCCCCTTTTTCTTTTCCTCCTGTCATCTTTTCTTACCACAACACCAAAAAAAACAACAAACACACACAAAAAAAAAACAACACAACCCACAAAAAAAAAAAACCCACCCAACAAACAAACACCAACAAACAAAAAAACCCCAGGGATTATCCGCTTAAACCTCCTCCCCCTGGCCGTAAGCCCCTCCCGTGAGCATGTTTCACGAGTCACCCCGCCCATTGAGCGTCCCCCCGGCTCCCGAGAAGGAAAACCCGGGGTGCCCCCCTCTCGGGATCCCCTCAGTGTCTGATGAATGATTCCGTCCCCCCTCTATTTTCCCCCTTGTGCGTAACCCTTCCATTAAAGTTGACGTGAGAATTGGTTGACTCCCACCTTCACTTTTCTGATTTATCCAACATCTTCACAGCGTTCCCCCCTTTTTGTCGCGTCGGTTTTTGTCGGAATTTGCAGAGCGTCTGTGAACCTCCTACTTTTTTCCGACGTATCTTCTTTGTCATTTATTGTTTCCTGATACGGAAGGGCGCCCCCTCCTTCCCCTTTCCCCCAGATTGCTTCTTTTGCACCAACTTGCTGTACCCAACGAAAAGAGTTGCTTGGTTCTCCTCTTTAGCTACGAACAGGGACACTCCCCCAACTTCCCTTTTTGTCCTCCCCCCGTTGATATTGGTGCTCACGTGCTACCCCCCCACAGGTTTTGATACCCCCGCAGGAGTTTTCCAATCCCTGCCTCGACCTGGGGAGTAGGGACTCCCATACCCCTCTCCTCGCCGTCTGCTGCCCCCCCCTGGGTCCCCCCCGTTTCCTTTAACACGGCCGAGAAGATCTCTCAATTCTGTTGTTTCCCCCATCCCCACCCCCCCGTTCTTTTTGACTCCCACCGGCCGGGGCACTCTATATTCTTCTCTTCCCTTTCCTACTTTTTTTTTTTTTGCTTTTCTGAGCCGATTTTCCTCAAGTCTTACCCAGTTGGCCAAGTACCTGTTTTTACATCCACATCATTTGGGCCGGCTGTTGTCCTTTGTGCACCCCCCCGTTTACCAGTGAATCAAAACTGCATAAGACCTCCTTCTGGTAAGGGTCACTGGCGGCCCCGCCTTCCCTTGTTCCTCCTCCTTAGAGGCCTATGAATGCCCCAGGCTCCCCTTAGTATTTGACATAATCGGTGTGCCTTGAGTGTTGTGTTTTTTGCCACCTATGCGGCACCCTCTCCCCCAATTCCCCCTCTGGACCCACGGGTCATTTTTCTTACCCCTTGCCTCTCCCTTTCTCGCGGAGGGTGCCGTCTCCTCCGATCTGAAAATATTAAAAGGGTAGGTTTGGTCTGTTTTCCCCCTTTTATAGGTTTTTTTTGCCTGTCCAGTACGATCTGGCATCCCCTACCCAGGCCCCCGGCCCACTTCTTCGGCAATATCCTTGACCCCACCCGATACCCCCCTTCCTTACCCCCCCACGTTGCTTTTCGCAACTTTGATTAGGGTGCTCCGCCTGACGCGTCCCACCATGTGCTTCTTTCTTCGCCATTGGTTATCCCCCACTAGACCTTTAACGGTGTTTTTTTCTTTTTCCACAGCCCCCATTTCTCCTGCCCCAGGGTTTTCTCTTACTTTATTTCCGTTTCCCCATGGTTGATATTTTTCTCTTTTTCTACATCGTTATCCTAACAAGACTTACCCGAGGCCCCCTGGTCTTGTCCCTTTTCCAGCGGGCAGACGTTTTCCTCCCCTTTTTCTAGTCTCTTTCCCTGTAGAACCCCCCAGAGTTTTTGTTTTTCGATTTTCCTCTTTTTTTTCCGCGTCTATGCTTTAGAGAGCCGCGGTGCAAGTTCTCGCCGGTCGGCATGCTTTTTCCTTTTTTTACTCTCCCTTTTTGTACCCTTCCCTTCCCCTTTTCCCGTGGTTGTAGGGTGCCTCCTGCCTTGGTCACGCTTTTTTCTCCCCCCCGGTTTCCCATTTCCTCTCTGACCCCTGATGCCTGCGGGAACCAAGGAATGCCCCTTGGGGACGCTTTCTCCTCGCCTCCAATTGATTTCCGATTTTCCCTGTGTCCTGCCCCGGCGTTCAGGTGGTTTTTTCCGGTATGTACTTGACCCGGTCACCGCGTCCCCTCGCCCCCCCCTCCCCCCTTGACGCGGTACATACAGTAAAAGCTTCTTTTTTTTTTCGCTTTCTTTCTTTTTCTCCGGTCTTTCGATCCCCTTCTCCTTCGCTGTGCACCCCTGCGACGTCGTTGACCCCCGTCACAAGTGCTGGTCGTAAAATTCTGGACTGCCTCTTCCCCCTTTAGTGGTGCCGATCCCTTTTTGACTGACGGTACTCTCCCTTAGGATGCAGTCGAGACCCCCGCTTATGCAGCTCCTTTGTTCCCTCCCCGTCCTCTTCTCTTTTGTGTGAAGACTTGGTGGGGATTTTGCGACATTTCTTCCCCCTTTTTTTGGTGGTTGACTTGTCCCCTTTCAAGTCACTTGACCTTCGGCGGGATGGAGTAGTCTTTTTCCTGTATCGGTCCCTTTCTCTCATTGTCTTTTTTTTCCCCCTCCCCACTATTTTAAGTCGTTCTTTTTTTTTCTTCTGGTTAACCCCCCCAAGACCTGTCTCGAGGTTCCTCCCTGTTAACGCCGGAGTTCTGCAGCGATTCTTCTTTCCTTTCTCTTTTTTTTCCTTCGTTTGTTTTTTTTTTTTTATCGATATCCTTTTCCCCATCCTCCCTTTGTTCCCCCTGTTAAGCGCAACCCCTTTCTCGCGGGTTTTTCTTGGTTAATCCGAGATAGGCGGCGACTTCTTGTGGGTAGGACGGCCTTTCCTCCGCTTTATTTCCCCTCCTCTCTACGGCCCGGATGAAGAACGTTCCACAGGTTTTCTTTTCCCGTTGGCCCGTCACCCCCCTTCTGGCCAGTCCCTTTTAGCAGGAACCCAAGTATTAACACTTTCTCCCCCTCCCTCGGTGCGGCCCTTGTTTCTTGCCCTTCTTTTCTCCTATGGCGCGTAAGTGTTTGAGACTTCAGGCGTGACCCTCGTTACCTCCCCATACTGGGAAGGACAGTATATTTTTCCGACCTCCCCTTTTGTTGGTCTGGTTCCCAACCCTTCCTTGCCCCCTTCCCGGTCCATCGGTCTAGTTAATTTATCTCCGTTCACCATCCGGATCAATTTCGCTTTAACGAGGCCATCACCCCCCTTCGTGCGGCTGTTTTTTTTTTTTTTTCGGGCCGTGCCCCCCCTTGTCTGTTTCCCCCTTTTTTTTCCCAGCGTGCCATTCATTCCCTCAAGTGGGCGTGGGGCGTCGGTTTTGCCCCAGCGGTTTTCTTTTTTCCTGGTTCCCTTGCGCGTGGAAATGTTGCCTTCCTCCGTTTTTTTTTTTTTTGGTCACTACTCTGAATTTCCCCCTTTGGGTTTTTTCCCTCCCCTGGGCAGCAACGTCCCCCACTCCCCCCTACCCCGCTGGGTCAGGAAAACCCTTTCCCCCCCGTCCCATCTTTTCCGTGTCTTTTTTTTTTCCGGTCTCGCAACCCGAGCCCCCCTTTTTTTCGTTCTCCATTCGCCCTGACCTCCTAGGTTCTCCAGTACGAGTCTGCCCAGGTTCGTACCCGGGAGCCCGCTTTCCCACGGCCCCCCCGTTCCCCTCCGATCCTCTTTGTTGGTGTATTTAAAAGTGCCCTCGATTAAAAATCTTCCCAGTCCACACCTAATAAACGGTTTGCGTCGGCCTTTTTTCTTTCTCCCCCCTTCTTCGCTGATACCACCATTTCTTTTACATGACACAGGTGTTCTCTCCAGTTAGGGTCTGTGTCTAGAAGTGATAGTTCCACCTTCCCTCCGTGTTCCCCTTCGTAGAGGCATTGCGCTAGGTGCCGTTTCGGCCTTAGTCTCTTGGTTTTTTTTTCTGGGCAGGATGGCTTTTTGCTGCAACGGTCCCACGTAGCTACCCCCCCCCCTAAAAGTTTCTTTTTTTTCGCCATCTTTCGTGCCGTCTGCATAACAGGTCCTACAAAAGACTGGTTCTCCTGGTATATTGGTGGCTCCTTTTCTCTCACCCATTTTTCCCCTCCCCCCGTCATTGAGTCATCCAATCCGTTTGATGTCTGCCGGCGATGAGTATTTTTAATATTGAGAGGCGTTACTTCCTTCCTCCCCCCCCGTTTTTTTCCCCGTTCCCAGGGACCAGAGACCGCATATTTGCCCCTCCCCCTTTTGTCCCCCCAAGAAGCCCGTGTGTGCCTGCCCCCCCCCTTTCGGGGACCGTCGGATATCTTTTCTCTTCTTTACCAATCATTTAAGTGTTGGTGGTGTGATATTTTTCCTCCTGCTCTTTTTTTTTTTTTTGCCTTTTCTTTGTTGGCCCCTTCCACCAATTCCCCCCACTTGGTGATGGGTAGTGGTTACGTCCCTTTCAGTGTCAGTCGTCGTTTCGCTGGCCTGTAAGGACCATGTGGTGCCCTTACCTGTCTCCCCCTCGCCGGTCTGTAACTTCCGCTGTCCCCTTTCCTCGACGTTATTTTCTGACCATCAGCCGCGTTTTTGTATTTGGGGGTTTCACTTCGCACCATTTATCCAAGGAAGCCCCGTTCTTTTCTTCCCTTTCTTTTTCTGGGCTTCTGGCTTGCTCTCTTGATGTTTTTCCACACCCGAAAGTCCTGTCTCCACTCCCTTTGGCCTGTGATTCGCATGGATTTTTGCCCTTCGCATTCAAGTGTCCTTTCCTTTCCCGGTTTCTTAGCGGCACCTCTGCTGCCCACGTCATCAGTCTTACAAACGCTTCTTGCTTTTCATCGTTCGCTGAATTTTGGGCTTCCTCCCTACCTCCCATTTCCACGTGATTTCAGATTTTTTTTGGGGTATTTTAAGTTTTTTTTGGGCTCTTGTAAAACAATTCTCGCCCTTTCCTATCTCTGACTGAGTTTCTTCCCAATTTTTGTTCTCTAGACTGATTTTCCTCAAGGAGTTCTACGCCATGTACTTTCGTTTTTTTTTCAGTCTTCCTGGTTTGCCCCGTGGATTTCAACGGTTTACGTCGACATCGATTATCGTACTTCTCCCAGAGGCCCAGGCTTATTGAAAATTTTTTGACGAGTTTCATTTTTTCTTCCTTTGGAAAGCGCCTATCATTGCCTTTGGTGCATGTACTGTAAGGGGTTGTGGCCTGTTCCTCCCCTTGGCCGTTTTAATGGTCACTCCCTTGTCGGCTTCCTTAAATCCCGTCTGTTCCAGTCCGACAGGGCGTTTTTTTTTATGTTCAAGCGGGAACCCTTGGAACACATGTTCATTCCCTGGGGCTCGCCATCCTTTCCTTTGCCTTGGGTCGTTTTATTGATGTAGGTGCCTTTTTTTTTTGGGTGACTCATGTCAACGGGTCCCGTCACGCGTGCCCCTCGCCTCCCGGGTCCTCCGTGAACAAATCATGCCCCCGGTCTTTCTTTTTTTTTTTTATCCCTGTTGTCAGCGCCCGGACCGATTCTTTTTTTTCTCTAGGGGTCTTTTTTTCCCCGCTGGACCCGCGCCCCTTTTTCCCCACCAGGAATGCATTTTTGCCGCAACGGGATTGCGCTTGGCCCCTCCCCCCAGTGAGTGTGGGCGCCGGAGGGCTGAACCTTTTCCTGCCGCATTTGGCCGATGGTCTGACCCCCCAAGAGATTTATGATCATTTTCCCCTCCGCCCTCGGTTTGGCGCAGACCCTGACGTGGCCTGACCCAGGACTTGCCCCTGTATTTTTGTTTCCGTGTGGTTCCAGAGGGGGAGCTTTGCTTGACCATGGGGCAGTATCTGGTTTTGCTTCGAGAAGGGTCCCGGCCTCCACTGGAAGGCGCCGACCTTGGCTGGATGAAACCAGGCGCTCGTTTAGTTGTTGCCGCACTTGCGTAACCCGTTTCGTTTGCTGACAGGCTCTCTTTTCTCCCTTCCCAAGCTTGTTGTCGAGAATTCCTCCCGGCGCCGCCGCGGACGGGTGCATTTTCTGCGCACTCCAGAGGTGCTGCTGTTACTTACATTGGGGTTTTTCTTCTTGGGAGCCTGAGAAGTGGGGGTCGGCCAGTCCCTATTTTTTTTCTGCCCGTCTTTGCAGCAGCTCCCAACTTCTGGCCCGTTGGCCCACCCATCCCCCCAACCCCGGGTCTTTTTTTTTTTTTTTTCCCCTTTGTTTATTAACAGGTCTTTCACCCAACCGTGTTTTCGACCCTGGTACGACCCAATGATAGGCTCCGCTTGTTTTTTCCCCTTCCTCCTTCTGGCGTTGCAGTAACTCCCCGTTGGGCGGCCTTCTATTTCTGCCCCCACCTACCTTTTGGGGCAGCGTCGTGATTCCCGCCCCATGGCTTTCAAAACCCCCCCCCCCCCCCCCCCCCCCCCTTGGGCCCCCGGCGGCGCTTTCTGGGTCATCTTGCTCCTTTCTGCGCAGACCTCGTTTTTTGTCTCCCCCTCGCTACTTCCCGTCATTATCGTCGCTGGCCCGTTTGTAGTAAACCCTACTTTTTTCTTTTCTGTCCCAGAGATTCCCATCCCCCCCGCACTCAACACTTCTTTAAGGCGCGCACATTCGGCCGTAGTGTTCCCTTGACTTCGTGCCTCTCACTCCGTCGAAGACCAGTGGACTACTCGACCTGGCCTCACGTCCGAACCCCAGGTATTAATTCCCCCCTGAGGTTTACCCTGAAACCCTTTTTTTTAGTCCCCCGACATCGTTTTGTGGGCCGCTTCCCCTCTTTCTGGAACGCGATCGCGTTGAACTCGTCCCTGGCGGCCCTACTTTTTTTTTTTTTTCAGGTCACGAGTGGCTTTCCTGTCTGTACCTCCCTCCACGGTAGAACCCGGCCGTCTTCTCGCATTTAACGTCTTTCCGCTCAAGCTTCTCCCAGTTCCGGATCCCCCGGGAGCCTTTCTGCTTTTTTTGCACAACTTGACCTGGCTTAAACCCATCGGTGCCATTCAAGTCGCCATGGTTAGGAGAGTTTTTTGTCGGCTATCCGAGGGCCATCTCTTTAAAATCCATCCTAGTGGCCGAAGTTAAGGCATTTTTCAAGCGTAAGTGGGCTTTGGGCCCTTCTTTACTTGAGATTGAGCAGGATGCTGTGCCGTTACCTTAGTTGATGGACTTTTGAACGACCCTTTGGGCTTTTATGCATTTTCTCCCCCTGCTGACCCCCCGGCGGTGCAGGCACAGGTTGGGTTCCAGCCCCCCCGTTGGGTTTTACCGGGGGTCCCTTCCTGGGGCAGAATGTTGCCCTCGTAGGTGTTATACTGACCCAAAGGATTCCCGAGGATTTTCCAGTTTGAGGGACTTGTTGGAGGATGCTTCTTGAATAAAGTTCGCCGTAAGTCTCAGTTAGAAATGAGGGTTAACCACTCCCCCGCCCTCCCCGCTTCAGGCCTCCTTCTAATCCCCCCCCCACATACCTCGCCCAGCTTACCGATCACCTCCTGATCTCACCCCCCCCCCCATCACTCTACCCCGCCACCACCACACCCCCTCTATCACCCGGCCAGCACCTCCCTCTTCGCCCCCTCCCCTCGCTAAAAGCCCATTCCTTTCCACCCCCGCCCGCACCACCCTCCTCACCATATTTTCCCTCTACACCACAACCTCATCTAATCAGCCCCCCCCCCCTCCCCCTCCTCCGACCCCGCGTTATTCCCCACCACCCCCCCCCCCCGGGCGCCCCTTCTCTGTTCGATGTCAAGATCCTGTCTGCTACACCCCACACCGTTCCCATTTTCTCCCCCCTCGGCCCCCCCTCGAGATATTAAGCCACATAACGCCTCCACATCACCCCTGCCCACCACAAACCACACTGAACCCAGTGCTTGGTACCTTGCCAAAATGATTTTTTTTTTCCAGCATTTATAAATTTTCACTAATCTAAGTTTGTGTTTGGTTTTTTTTTGAGTATTCCGAGGCCCCGTACCCCACGTGTAAAACACAACAATTTTGGGTTGTTGTACCGTACACGTCCTCCACCAGATTGGGACTAGAGTCCCGGGGCTCTGCTCGGTAAACCTTTGGGCCTGCCGCATAAGGATTTTTTAGCTTGTTGCGTTATCTCAAGCGGCCCATCCTTAGCACCTTGCGACTCCCTCGGGGATTTCATGGGCCCTTGATATAGACCCTTTCGCAGGGCGGGGTTTTTCCTTTTTTCTTTTGGGTATTTCCCGTGTTTTTTTCCTTGCGCCTGGCCGTCTCCCCCCAGACCCCTGCGTTTTTCTTTCGTTCTTCCCGTGTTTTCCGTGCTTTCCTTTTCTGCTTTAGATTTGCGGTGGCCCCTGCTTCATTTTGACCCTCTGTCACCCCTCACGGTATTTCCAACTTTTTCTTCGGCTTTTCGAGTTTCCCTTTTGTCCTTGCTTCCCCCCCCCCCCCCCCCGGTCGCCGCTTTTCCCCCCATGGCGTGCTCTTTTTTTTATGTTCGCCAGCGAACCCTTTTTTTTTTTTGTGTGTCCCTGTTTCAGAATCGAAGGACAGTTAACTGTTTCTCCAGTCTTCCGGTGTTTCATTACAGAGGATTGCGAGATACCCGCGCAGTTTGAGGACGTTCAATTCGAACAACCCCAGAGTCTTTAGCATTCCATCCCCATACAATTATGCGACGTGCGGGTGAATGTTGTCTACCTTGCCAGGGAATCATGGTGGTTTTTCAGTTTCCGTCCGAGGACATTTTTTTGAGACCCACCCCACTCCATTAATGGTATTCCCTTTCAGGGAGGATTTTCCTCTTCGCTCTTTAAGACTTGCCCCCCCCTCAGGACGTCCCCTCCCCCCTTATTCGTCCTTGTTGTTGCCGATGTCCTGTTTCCCCCCGTTTCGTTTTTACTTCTAGCTTTTTCCCGTGTGGGTCGTCTGACTGCCCCATAGTCTTTTTCCTCCCCCTTTTTGGGCAAGTTCTTGCGTTTATCCACCCCGCTCATGCCTTGGTCACCAGTGCCGTTTTTCCCCAGGTGCGCTTTTGAAGCCCCTGTTTTTTCGGATTCTACCATTGTCCCCTCGTCTTTTGAATTTTCTTTGCCAGCTTCACCGGGCCGACGGAACCCTGCCTTCCGCTTTTTTCGCTTTTTACATCTGTTTTTAACCCAATGCCTTGGGCCTCCCTGTTTTTTTATGAGCACCTTCCCGTTGCTTGGTAATTACTGCCTTTTGCCCCTCTCCTCTTTTGCCCCCAGATTCCTCCAGTTTCCCAAATTCCCCCCAACCTCGGTCCCCTTTGGGGCTGCAACCCCTCGCTTTTTTTGCACCCAGTTTTATTTCTTTTCCCAGGCAGTTGCCCCTCCCCGCTTTCCGACGGCCTAACCACCCCTTTTCTCTATTCTTTTGGCATTCCCCTTGCGCCCTTTTTGTGCTCAGTTTTTTTTCCGACATTTGCTGGGGAGACAAGGACTTTTCCTTTGGTGTGTCTTTGGCGTTCCCCCTGCCTTTATTAAGCTGCTGGATCTTTCTTCGTAGGCTTAGTTTATGTTTTCCTGGTCCTCGTGCAGTCTCACTTCTTCCCAAGAGGCGCTTCTGCTTCCTTACCCCCTCCCCCCGTCCGTAAGCGCATCTTGTCCGAACCCCGTCTTCGTCGGCCAT
>Ga0179593_1374632_pt1 | contig 15287 bp, 18 predicted proteins | sample CZODoug2_1_08_16_FD_185931 | JGI IMG/M metagenome (GOLD analysis project Ga0179593, IMG submission 185931) | Vadose zone soil fungal communities from Angelo Coast Range Reserve, California, USA - CZODoug2_1_08_16fungal (PacBio error correction) | ecosystem: Environmental > Terrestrial > Soil >... | reverse complement strand
CGTGACTCTCCGTAGTATACTTGCCCTATTCTCTTCTACTGGTAGATGTAGCTCTCCTGAGACCCTTTTTCCTCTTCGAATGTTCCACCTCATCAACACACCTCTCTCCCTCTACTGATGGCCCGACGGCTCTTTCGTTACCAGTGACCAAGCTTTCGTTGTTGTGCCCACTGTGGCGCCTGATCAGGAGGACAGCCATTGCTTTTCTTTGTCGTCTTCTCCACATTCATGTGCTAGAGGAGGCCTTACTCTGCTCCCATTCATTAGCTTTACTCCGAGTCCAGAGTTGTTTTCCCCCCGAGGCGCCTCCCGTTGTGGCGACTGAAGTGGTTTGTGTCTCTCTGACCCCTAATTTTTTTAAACAGATTCGTAGTGCCTCGCTTTGTCTACCAGTAGAGGCCCATCTCTTTGTTCCGATCCCTGCTTACGTCGTCAGCAAAAAGTCTTTCCGTCAGTGAGGTGTTTTCTAAAGTAAGTACTGGCGCTATCTTCTCCCCTTGGTAGACTTCTTGCGGCCCCCGTTTTTAATGTGCTTTATTCGAAGAACTAATCTTCCTGCGATATCCGTCCGCTTGCCCACTTAGAGGTATTCTAGGTAGATACTTTGGCCCTTGAGGGAACAACTTTGTTTTCTGGGTTTCGTTGAAGGCGAAAACAGCCCTATTTTATTATGTTGGTTCCTGTAGTGTTTCACCCTTTTCCTTTGCAACAGTGTGACCATTTATCGATTGCTCCCGACCTCATTTCGGTGGTATCTTCTGGTTCCCGGTGTGGCTTTTCCTAGCCCTTCTTTAATCTTTCCTCGGTTTGCGCCCGACCTAGTAGGTCTCGGTAAGTGTTTTAACGGTAGGGCGTCGCCTGTATCACCCGACCTTTTTTCACGCCCGCAAACTTTACTTGAGATCGTTTCTCGCTAGTCCTTTTTGGGCAGGCACTGGTTTTAATTCCTCGGATTGGAGTCTGATTTTCTTGGGACTCCCACTCTCTTAGAAGCGGTGCTTCACGCCAGCGGACGAAGTGTCATCCTGGACAGTTCACCGTTGGCCTTCTCCCGGGTGATACCGTCTGTTCCACAATCGGATGGGTGGCACTCCCTGACCACTTTCGCGCCTCTTTCTCTTCGGGTCTTTATGATTGATTTCGATTCCACTGCACGCTTCCTGAACCCTTTTCGCGAACCACCGTTTGTCCCGGGAATGAAGACGTTCTCCTCTTATGTTTTCACAAACATCTAATTAACTCTCATCCTATCCAAGCCTGCAGGGACCCCTTTTGTCCTTGTTATGCACAGGGTCCTACGTATGTGTGACTGAATCTCTTTTAGCTTATCTGGACGAGGCGACGCAGTGCCCAGCTTTCCATGTGATATTGTTCCTGGCGTTAATCGTTTCACACTCGTCCACTGTGGACGGCTGCGGTATCCCCGCGATCGGGCTCTCCTTGCCCCCCGACGCCTTAGAAGCTCTTTTGGCATTAACCCCTTTTCTCCGTTTTTCTGAATATATCGGTCCTGAGAGCATATTGATAACAAAATGTACCTGCCTTTCATGACTTTCTTGGAGCCCCTACATTATGCTTTTTTTTGAATGTAATTACCCATTGTGCACTGATTTTCCTCTCGTTTTTTTCTCTTTGATTACGGAGCCAGAGCTGCGGCTCCGTAGGCAACCCCTCCCCCTTGTTGAACCCTCCCTAGTCGGTTTCTTCAACGAGGACCCCTTCTGTCCATTCTTAAATGCGAGCTGTTGACCAACAGACGGCGGCAAGGTGCTTTGAGTCTCCCCTTTGCCCCAGCATTATCTTTCATCATTGCTTATCTCGATGGCATCCCTCGTCCCCCCGCTCGTACCCGTCATTTATTTTCGAAGAGATGCCCCTTCACCTCTATCAGAAGAAAATGGGCTTCTTCCGTATTGCGGTTTCTTGTCCGACAGACGCCTTTCACCCCTCGACTCGCTTCCATCTTCATTGCCCCTCGTTTAAAGACCTCTTTGGCGACCTATCCGTTTTTTACCAGGTCTACAATCCCCAATCTTTTGATCTGCCTTCATCGTATCAGTATTGCCCTAACTTAGTTCAGTTCTTGCGCCGCTTCCTACCCCTCCACCTTGAAAGTCCTTCCTCGAGTTTAATCCCAAAGACCCCGCACTCGTGCTTGTTTAAGCAAACGCATCGCACACCGCCCCGTCCCCGTCAGGGTATCATGACCCAGTCTGCTCAGCACTCATGTTTTTTTGTGAACACTCCTGTTTGACGGCGTGGTGCCGCTTGATTTCCACCGACCACGCCTGACGTCCCCCTTCGCGCACTAATGGATCCAATTTTTCTACGCCCCCGGGCGCCCTAGCAACCCTTATAGTGTGCACGACCCTCACACCCTCCATTAATCACCCCTTTTGTTCTCTCAGAAATAACCGTGTCATTTCCAGTTTTCGGTTCATAAGCCCCGACGTACCTCTTGTTCTTGCACTGGTTCGATTGATCGGCGATCGTCTCCATGTTCGGGAGACGAGGTGCCACCGGAGACGCTATCTTCCGACAATTTATGTCTTCGCCTACTCCGCTGGCTATGCCAAGTGTGGTCGTTTTCGGAAGAGTGTCCTGTCTCCTGATTTCCAGCTTGTGATCGTTACCGTCCCCTTTCCCAGACCGGCTCTCACAAGTCTTTCTGACGAGTTTGTCGACTCTTGAGCGCGTCTGTTATCTGTTTGTATCGCCCCTCTCGTTCGTTTTCCCTTCAATTTATTTTGTTTTTTGACACTGGCATCCCCGGGTCCCCCATGGGTCCCTTCGAACCCACGCAGTGTTCATTTTTCTCATTTTTCTGAATGATTTTAGTTTAACCACCTCTATGCTTCCATGGTGCTCCTGCAAGTTCCCAATCGAGCGCCCCCAGTTTATTAATCTTTTGAATTGCCGAGCAGTGTCCCCCTAGCCCACTTTTTAGAAAGCTGGTGCCTGTTATTCGCCTGCTTCGTGCAGACGAGCTTTTTTTCTTATTTCAACAACTTGATTAGAAACTCCCGGTAATGTTCGTATATCTCTTGTCCGGTTCTGCACTGGGCAGTTACAGCGGGATACCAAGATTTTCCCTTGTCCTTCCACATCAGGGCTTGTAACTTCCTTCCCTGAGTATCACCCTGGCCCGGGACCTCACTATCCCCAAACGCTCTGAGCGCAGAGTCACGCCATGCTGCTTTCATCTGCAAGCCTGCGCAGCACTCGCAGGATCCCTTGCCCTGACCCAGGAGATTACTTTGTTTCTTCCTGTTTGACCGTGCGACGTACCTTTCCCTCCTGGCGCGCCTCTACTGTCCACATTCTCTCCAGTACATTAACCTTTAGCTCAGATCCCTCCCTCGGGTTGCCCCTCTCGTACGTGCTTACGTCAACCCTCTTCTTTTCATTAACGCGCATTTTATGTACTTTGGGTTTCCATATTAATCCCTTCGCCAGTTCTCCCCACCTGTAGTAGTAGTCTGCTTTCGCCAGATTCATCGCCTGCAAGACCGGATGTGCTTCCCAGACCTCCCCTGACGACAGTTATTGCACGCCGGGGAGACCCTGGCCTCAGTTCGCCAATGTTTTGCTCGTGTCCAAGCGGCGTCCGACGCTGACCATTTCTATTGTATTCGAAGGTTTTTCCCGGTACCCGTGGAATTACCTATGTTGCCATCTTACGACTTTCACCTCACCCCATTCCGCTGCCAATCACGAGCGAGCACTAGAAGAAAAAATTTCATCTGTTCCCCATCAACAGATGTTTCATTCCCCATCATGATTTCCTTCTTTCCAGTTACCAAAGACGTCTGATCCTTCTTTCCCCCCCTTTTTGTTAGAGCTATTCCCCTCGATCAAATTCGTTGGTTATTTTCACTTCCCTGGAATTTTTTTGCCAGTCACTGCTTCGAGATTTTATTCCACCTATCATTAGACAAGTGTTTTCTTAATCGCTTCTTCCGTTTCTGTTCATGTCATGCCGCTTTGGTGACTCGCGGCGATGTCAGCGCTTTGTGCGGCGTGCACGGCTTGGACGACTTGCACTATCGCCCCTAGCTCTTTACGTTCAACCTTTGCCCACCCAATGCTCCGGCGTGCCAGCTTACAGATCGTCTGATTGCTACCAGGACACATTTACTATGCGCAAGCTCATGACTTGCTTTTTTAACCCGCCCCGTTTCCATGTTTCTGACAGGCAGGACTTTTTCCATCACTGATGCGTCCACCATGCGAAGGGTTCTGTTTGTCTTTTTTTTTATTTTTTTGTTTGTCAGACGTAAAGTATAGCACGAAGCGTATGTACAGCCAGCTCGCGCTCCTGAGTCATTGTTGCTGCTGTATATCCTCGGGCCCGCGGCCCTTTCTGAGATTGTTCTACTCTTGTACTGGCTTTTTTCTCCCCCCCAGTTCATTGAGAAGAGTCTCTATTTTGACTTTTTAAACGCCGCTTGTTTGTCTGAATTGAGACGGGTTTTGACCCAATCATTTCATCCCCGGATGTCATGAATTTTCGCCCCAGCATTTCATCAGGAGTATTACCGTTGTCTACAGCATCACCCCAGCATTTTTCTCTTATGATACACTCGGTTCTTCAATAGTGCTCACCCCAGCCTCTTGGATCTTTGCCCACTTCCCCCTCTACCATTATCCGTCTGGGAATGGCCATTTCTTTTGCAATTTTCTGTCCACAGTGTATAGTTAATTAGTGCCCATTTATGGTATGTACCCCACACGACCTTTGCCCAACTTATTTTTTGTCCTGTGTTCAGTTTGCCACCGGCACCTTGCGCTTTCCGCCTTTATTCCAGCTAGCTACTCTTTTTTGATATGGCGGAGCTGCGTTTCTTTTTTGCATACGCTTTCACGCCTCAGGTTCGATCTCCCCCCGCAGCTTAGCCCTGCGTGTCTGTGGCGACCCCCCCCCGACCACCCCCCCCCCACCCCTTAAATCCCTAGCCCCCACCCGGGACCCAACCCCCCCACCCCCCCCCCCCAAGCCAACCCATCCCCCCCGACCCCCCCCCCCGCCCCCCCCCCCCCCCACGCCCCCCCTTCCGACTCTGACTTGCATGCACCCGTCTACTTTTCGCGACTATCCAACTTATTCCTTCTACCCCTTACATCAATTTTCTCTTCCTTGCATTCTGTCGAACCCCCCTCGGGAAGCTTTCTTCGTTTCGAGTTTTCTTGTGTGACGTGTGCGTGACCCCTACAAGGTTGGCTGCTGCTCTTTGTTCGATTTTTAGCAATCTTTGTTTCTTTTCGCGATTTCTCTTCTTTCTGTCCTTCGAGGTAGTACTCACCGGCGTGCCCCCTTGTCCCACCTCTGTTTGGTCTCCATTCCGTGGTCCTTCTTTTGATGCGGTTATCCCAGAGAATGTTTTTTCCTTCTTAGCGTGTCGACCACGTAGCTATAGAAACCACCGCATTTGCGGATGTTTGTCCAACACTTTTCAAGATGTTGTCACCTATACCTCTGTCGCGCCCGCCCCTGTCGTGTCTGACGATGTGATTGGGGCACAATGACTGCCTTTGACACATCTTCTCTCATTTGCATACGCGCTTAGCATATCCTTCTCATTCACGGTCAGGATTCCCCCCGATTCTTCCCACGCACTCTGGTCATCCACTCTCACTCGCCTTCGGCAGTATGCACATTTCATTTGGCCCTCCGAAACCTTCTTGTACGAGATTCACATCCATTTAATCTTTCTGACTTTGCGTACCTTGTTCTCTTTTGATGAGAACGCTCCAATGACGTCGCCGCACATATAGTTCCGCCTAGTAATCCCCTTTGGGTGCACATACATTGCTTTGAAGGCACTCCACGCCCTTCCCGCCCTCCGTTTTTCGAAACTATATGCCAAATGACGCATTTTTTTTTGCTAAACTGCCTGCTTAAGCGTTCCCCTGTGGACGATGTGTAGCACCGGTTTTGCCTATGGTCGCAGGTATGCCATCGTTAACCCCTACCATGCCCACGTTAATTGCGACAACCTTGCCGTGCTCTCCCCTGTAAGCCTATTATGCACTGTCCCAGCTGTATCATGCCCCACCCTGGACGCCCCCCCTTAACAGGCACCGGGCTGCGTCGTCCCTTCCATGCTCCAGTATGCTTTCTACTGTCCCAAGTGATGCCCCCTTCAGCATACCTTCCAGCATCCGTTCTCCCGACACGTTTCCCAAGCCTCTTAACGCGGAAACTCTACCCCCTGCCTGCGCAGCGGACCCGACTCGCTATCCGCGTTCCTCGGACGCACGTCTTTTCGCCACAGACCTGTTCTTCACATACCCTTCCCGAAAGCCGCATCCCCCCTTTCTAGCCCTCCCACAAAAAAATCCACTTTTCACTATGTATCTATTGATAATCTTGTCATTTTCGTAATTGACAGCGCCGTTTATTAGCTCCCCCCTTTTCCCTAGTAACTCACCCATCTGATTACTAAGTTGTTCCGCTCTTCCGCCCACCACACTCCCTTCCAGATGTCAACCCCCGACGAGCGACATCTCCGGCGACATGTGTCTAAGTTTTTGCTGCTTTTTTTTCATATTTACCCCACTCTTTGAACCCAAGTCCCCCGTCTCGCGCGGTTCCACCAACTTTTAATACCCATCAACCTCTGCATGTGACCCTTTTTTCTTTTTGCAAGCCCCCCGAATTCTACCAGCGATTCTTAATTGGTATGCTCCCCCAGATCCAGTTATACCGGGGTGTCTCCCCGGCGCAATCGTTGTTTTTCAACCAGCGTCAGTTTGCAATGTTTCTTGGTTTCTCGACTGCCACTTTTCCCTGTTCTCTGACTGACCTAGTGTGTTTAACCCATCCTTGCTTTGACACACGTTGTCGCTGATCCTCCAGCCCGAAAATGTCAGCCACTTCCCTGGTCGCGTCCGCAGCACTACCATGCCTGGACCCATGATGCACCTTTTAGTTACCCCGGCCCCCGCTGGCCTTCTCTTTGACCGATCCTTTTGCCCTTTCCTCCCCCTGTGATGTATCAGACCTCGGCTGGGGGTGGCTTGCCCGCTTCCAACCCCACATGCGCCCAGCCATTTGTCGCCGCACTCTTTTCCCAATTTTTATTAGACCCTTTCCCCCCACCCACGGCACGCGCCCTCCGTCTCTAACTCGGGGTATGCTCCCCGGTCCACACAAGGCCCCACCTTCCCGTTTTCCCCGCCTCCGGATTCCCTAGCGTCAACAGGTGATTGCTTATCAGCCTAGCCCTCCCGGTGGTCCACCTTTATCCCATAACCGTTTCCAAATAGCCAACTCAAGACCTCTCTACCTTAGACCCCCTTTTGACATAGTAATTGTTGTTTCGTAAGCTATCCTTTCATCGCCACTGTCGAGGGACTCGATCTCCGTTATGAAAAGGCTCTTCACTTACCCCTTGCTTGGACTGTTTTCGTCTTCGGCCTTCCGATCTGCCACCTCCCTCCCACGCAAGTAGATTTTGGCATATTTGAGGCGCTGCAAACATCTGTCGACGACGACGTACTTTTTCCCTCATTTCCCCGGGCACGCCCACATTTTCCTGGATCCTCCCCTCACCACTGCCGCCATGGAGTAACGCCTCAGCTTCTTATGCCTGCCCCTCTTTTACGACCAACACCAGTGATGGAGTTTCCATGTTAGCGCCTATCGTCCGTTCTACCCCGCCCTATGAGGCGCTGACGTTTTGGAAGTGTGTACAGCCGTACACGCAGTTCTCCCCCCTTACTCTCAGTATACTTCATCCTCATATGTGTGACCTTTTGATCTCTTTTTTTGCGTCGTCCTGTTTTGAGGGTGGATTCGATATCCTCTTAGGTCCCTGCGATTTTCGCCGACATTTTCCGCGTTTGACTGACACGCGTATGTCTAGGTGATTCCCCATATTGCAGAACCTCTCGATACTTGAACGTGGTTTTTTGACTCATTTCCGAGTCTCCTGGACACCTGTTTATATTCCGCTATTTCGGGCTTTTTTCCTTGTCTTTCCTTGAGACTTTTCCCTCCTTCTCTGAGATTTCTTCGAGGACTCGCCCCTTGATGCTGGTGAGGTGAGGTTGGTGTACACTCGCGGGCGAAAGTCTTCTAGAAGGGAACTTCCCCTAGGTCGGACGTAGAGCACTCGCGTCTCCTGGTCTGATTTTGGATAGGTTGATACGGAACCCCTGAAGCTTCTATTCCCCCCTCTTACTTTTCCTTTTTGTTTACTACCCTCTTTGTTCCACGTACTCCCTTGACGCTTTGCACCACGTATCCTTCAAAAATTCTCGTTACGATTCCATTGATTTTTTTGTCGTTATGGTTCTACAGTTCCGCGGCCGCTTAGGCTGGTTGCCTTTGCTCCTACTCCTGATCCAACGATTGAGTTGGATTTCTAGGGCTGCGAGTCCGCCATCTATTCCCGACGTCAGGTACCAAACTTCTTTGCCCACTCGATGGTAGGATGTCCTTAGCTTCGAATGCTTGTCGGTCCTCCCCGATCTTGATGTTGAATTTTTTTTGGGGTATGGTGGCCACTATCTACCAGTCGGTGTCTGTTTATAGATCCCGGCGGTACGATCCGATGACTTCTTGTCTGCGTATGTTCAGTCGCGGGTGACGCAAACGTGTTTGATTCTGGCACCGTATTGTTCGCGCTCCCGTTTCAAGATGACTGAGTTTTTTTCCATTCCCCTTGCTCTGTTCTTCTGCTAACAGTGTACGAGTGTTGAAGTGCAGAGGACACTATGGGTGACCTGTCGCCTCTTTATAAATATCTTTTACTCGCCCCCATGCAGTACAACGGGACAGTGACGACTCTTCCGTGTCTTGACTTGGAGGTTCGACCTGGGAATTTGTCCTCCACCGAGCTAAATCCTTTCACTGCAGCAACTTTTTGCTTCATACACTCCCAGCTGGTACCGCCCACCGTGCAATAGTCAATTCAAGTTGGGTACCGGTGAGCTCTTTTTGTGTTTCCCTCGACTGTGCCCGCGTGGAACTAGGACCACCCCTTTTTCGGCGCCACCCTTGAGCGGGCGAGTGTCGTGATGATGCCACTCCGTGCCGACAAATGTCGCGCATCCGCACGCCACCCTCGGCGCCCCAGACACTGTAAGGACGGTTGATGACGAATTTTTCCGATCAGCACCCCCCAATTTGTGGATCTCACCCAGTCTGACTTCTCCTAGAGCTATAACAATTTCCCTTTTTTTGCCATACATTGAAACTTGTCTGGTGGTATCGCGTTCGGATTCTGATCGGAATGTTTTTTTCACGTGCGCGTCTCGAAATCTCTAGTAAGACCTTGTTTCCCCGCTTTTCTTCGAGGGACGCGACAGCGTCCGGCAGGTTAAGCTGTATTGAACCTAGTCATTAGCTTTCCGACCCTCTTCATTCGCTTACCCATTTACGTGGCAATCGGTACACTCGGCCAGGCAGTTCGCCATTCGTAAGAGGGCCATATTGCCCTCCGTAGAGTACGCCCCTCTGCATTGTATTCTCGTTCGGTTCCAATCTTCTAATTCCCGTTTCTTTTTTTCCCGGACCAAAAATTTATCCCGTTGTGTTCATCCGTTTTTCTCTGGTCCCCCGACACATTCGCCGTCCCAGAATCGGCGAATTTGCCACTAGCATCAACTCCCTGTGACCTCCCGTCTAACTTATCCTATTCTTGCTGACAAAGCAGGCCCTGGTCGAAAGACCAGCCAATGAGCACTCCCCTGCCTACCGGGCAGGCGTCGGGTTGTTGTTCAGTTGTAGCCCCCACACACTTTAAGGCCAAATCCCTCGGGCATCTCGGAATTCCCTCTCATCGCATCCTGTTAAGCCCGGACCCAACTCAACCATCAAAATGAACACTTTGGTGGTTATCTGTGTTTTGCAGCATCCCTTCACAGTAAGTTCGTGTTTACCAGTTTCGAATGTAGGTGCTTCACGTTTTTCCACTCTATGACCCCTGACTCCGACTTAGGGGTGGATGGACCCCATACTTGCACAAGCAAGCAAGTACTATTATCCCGTTAAGGCCATGTTGTCAGAACCCGTATTCCCCTGCGATGAGCGATGATGCCGCAGCGTCCTGTTCTCCTATCCACCCCCGAGTTCAATTTGCGACGTTTCATTTGTCGCGTCATCCTTCCAATGATGTCCTTCAGGGACGACACCAATTTGTGCGCCATAGGTCTTGAATTGCCACACCGTTTCTCCTCTTTACGTATCTGTGTCGGCCACTGTCCTGGCTCCGGCAACCCCTATCTTCCCCTTTTATCCCCTGACTCTACATCTGAAGGGTGTTCTAAACCAACACATTTTGGGTCACGCCTGGTGGTGACCTCTCGAGAACCCCGTCCGACCATTTTAGATTCCCCCTTTGCGAGATCCGGAGGGTCCCTAATCTTCGCTCTCCCACCACCGCTCGTGCCCAACCCTCTGGATTTGGACGACACAATCAACATCCTAGCCCACGCGTTTCCCCTATGGTCGTGTCCCTTTAAGACAAGCCTGTAGTGTCCCCATTTTGACCTACTGCAAGCAGGTTGCTCCCCGTAGGACGCCTGAAGTATCTGGTCTTTATCCGATCAGCTTGCCCGTTTGTTGTTAAGTTGCAGTTGTTTCCCAATGATGATCTTTGTCACATTGCCGCGTGACCTTTCTCGCCAGCATTCGGTTTATAGAGTACAGCTTCTGATCTCGTATTTCTCGCTTTTCACCGAATTTCCTGCTGGTTGTAAATTTTGAGGTTTTTGTTCAGATTCCCCCACACGGTCAAACAAAGTTTTCGCCGTGGATTGAGTGGTTCGTCATGATCAGCAAATGTCAGGGATTTACATCCCGAGACTGCGCTTCTTATTTCTGTTGCAACGGCCAAAGGACCTGTGCAATCCCCTGTTCCGCTGGGGGGAACGATCCCCCCGTGTTCCCACGAGACTGTTTTCTATTTTTCATTCGTTGATGATGACTAGCTGATTTGTATTGGCCCCCACCCATTATTCAACCCAGGAGTACAACTCTCTTGTCGCAAGTTAAGGTACTTGGTGACTGTTTTTTGCCATGACTCCCGGTCGCTGGTTTGTCTACAAGACTTTCCCTACCTAGAGTTCCCATCTTCCCCCCCCCCTCGTCCCAACGGCTCAATTTTGTTTTGCACGGAACCACCATGCTGCACTTTCCTGATGTGACTCGTACCACAAAAGCAACAAGTAATCCGCTGCAGTTGACCTCCCTGCGACATCAAGAGTACGAAGGAAACACTCTTGACGTCACTACTCGCCCCAAGGCCTTCTTTAAGTCTTGATTTGCGATATTTGCAGATATCCATCGGGTTGCACTCATTTATTTTTATCAGGTATTTCTAATGCTCTTTGTTTGTCAGAAAGCGCCCACGATCCCCGGCCCCGTTTTAAGAACTTAAAAATCCTCTCCTCCCTCAGTTTCTATCTTTCGTATTTCCCTTGACAGGTCAGCCCCCCCCATCGGAGGCCATTATGTTAATGTTATTATTTGCCTACTAACTGACCTCACACTTCTTACAAGGTCACCTTTGATAGACCAATATAATACCCTCCGCAAAGAGGGAATACCTATCGCCACGCACAGCCAGCCGGAATCAACAGATGAACAGTACTGTCCGAAACCCGTCGTCCATACCCCGAAACCAGAGGAGCGAAGTATCAATGCACCATCTTTCACCACACCGTTGTGATTTTGTCGCAGCAATTAGACTCATTCCTTCGACGGTTATCCAGCTGCGGCTCCCGATTTTTTTTTCCTCTTTCTGATCCGCTCGGGTTTTTTCTTCCCCTGACGATCCCCGAGGCCCCCCAGAACTTCCTTGATTCGGTCTCTCTTTTCGTCCTAAGTGTTTTTTGGGCGTGGAGCCGCTCCCTCGTATAAGGCTGGCTTTGGTCTGCGTATAGCGGAAAAAGTTCACGCCTATAGGTCCTGCTAGCCATCAGCTTGTGGCCCTCTTGAAAGTTTGTCGTTCACCGGCTGCTCTTTATTGGTACTCCGTCTTGTCCCCCCTAAATGGTGGCTATCCCCTTGACCCTGTCCTAGGATGGTCGGCGGTAACCTGTGTTTTCCTCTTTTCGTGTCCACTGGACGGCCCAATTTTTCTCGGGCTTTCCTTCTCCTTCAGTTTCATTTCCCCCCCTTTTTCCATTTCCCTTCATTAGACCCGGCGAATTCCTTTCTGAAGTGCTCTGTTACGTTCTTCACAGTCATGCATTCCTATTATGTATGCGCAGCCCTGAGAGACAGTGCCCTTATAGATACGTCCCATGCTCCCCGCGAATGGTATCGGTTCCCGCCCCGGAGTTCTTTGAAGACGTCCTAGAGTGGATATTGTGCTGACAGTGAAGAACTCGATGTTTTCCGTTTCCCCTCGCTTTTTCCGGCCGTCGCCTGCAAGGTACACAGCTGATTTGCTTTCTCTACCGTTTGTACTCGTCCACCATTAACCGTTAGGGGTGCCTCCATGCTACGATTGTTCCCCCAGCCAGATTTGGACATAGCGCACGGGAAACCTGTACTTGCCCCGAGATGGATCATGCAGCCCTGAGGCACCTCTTCCCTTTTTCCCGCCATTGATGTTGAGGTTTATATAGCACACCCCACATCCTTACAGCCTCTATGCAATACTGTATGATTCCACAAGTAGGTTCGATGATTATTTGGCCTGATCTCCTGGGTTGGTCTTTGGTTTTTTTTTGAGTGGTATATTGGCCCCCCACATGAAACAACTCGTTTTACTTGCCACATTCTGATGTGGAACACGGTCCAGCGTGGATTCCTACAAATTTTTTTTCGCTGATACGATGGTTATATGCCCCCAGTCCCCATATGTTGCCGCCCCTACATGCCCCCCCCAACTTCCCTGCTACGCTATCGCCTCTTTAAGGGTTGTCCGCATCTTCGTGCAGACCCCATAACTTTCGTCAGGTACTATTCTCCCGCCAGGTTCTTGCGTAGACCTCTACGTAAGTGCCCGCAGCTACGGTACCGTCGCCGCCCTTTGCCACCGACATCATCGCGTGATTTCCTTGCCCCCCCCTCCCCCATAGGGAGGGAGGCTCGATGAAGTTGATTGCTGGTTCCATCGTTTGGAATATTGCCGGTGTAACCATTAGTGGAGAATTGTTCCCCCCTTCCGTACTTCTCTTTAGTGGCCGGGGTGCGTGTTATTTTGTTTGGTCTCCCAACAGCAAGCGCTACCCAGCGTGTTTGGCACTGTTTTTCAGTCTAATACTTCTCTAACGACCATTGAACTTTTTGGCCCGGCGTTAGGATGTATAGACGAATGAAGGGACCCGTGTCTTTTGACTTTGTAGAATTCCCAGTGTGGCCTTCTGACCCTAGCCTCTGCGGACAAGGAAGGCAGGCCCCCGATTGTCACCCCTGGTAAAAATCCCAGCTCACATGCCGAACTGAAACTAACACTTATGGCTGATTCGGCCCTAGCACCTTTAACATGGAGCCAATATACGATTTTTTTTCTCACAAGTGTTCCTAGACTCCACCGATCGGTACCTCCGATGTTCGATGTTTTTTTTCTTCTCAGAACAAGCTCCATCCTTCCGATACTATTCCATTTGCTCAGTGTGTCCGGGCTCCTCCCTGATTTGATGAACCCTGCCGAGGTTCATAGGGTTCACATTCAATTGATGCTTCCCGTTGACCCACGCCTTCCCTCACTGGCCCTATCCGGAAATGACCGTTCTCTTTCCCGCATCTGAATGCTTTGGTTCACGGTTCTTTTTTTTTTATGTTCTAACTGCGGCTTGTCGTCTACTGACCTCAGAGGCCACACTGCTCCCCTTCCCCATTCCACCCCGGAAGCAGAGATCACTTCCCCCTGCATCACATGTCGATGCTCAGTGTGCACTCATTCCAGCGATTTTACCCTCCCATTTGTCACCACTTATTGTAGCAGGCCCACTCCGTCCTGGCAACTCCCGTCCGGACTCACTACACAGCACCTAAGTTGTATTTTTCGCTTCCGAGTCAAGTTCATGAAATGTTCCTCTCCCACATCTCCCGGCTTTCGCCACCCACAGCCGGTATGTCCATTATTCCCCCCCTTTTGCCTCTTTTTTCCTTATAGGATATTTTGTCGATTTTGCGACGAGACTTAGTATGTGACCCACCGTCTGTCACTCTTTTCTCCCGTTGAGGAGTTTTCTCGGCAATTTTCTAACGCTATGCGTTTTCCCTTCAACCGTCGCCCCGGTCAACATCGTCCGTCAGGTTCCTCAAGGTCTTTTCACCAACATCCGATTTGTCACCAAGAGACGTCTCAGAGTCACCGGTTTTTCTTACACTCTTCCACTTTTACCCCGTGTTACGTTTATTTCCCAGCCAAAAGAGCGGTCAGGATTTACTGTGTTTTTCCAGCTGAATGTAACTCCGGCACCGGCACCTCGATACACTTCCCCAGATTTGCGGCTGGGTTCAGGTCGTCCCAACAATTCGATGTCTCTTCTTAACCCGACTTGACACCCCATCCTTTCCCTCGAAACTCCCCCCAGTCGTAAGACTCCTACAGTTCAACATCGGGCGTGAACATTCCCAAAATCACGGCTGATCACGGCTTCGTCACTTCTGCTACATCCACCTCTTAGTAAGGCTTTTTTTTTCCGCTCGTGGTATGGATACAATTCACTCATTGTCTTTTAGTTTGGCGTTCTGCACCCACATAAAAACTGCCCCGAACACGTTTCCCTCCAAATTCCCCCCGCCACACAAGGTTCAAATTTACTATCTCACGGAAGTTCAAATGCGTTTTGTCCGTGTCAGATGATTCTGCTCCCTTCTACAGCACACCCGGGTTCTCCCCTCATCACTGTTCATTGGATTGCTGAAACAACTTCGGCGAGCCTCTGGAAAGCGGCACTTATTAATACCCGACAACCACCCAAAACTTCTTGTCAGCCAGAACCGTCTTTTGTTACTAGGAATCTTAGCTGCAATCGCCGTCGGGCATCGATCCTCGGTTTTTCTCCCCCGGATGTCCCCGAACGGGCTCAGCGGCTTAGTTCCTATATACACAACATCCCACTCCCTCGATCAGTGTCAATAGTTGATACTGGCAGAGGCGACTACTCACCCTCCTTTCCCACTACAAAGAGTCGCACTCCTCTTGTATTTTGCAACAGAGCTCTGCGACAAGCTGCCCCCCCCCCCTTTAAAACTTTCCACCCACCAACATCGGGATTTCCTGTTCAATCCCCCTTTTCTACCCCATAGCGAGATTTTGAAGGTGGAACTCAGGACCATTAATCAACAGTGACAGCGCGCCAATACCGCCCAGGAG
>Ga0179593_1344721_pt1 | contig 15287 bp, 12 predicted proteins | sample CZODoug2_1_08_16_FD_185931 | JGI IMG/M metagenome (GOLD analysis project Ga0179593, IMG submission 185931) | Vadose zone soil fungal communities from Angelo Coast Range Reserve, California, USA - CZODoug2_1_08_16fungal (PacBio error correction) | ecosystem: Environmental > Terrestrial > Soil >... | reverse complement strand
TCGTCCATGCCCTGTCACAGACAATGGTCCGAACTCACCTCCTTGTTGACTCTTTTTTTTTTTTTTCAGGCAACCAACCCTATCGCAAACGTCATCGTTCGGTTCTGTAATTTAAAACGCCTTGATTATTTCCACTTACCCTTGTTTGCGGGGGATGGCTGCGCGGACCACTGTTGACTCGTCTGGTTGAAAAAAAAAGCTGGAGCTCCTGAGCGATGGTGTCGGTATTTGATCTGCTTTCGATGGCTTTCCGGCATCGGGTTGTTGCTTTCCTCCGGCGGGTTACTTTTTATTCTGGTTCTATGATTCTGTGCAACTAGGGATTTTTTTGCCTTTACCAAATCATTGAGGTGATTTCCGGTTGTTTTGTGTGTGTTGTTTAAGTTGTTGCAAATCATCGGTTGACCAACCCACAGATGTGGCCCCTACCAACTTTTCCCCCTCAGGCTTAGTTAGAGGGGAGTCTACGGCCCCTCGAATACCCTGCTTGAAATGTGTTTTTAATGGGGCTTATCTGCCTTCATCCGGCTGGCCCCCCCCAATGCCTTTTTTTTTTTGGTGCCCCCCCCCCCGGCGAGATCCTAGTTGCTCGGTACCTTGTTCCCGCGATCTTGTACCCTCGGCGTGGACCCGGCTTTTCAAAGTTTTTTTTTTTTCTGATCCGACGGACCTTCCCCGTTTGTACTACCGTTGTCCAAGTTTGAATTTCTACGATTGGCCTTCCCTGGCTTTGTCCGCGGAATCCAAATTTTTTTTTTGTTCTGTTTTATGCGCGACTCCTCGATTGGCCGTTGCCTTCCCCAGCGAGTTCCCTCGGGGTGGGTTCGGACATTCCCCTCTCCCCCCATTCACCACCCGATTGAGCGTTGTTTGCCCCGGCGTGGGTGGTTTTTTCTTTATTGCGTGCCCCGTTCCCAGAACGTTCTCTACAAGGGGCGTAACTCCCGCCCCAACATGTTTCCGTCTTCCTTGCGGTCTTCTGGTTTGAGAGTAACCCGCGATTGTCAATTTTTCTGGGTGTTTTTTTTTGTGCTTTTTTGCCGCGGGTTCACTTCTCGGCCAGGTTACTGGTCTGCGCCTTCGTCTCTGAGTTTCCCCGTCGAGTCTCCCTTTGCCCCGTGCCTGCTCTCGGCACCACTCACCTTGTTTCCATCTTTTGATTTCGTTTTTTCACCACCCCTCCTGCCGTGTTTGAATTTTCGGCTTTCAAACTGCAGGCGGCGCTTTTACTCACCCGTCAACGTTCCCCTGGCTTGGATCCGGTCAACCGGCGCCTTTGGTCCTTTTATTTTTTGGTTCGTCGATTGCCCGACTGCGCAAGGGTTGGTTTTACCATCTCCCCTTTCGGTACCATTCTTCTTGAGGATTCCTCTAATGTCTCTACTCTCCATTGATTTCTGTCATGATACTAAGTTTTTTTAAACTGGAGAGAGTTTTTGACTTTTTCACACACAAATGCACCCCCCCTGACCCTTTTTGATGTCGGTCTGGACATAAATTGCCTCGCCCAAATCCTGGGTATTTTTAGCGCTTTCCCGGTGACTTTTTTTTATTCCTTTTTCCTCCAATTACCCATCGCCAAGGGAATCCCTTTCTTGGGTTTTTTTTCCTGTGGTTTGTTGGTGCGGACCCCCCTGCAAGAGATTTTCCCCATCTCGGTTTTTTTTTTTGCTTTCATCCTTTCAAAAAGTCCATTTTCTCTTTGAACTCCCTTTTGAAAGTTCCAAATAGCTGTTTGCCGAACAATGTTCCCCTCATAATCTATTTCCTCCCCTTGTTGGCCGCGAACCGTTCTGCTCGTTTGTTATCCACGGGAGATTGGCGGGCTGTAATTTGGTCGTTGGCTCCTTCTTTTGCCACTCCCCTCCTTTGTGGCCTAAACACGCTATTTCTTTCTTCAACATAGGTTTTCCCCATCCCTGGGTGCTTCTACACTACTCGATCCGCCCTCCTACGATTTCTCATTTTTTTTGGTTTTGAACGCGCACATTTGGTATCGATATTCCCCCCGGCACATTTTGGCCTCCTCTCTATGGTGTTTTTATTTTTTTTTCATTTATTCTTACTGTTTGGACGTTTCTCGTGCCGGGACAAGGTTGATCGCGCGCCCTCGCCCTTGCGTCGGCGTTTTCGTTTTTTGCGAAGATTGTGTGCCTGCCCAATTTTGGAATGAGCCTTTCAAGATTCCCTGTTTTTGGAGACGGTAACAAGGGCGGCGACGGCTGGCATCGCCCCCCATGTTAGCGATGCGGTTTTTCTGTGCCGTTTTGTTTTCCTGTGACTTGAGAGACTGAAAATTTTCCCCCGACAGATCGCCGTTTTTGGTGCGCGGTGGCGTTAGTCCATTAGCTTTTCGTGCGATTGGGTTGCAAGTTGCCCCCCCTCGGGTTTTTTTTGGGTAGTCAGAACCCGCATGACCAGCAGCGCCCACCCCCCCCTGGTTGGGGGGCCCGTTCTGGCCGCGTTGCCCTTGTTGCACATGGCGATTTTCTTCTGGTTTGCTTGACCTTCAAACCCCCTTCCCTTCCGACCTCGGTAGGGTCGGGCACCTCCCACCTTTCGCCGGTTTTTCGCGGTAGATCTCGAACAGCAAGGACATGGGGTGCAGTTTGGACCAGGTTTCATCCATTCTTTTTTCACGGATTCTTTCTCTCTGGTGGACACCTGTAGTAGTGGCTGCGTCGCGGTGTGCAATTGCCAAAGACCGTAGTTGCCCCTGCCACTCAAAAGTCCGTTTCCCACTCTGCTTGTAGTTTGATAAGACGTCTTTTGAACCCCTGCGGGGCTCTTTTTCCGCGCTTGATGTCTTCTCCTTTCGGGTTATCTTTCATGCTTTTGGCCATAGAGGTCGCCCTTCTCTGTTGACTGCAGAGCCCTTTGGTCCTTCTTTCCCCCGTTGTCGCAATTCACCAGTTTATGCGTCTCTTTTTTTTCTGGAGTCTTGCGAGGGGGGTCCCCACGGTCGGTTCTCGTGGGCCTGGCCCGATGTTTTCGTTCGGTTCTAAGACACCTTTGCAGCGGGGATCCGATTTGTTCCAAATTAATTTCCTAATCCGTTTGGAGCGTTCTTTATTATAATGGTCGGCACCTTTTTTTTCCCCCGAGCCCGTTTGCCCGGCATTTATCACCGTTCTGCAGACCCCGGGCCACGAGACGACGTTTTTTGATCCTTGCCCGACCGTCTCGGTCCTTTCCCAGAGGGCATCTTTTGGGAAGTTCGACCACGAACGAACGATGTATCTTTGCGACCTATTGGGTTTCCCCGGTTGGCTCTCCTAGTTAGTGGACATCATTCCCCACTGACGCGCATTGAATGCGTTCGCTTGGATGGAGTTTTTTTTCGAACTTCCCCGCCCTTTGAAGGTCACTGAAGCTTTTTTGCGTGCACCGACGGTTCTTGGCATTTGTGATGTCGCCTCCTGTCCCTCTCACACTGGTTACTTGACGATAATCCAACGTGTCCCCCTTATGGATGTAATTACCAACGGCGTCAATGTGGTTCTTCGAGGTCGATGGATCGGACGTCTACGGCTCGGTGACGCGCGGTTGATAACACCGTTCTTAGAATGGTACGATTTACTGAGGTGGTCCAACCATATGGATCTCCCCTGGGCCCCCATTTGCCCATGTGAGCACCTCTCCCCCCAGGGGGTCCCTTTTGTTCTGGAAGTCTGCTGGTACTCACGGTGAAACCCAGACTGGGTCAGTGTTCGCCGTTTTTTGCTTCTTGCTTCCCGCCATGCCGGTACGTTTCGTTTCCCATCCCCTTTCACCCCGACCTTTTTTCTTTCCAGTCCCCACACCCGTCTCGTGCTTTATTTGCGAGGGCCGGTGCTTCGACCGCTTCCCTTAACGTAACAAACGCGATCCGGCTTTTTTCTTTGTCCCGTCACGATGCACCAGGCAAGTTGTGATTGCATTTGCTGCGCGATCCACGTTTTTAGGCTTCTCCACGGCCGATGCCGTCCCCTGCAGCCATCTTCTCCTTCCTCGTATCGGTCCTATGTGTTACGATGACCTGACCTTTTGCGCACTTCGTGGAAAATCAGTTTTTTCTTGACGGACGTCGTTTTTTCGTTTCTCCTCCCCCCCGGTTCCCCCAGGCTTCCCTATGTCCTCTTCTAGATTTTTGGACACCTATATGTTTTCAAAGTGGCCCTACCGGGAAACTATGCATCATTTTCCTCGCCCGCCCACTCCAGTCTTGTTTTTACCCAAAGACTTCATGAAAAACTTTCCTCCGGCCAACGGGCGAAGATTTAGCTCTTCTTCGTTTTTCTTCCCCGTGTACCGAGTATGCTTCCTCTTTGTTCCAACAGAGACTTTGAAGGGTGATGCGCATCCTATACCAACCAACACAACTTGACTTCGGTGAAACTTCCTTTCTGGGTCTGCACCCAGGCCCCAGGAAGCCCCCCCCCCTTCTTATTTTTCCCCTTTGGCGATTAAGTCCCAGATCCAATTTTTGGAATACTCCCGTTTTAGTTTCGCTACTTTACCCACCGAGTACCCCCATAACCTTTTTTCGGCCGCACCGCGGTGTTCATTTTTTTGTTGAAACACTTTCTCTCCTTCCTAGGCTATGACTCAGCATTTTTGATTTTTCTTTCTCTCTTACAAATTGTGCGTTAAGGGTCGATCTCTAATGGAGGACTCCAATGTACCCCCCTCCCCCCCCCTTGGCTTTTCTCGACCCCTGCCTCGACCATCCCCGCGTGGCTGGTGCGACGAAGCCAAGCCAAGTTTGTTTTAGGTCCTGCCTGTCCCAGTCCCGCGGCAGTTTTTTGAACCTCCTCCAGCTCTTTTTTCCGGCGGCGCGCCACTTCCTCGATTTCCACTGTTCCGTTCTTGGCGTCGATTTTCGTTTGGTCCAGTTGGTTCGGTTGTGGACAACTGTCTGGCGTCAAGAGGATGGTCTCCTCCCGGTAACCAAATTTTTGGTTCTTTGAAGTCCTCTACTGACCCGCTTTGGCCCATCGCGTCGGTACCCTTCGGGGTGCACCCCCTTTTGAGACGACCAGGGCAGCAGTCTTCTGTTTTCCACCACCTTTGATACGGGGCCTTTTTTATGTTTTTTTCCGGCTAGTACCACCGCGGGTTACTGGAATTTCTTCTTTTTGTCTGGCCTCTGGACTGTCGCCCCCCCCGATGGTCTTTTTTTTTTTCGCGTTTTGCCCACTGCGACTTTCGTTCCCTCGCAGCTGGCCCCCGACCATGCTCTTCTCGGAACCGCTGCAGCGTCTTTCAATAACCCGTGTCCCATTGTTAGTTCGGGGGATCCCTTTCAGGCCTTGCCACTGACACTGGCCGCCGCTATTCGGGATCTTCGGTTTCCCACACACTCAACGTAACTCGCAACATCCCTTCTCGGCCGCCTGTTTTTTTGGGGGCCCACCAGTTCTTGTTTTGGCATATTGCTTAATCAAATCCCCATTGTTATCTTGGTTCCCTACGCTTGCGGAGCGCAGTACCTCTTCGCTCCTCCTTGTCGTCGAGTGGTTTTTCGGTCCCACCTTTGTCCTCGTTATTAATGCTCAACACCACCCCTTTCCCAGCTTAACACCCCACTCCCAATTCATTTTCGGGTCCTTCCCAAAGAATCAGTGCCGATTCCTGCCGCTGGTTCTCCAAACAGGCCCGTTTTTTTGGTGCCAACGCTTTTAATTGGGCTGATACTACCTCCCACCAGCTTTGCTTTTTCACGGGCTCCATCTTTCCATCCCTTTCCTCCTCAAGTCTCGCATTCCCCACTAGCCCCCCTTTTCCGACCCTGGTGATTGCGACCCGGCTTGGTTTGAAACCTTCGACCGTGAAACCACCACCCCCCCTATGTTACTTTTTGATGATAACACCCAAATTTAAAATTTGGCCTTAAATCTTATTACCGGTTGTTGCTTTAGTTTTTCTGTGGCCAGGCCCACCCGGACATTTTCCCCTCTCTCTTCCTTTTTCCTCCTTTGTTTGGTTTTTGCGTCTGACGATTGAACTTTTTCCCCTCCAACCAGGTAATACCCACCGCACCGTGGATAACCTTTTCCGAAATTCACCCGTTTTGTGATTTCTTTTTTTTACGTTTTCTTAGTTCGTTCGCATACCCCACGGCGCGTTTTCTCCAATGACCCATTTCTGCTTTCTGGGGTTTCCTTAGGAGGACCACGTTTCTTTTTCCTGGCAAAACGATTTTTGCCGTAGGCGTGCTGGTTTGTCTTTAGTGCTCTTTATACCCTTTCCGCTTGTCCCGCTCGTTTTTGCTTTTTCCCCTCTCCCGGTAGTTTTGCTCTTCTTCTTTTGCCTACTCTTGGTTACTGACCACCAAAATTTTGTAATTTTTTCAGTTGATTTTCCTTCTTTGTTGTGCAATGGATTTTTTTTTTCTCTTTGTTGAAATCCTCAATCGAGGCCCCCCCCCCCCCTATGTGGAAAATGTCCAACCCCTCGACTCAAGATGAACAGCTGAGGTTTTTGTTCCTTGATACATGTCTGATTCTGACGGGTCTGACGTCTTTACTGGCATTCCCTGAGCCAAGCCCCTTTTTTAAGGGACCCAGGGGTGATGATGGGAGTTTTGAATGTGCTTTTTCTGGTGTTCCTCTCTCTCTATATCGCGTTCGTTTCCCTTGCTGTCAGTTGTGATTGCTGTCAGTCAATGGGACCTCTTTTCCCCCGACGTTTACTACCTTGTTACCTGTTTTTTTTTACGCTTTTGGCCTCCAGGTCCGACTTGTTTCGCTGATTTTGTGCGGTGCGCTGAAAGGTGGGGGGCCCGGGTCCCTGGCGACAGTCCGAGCCCCCTTTCGTGTTTGGGGTCCTCGAAGTCATCCCCCCCGGTCCACATGCGAGAGTGCGTTTTTCCGCGGTTCACGATGCGGAAACAGACATCAAACGTTGTCTGACTGGGCGTTTTTTTTCCTTTTTGCTGTTGACCCGATACTTGCGGTTTGTTTGGTCGGCCCGATTTGCAACCACGTCCCCACCCCGATGTCCAGCCGGTGGTCCTCTGTGCGGGTCCTCTAGGCGTCTCCCACCAGTTTTTCCCTGTTATGCTCCCCATCTCTTTTTCTTTCCGCCAGTGTTTACCACAGTGCCCAACCTTTTCCCCCGAAGCTTTCTCAACGTCCCGTTTTTACCTCGCGATTTCTGTTCCCCACCCGCGGTTTTTTTTTCTCTTTCCTTTGTTGTCGCGGCTTTCTGTTTTCCCCCCTTTCCTCCCGGGATTTTTTGGTTTTTTCCCCTCTGCCACGCCGCCCAGTAAGGATGTCGTTTTTGTTTGAGTTTGTTTTTGCTTAATCAATTGCGTTGTTTTTTTTTAACATCGCTTTGTCCAGCTCCTTCCATTCGTTCTCTTAGCTTGACCCCCCTTTCCGGCAATTGTTCTTCTCTAGCTCTGGGTGATAAACTTCCGATTTTCTGACCCTTGTATTACAAGTTGTTTGATCTACTTGGTAAAAATCAAACCCAAATTTCCGTTGGTAGCTGAAATGGGTTTCCCTTAAGTTCCCCAGTTTTGGTCTTCGCGCTTTGCCCTTGAGTCGTTAGAGTTTTTCCTCCATTTTTCCGCCTTCAACCCCCTTTTTGGCTGTGGGCGTGGTGCGACCCTCGAATGCGATTTTCCTTTTCCCTCCCCAGCGTTTGGTTCTCGTGCTCTCGCTGCCTTCCAAGTCTAAAGGTTTCACATCGCTCAAGGTTGAAACTTGGGCCGAAACCCCCGTTGCACCGCAATCAGTAACCGGCATCTTGCCCCTTTTTTTTACCGCGCTTTTTTCTCGTGTATTCACCCCCAGACTTTTTGTTTCGATCTGCTTCACCCTGGAAACCATGTGCATCCGTTTCCCCTCCCGGTAGGGGCACTTTCCATACATAATGTTTTGGTTTTTGCCTAACCTCTCTTTTTTCAGCACCCTAAGGTCACCTTTACCTTGCTTTTGGCTGTATAACCCCCAGAGCCTGGTTCTTCCCGCCTCATTTCTCGCAGACCAGCTCCCCCATTTTCCTTCTCTTATAACGCCCCCTTCCATGAGGCCCTATCTTCGCCCTGAACGTTCCCCTTTTCTGGCATTTCGGCTGCGGCCGGGTATTCACTTTTGTTGGATCTTTTTTTCCAGCTGGCAGTCCCCCCCCACCTCCTTTTTCTGGGCCTTCTAGACTTCGGTGACGGCCAACCCAGTTCGTTTTTCTTTTTTCAGGGATCGCGTTTGACGTTCCGGGTTTTGGGAAAAGGCGCGACGGTCCCTGGCCCCCCCCTCGCCACCAAAGTTTTTTTGCCTGCCGAGGGCTTGTTTTTTGAACGGGTGCCGTCTTCCTGAGTTTTTTACAGTCGCTTATTCGTTGTATGACACAGACTCGTGGTTTCTGCGCGCGCAGGGGTCTTCTTTCATTCTCTTATGGGTTGGGTTTGAACTGGGCCCGCAGCATCTTTCGCGGTCGTTTTTGGTTGTAGTCACCTTCCCTTGATCAATACGATGAATGTGCCCCCAACCTGTCCCCGGGATTTTCGCCATGGATGGGGTCCTGTGAGCGGGGGTTGCCCCCCAGCACCCCCCCTTAATTCTTCTCCCAGGCTGTTTTTTGGTCCTAGTGTTTTCGTTTTTTGTCTCATCCCCCTCGGCCTTTTTAGCTTGTCGATCTCGTTTGGAGACCATTTGCCGTTTTTTTTCCTTTTCATAAATCCCCTTTGTCCACTTTTTTTGGTTGTATCGAGCGGGAAATTTCGCTTGGTCCTATGATTTGAGTTTGTCTGTTTGCCAATTGCCCCCTCCGGCGGTATTTGCCCCGCCAGTCCCCCTCTTCACATCGGCAAAGTTCGTTTGGTTGGCTTTCTGCCGCCTTCCCCACTAGAATCAGGCGGATGCCTTGCTACTTGTTTTGATGATTGTCCTCGGAATGGGGGCCCCTCTTTTGATTCGCAGTCTCACATATAGGTCTTTTGTCCCCCTCTCTCATGCTGTGCCCGACGCCCATTTTTTTTGGTTCTTGTTCTGTTGTCGCCCTGCCAATTACTGAATTTTTTCGCTCGTCCGGGTTCAGACGTCGGCGGCTTCTGTCCTGCAAAAGTTCTTCTCCGTGGCCGACCCTGGTCTAGGTCCGGTGATCACCTCTCCAGTGCCGTCCGGGCCGACTTTTTGGATTTTCTACCTTCTTCTCCCTCCCTTTTCATCTAATTGGTTTTGGTTCTTTTGCAGTGAATTTCATCATAAGCTCGACGGCTTTGTGCTTTGATTTCACCGGGCACGTCCAGCCGTTGCAGGGAAACGAGCAGCGTTTCCGTTATCTCCCTCCCCTCTTCCTATCGGCATCCCGATTTTCCTGCGCATACTTTGTGCCGGTCTACCACCGCCGAATCACGATGAGGAGAACGGTCAGTCTTCTCTGATTGGCCTGGGGAAATTCTTGCGGGCTTTCGTTTTGTCATAATCAACCCCACAGGGAGTCCCCCTTTCTTTTCCTCAGGAGTTTTCCTTTGGCGGTTCTGCCTCCATACTAAGGGAAGGCTGTTTGGCTTGCACTCTGTCCCCCCCCCCCATTTGTTTGGGTCGCCTGACTTTGCCACGCCAACTGGTACTGCCGGCTTTTTTCTCTACCTATCCACTCCCTGTTCCTTTTCCTGGTGACCTTCCCCAAACCTTTGCGCACCTGGTCTCGACGGTCTTATTTCCCCTTCCCCCGTCGGAAACTTCCTGAAATGGGTTTGGACCGCTCGTACCCGGCTTTCCCCTCTGATTACTTTGTATGTCAACCCCCTCTCACAATTTTCCCCATTTCTTCCCTCTCACAGTGTTGGCCAGGTTCGGTTGGAGGGCCGCGGTTTTCCTACGCGCCTAGTTTTCGCTCTAGGCTTCCTCTGTTGACTACCCTCCGACGGTGCGCGCCGTCTCTTTTTTCTGTAAAGATCTCGCTTTTCAACTTTGGACCCCCCTTTTTTCCCGTCCCCCCCTGGGGCGTAAAGGCTGTGGTTTCTTTCGGTCCCCCTTCTCAGCTTACGTAAACCCAACTTCATTGATCCTGCTGGGTCCTTTGGCTCGATATCGGGGGCCCCCCCGGCCATCACCGGTTCTCTTGGGCGCGCGATCCACCCCACCAACGTCCTCTCTCCCTGGCGTCTCCCCGTCCATTTGAAAATTCTTTTTTCCCCTCTTCTCGGCTTCCGGTTTCATGGCGTATCGATGGCCGATAGCCTTTTTTTCCTGAACAATTCGTCTCTTTTCCCGTCCCGGGCGTAGGTCTTCCAAAATTCCCCAGGTCTTTTTCCCCCCTTTCTTTCTATGAATAGATAGGCCCCCCCGCCCTTGAGGGGGTAAACGGTGGGAAATTTGGCGGCCAACGATGCCTTTTTACTCGTTGCCCCACGTTTAATCAGGTTTTTTGGATTAAAACACTCCCCCCATGAACTTGTCCATCTTTTTTTAGGTTCCGTGCTCTTTCGCGTGGCCGGTTTTTTCGGCCCTCTTCCTTGAGGCGCTGTTCCAACCCCTATTTTAGGTCCTTTCAGGCTTGAAGGCTCCGTGGTTTTTTTTTTTTTTTTTTGATAAAATTTTATGTTGAACTCGCTTTCTAGTCTTCCGCCCACAGGGCACAACCCACAGGTCTTTCTTTTTTCCCTTTTTCTTCCTTACATGGGAGTGGACATTGATCCTGAATCTTTCCCCCTTGAGCTCATAACCCCCCCAGTTTGTTGGGGCACCCCTTCATTTTCCCCCCCCGCCGACCCTCTCTTAATTGGTTCTTTTTTGACCGTCTCTCTCTTCCTTCTTTCTTGCATTTTATGGTCCTTTTTGGTTCTTTATAAGACATTTGCGGGCAAAGCCCTCTTCCCTCCCTGTCTGTCGATGTACGATTTAAAACCCCCCCGCCTTGGGCGCTCGTCCTTCTTCGAACCTTGGTCCAGGCGGGCGGGGTGCTGATTTCTCCCCCCCCGCATGGTCCGTTCGGATTTTCACCAGCGGGCCTAGAGCAGTTGGAACCCCGACCGGTTCCGTCCGGATCAGTTTTTTTTTTGATGGTCACTTGCCGCATTGGTCCTTATGAGCTTTGGGCAACAGTTGGGGCCTTTGTATACGGTCGGCGACTCATCTTGGAGCCTAATGTTTGTGTTTAAACCAACTGTTTGGCCCGGTCGATGGACCCCCGAACTACCTCGCGGTCTATTGGACATCGCTGGTGTTTGCACTTTCCCCCCCTGTCTGACACCAGCTTTTGTTTTTTTTTGAACTCCAGTATCGTTACCCTGTTTTTTGATTTGATCTTTATTGGCCGCCATTAACCCCACGCGTGGCCCTTCCGGGTGGTTCTTGCCTCTTGATTTTTATGACAGCCTATGGATTATTCGCGTTAGTTCCTCCTTTCGCTTTGGTTTCATTGCAAGAACTCCAAAATTTTCTCGAAACCCCCTCTTGTTTTCTCGCCACATTTTTTCTTCACACCTCGGTTTTATCCCCCCCCTTCTGAAAGTATTCGGGAAGCTAAGCCCCCTGTCCCCAGTCCCCTGGTAAGCGCGCCCTACTTTCCTTTTAAAGGTCACCGTTGCTCCCTGTTTGCAACCTCGATTCTCCTGCGTTTTCCCTTCCAAACCCTGCCTTGCCTTTCGTCCTCTGATTCCGAAAACTCAGGTTCAGTCCGTTGCGTTTGGGCCGTTTCTGCCTTCATACTTGGCGTTTCGTTTGTTTCCCGGTCCACATCTTGCCCTCTGTTTTTGCTTCCCCCCCCACCCCCTTTCAGGCAACCCCGTTTGTTGACCATCACTCAATTCCTGAGGTTTCCTTTTTCCAAAATTCCTCTTCCCCTCTCCCTGGCGAGCTGATTCAACTTCGGTCGTGGAAACGCCCCCGCCAGGTATGGCTTAGAACCTTTAACCCAACCCCCCCAAGCGCTTGCCCTGCTTCCCACTTTCCACGTCCGTGCTAGCAATCGCTCCGAAACTAGCCCCCTCCCCCGCCGCCCCGTTGTAATGATAAATCACGTGGGGCGTGTTGTGAAAACTCCCCCGTTACCGCTTTCCTTTTTTGCGTTGCAACACCCCCCCAATTTGTGGGCCTTTTGCCTTACCTTCAACCGTTTTTTTTCGTGTGTCGGTGAGTTCCACAGTTTTTTTGACATTTTACGAATCCTCCTGTTTCTCCCCCCCCCTCCGTGTTGTTTTCTGCGGTCGTACAATCTTTGCCCCCCCCCAGGAGCCCGAACGCACCTTTAGCCCTATTCCGGTCCACCTTTCATTTTTTTTCAATTGCCAACGTCTTCATGTTTCGTTCGATTTCACCACGGGCCCTGTTCTTCAAATGCCCAGTTTCCTTCTTTTCTAGGTTTCTTGCGTTTAACTTTCTTCTCGGGACTTTAACTTTGAAACTGTGATTGGGCGGGTTTCTCGTGTCGTCCGTTCTCTGTTTTTTCGTAGGCTACTCGCCATCCTGTTTTGGTTTCCCGGCTTTTCGGGATTTGTTTTGATTCAGTCCCGGTTTTGGCTAGGATTTCATAAGGACTTGTTCTGACGAAAAAATGCCTATTGAGTGCCTTTTCCCCTCTTGAATTTTGTGTTGTTTACCGCACAAGCACGTTTTGAACCGTGAACACTTTGACAAGTATTCTCCCTTGCTGACGCTTAGCAAGTGCGATTCTGACCGCTTTTCTGTACGGGGTTGTTATCTATGGGTTTCCTTTCTTTTTTGATCCCAATCCTTTTGGCACTGACCCGGGCTCTGACTTAGCTGTTTGCTCATTCCGCTCTTGATCTTTCTACTTTCGCTACAGGGAACGTGTTCAGTGGCTTTCTGATGTTCCGCAATTTACTTTTCCTGCTTTCCCTTTTTTTTTTTTTTAATTCTTTCTACCTGGCGTTTCCGAATCTTCGTTCCCCTTTTCGCCGAAATCACCTTTCTGTTTCTGCTCTGAATGTTGCGCGATGATTCCGTCCGGCGAAAGCTCCGGGCCTTTCGCTGTTGGGTTTCCCCGTCAATCGGCCCCCTGGGTTCACCCCACCGATAGTCTGGTGAGGGCCGCGTTGGACGATTTTTCTTTCCCAGTGACCAGCCAAAACGTTTTTTTTTCTGTACCGTGGACCCCATTGTGGACGTCCTTTTCTTGAGGTCTTTGTTATGGGGGCTTCCTTCCCTGTGAAACTCCGTATTTTCCCCTTTGGATCCGCGATTGTGCGTTGGCTGGGTTCTCCCCCTACCGTCCCATTTGTTTACCTGGCAAGCATATCACGCCGCCCCCTTTTTTTTTCCCAACGGCACTTTCTCTCTCCAAAATTTCGGCCTGTTACCCTCTGCATCTTTCCCCCCAACGCGCGTCCTTCCCCTCTTTTTTTTTTCGGCTTTCCACTTGGCTTTGCCCTTTGCCTGCTTGTTGGTTTGCCTGATTCGACACGGCCCCTGGATTAATTCCCCTCTGGCCCCTCTGCCTTTTATATTTCGAGGTGTCTACGTTTTGGCGAGTCCACCTTCCCGGGGGTTTTACACCTCGCTTTCCCTCTTTCCTTAGGAGAATTCCGCTTGACCTCCACGTCCAATGTATCTCCCTGTACAACCCCCTTCCGATTGATTTCATTGCTCCAATTTTTCCCACACGGTCCGAGACTGTCACCCCCCCACAACCACAAACTTGAATTAACCCTTTTTTTTTTCCGGTCTTCGAACTGGTTACGATTCCCCATTTGGGTTTCTCGTCCTTCTACAAGTTTTGAATCTTTTCCCTTGCTTTCTTTTTCCTCAATTCAACAATTTCTCCCCAATTTTGCCTACCTGTTTTTTTGCCTTGGTGGGCCTTGGGGTTCACCCTATTAGTCCCAGCGATTTCCTCATCATGTTTTTTTGTGTTGCTCTGCTATAGCTCTCATCTTCAAGTCTATCTTTTTCAACCATCTTGCCCCGCCCAACTGGCAGCCGCCAAACTTGGAGACGTTAAACCTCCTTTTCACCCTTCTCCGGCCCGGGTTTTGGCCGTTTGCGCCTTTTTTACATGGAGTTGTTATCACCCCCCCCTTCTGATGTCTGTCGCTCGCTTCAATTTGCCAATTTTTTCCCTCCGTTGGCCTCCTTTTTCGGCTTTTTTTACCCTCATATTCTTTTGGCATCACTCCCTTCCCTACCCAAGTCCCCTCCCTTTTTGATTTTTAGAGGTCTACCGCTTTTTTTTGCCGGTCTTTTTTCCCTCTGTAAGATTTTTTCGCAGAAAGACAATCACTTTTGCGTGCCAATTTCTCTATTCGATCGGACGACCCTGGTGATCTCTTGGCATGAAGCGTTCTCCGCATGGGCAGGGCTAGTTGGTCAGATTATAAAGGTTTTATTCCCCTTCGTGCAGTCTGTTTTTTTTGCTCCGCTTGTTTCCTTTTGTTCCTTCGTCGAGTCTTGGTTCCTCCCCCACACCCAGGTGAGTCCCCTTTCACCCCCGCCTGTATTGTTTTGACGGGCCGTACCCTTCTTGCGTCCGCGCCTTCAGAACAGCCTTTTACGTTCGAGCGGCTTTTTGGGGTGCAATGTTATTTTTTTTTTAGCGGATCCTCCTGTTTCTTTCTAATTCGTGTGTTCGAGGGCAGGGGCCCCCGTATTAGATTCCATCCAGCTTTCATCGTCTCGCTCTGCCCCCTATTGGTAGGTTTTTTGGTCGTAGTCCCCCATCATGCTTTTCTCCAGCAGCGCCCCCATGTCAACCTTGTTTGCTCTTTGCCATGGGTCCCCATGTAGATTCCCAAATCGTTTGCAGTTCACCTCATTCTCGGCTGCGGTGTCCTTTTTTTTCTGGCCTGTCCTACCTTTTTTTTCCCTCGACCCGTAGATTTTTGGATCCCCCTCGTGCTCCACTGGGCGCTTTTGGAGGTTCACCCCCATGGTCCCGGTGGTTCCCTTTTTTTTAATCCTCTGACGTGTACCTTGCGCGTTTTTGAATTTTTGCTTTCCAAACTCCTTTTTTTTGCGCCCCATCCAAAGGACGGTTCCCGCCACGAACAACATCTTTCCGTAGGCCCCCCTGGGGATGTTTCCGGGTTTTCCCTGCCTCCTCCCCCCCCTCGTCCTTCTTGGAACTATTTCACGGACTGAATGGTTCTATTAATCCTCATCACGGGCCCGCATGTCCGGCCAATAGGTCTCCAGCGTTAGGTCCGGCCCGCAGCCCATTTGGTGGGGACTGGAGTCGGCCTTTTTAAACGCTTCTTCGCTTTTTTTTGTTCTGTTTCCGAGACTTTTTCCCTGCGTTTCTTATGAGGTCAAAACCGTTACCCTTTTTTTTTTTTCTTGGCCTGCGATGGTCTTCTTGCCCGGTGATCAATTGGTGACACCGTGGCGTCGGTGATCTCA
>Ga0179593_1544195_pt1 | contig 15288 bp, 17 predicted proteins | sample CZODoug2_1_08_16_FD_185931 | JGI IMG/M metagenome (GOLD analysis project Ga0179593, IMG submission 185931) | Vadose zone soil fungal communities from Angelo Coast Range Reserve, California, USA - CZODoug2_1_08_16fungal (PacBio error correction) | ecosystem: Environmental > Terrestrial > Soil >... | reverse complement strand
TTCAACAGGAAGCCCTCTCCATTTTGTTTTCCTCTTTTAGGCGGAGACTTTTCTCTCCGTTTCCCCCTCCCCCTGTGTACTCCCAGTGAATCTGTTCCCCCTGAGGCGTGCGAGGGGGATTTTTTCATAATTCCCTCCGTACCCTTCTGTCCTTCGAGATTCGGGAGGAGGTTTTGGTGGCCCCCCCATTTTTTGATTTCTACCCCCCCCCCCCAGAAACCCCTCCGTTGACAGTTTTCTCACCGTGTTCCCTTCCGGTAAACTTCGGTTGGTTCCCTCACCGGCCCCCCTTCTTCTCCAATCACTCCCCCCCCCCCCAGGTTCTTCCCCCTGGCTGGTGTATGTTCTTTGTCTTTGCATTGCTAATTCTTTTCCTGGATCACATTTACGCCACCGGGTCTTTTTCTTTTTGTGTGTCTGAGTGCTTATTGGCATCTGGGTTAAAGAACCGTGCGCTCCTCCTCGCCAATTCCCCCCCTCTCTGCAGAGCTTCTCTGCACACCCCTTCCACTCTTTTCATTCGAATTTTGCCCCACTTGGAAAACTCTCTTCTGTGTTGCTAGTACTTGTTTATTTTTTCCTTCCCGTTTTTCTTTTTCGACCCTTATTTCCTTATGCTTGTTGCACTCTGCGTTTTTACTCATACGCCCCACCCCTTGAGGCCATCTCCTCCCCCTTTTACTCTGGTGAACTGCCACCCCTTTTCTTTACAGATTCTCGTTGACAGGTGTTTCCTGAGCCACCCCCCCGAACTCTTTAATTTTTTTGGGCCGCGCCGCTTAGGATCGCGGTCCTTGTGGGGGCCCCGCCAGTGGAGAAATCCTCTCCACGCCAAAAGACCCTCTTGTTTGGCCGGGCGTTTGGACCCTTCTCTCCTTACGTCCTTGAAGAGAAGACATCACAGAAGCCTTCAAGCGTAGGCTCGTTCGAAGTTTTGAGGCAGGGAAAGACCCTCCGCGGGGAGGAACCAAGACACTTCTTGCCCAGTTCTTTTTTCCTGATTTTATTTCCCACCCCCTCAGAGGGGGGTGGTCCGGAGAGGAAAGGTCTTTTTGGTGCTCCTTATGTCTTTCACCTCTACCTAATCCCCCTTCGCTTTCCCCCCCCCCTTCATATCCTGCCAAAGCTTTTAACTTTGCTCTGAGATAGTCAGAAGCTTATGCGGCCCCCTGGATCCTCGTCCCCCCCTTGGGTTCGGGCCCCCCCTCAGATTTGCACCCTCTAAAAGAAGATACCCACAATCCTCCCTTTTTGCGTAAGCATCTCCCGGCCCCCCACTTTTCATTGTTCTTTCCCTTGTCAAGAGGCGACACCTCTTTTCCCCCTGAGCTGAGTTTCTCCCCAGCCGCCCCTCCTTTTTTCTTAACCTTTTTGAGTTTTGCTCCAACGTACCCCAACCCACATCCTGGGCCTTTCCATCTCCCTTTCGGCAGAAGCTTTCCGGTTGCCTTCCCTGCTCAGGCTTCGGACCCCAACCCCCTTTTTTTTCCGTATTCCTCTTCAGCCCCTCCGAAGTCCGCTTGTCCCGTCTTTCTCTTCTTTGTATCATTTGAGGCCATCCCCCCCCCCCCCTTATCACGAGTATCCCTTTTGTTTTTCTCCGCCCCCCCCGACACTTTTACATCTCCTTCTTTATTTTTTTGTTTTTTTGTCATATCCAAAAATCGGTAGTTATGTACCGCAATGGGTAATCCTTTTCATCTTTCTCCTTTTCTTCCCTTTTTTTTGCTAGTTCGAGCTCTTAAGATGAGAGATTCCCCCCTAGGTTTACTAATTTTTTTTTCAATGATTTCACCTGCTCTTCTCCCGTTTTTCGCTGATGGAGAAGACCCCCCGCTTTTAGATGTTTCCTTTTACGCTGGGCTTTTTTTTACAGCTTTTTACCTCGTAGTAAGTATTGTTTGATAATCTGACATGCCTTACTTGTATATTGGGGTTCTGTCTTCGTCCTTGTCTCCTTTCCCGGAACTTTCCTTTCCTCCTGATTTTACCGGCACCCTTTTGTTGTACAGTGTGCCTCCATCACTCGTCTTTTTTTTTGGTTGTCGACTATCGGTTCTCTGAATCTCTTTTTGTAAGTCGTTCCTTTTTCTCGTTTATTTTTCCCTTTTCGTAGAAAACGTCTCCAGGTGGTCCCTTTCCTGACATCTGACCCTTCCAACCTCCCTTTTTGTTCCTATGATGTTTGTCCCCTTGAAAGCTGTTTCTCTTTGCCAGTCACCCGTAGGTTGTTCCTCCTGCTCTAAGTCCCTCTTAGTCTCTCCAACACGAGGACTGTTTCCTGCTTCCTCGACCAAAATGCCCGGCGCTGAGAGAGAGGATGTTCGTGCAGTCCCACACCTCAAAGGGCAGGACCCAACACCAGTAGTGTCACCCAGCTTTATTTGATTCCGTTGGCCGGAATCAAGGAGTTTCTAATTGCTTGTTCAATACCTTTTCTTTCTTCCGGACTCTCCCCCCTTTGTACATGACGCTTCAGTTTCTGTTATCTTCAGACCCACGACTCATGCCCCTTTTCACCTCCAAATTTTTTGAAGTAGGTCATGGTCTGGTATTTTTCTTGTTCCACCCGGAAGACGCAGAATTTCCCCCCTTCCTGTTCCCACCTTACCTGAGTCGTTAACCCCCCGTGGATGAGCGTTTCTTATGAGGGTGATACGACCCCCCTTCCACCTTTTTCAAGACTTCCTTTTTGAATCCTTTTCCCCCATTTTTCGGCAGGAAGCAGTTTAACTTCTTCACGGAGGGCCCGTTTTCTTTGAGTCAACGCTGTTCTTGCACACCCTTCGTTCTTTCTTCTATGATGCGTCAAATCTCAAAACAAACCTTCTAAAGATTTCTCATCCTCGGACCCTTTCCTCTTCATCTTTTCCCCCCTTTTTAGCTTTCCCTTCCCCCCCTTCCAGGATTTTTTGAAGGTTTGTGAGTCCCTCCTTCCATGATTCTTTTTTTCAGATCCTTCACGTTTCCTTTCCAACCTGGGACTGCATGCCATCCCTACGAGCCTCTTTGTGGACGTCTTCTTTTCCCCTTCTCCTTCTCCCCCCTCTGCACCAATGGCATTCGCGCCGTTTTTTGGAATTCAGGGACTCTTTTTGGCCGGTGTCTCCTCCCGTCCCCGATACAACAACTGGCCCGAACGGCCTCACTGTTTTTCAGCCAACTGAAGATTTCCGCAAGCCTCTCCCCACCTCCCTTCGCTCCACCTATTTGTTTTACTCGAAGATCGTACGTCCCTCCCCTCGCCCTGGGACGGAGTGATGACCCCCATCCCCCTCGCATCTTTAGCCCCTGTGCGCCCCCCCCTCTTTTCTTCAGAGTTTTCCCCTTTAGTTATCACGCCCCTCCCTCCTATGACAAACCAAAATTTCTATACACCTCCTTTAAACATTCCTTTTTTCCTCCTCTCAGTTCTCGCTGTTGCCCTTGCTCGCGCAATTTTTTTTCCCTCCTTGGCTTTGAGCACTTTTAGCCTTTCTCCTGTGATGCCTTTCGTCTCCCACAGAAGCCCCTCGGCTAATCGGGGCGATGTCTGGGATTTTTTCCACTAATTCCTCGCGGGTATCTTTCCCGTCTGAAATAATGAGGGAGACCTTTTCACGTGGTTTGACCTCTTTTGTGTTAGGGTTTTTCCCTGAAAAACTTTGATTCTGGGCCCGTAGGGACCCTTTTGGGGACCCCCCCCCCCCCCCTCCCTCATTTCCGGTTCGAATGAACACCACATCCTTCGTTCACTTCCCCACTCACCCAACGTAAGCTACAATGGATGGTATTTGTCTCTTTTTCCCCTGTATGATTGATTTCGTAGATTTTGCACAGTTTTTTTCTTACTCTCGTGTCCTCGATTTGATCCCGTCCCTTTCACGCCGAAGAACATGAGTCTTCCTCAATTCTTAGCGTCCCCTCCGTTGCCCCCTTGGACTCTTTCATTGCCGGCTCCCGGGCACCCTTGCGTGGTTGCCGATTTTTTTTTTTTCCCTTATCCTGTACTTCTTTTCGCGCCTCTTCCTAACAGATTTTTATGTTTTTTTTTTCCTCAGTTTGGTACAATCAGCGCCCGCATTTTTACTTTTACATAAACTGTGTGTTCTTTTATTCTTTCTGAACTCCTTTTGATTACGTCCCGGACCGTAAATGAACTGCTTTAGCACGATCCTTTTAAGGTGTTAGCCCCCAAGGGACCGTCCCTGCTTTCCGATGTTTGGTAAGAGTTCCTCGTCCGAGGACTTCCTCCCCCTTAATTTTTTGGGCAAAGTCTTCATATCCCCCATTTCCCTTTTTTTCGTATGAGTACATGGTCTCCCTGGGAAAGCTCCTCCCTTCAGTTTTTCTAGGAACACCCCCCCTGAACGTCGTCCGTGTCATTTTACATTTTTACGTTCCTGTGGTTCCCAGGAGAAGTTATTCCCTCCCAGGGATTGCCCTCGCTCCGTTAGGGACGGCCCGTTTCCCCCCCCCCCGATCTAGCGGACACGTTCTGTGGTATTGTTTCTCAGAAATTTTATTTGCTGTTTTTCCCCCGATCCTTATCTTTTCTGTTTTAGCCTTTCTATCCTCTCCCTCTCTTGTGGAAGGGTGTCTGAGTCTGCTCGTCCGCGCTTTGGGACACCCTTCCTCGAGGCCTGCAACACCCCTCGCTCCTGCCAACCCCCCCCCCACAACTCTAACCTTCCACGCGTCATCCCTCGTCCCCCACCTAGTCGAACTCGTTTTTCAGAACGTAACCTTTCTTTCGTCACCGAACCTGTGCGGGGAACGTGTTTTTTCCCTTCCCCCTCGCCTTTTTACCCAGATTCCCACGCGTCGGCTCCCATTCGCACATGAGATCCCCTCACCGACGCTTCCTTGCTCCACAACCACTCCTGTTTCCATCCAGGGTCAGGCTTTTACGTGGAGCTACACTGCTAGGATGGACCAAACTATTTATTTTCTGTATCACCGCCCTCGTCCCTTAATTAAGTGTCCCCCCCTGGACGGAAATGCCTTCCCCCTTTTCAAGAGTCTCCCCCCTTGTTCTCAGCCTTCACAAAGACCCTTTAGTCCCCTTCGCAGCGGGAATCATTGTGGCCCCTCAACACCGGAGTAGTACCCCTTTTTGCAGCAGAGACTGCTTTTTTCACGATTTTTTTTTTTTTTTTCAGCAGACTCCGTTTTTAGAGAGGTCAAAAGAGGAAGCTGCGATAAAGAGGGGACGAACCTTTTCGCTTGCTGTGTAGCGAGGTCCCTTGGATGTTTCACACCCCCCCCCCCCCCCCATCCCTTTCGCGGACGGTAGACAGCCCTTGAGGCCTAGATGAAGGTTGTGACTTTTTTCCCCGACACCAATCTGTCTTCCCCCCCCCGATCATTTAATTCCCTTTTTTCAGGTGCGAATAACTTTGCTTGCTTGCATTTTCTCTGGGGGTTTTTTGATGTCAGTCCGTATCCGTTTTCCCGGCCCGGAACTTTTTGGGATTACCCCCCCCGTTTGTTCACAAGTGGGACATCCCCTAATCTCTGGCGTTTTTTTGGCTAGAGAGTATTGGTTTCCCGTTCGCTGTGTTTGAGGGTAAGAGGGCCGCCGCGGTGAGGTGGGGAGACCTCGCTCCATGTAGTTTTTCGCTTATATTACGAGGCGCGGTTTTTCTAGGTTTCCCTGCCACCTTGAACTTTTGTTTCCGACTCCCACCATTACACGTTTTGTCCCGAGCGCTCGTCCCCCCCTTCCCCCTCCTCTTCTGATCCTCAACCTCTCTTCCTTCTCTTGCCGAACCCCTTTTGTCCTCCTTTTGATCGGATCTATCCCTTTTTCACAGGGATCCTCAAATGTGGTCCCCCCCCACCACCCCTCATTCTCTAGAGAACCCCCCCATAGTTATGTTCTTCCTTCCCCTTCCGAATGTTCCCCCCCCTTGGAACAGTCGCCGGAATTTCCCCTCCCTTCCCCCCACTTCCTCCTCCCTGATTCTTCGACCCCAGAAATCCTCTGCCCTTCCCCTGAACAGATTCCTGTCCCTTCAAACTGGTTGTATTTGGCATTTCTTTACCCCCTGCTCTCTGCCTCGCCTCCTGGATCGTTTACCCCCCCTCAATTTTCCCCTGGTCTTCTGTCATTTGCAAACACCTTTTTCCAAAGCTCCTTGATAGTCCCAGCACGTTGTTTCCTTTTTCCCCGGTCTTTCTTCTTGGTTTTGTCACCCCCCTTTTCCTTTCTCTCGTAATTCTTCCGCAGGATTTCCTTTCGGAACATCTTTTTCTTCTCGGGCGTCCAGAGGGCCCTCCCCCACACCTTGCTTTGAGGGAAGCAGACTTCTTTGCCAACCAACGCAGAGAGGGGTCCGGGCTGGGGTCTCCCAGTACTTTCTTCAGAGGTTGGCGAGAATCTTCCCCTTTTCTTCGATAATGTTCGGTACGTTCACCTCTCCCATTTGAAGGAATTTTACTCCATCTTCCCCCCCCCTTTTTGTTGAGTCTTGATCCCTCACGTTCATCCCTACTTTCCCCGCGGAAGAGCGCTTGGGTTGGCTTCACGTTTTTGTACTCGCGGTTTTCCGTATCCCGTTCCAACGACCAACTCGTTTCTTTACTTTTTTTCACGTAGCCCCAAAATGCAGCTGGATTGTTTTCCTTTACCCAGAATAGACCCTTTGCGCCATCCCCTTTCTTCGTACAGTCCCCGCGTTGTCGACTTGGCCAACACTCCCCCACTTTCCCAGATCCTCCTTTCGATATTTCTTTTTCGACAATCTTTTTAACTGGAGTCCGGCTACAAGTGGACTATTACAACACCCTTCTACCACTCCTTTTTCCCCCTCCAGGTTGTGTTGAGTGCCTCCCAGGGAAGTTGTATAGCCTCCCTTTTTTTTCAGATGACTGCTTTAGGCTGCTCCCCTCAACTTGTTTTTTGTCACTTTTGCCCCCCCCCAGAACAGCCGTACGGCGTTGCAAGGAGAGTTTTTTGTTCTCATTCTCTTCCCCCTTTGAGGGCTCTTCTCTCTTCGCGCCAAAGGGGTCTCCTTTCAAGCCTGTTTGTCGGCTTTTGTCCTCCCCTTTCCTCAGCTTTGCAGTTTTTAGAAAGGGAGTCCGTTGTCAATTTTTTTGTAGCTCCCCGTCCCCCCCCGTCCTTTTTCTCCCTCCCCCACCCCCCCTGTCACGCGCTTCCCTTTTCTATTGAGATTTTTTCTGATTTTTCCCTTTCGTCCTCCCCCCCCCACTCTTCCTCCCCCTTTCCGCTTTGTTCCTTTTGCATTTCGCTGCGCTTCGAAAGACCGTGCCGCTACTTTTCCCCCTGCCCTGAGCGTTTGGCTGGCCCCTCCCCCCGACCGGCCAACTCCGTTTTTGGAAGTGTGCCGTAACCGGTTGAATGAGGATGCTTGTCGAGTACCCTTTTGTGTCTCCCTGCTGCCCGTCGCCCTAGGCTTTTGTGCCTGCGGCACGCGTTTGAAGCAGGACTCCCTCCTTTTCTGAAAATCCATTGCAGCTTCACGCCCCTTTGTATCCTTCGGGAAAAAAAAAAACACCCATCAACCCTTCGCCCGATAAGGTGGGATTCTCTTGTTTCCCTTGTTTCAGCACCCGCCCCTCTCCCCCTTTCAGCACGTTTTCCCCTGGCTTATTTTCCGCCTTCCGGATTCTCTTCCTGTCCCCCCAAGAAATTTTCAAACTCCACGCAACCCCTACATTGAAGACCTTTTCTTTCGCTTTGGTCCTTACAGGTCTTCCGGTTTTCCGTTTCTACGACCCCGATTCCACGCGTCAGGTCCCCTTTGGAGGCAGGTCCGGTGGACCAAGCCTTTCCAAGCATTTATGGACATTCGGCCCCCTTAGGCGACCGAGAACCGGTTAATCCGGTAGCACACAAGTCGCGTCCACTTTTCTGTTTGTTTTTTTCCCCCCCGGTGGGGGGAGTTTCCCCCACATACGTCTCGATCCTCCTGTTGATTCCTGGATAGTTCTTTGGCTTACTTATCGTAGACGCGTCACATGGACGTTTTTTTTTCGCGCGTGCCCCCCCCCCGGTAATCCCCCACGCTTTCAATACCCTAACCCATCCTACATAGCGAAATCGTTGCCGCTCCGTAGTTACTCTTTCTCGTGTCCTTCCTGCCCCAACACACGAGGCTTCCCCCCCTCTTCCCGAGTACCCCGTTTCTTTTTCACCCGCTCGATTTCAATCCTTTTCTGCTTCCCCCCCAAACCGACCACTGGTCATTGCCTCTCTCTTCTGAAGACGCCCGGTTTCTTGGCGTCTTGCTCGTTTAAACCCCCCCTAGACACCGTATGCAGTTCCTCTTCATCCCCCCCACGCCCCTACGTTACGCTTCTTCTTTGGTACTTTTGGTGTAACCCTTCCCGAGTTCTCTTCGCGTTCTTCCCGCCCCATACCCGGCCAGTCCCTTTTTTTCCTTATCACGGTTCCCAATTGACATCACAGCGCCCCTAGTACCATCGGAATCCTCTTTTCTTCTCTATTCTTTTCCCCTTTTTGATGAGAAGATGCGCAATCTCTTCGCGGAGAGTTGCCATTTTCATGCCGATTTTCAAGATTTTCCCACGATTAGATTGTGAGCTTCAGTACCCCAAGTTGTATTTTTTTTTAGAGGACCCCTTTCAGTCGGGGAGTCTTCTGGACTTTTTTGGAATGTTGCAAAGGTTCCCGTTAACAGTCCTCTTATCGTGTCCTTTTCTTTTTTCTGTCGTTTTTATTTGGGTGGATGCCCGTCCGCCCCCCTTCCCAACGCTTCTGCCTTCCGGAAAAGGGACCAGGGGTCTTTTTTCCTGTGAACCTTTAGCGTTTGGTTCCTTGTCCTCTCTTTTTTTGCCCAGAAGCAGGTCTTTGTAAGCGGGAAGGGTTCGCCTTCTTGCTTTTGCCCAGAACCCTGCCATTCCGAGTAACCCTATGATTAAGTTTTGACTGGCAAAGTCTTTTCTCCAGTGGTTCCCCCCCACCCCCCTTCGATATTTTGCTCACGTTACGCTTATTTGCCTCCCGGTGGAGCCGTTCCGTGTGGTCCCAACCTTCGACCGATCTCTCCTTTCCGAGTCCTTTTTTGATCGTACGCCCGCCCTGGCAGGAGCTCCGGTGGGTATTATAGTATTTGTTCCCTGGAGTAACACTCCCCCCGTGTCGTTTTTCCTACCCCCCCCCCACCCTTTCTGCCCTGAAACCCCCTCGGTTTGATAACGGATTCCTTCCCTCAACGTTGAGCATATTCCCCTCTTGGTGTAACCTTCTAGAATGGCCCATTGCAACGTCCATGCTAACTCCCTGACGTTTAAGTTTTTCCGAGGCCACACTGACGTTAACGTGGTGGGGATGCCCTTACGTTCTTCCCCCCACAGCCACCAGAAATTCCCCTTTGTTTAATTGAGCCTGCCCCCCCCTGGTTCCTCTGACCTCGTCATCGGCAGCTTACAACCCTCCTTTTCGTAGTAACCTTTTCTGCGTTGTTCCCCAACGAGACCTTCTCTCCTTTTTGCCGTGGACCCCTCATCACAGCTCTGGGGTGCGTGTCTAAGGTTTCTTTTCGTCCAGGCTCACGCGTTCTTTTGTTATTGCTCTTTTTTCTTTGCCGAGTACATCTTTAGTACCCCCAAAGGATTTACTATCTCCCAGCCTTTTTTATTTGCAAAAAAAGATTCTTTGCCGTCGTTTTCGTCCCCCTAATTTCCCTAATGTCTTTTTCTATTCGCTGCACGGTTTCGTCCCCCCATCTAAGCGGTTAGCCGGAGATCTAATGAATTTTTCTTTCTTAAGTTCATGACTTTCTCCCTTTAGACCCCCCCCTCGAACAGAAATGGCCAGCGTAAAGTGGGGTTGGCTTCATTCCCCCCGGCTACTCCCCTCTCTGTTCTCAGTTCCCCAACCGTACAACACCTCCGGCCCCGGACACTCCCCGGAGAGCAGGTGCCCCACTGTCCTTTTCTTTTCGGCTCCCTACACTTCCCATACAAAGGTGCTCCTACCATTATGGTAGACTTCGTAACCCGATACTTTCCTTTGAAATTACCCCAATCCCCCCCCCCTTCCCGATGTCCCCCCTTACTTTTTGTGGTGGTTCCCCAAATATTTTAAAAGGAATCGACCCCTTAACCCTGACAAACCACTTGCGCCCTTTCACCAACTCTCTATTGACTCCTCTTTGTGTTGTGGTTTCTTACGGGTATCTTTCATGGCCCTTCTCTTCTCTTGTCTTGTTGAACAAGATTGTCCACAGAAAGATCTAAGTATCTCGGGGCGATGAGAGGGGCTTTTTCCTCATCTTTATCCCTTTTTTCGCCATACTTCTTTTCTCGTGTACTGGTGACATTGTTTTGGCTCACGACAGAACTCCCTTTCAGTTGCTGATGTGTAGTAAGCTTTTTCCACCAAATTGAGTCTCAGTGCGAAGGGACCACCTCACCTCTGTAGTACGAACTTCTCCCCATCCCCCCCGTCGATCCCCCTTTATTGCATCTTGTGTACTTTCCCTTTTTCCTGCCAATTCGGAAGACTCCCTGCGCGGAGGGAGTATCTCCGGCTCCTCTGGTCTGGGGAGAACCTTTTCTCCGTGACGCTGCATGTAAGAAATGGAACTGGCACCCCAATGCGAAGGCCCCCTCTTGTGGATTGTTGCCACCTTCCTTTTTCAAATAGTGTCGCTTAACGTATCCGTGTTTTTTTTACTTCCCTCCCCCTCTTCCAGACCGCCCCAGCTATTGCTTTCCGGTTTACCCACGCCATCTTTACTCAACGGGGTTTCCCCTGCTTGCATCTGACTTGATTCCTTCCCCCCTTTTAATTCTTTGAAAGGTTTCTCTCACCAGCCCCCTAAGAACCTTCCCTTTTCTCTTCATCTCGCGAGATACGCTTCATTGTGGGTTTTCCCCTTCGAAAATACCATGACCTTTCCTTTTCCCTTCCTCTGGCGTAAAGGGCATCTGTAAGTCAGTGTTTCGGACTAAGATTCCTCCCTGACCTTCCCTTGTCTTTTCCGTTGTTTTATCCCGGGATTTATTCCCAAGAATCCATCGTTCTCTCAATTGACGGATTCCCCCCTCCGTTATCAAACAATCCGATGGGGTTGTTTTCTTTGGCACTGTGGGAGTTTTGGTCTCCTTGAGGTTGTTCCTCTTAAGCTTTTTACTAAGCACTGGGTTAGCTCTTCAGATACTTCTCCCCCAAGATAGTTTTTCTTGCTATAGCTTTTTTGGGACACATATATGCGAGAGGAACTTTCCGGGGTCGGGCCTTTGACTTACCTTTTCCCCTTCCACCCTTCCATTAAAATAGCAATCGTTGCGTCATTCAGATTAGTTACCGACCAACTGGATCCCGGTTTTCCCCCACCCCATCCCTTGCGCTATCCCGCTTACCCTAGCTGCGTCGCCTCACTCTCTTAGGAGAGAGCCGCCCAGCGTTTCTTCCCCTGTTCCCTTTTTTTTTCCACAGTCTTTCCCATCCGAGATTAAGAAGCTTTCGGTTTGCCTTTAGTTCCAGGTCACCCTAAACCCAAGAGACACGTATTTTCTTTCTCAAAGCCGCCCCGCCCTTTCCTCTGGAAGGATTTTCTTCCTTTGCCTTCACACCTTCTCACGAGGTTCCTCTCCCGGCTCGTTGACACAAAGACACGGGTTTCTTGGACAGCTCAACGGATTCGCCGGGGTACCCCGTCCCATAATTCTTTACCAGATTTTTTTCCTTTTTAATACCCCCCCTCTCATCTTTGAGGATTGGGAAGACCTCGTTGTTGGGGGTTTTTCTGCTGAGTCTTTCTTTACTTCCCCTTTCTCCGCTGTCTCCCCGGTTTCCCTTTGGGTCACAGATTTCGTAGTGGCTGGTTCTTTCGTCCCACGTTGTCAGTTTTTTTTCTCTGGAACGATTGCCGTGATTTAGACTCGTGATGATAACCACGGCCAGTCATAGCATCCTCTTAACGGAGGGTCAGGCATTTTTCCTTTTCCCTGATAATTTTTCTTTTTTTTTGGATTTCCATAGCACCGGCAACCGTCTTCTGCCGCCCTCTTTTTTAAGGAACAGTGGTCTTGGTCCCCTCCCTCGTCCTCGTGTTTTTTTGTGTTTTGGTGGTTTTGGCCCGCCAGGGAAGCTTGGTGAAGCTTCTAGTTTTAGTTTTTTTTGCCCCGGTTCGACACGTTGCTTTCAAGGGGTTACGAATGGAGTAACTTCTTGACGGCCACGTTGCGCTAGGTGGTTTCTGTTGAGACTTTTGAAAGCCCTACTTTTGCTCCGTTAGTTTGGACCTCGCTACGTACATGTGTTTCCCCTTATTCTGAAGATTCCCCTCAAAATTTTGATCGGACGCTTCCTGGACTGAATAGGATCTATTCTTGCACGTGTATTCACACCCCCGACCTCCCCAATCTTTCGACGAGAACAACCCCTCGGGCCTGTAAAGGCTCCTTTTGGGCGTTCCCATACTTCTCATTTGCTCTATGTGAATAAGTCGCCTTGGATTGACCCTCCTGCAATTCTTCCCTGACATGCTCAAAGTTCTTACCTGACCCCGCATTGAAATGTACGCCCAGATAAAGAAAGGAAACTGGTAGGTACATTTTTTTTCGTGGACCCCATGCTTTTCCCCCCGTACGCGCCTACTCGACCTGGCCTCGATTACAACTCCCTCCTAGTACTTCTTTTTCCTTTTCGACCACACCCCGTTTATCGTCAGTCTCCAGGCCTCCAGTTCCGGTCTAATCCACTCTTTTGCTGAGCCCTTAACCTGTATGAGTTTAGCGGATTGTCAAATCCATCGGAAAATCTGGCTCTTTTCGCCCTCTGGCCCAAGTTAACCCCACAAGTGACATTTTATCCTCGGCAAACACTTTCCTATCTGTTTTCCCCCCTTTTATCGTGGTCTTTCCCGGAGTTTTTTTTTCCCTAGTGTGACGAATTTACATGGACTGCTATGGTATTTTAGCGTTCTCTTCGGTCCTCTCCCCCTCCCTTGCGCCCTTCCCCCCTCCCCCCGGGTTCTTCCGAATTTCCTTTTTTTAACTCAAAGTTTCCCTCCTCCCCTACCAATTCCTGGGTCACCGTTTTTTTCAGGTTGAAGTTCACTGGGGGCAGGCTTCGAAAACGATCCCCCCTCATGACCGGATCCCGATACAGGCCCCTGCCCAAGCTGGTTGTTGAGTCCCCTATCCAGACCCTGTTCCCCCTATTGCCCTCGGATTTCCCCCAGTGATCGAATCCCTCTGATACCCGCGCATTTTTGCTTTCTCCTGATGAACCACCCCTCCTCTCAGAGGAGCTTTTCTTTGGATCCCCGGACGTTTTTCCTTCCAGCTCACGGCATAAATCTGCACACCAAAATTTCCGATATCCCCCCTTCCCTCCATCTCTTCACTCCCTTTTTTTTAGAGATGTGACCAGGCCTTTTTCTTTCATTTCAGCAAAGTAGGCTTCACTCCACCTTGTAGCGCTCTCCTTGCCCCCCAGATTGTAGTACTCCTAGCGCTTTCTATGCTTTCTTTTTTTCTTTCATTCTTCCTCCTTTTGCGCCGACTCGACCATTACTGGGATGGCGCGAACAGAGGTGTGTACTTGATGCTGGATCAAGCCCCCTTTCCAGTGATCTACCTTCTCTGCAGGTCAACCTGTTTCTCGAAGGGAACGGCCAGACACCAGCGCTGTCCTTTTCCCAGCCCGCCCCCCCCCTCGCGCGGCCCCTGTGTTTTTCGGATGAACCGTTTCCCTTATAAGTCGGTTCCTCGCCCCAAAGTTTTTTTTAGTATCCGATTCTTTTCCTAATTCAGCAGTCGAACAAGACCATTTGCAGAGAATCCATGTACCTCTCCCACTTTCCTTTTTTTTCCAAATCCGGGTCCTTGTTCCCCTCTCCTTTTTTTTTAAGCTCTTTTTATAAATCGTATACTTTTTTGTACTTCAAGAGCCCGAGACTCCCGAGTTGCCCCCCCTTTTGGGAACTTCATTTCTCCCATAAAGGGGTACCCGATGCAGCGCAGCCCCTTTGCTTGAAGGAACGTTTCTCTTTTAGACGATTTTTGAAGTTTTTTTTACGTTTGTCCCACACCTTTCATTAATTAAGCAGAACGTGTCTCTTTATGTTTGACCTCTCCTAGGAGAGGCTCTCTTTTGGTTTTCCCTTCCCATCTCCCCTGCCAAAAACCCTGTATTTTCCTTTCGTGTTCATGGACCGTAAAGGTTTTTCTTTTTTTCCGTCATTTTCCGAAGAAACCCGCTTCATTTGTCAGGTCTTTCCGAAGGCGCCTATTTCACCAAGCTTTTGCATTCGGAATCCCCACTTTGCAAGGTCATACCTTTTTATCCCCCTCCCCCGATTTCTATGGACTTTTGTGGCTTCTCTACCGTGGTGTCCCTTTCACATACTTCCCGTTCTGAAGCCCAGTTCTTACTATACGTCCTTCCTTTTGACTTTTTTTGTTACAGAGATGGTCCATTGCGCTTGGTGCCAAACATGGTGGTCAACTTGACCCTTTTTTTCCCTAAACTCTCGACCCCTCTAAATCGTTGCGTCAGACTTCACTTGACCCACCTGAGAGCACACGTACCTGGCAAAATCAACGCGTGACACCCTTCAATCCCCCCCTGAGCTCCCCATCCCTTATAGATCTCCGCCCCCGTTTTTATCGCCCCGGTACAACACCCTTCCTTTCAATCAGAGATGCCCGAACGTTACGGTTCTTGTGTATCTTCCCCCACCACCAATAGACACCGTTTTCATGTATCCAAGCATGACCCGACTTTCATTATTCGAGGATTTTTTTACGCCGCTCGCCCCCCTCCCTTCCCGTTCCACACCTGTCCCCTCTGCTTCCCGCTTACTCGTGACCCGGGGCCGAGAAACGAGTGAAGAGAGTTTTCATCATTGACTCCCCCCATCCCTTCCATATTTTCAGCAGGAAGAGTTCCTATCTTTAATCATCATAAGTTTTTTTTTTGATTTCTTTTGATGAGTCCTTTCCCCGCTGAGCCAAACTTTGTCCTTGGTAATGATGTCATCTCACTCGTGAGGATGCTCCCACGTTTCGGGGTTCCCTCGTCGCCCTCCTTCGTGAGAAAGTTGACGTTCTACCTCCGAATCATTCAGAACGGAGGGCAGGGCTTATACTCTGCCAGCTGTTTTATTTTTGGATGTTCCCTTCTGAGCTTGAGCGCACCCTTTGATACTGGCGTCTCGCGGATTCAGGACAAGGTGAGTCTTTACCGTGTTCCGCCCCCCCCCCCTCCTGTTTTCTGTTTTTTTCTCGCTTCTAGCTTTCGTCCTTGGTGGCCAGGGGAAGAGACTCTTTGTAGGGTAGACCACTTTTCTTCAGTGTGCCCCTCTT
>Ga0179593_1543532_pt1 | contig 15288 bp, 24 predicted proteins | sample CZODoug2_1_08_16_FD_185931 | JGI IMG/M metagenome (GOLD analysis project Ga0179593, IMG submission 185931) | Vadose zone soil fungal communities from Angelo Coast Range Reserve, California, USA - CZODoug2_1_08_16fungal (PacBio error correction) | ecosystem: Environmental > Terrestrial > Soil >... | reverse complement strand
GGCTTCCGCTCAGGTAATAGGGTCTAGCTTTCTTTTCCTTCAGGGGACTTTTTTGAAGAGGACTTTTTCTCGGTATGGAAACGGACGAGCAGCCCGCTTGTTCTGTCGACGTTCGCAATCGAACGACCTGATCCCTTCTCCCCTGCCGATCTGTTCTGCCCTCTTCCCAACTCCAGGGGAGGAGAATTCTGAATTTCCCTTTTCTTCTGAACCATTTACGGGTCTCACTGGTTAGTTCTATTTGCTGTTTTTTCAGTAGTCAATAATTCTTATTTTTTTCTCTTCGTTTTGTTGCCGGAGAGAAAGAGTCCTGGTAGTCACGAAAATTTTGATTGGCACCCCTTCTAAAAGGATTTTTTAAGTTTTGGGCAAGCCCTGAGTTCTCAACCCCTTCGATGCGGAGAGAAGCTTGCGCTTGACATTTTCCGTACTTCCTTTTCTCCTCCTTCGACATCGGGATTTTTCTCCTTGGCGATGCGTGACTCTCCTTGACCAACTTCCCTTCTACTGGTTACCTTTTTTTCTCCACTTTAGAGTAGTCCTGTTCCCTTGAGCTTAGTTTTAGTTTCATCGATCTTTTGACCCCCTTTTTAAGTACCTCCTTAGGTTTTCCTTAGTGAGCTTTTCTCTTGTAGTGGTTTTCCAGCCCCCCTAGGGTCGTCGCCTTTACTTTTGGTTTAGATTTTCCAACCAATCGGACTTGCCCTTCCGGAGTGCCTTCTTTTTTTTGGGGGCTATTTTTTTTATAGCTTTTTCTTTCTTTCCCAGCTCCTGAGGTGCCACCCGCACCACCTCCCTGGACGAATGCCTCGTTTCTCTCAACGAAACCCCCCATACGCGTCGATGCTGTCCTTTTTCTTTGACACTCCGGCAGATGGTGCTTTTCTGACCCCCGCCTTGGTCTCATTTCTGCGCGTTCTTCTGTGAGCACCTGCAGCTGGGTTTGTGTACTCGTCCTGCCCTCAGGTCCTGACGATTTATGAGGTCTTCGACTTGTTATTCTTTTTTCCCTGTGGCGGTCCGAAGGTGGCCTCCCTTTCTGAACGACTCCCAAAGACGTCCTCTCGATTTCTAGTAGGTCTTGAACCGTACCTGCCCCAGTAGGCCGTCCCCTCAAGACCATTTCCCTTCTCCCCCCTAGGACCATCGCTGGTATAGCCTTCCGGTAGTTCGAAGCTTCTTTTCATGCTCCCTTTGTAATTTTCTTAAAATGTGCGAAGTCGCCCTCAGATCTCGGTCCTTATTTCCAGTTTTTCGGCCCACTTCGTCTCATCCCGGCTAAAGAGCTCCGCAAACTGGGTTAGATTTGCTTAGGCCCTCCTGATGGTCGCTTCCCCTTTCGTCTTTTCCTGAGGGTCATGGCTTAGCCCCTCCTTCCACCGTTTTCTCTCATGTACCTATGAAGATTTCTGGCAGTTTTCCCAAACCGGGAACGACTCTTCCAGAAATTGTCTTTTTTGACCCCCCCTCAGATTCACCGTTGATTTTTCCTTGAACTCGCGGGCTGGTCAGCCTGCGTCTTTTTCTGCGCAATTTTTGGCTGGCAGACCTCCCGACGCCGAGCTACCCTTTTTCCACCTAAATTCGAAGTCCCCGTTTCTTTTTCTTCGTGTCGAATCTTTTTGATTCCCCTCACCTGGTGTAGATCATCTTAGATCTGTGTACGCAGCCGTCCGGAGGACCCCTCTTTTGTAGAACCTCCTACAATTGGGTATTATTTTTCATCAACTTCTTCCCTATCTTTCCTCCCCGTTGTTGTTTTTTTCTCCCTCCTTTCTTTGATGACAAAGAAGAAAATCACTTTTCTCTCGTTTCCTCCCTCTTCGCAAAACTGGTCTTCTTGGTTTTAGTCTCCTCCCTACAGCGCCCTATTTTCTTTTTCTGATAGCGGCCGATTTTTCCCCCAGACATACGATCGTGGTTTGCCTGCCGCAAGGTTTTGTTCTTCCAGTGCTCCCGTGCGCCGTCGCTCGTTTTTCGCCTCCCATTTTATGAACGTTTGACCTTTTGGCGATTTGCCGCTCGTTGGACAGAACCCCTATCCAACTTGACTTTTGCTAATTCGACCCTTGACATCTTCCCCGGTCTTCCGCCCACGTCGACAATGTTCAATCCCCGGGATGGAGAAAGGCCGCCTCGCTTCTTTTCCTCAATGATTCGTTTTCGGCCTTCGCTTTTCGATGCACCCCGGTTTTCCCCCTTTTTCTCAGCAATCCAATCGTGTGCATCGTGGCTTTTACTGGTCAGCGGGATGATTTCAGTTCCTTTTTATAGCCCCAACGGTTCGAGAATCCTCCCCGACGTGATTTCCCTTTGTTTCCATGCAGAGCATCTTTATCCCCTCACGGCCACCTTCCTTATTGCGCTACCGAGAGTTTTTCCTCGTCCCAGGTTTGAACCCCTGCCTTAAAACCGGTTTAAAATCCTCCGCTTTCGTTTTCTTCCCCGTTTTTCGTCGTTCATCCCTTGGTCAGGCCACACTCAGCTCCTTCCCATGACTAAACCAAGTAGAGTGCGTCCCACACGACAATTTAGAGTTTTCTTTTTGCTTGCTTTCCCCTGAAACCGCATTCTCTCTTAGCAGCGCTCGCCGTTTTTCCAATCATCTGTCGTCATTCAATTTTCCACCATAGGTTTTCGCTGCGTACGGATGACAGAATCTCACTTTTTGTCCGTTTGTCTTTCCCCTTTAGGAACTTTTTTTTTTACCCAGCCTTTTTCTTTGTCTTGGAGGGACGCGGCTTGTTTTTCCTTTCCCTGCCCTTAACCCTTTTTTCAAAGTAAGAGACCCGTGACGGCGTTCAGTAGTGGTTTTAAGTCGTGTAGCCCCTCTTGGTTCCGAGACCCTCGAGGTCTTTCCCCGGCGACGGACCGTATTGGATTTTTTAATGACAGACGATTCATTTCATAAATGATCTTGGCCAACACGCTCCTGAGCGGTCCGCTTACCCCTCCAACCGCCCCCCTGTCTCCCCCTTCCTGATTTAAAAGTTGAAGTGCCAGCCCCTCAGTCCTCTCTGCCCACTGCCGGTTTCAAATATTGTCGGCGGCGTAAGCTTAATCGTTTCATCTTTCGAGAGCCCACTGACCAGTTACCCGGCCCCCACTCCGGTACTCCGATCCTCCCCCCTTCCTCTTTGGTCCGCGGGCGCTTGCCCCGGTCAACCATGTGAATGCGGTCACGCAAAGAGCAAAGTGGTTATAGCCCGAACCATTCCCCTGTTTGGTGTTGGAGTCCTCTATTCCCTGCTCCGGGTTTCCCCCTGAACCCCCCTCACCAAGCGTGGATTTTTAAATTTTCCCGACTCCGAACGAGCCGCTGCCTTTCCCCCGGTTATTTTTGGAAGACCGCTGCTTATACCCCCACCCCTTTTGTTGGGGTCATGCGTTTACTGAGTCCACGATCCTGCCATACATGGATTCATTTTTTGGAGGTACTTCTGTTTTCCTTCCCATTAGACAGTTTCTTTCCCCTCGGAAAGAACACGGCTTTTATTTTTTCGCTTTCCCCCCTGCCGTCCAGATAGGAGTTTATTCCCCCCCGTGGCTCCTTTTTCTCATTTTCCCCCCCGTTTGGTTTTGGACTCCTGTTTTAGGTGACGGTACTCCCCATTATTTGTGGGCTTCCTTTGTGTAAAGGAGAAATAGGATCTTTGATACCCTGATTTTTTTTTTAGTCCAAATTCAGTATCGTCGCCATTCCACGACCCACCAGCCCCCCAGTCCACTGCCGATCTGGAGATTTCCCCCCGTTACCCCACCCCCGCCCTTTTTGGATCTATGGAGGGTTTTTTCTTTCGCCCCACCCTCCCTTTCTCCAATCTTGCTCTTCCCATTCCTGTTCTTTTTTCTTTGCCCCTTTCCCTACCTCTTGTGGCTTTGAGATCCTTGAGCATGGAATAGCCACCTCCTCACTGTGGAGAGGGGCTTTGTCACCTCCTCGCCGGTTTGACCTCAAATTCGTCCCTTCGGTTACCTTGTTTGCGTTTTCAACATTCGCTCGGTGTCGCTGCGAGGATTTGCCCCGTCCCCGTTGCAGCGATCTCTCTATGGCCTTTTATGTGTGCTCCTATGGTTCCGGCCCTTTCCTCTCTCTTTACTTTTCTGTTTGCACCTTTTCCAGCTTCGTCCTTTTGCAATGATCTTTTTTTTCTTTCCCTCGATCTATGACCGAAGCAATTTTTGTTTAGACTTTCCTGGCTGCCCCATTGAGCCCGATGATCTTCCCCTTTTTGATCAATAGCGGGTCCGTTCTCCTCCCTTCCCTTTCATTGTCTTTGAAACCTTTTTGAAAAATCACGAGATCCCCGACCCTACTGTGGCCTCTGTCCTTTGGCACCATTTTGTGGGTTATGGAATTTTCAGCCTTTTGCCGAGTCCTCCCATTGAATCCCCCCCTCTTTACGCTGTTCCTTTCCCCCTTCCCTCGACGAAGAAACCTCCACCCTCTTTTCCAGGACACTTTGTCCTTCCTTTTTTCTCCACTCTTTCCCCTGGTTGTTTTGACCGCCGACCGCGATTTTTGTGGACGCTCGCAAGAGGGCGATGAAGTTTTTTTTGTGTACGAGCCAGTTTTTTGCCGCATCACTTTCCTTCTGTTTGGATGGCATCGACTTGGTTTTATTTATTGGTACGTTTCCGAGGGTGGCTAAATGTTTTTCTGATGACGCGGCAAAGACGTCCCCCCTCTCGCGGTTTTTGAAGTAGGTTTTCCTCCTAGGTTTTTGATACCCTTTCCTATAGGTTAGATATTTCTTCAGATTTTCAGTTGACTGGTCCCTCATTCCCCCAGCCTTAACCGTTTTTCGCATTTTCGTCCATCAGCGCCCTTCCTTTATTACGCAAAAGGTTTTTTTGCCCCCTTTCCTACGCCCCTCCCTGCCCCCCTTTGAGCCCGATTGCAAACCCCCCTAGAGCCTCTTTTTTCGGAAACTTGTCGCGATTTTGGACATAAAAGTCGGAAGGGACTTGTATCTTGGATTTTTCTCCCTACACGATTTTAACTCCCTTTCCTGCTAAGTTTGGTTCATGCAGGTTCATTTCACACGGCTCTCCTCCCCTCTTCGAATTGGCGCATTAAACATGTTATGGTTTTTCTTTTGCTGCTGCTTCGGTAAGATAATTGAGCGGCCTTCTCTCCCTTTTGAGGTTACGCAGCCTCATTTTGAACTCTTTCACGCTCGTGGGCCCCTTTGCTTTTGCATCTGAGAGGTGTCGATTCTTTTCCAAGCACCTTTTCGATTTTCGTTTTACGTTGGCGATGGGCTCTCCTTTTATCGGAGTCCAGTTCTCGTCTCAGAAGATCGACAATTTTTTTCTTCTTTTCCCTTTTATCTCTTTCCTCCTCCTCGTTTGTTTGTCTCTCTCCCTTTGGTACGATTTTTTTTTCCCCCCCCCTTCCCCTCACCCTGCGTGGCGATAGTCTGACGCTCTGCCTTTCCTTCCTAAGGAGTTTTTTGCGCGACCTATTCCGGACGTGATCTAACAATTTGTGTCCGTTTTTTTTTCCGTTTTCCACCGCTTACGAAGGGTGTGATCCAGCAATGTTTGGCCTTCTCCGTTCGTCGGAGCAGTACTGATAGTCGTCTGCCCCCAGGGACCTCCCCCCCTTTTTTATTCACATGGCAGGTCTTTTTGCATCGCCGCGATGGTGACACTCTCAACGTGAACGGCTCTCCTTTCCAGGCACCAATTTGTAACGGCTCCTTTGTGCCACTGAGAACGCTTCCCCCAGCGTTTTTTGAACTGGTTAGACCTCCTCCCAGGGCTTCGCTTCGAAATTGACATCGTCGCCATCGTTTGATGGTTTTTTCCTTTTGTCCCCGGCGACAATTTCCCCCTGAGTCTCTACCACGATCGTTTCGGGTTAATCGCGACAAGGGTTAGTTCACTGTTGGGCGCTCCACGTTTTTTCTAATTTAGAGAAGCTATGACGCTTCCCTTTCCCCCTTGTTGTTTAGAGCTTAGTCGCGTTGCTATTTTTTTGTTCCCTAACGGCCCCAGATTCCCCTTCCCTCTTGCGCTTTAGAGATGTCTCCCCGCCAATTTTTTTGTCGGCCCTACTTAACAGGCCCCGACCCTTCCTTCTCTTTTTCTTTTATCTTCAGCTGCTTGGTCCTGCAACATTCGTACCCTTAACCACTCCTAACCAAGTCGTTGAAGCACGACAGTGCCTTCAGTAGGACTTCACGCACCCTCAGTATTCACGTTTTGAGGATCGTGCTCGCCGTTTTTCGATAGCGGTCGTCATGTCAAGCCACCATTTTTGAGTGAGCGTCCGCGACCTCTCTTTTTTGTGAATTGTTTAGAGGATAGAGAACCCCTTGCCTGAGCCGGGAGTTTTGCCTTGGGAGGTTTGTGGGGGGTTGGTTTCCAAAACCCCCCGCGGTTTTTGCCTTTTTTACCGCCCCCAAACTGGGTGTTCCTACCCCGCCCCTATGCAGTTGCCAGTCGTGATTAGGGATGATGACACTGTGTTTTCCCCTTCAGATGTCCCTGTCCCGGCTTTGCAAGTCATATTGGACCTCTTCCATCCATATCATCCACTTTGGTTCTCACTGATCGTCCACTTTGTGTTTGTGTTTTTTTGGGTTGGGACCAATATTGTTTCTGCGATCCGTTTCAGACAAAAACGACCTGCCTCTGCACGTCCTCCCTCTTTCCCCTGCAGTGCCCATCCCATCGAACCTCTCAGACAAAGCTTTTCCCCTCCTCGCTTCCTCGGAGTGCCCGTTTCGTAACCTAGCTTCTTTCGAAACGTACAAGGACGTTTAGTGCAAGTCCCAGGCGCCGTTCCCGCGAATGTGAACTCGTTTCCGCTCCCCGGCGACACCGCCACCCTTGTAGCATAGACAGATTTGAGGCACCTTGACCATTACTTTTTTCGTTATTTCATTTCCTGCTCCGCGTACTACCCCACCTTCCCCCCGCGTATTAACGGTTACCTTAAACCTGCACCCGAAAAGGACGATTCTCCGTAACTTTTATTAGTCCCGGACCGCCTGCATTCGACTATCCACCCCCTTGCTTTGGGGGATGCGGTGGCCCCCAGCTTTCCGGCATTGCTGGGTTGGGTCTTCTATGGCGACTTTTTTTAGTCCGTCGGGCTGCTGCACCGTCCCTTTTTGTCCCCCTCTCGGGCCCTTCCGATTTTTCGGACATCTGGAAGCCCCTTTCATTCCGCCCCTCAAGTAAAGCAGGATCTCGTTTCACCACTATTAATTTTTTTCTCTTTATCATCTTGAATTTGACGTTCGCGCCCTTCCGAGCGCGGGGTCGATGGTAAAACTCGAACTTGGGGACCTGTTTTACCATTGATTTTTGCACTCAGTCCCATTTGACTTACTTTCGCCACTCCGTCCCACCCCCACCATAAAGTCCGGACCCCCCTTCCCAGCTGGACCGCAGGACACACCCTTTTCCCTTTAAGGATTCTGCTTTTTTTTAATATTCAAAAAGTGAGTCTCCCCCCCCCCAACGTTTCTGGCGCTTTCCTGTTGCTTGGATTGGCCGTTCCCAACGTTTGGCGTTGATTCTTTCTCGGGCCCTCATTACTTTTAAGTTGCTTTTGTTTGTCACACCAAGGCTTTCCTTTTGCTGACCCCTGCATCACATTGATTGGTGGGAGCACTTTTTTGGATTCCCCCTCGTTACCCCACTTGAAGCCGTTTCGGCTTGAGCAATTTTATTTGCCTCCTGAAAAGTCCTTTACTGTTGCCCTCCCATGGTTGATCTACGCTTTTAAGCCGGAAGATGTCCCGTTTCCCCCAAAGATGTCGTTGTATGGCCCATGGGGTGAAATTAAACTAATCTTTCCCTTTCCCATGTTCGGTGTGTTTCGGAAGACTCTCTCCCCCGGTTTGGTGGATCCTTCTGCCCTCATTAGATGATATAAGTTTTTTCCAAATAGAGGTTTTCCGTCGCATTTCACTCAGTGTCGAACCCCCCCCCTCCAGCACCCGAGGATCCCCACAGTTTTCGCATACGGTTTTTGTTTTCCTTCTCACCAGTTGTTCTGCCTTTTTTGCCAATTCGCTCCCCTTCCCCCAGGTTCCATAAAAACGGTACTCCAAGCAAAGTTTATTATCCGGCGACCACCCACCTTCCCCCCTTCGATGCTGTCAGTGACGTTCTCGTTTGGTGGCGTTGGCTTGAAATGCCGAGCCTCTTTTTTCTCCTTCCTCCAGCGGCTCTCTTTGTCTCTTCTTTGTGCTGTGTTACAGAGAAGTATTTTTACGTTGCTTCCCTTTTTCCTGCGCCTAGATTTTATTTTGGGTGACGGGTACCCAAGGGTTTCTCGAGGTGTGAACGACGCCCCCCAATCTCCCCCCCAGCTCGACTTGCATCGTATTTCAATAGGTGAATTAGTTTCCGGCCCCCCCCAGCTTTTTGATCTTCGGGACCCCGACGGTAGCCTCCGGGGGTCGAAGCTGTGTCGTTGTTTCCCATTCACTAGTTTTGACGATGCTCCTTCTTGGAGCCGAAGCAGAAACTCTTTGTTTACCATATCCACGTGCGTTGACGCGCCTTCTACTGCCCAGTCCCGGCCCTCTTCATGATCCCCCCTCTTCCATTTTTCTTTGGTCGATGTCGGTCCGATTCTCTTTTTATACGTCTTTATGCTGACAGGTAATCCGGCCCCGCGAATTTCCCCTTCGGGCACGGTCTCCTTTCACTTCTACGCTTGGTTTCAGGCCGGTCCGTTATTTTCACAAGGACTAGCCGTGGTTAAGCCGATTTTCCGCGACTTTCCCTTTTGAGATTTTTTCAGCATCGCCTTTTTTAAGCCCTTGATCTGCCCCTATGTGATATGCGTCCCGTGGCTTGCGTTTCATCAGACGACGTCCTCTCCTTCCTCCAGTGTCCCCCCCTGCCCCCCATCCAACGGATATGGCCCTCCATTGCCGGTACCCCTTCCCCTCTTTCGGGTGGGGTACTCGGCGCGATTTCCCTTCGTTCTTTCATCGCCCTCTTTCGCGTGAACGTTGCGGATTCCCCCTCCCCCTCCTCTTTAGAAGAAGCTAGAAACTTGTGCTTCTTTCCCCCACTTTACCCTTTCTCGGGTCCTAATTAAGTGTCTTCTAAGTTTTCCAGTGCTTTACCCCTTTTCAACCCCACCGCGTGCGATCTTTTTTTTTGAACCATGGTACGTTCCGCCTCCGCGGGTATGCTCTGACGACGCGTGAGAGAAACCCTGATGGCGTCCCCTCCCCCACCCCCCTTAATCTTTCCCTCCCAGTTCAACCCCCTCTCTTCCCTTTTCTCTTCCCCTCACCGCTCCTCACCTCCCTCCTCTCCGTTTCCTCCTCCTCCCTCTGCTCACCCCCTTGTTCTCCCCTCCTCCCTCTCCTTCTTCTGTCCCAGCCCCCCACCATCTTGCTTCTCTCCGGCCACCACCATCCCTTCTCCTCCCTCCCCCCCTACATCCCCCCCCTCCTCCTCCCCTCCTCTTTTTCCCCCTCCCCCCCACTCCTATCTTCTCCTCTCCCCTCTGTCCCCATCTCCTTGCCTTCCGTCACTCTCTTCAACGCCCCCTCTTCCTTTCTTCCCTTTTCTCCCCGCCCCCTTCCCCTCGTGCCTCCCCCCCCATCCCCGTTTATCATTCTCTCCCTTTCTTCCTCCTCTTGTCCTTCTCCCTTCCTGTCCCTCCCTACCCCCCCCCCCCCACCCCCCATCTCCCCCCTCCCTTCTACCTCCACCCCCTCCCCTTCCCATCCTTCCCCCACCCCCACTTATCTGCCTACCACCCCTCCCCCCCCATACTCACCCCCTAGCCCTATCAGTCTCCCCTCTCCCTCCCCCCTACCTTCCCCCTATCGCCCCCTCCCCCCCCCCTTCTCCGACCCCCGCTGTATCCCTTCCTGACAGCCCCCTCTCCCCCTCCCCCCTCCCTACTCCTTCGTCTTTCCCTCTCCCAGGCCCTTTTTCCCCCTGTCTCCACGCCCCCTCTCATCTTCTTCCCCCGCCCCCCCCCTCCCGTCTCTCCCTTCCCCCTTTCCCCTTTTTTTCCTCCCCCCGGACCCCCCCCTACGCTCTCCTCTCCCCCTCCCCCCCTCGACTACCCTCTTCTGCTTCCTCCGCCCCCCCCAAAGCCCGCCGCCACCCCCCCACCCCCTTTTCCCTCCCCTTTACGTACTCCCCCCTGCTCCTTTCCCCTCCCCCCTACCCTCCTCCCCCTCCCGCCTCTTCCCCCCCCCTCCCTCCTCTTCCCCCCCTCTTCCAACGCCTTCTCCCTCCTCCCCCTCCCCCCCCCCCCTTTTTCTCCCGCTTTCTCTGTTTCTACTCCTTCCCCCCCCCCCTCCCTTTCTCTCCTTCCCCTTCCCTCCTCCCCTCTCCTCCCCTTTTCGCCGCTCCTCTCCCCTCCCCCCCCTGTTCTACTTTCCTCTCCCCCCCCCTTCCCCCCTCCTTACAACCTCCTCCCCCACCCCTCCTTTCCCTCTCTCCTCCTTCCCCCCCTCCAAGCTCTTCTCTCCCTCTTTCCCCCCGCTTCCGTCTCCCCCTCTTCATCCTCACCATTCCCCTACTTCCCTCCTCTATGCTTTCCCGTCTCCCCCTCTCCTCCTATGCCCCCCCCGCCCCCCCCTCTCTTTCAATCCTTTCCCTCCCCCTCCCTCCCCAATCTCCTCCTCCTCCGTCACCCCTCGTCCCTCCCCTCCCTCTTTTCCTTTCTTAACCTCCCCCCTCCCCAGCCCCTTCCCCCTTCTCCTTTTCCCCCCTTCTCGACACCTTTTTTTTCCTACCCCTACTTCTTTCTTCATTCTCCCTAGCTCTTCCCCTCCCCCCCCCCTCTGTCACTCACCTCCCCCTCTTTCTCCCCTCTGCTGCCCCACCCCCCCTTCCCTCCCCCTCTTACTCTCCCCTTACCCCCTCCCTGTCCCCTGCACCCCCACACCCCCCCCACCTCCCTCTTTCCTCTTCCATCTTCCTTCACCCTGCCCATTCCTTCCTCCCCCTCCTCTGCTCTTTCCCCTTCCTACCTCTTTTTCACCTCTTCCAAATTCTGTCTCTTTACTCTCGTTTCTCCCCCTTCCCCCTTATTTTCATTGGCCTACCCCCCCATTCTTTCCCCATCCCCCTCTGCACCTCCCCGCTGACGATTGCCCCCTCTTTTGGAGCGAAGTTCTTTTTCTCTTCCGTGGCGCTTTCGTCTCTTTTTCCTCCTACCCTTTTTCCTGGCGATCTCGGCCCCTCTCGCGACCCTTAAGTGGTCGCTTTCTACGTCATGCCCTTCTTAACTTACCTCCCTTGTCCCCCTCCTCCCTGATTGCACTTTCCCGTATGGCCCCCCTGGAGACTTAAGACCCCTTTTTTTTAAACTGACCTCGTCTGCCCCCCCATTCCGACTTGTGGTCGAGCTTCCTTTCCAGTTAAGAAGAAAATACCCTCGATCGTTTTTTGGTCTCCCCGTCCCCCCGTGATTTTTTCTTATTTTTCTTGAACGTGTTCCTTCCACCGCGTGCGATAGGACTCTATCAGCTGCTTCCGCGCCTTCATCCCCCCCTTTTTTGCTGGAAGCGTATAGTTATTCTGATACTATCGACCACACCTGTTGACCCAGACCTGCTTTCCTCTGTTCATCCATTGATTTCTCCGGCTCCCTTCCACCTGTAACATTTTCGATTCCCCTTTTTGTGAATCCCTTTTTTGGCCAGTGCATTTTAGGCCCCCCCTTCGTCCCCCTTCTTCCCTTTACGATGTCTGCATCCCGACCCACTTTCCTTCCGGCGTCGTACTGAAGGTAGGTCCAGCACTTTTTCTCCGTCAAAAGATGCACTTCTCCCGACGGCCTGTCGACCCCATCCTAGGTCGTCATGTCACCCCCTATTTTCTGGTGTCGAAGCGTAGTCTGACCGCCCCCCCTCCGGCGTATTTGAGGTTTTATTTTTTTCTTTCCCCCTTGTTTTCTCGTAGTTTATTGGTTTTACTGGGAGTTCGATGGCGCTTTTTGGACAGCCTCCAATGGTTCCGACGTCCCTCCTCCCCCCTGCAGTTAAAGGAGGGGGTCCCTCTCGTTTCGAGTTTTTTTCCGAGACAACGATTTCGTGCCTTAGGATTTTTAATCGCACTGCTTCATATTCCCGAAGTTATGCTTACCCCCCCAATTTTTGCCCCCGAGATAGATTAAGAAACGCCACCCCTGGTCTCATTGCACAGGACTTTACTTTGACCCCTTTCCCTTTTTCCAGCAATTTTACCAGTCGCTCTTACTGTTTCACATAGAGACACCCTCATTTTTTCACGTTTTTTCCTCAGAAAAGATCCTTCTCTCTCCTTTTTTTTAAGGATTATTTTTTCACGTACCCTCTCTGCCGCGCAGTCGACTTTAACGTCGCAGCAATGTGACCGGTCGTCCATCCCTTGGCTGTACGACCCCCTTAAGTGGAGGCTAATAGCTTTCGATTTTTCCGTCACCTACGACCCCCCCTTTTGACGGAGTAAGGAAACTAATAAGCACTCTTCCGATTAATCTCCCCCTTTAATGAGTCCCTTTTTTAGTCCTGCCATTCTTTCTCCACCACATTTGAGGTTGGGGTCCTCGCCCCATCTTCGTATTTTATTTTTTCTGGTTCGGTTATGTGAGCACTTCTTGGCTGCGCCCCGTCGGTATCCACAGGTTTTTCATCCTTCTTTTACAATCCGCACGCCACCTCTCAGGACCGTTTTCCCCTTCCCCCCCCCCTTTAAGTCATTGATCTTCTCTATTTTCCTTTTTTGAGAAGCTCTCCCCTGATTGAGGTCCTGTTCCTTCTTTTCGGGCGGATCTCAGGACCTCGGACTTCCGGCTTGTCTTACCTGACGTTTCAGCCCCGAGACTTCGACCTCGAACGGTCCCCCAAACATCATTAATGACGATCTGGACTCTTTTTTTAAGCATTTACCCCACCTCCCCCTTTCCGGACTTTCAGGCTTTTCCTTAACCTTTCCCCTTAGATCTCTTCGTTAGGGATTTTCCCTGTGTGCGGGTCCCTTCAATAATCTTTTTCGTGAGAGGTTTTTATATTCTCTGGGTCCTATAGCGTCCCCCTAGAATGTAGATTGGGTATTGCCTGCTTGTGTCTTTTGTCCTCCCACTTGATTGGGCTTTAAGGGCAAAGCTCCCGTTACCCCCCTCCCGCGCGCTTCGATGAGAAATCTTCTTGCAAGTCCTTTACTTTTTTTCTCAAACTTCTAAAGATTTTGGGCATCCCCCGATGCTTGGCCCCGATTTTCAGATTTTTTTTGGCCGCTTTTCCTTGTTGGGCCTGGGGCTGGGCACTACCTTCTAGTTCCAATGAGCCTGGTTGTTTTCGAAGCGCTTTCCCTTTTTTGATCTCTTCCTTGTTTTTTGGATTTCCCCCCCGTTTGTTCTTCAGCGCTTTTTAGGACGTCCCCTAGTCTTCGGGTACCCACGTTCTCCTGTAACCTCTCATCAACAACCTGTCCCTTCTATCCCTACCCGACGGGTTTATCAGTCCTTTGGTGACGGTAGGCAACCCAATTTTCTGTTGGAGGACCCTCCGAACGCGTCCCAATACACCCCCTTTTCCCTCTTAACAAGTTTCTCTACCTCCTGACCCCCCCTTCCCCCTACGCATCTCTTTTTTTGCTTGACACTACGCACTCTGGGTTCCCACCGATCTTCCTTCCCCCTGTGCCCCTCTCTCTGTGTGAGATACTGCATATGTTTTTGTGGTACCGAGAAGTCCCTATGAATATTCCCTTCCCCCTTTACTCGTTGGCTTTCTTTATTTCCAGGATTCCCTTTTTCGTTCCTGGTAAGTCCCCCCTTCCTTTCCCTAACGCGCAAGCTTTCACTCCGTCGGGTTGTCCCCCTTTTTAATTGCCGGAGAAATCGGATACCTTTACCACTGTACGAGCCCCGGTCGTGCCTCTTTTTTTTAGTTCCTGTCCATTGACGCGGAATGTATTTTTCCACCCTGTCGGTTCACGAAGTCCCTCCTATATCCGGTACTAATCCGTGGTTCGCGCCGGCTCTTCCCCCCCCCCTCTTTTAATCACTACTAAACGTGTCTGATTCTACTTTGACCCCCCTCCTGATTTTGCGAGGCAATTGTCCCTCTTCCACCTTCCACTTCGGACTTTTGTCCTGCTGCGCCTCCAACTTCCGGTATCAGTTAGACTCTTGACTTGCTTTGGTCAAACGCTTGGGCCACGGCCTAGCCCTCGAAGATGTCCTTCTCTTTCTATCTCATTTACTTCTCTGTTTTATCGGGGATTCCCCTCTCATTGTTCAATGGAGACCCCTTGCGGGCGCAGTCCCCTCGCGTACGGGAGCCTGAGATTCCTCCATTGCGGCGTCACACTGTCCATTTGAGAGTGTTCAGACCTCCGACTTTGTATATCCTTTTTCTTACGTAGCTGTACGCCAAAGTTCGGGAGTTCCGTAGTAATTTTTAATCGTCGTCAGCTCATTCTCCTCTGTTCTTTTTCTTTTTTATCAGGTTCACCTACCTAATTTTTGTTATAGCTTTTACCCTTTCTCCACAGCCTTCTTACCCGCTTGGCTATCGTATTGAGTCCTTCCTTGGTAAGTCCGACTCCCTCCCCTTCGGATTCATAGCAGAGTCCCTTGTCGGAATCCTTCTTCCCGATTAGCACCTACTTGTGTCTCCCCTCCTGTCCTCAAGAAGTTCGCTCCCCGCCTTTTCTTTCGTTCTGCTGCGTCCTCCCCCACATTGATCATTAATCCCCTAACTTCCAGATCTCCTCTTAAGCACCTTTTCATCACACTTGTGACTTCTCTTCCCTTTCCTCGAAATCTTTCCTTCCCTTCTATTTTGTGCCAGTCCCTCTTCCCCTCTACGTCTGGGAAATGGAGGCCCCCTGCCCCCCCCCTACCTTTCACATGACCTTTTTTTTCCTCTATAGGTTGAACTCGGATCTTTTTCTCATCCTACACTCGATGTGTGAATTCTTGCCTCCCCTTTCAGGTCTGCCATTACTGTTCTTCTTTCATTGGGTCGCTCCCATTTCTAGGATGAGAAGAGATGGGTAGCTTCCCGACACACGCCGTTTTTTGATTTACCTTTCCTACACTTAGTCCCCCTTCTTGTGCACCCATGCTGCCTAGGGTTTTTAGGCTTCCTTCCCCCACTTGTTGACGATCCTTAGATAGTTTCATTTTTTCTTCGTTCCCGTTTTTCATTCCACCCCTATCCCCTTCCCCCCTCCTACCCCCTTCGATGTCATGTCAGCCCGGCTCTGACGGGCTCGCACACCCCTGGCAGCTGCTCACTCTCTTCTCCCTCCTTTTCCTCCGTTCCTTGAAGCATCTTCATGTACCTCCCA
>Ga0179593_1495573_pt1 | contig 15288 bp, 12 predicted proteins | sample CZODoug2_1_08_16_FD_185931 | JGI IMG/M metagenome (GOLD analysis project Ga0179593, IMG submission 185931) | Vadose zone soil fungal communities from Angelo Coast Range Reserve, California, USA - CZODoug2_1_08_16fungal (PacBio error correction) | ecosystem: Environmental > Terrestrial > Soil >... | reverse complement strand
TTCGTTAGCTGTCTCGTAGCCAAAATGCTTCTTTAGGGTGATAGCGTCCCTTTTTTTTTAAGGCATAGTCCACTGGTCCCCGACGCCTGCTTGACACCTGATTTGAATTCCTAAAGAGACGCCCCCCCTCTGTCGGATTCCCACGAGAGTTCACTTTAATTTATTTCTTGAAGTTCCCCCCCGTCCCAACTGCCGCTCCCTTGCTGACCTTTCGTGAAATATAGCGGACCCTATCTCCCCGTTTGCGATTGTTGACCCTTCCCCCACTTATATGTTTTTTCAATCGTTTTTGTGTTGTCGCGTTTCGTTCCCTCCCCCCGCTCCCAACCTGGCTGATTCTTTGTCCGCGTAGAGAGTCCCCCCGTCTTCTTTTTTTTCTTTTGCTCGTCGGTTCCGGTTCTTTGATTACTTGATTCCTCTTCGACGCTTTCTCTTTCCTTTCCAGTCAATCCCTCAATTGTTGCGGTCTTTTTACTTCTCGTTTTCGTACACGTTTCGTTTGCCTTTTTGTCCTTTGCATTCCCCCCCCCCCCCATTGAAGCGGACGCCATTCCGCGCATTTTAGTTTCGCCCTCCCTGCGCAGCGTCATTTTTCGCTTTTTTTAATTCACACTTTATAACCCATGCCCGAAATTCTTGGGCGGCCCCCACCCTACGTTACTTTTTTTCCGACAGTGATTGCGGTCCGCGTTCACCGAAGGGTACGCCCTTGAAAGCATTCGTCTATTCCGTACCCGAGTCCTTTTCCCGTGTTCGCTGCCGCCTGGTGCCTGCCTCGGTCTCCCGTGGCGGGTGAGAACTTTTTTTGGCAAGCGTGGTACAACCTTAACAACTGCAACCCCCCCTCTTTTTCCTTCTTCCGGTTCGGTTTCCCCTCCACCGTCTCCGAAGACCTCGGGTCTGATAACCCCCTTCCCGGCCCGTAACGAACGTTCGCTCGTTTGTCCTTTCACGGAACGTAAGAACCCTGCTTGATGCGCGAACCTAGCGCTTTGACCCCCTCCCCGCACTCAGATCTCGATCAGACTATTGGCGGAAACTCCCCCTCGCATTTAAGTTGTTGGTTTCCGATTCTTTCAAGGCCGTGCCTTCCCCACATCTCTTCCTGCCGTCTTGCCCCCTCTACGTGTATGGATTTCTCCCCCCGAACTCTGTTCTTGGAGGATGTTTTTACGTGCACACGCGGTTTCGCTCTCATTGCCGAACAATGCCTAGTCTTTTTCCGATAAAGGAATCCGGCAAGCGATGTCATCCCTCCCCCACCCTGCGGCACTCTTCGACAAACGAGCTTTCTTTCATTTCACTTTCCCTGCCCCCCCCATTTCACACCAACCCTGGTAATGCCCAGTTAAGCCTCTCCTCCACACTACTTCCAATTGTTTTCGCTCTTAATGTACCCCCCCCACTTCCCCTTTGTGCCAAAAGATGTGGGTTTACGCAAACTCCATCGGGCCCAAGTTACCCTCCGCTCATGTTGAAACCTCACGTCTCCGTGGGTGCCCCTTCCGAGGAGGGGCTTTTCTTCGTCTTTTTATCTAAGATACACAGTCCCCTTGAGTTTTTCCCAGACACCCCACACTTTTTCCGCGCAGCGCACGTTAAAATCGCCCCTAGAACCCCGCCCCCCATTCCCGCTTCCCATCGTTTCCCGTTGTTCTTTTCCCTTTTTGACTCTTTTCACTTCTCGCTTTCGTTTGAAGTTAGACCCTCGCGAGTAATACGAGTTTGTACCCGTTTCCCCGATTGCTTATGCGTTCCGTCTCGGTGGGTGGTGGTGCCCCTACCACAAGGTTACCCGTAGTTTACGCCCATCCTGTCCCGACATACAGTCTCGGCGGTGGAGGCGTATGATTGAGAACATGTTGGATTCCTTGACCACCCCGCCCCTTCGTTCAGTCGTTACACGAGCCCTAAAAGCTACTTCCGGTTTCAGTCCCTCCTCGCTCTGGCGCTGAGTTTTTTAAATGCTACCCCTTTTTGGTAGGTTTCAGTGCCCTTTTCTTACGAGCCGTGCTTTCCATCTTTTCGTTCCCCTTCTGGGTTTGCCACGAAATTGAGCTCTGGCATTCGGTGGCTGTTGGCCGGCTTGCTTCGGGTAGTTGCAGAGCACGGCTTCTGGGCGTGTTCCTAAAACGACCCCCTGCTCGAAGTGGGCCGTACTACTTTCCCTCTCATGGCGGCGCCAAAGCCGACACTTCCATCCCCCCCGGGACTTTCCGTGAAAGGGGAACCGTTGCCTGCGACAGGTCAACCTCTCCTTTTAAGTCGGCCCGTACAAGGAGGCCGTCATCGACGGGCGATCAGGTCAACCCCATGCATCTTGAGATTTTTTGACCTTCCTTTTGTCCCCGATCCCTCGGCCGAGATCCGCCTTTGTACATAGCCCGGCGATTTTCCCCCCCCCCCCGTTCCTTGTGACCCCGGAGTCCGTCGTAGTCCCCCTTTTTCCCTCCCTGGGCTTCGACACCCTCCATGCGCACTCACGTCGCCCGCCCCTCAAGTCCCCCCCGTTACGTTTGATAACCCTTATTTTGTTTTGTCACGCTTTTACGTGTAGGACTGACATGCGGGCGCCTCCGTCAGTCCACGCTCCCTCGTGCATCTCGTTTTCCCTTCCCCCCAAGTACCTCCATTCTTCTTGCGCCAAGAAAGCCCTCCTTATAAGGTTGCTGTAGCTACTTCGGCCAAGTAGGTAAAGCATGTTTTCCCCTTGCCTTGATGCTTTTTTTCAGCCTCCCCCTCCCCCCCCCCTCCTCCTTGCACAAAGAGAGGGGGATCACGTCAAAGTGTTGTTTTCCGCCCCAAACAGATTTGACCTCCTGTCGAGGTTGTCTGGATCCCTCCTTTTTTGACATCTCCCCCTGCTGAAGACGCAAGAGTAAGGGCCGTGTGTATGGGGAAAGCCCTTTTTTTTCGTGGCTAACACTTCGCGGCTTTTTCATCGACGCTTACACCGCTTCGTACTTTTTTCTGCGAGTAAAGCCGTTCCTCTCCCCTTCCCGGAACTTTTTTCGGTTTTAGATGGAAAGGTTGGGGTGCGGTTTTGAAATGCCCTTCCGTAGTGTTCTTTTTTAGTGCTTCCTTCAGTATTTCAGTTCAGCGAACCGTCCGTCTGTTAGGTCTTCTTTCAACCCCCTGTAATTTTGATTCCTATTCGGGGCCAGCATTTTCCTATGGCCCTCTGACTGACGGAGAACTTATGGGCCATTTTTTGATGGTTGATGGCTGAGTTCACTTCGCTTCCTTGCGTTGAGTGCTCAACCCTCACGGGGGGACATGGAAAACGCTTCGCCCCCAGACCCAGTGACCCCCTTCCTCCACCACCCGACTTAGCCCGAGTTGTTTTTCTTTCTTCCCCCCTCTTTGGGTCCCTCGGACTGCTTAAGACACGTGCCGGCCTGGTTTTGCCGTTCTTTTAGAAAGTATCCGCCTCAACTTTGAAGTATTTCTCCCCCCCTTCCTTAGGTGTTAGAGTTGATTGACCCTTGGTTGCAGGTGATGATTCCTTCTAACCTTCGGATTTTTTGCCCCCGTGATGGAAGAAGCCGCCCCCCCTCCTTCCTCCATCCCTTCTGGACATTTTGTTCCCCTGATTTACCAAACCGTTCCTCCTCGTTGTGTTTGAGAGATCCCATTTTCTCTTTCCTTCCCAAGTACGATGGATGTTCTTGGCGGCAATGAGTACAAACCCTTCAACTTTTTCTCCGCCTAACCTGCGCTCCCCCCCTGCCCCCTGGAATAAATGCGCCCCCCCCTGTTCCGACGGGTCGTGCGCTACTATTCAACGGTGGCGTGTCCTGTATTTCCAGACTCCCGGACACAAAGCTTTTCCCGGCACACCGACTTTTCAGCGCTTCCCCCACTACTCTGGGTTGCCGCATACCACTCCTGGCTCCCTTAAGCCTTTGGAGGGGCTCCGGTGGCTTTGGGCTTTTTTAGATCCTGTTGCCCGTCCCTCTATGGTCTGAAGGTTTTCACACGGCCACGACGCGATGCCACTAGAATCCCCCTGTTAAAGCGTTTTGAAGTCCCCCGCCTTATCTACCTACCGGAAGTTCTCCCGCTCTGTCATCCCTCCGTCAAGGAAAGCCGCTAAACCACCCGTCCTCACTCAACTTTGCCTGAAAGTGGCCAATTAATAGGCCCCCTTCCTTCTTTTGATCGTTACAACGCCCACCTCCAGGCATCATCTCAAATTTAATTTTCCGAGGGACGATGTCATTCCCTAAACTAAAGATAAGGTAAGAGTATACCCTTTTTTTCCCGACCTTGAGCCAGTTTAGAGACTATTTTTTCCACTACCTTCACATGAAAAGCGTATCTTTCATTCATGAAATCCTGTTTTCCCTTTGCTCTTTATTTACCGCCCATTTTTTACTTTTTTGTTTATTAGGCTCCAGGACTGTTTCTGTAACCCTCTATTTTATCCGGAGGTAGGTTGGGGGTAGTTGTATTATCTGAACCCAAAGTAATTCCCAGTCCTTTTCCGGCCCGCATCGGGACCTAGTTCGGTCTAGATGGACAGACCCTGCTGAATGCCTCTTCCTTCCTTTCCCTTCCTTGAATATTGCTAACAACTAAACCACAACCACACCCCCCAACCCCCCACCCCCCCCCCCCCCCCCCCCCCCCCCCACCCCCCCCCCCCCCCCCCCCCCCCCACACCCCCCCACCCCCCTTTGTTCAATTCAACAATCGATAAAGGAGAGATATAATTACTTTCCCTCCGAGCTTACATTCAAATTTCTTGCATCCCCACACACCCATAATTTCTCTACCTGTGTATTTCGTCGAGACGGTTTCTTGTTTATCATTACTTTGTTCAGCCGATCCGAGGCTAGTAGGCCCGAGGAGGCTTTCGAACACGTCGATGGCCGCGGCCTGAGACGATTTTCCACCTCGGGTAACTTTTCCCTAGATTGACTTCGTATCCCAGCCCCCCCTCTCCGCTGCGGTCTGTAATTGATAGAATTCGGATTCCCCCGACCCGCAAGTTTTTGATTGCACCGTTGCCCCCCTTTGAATATTCTCATAACCTTGACCCAGTAGGGATCTCCAGTGTCGTGTTGTCCCCAGTTTGAGGTTTTACGTCGAGGACAACCCTTCTATCCTGTCGTGAGCTTCACCAAGCGCCCCCTCCAGCCGAGCCCTTGCAATGACTCATGCCCACAACCAAGGCCCATGCTTTCCTTCAGATCTTCTGAGTATCTGCCGTCAGAAGTTGTGCTCCCCACGCTTACCCCTCTCGGATTCCCCCAAGGGCGTTTTTGTTTTGGTTTTGTTTTTTTTGACACGGAAACCAAACACCAATTTAGGTTGACCCCCCGTCCCTCGTAGAATTACTATTAGCGACCTCCCCTCGCGTGTCTACTCCGGCGTTTCTTCTACTTCCATCAGATGAGCCAGGCCCTCCGATTTGCTCACTCCTTCCGCCGCCCTTGACCTCCCCCCGAGCTTCTGACCCCCGCTTTCTAGCAACCTTACGTTCCTTGGTTTAGGACTCCCCACCCCCACCCCAAACTCCATCCCGTTCCCACGCTTTCCCAGTGCGGAACCGGTCCCTCCTCTGATTCTGGTAAAGCCACTCTCGCGCGTCCCATTTCTCGTAACGGACTGGTTCTTTCTGGACTTTTTTTTTTGTGTCTTCGTACCGTTTGGAAATGTCCTCTTGGAGAACGGTGGGTTTCTTTTTTTGAATCTATAATTTGAGACTCCTCCCGCGGCTCAACAGAAGAGCCGGAGACCCCTTATCTGGTCCTTGTTATCAGTCCATTTCCTGTTTCCGTGCCTCATGTGTCCGTTCTTACCATTTTTTTTCTATCCCGAAGTCCCCTCGACCGGTTCCTTCACTAAGGCTTCTGTCTGAAAGACGCGTGTGTCGCTGCTGTTTTCCAGACCGCTAGTTTTCTTGCTCCCTTGTTGCAGTCCCGAAGCTCCGATTGTTCAGACGTCCCTGTTTCCCGAAGTGTTTTTCGTTTGCTCTGACCCCCCGATTTCACTTGGTTGAGTACCAGATCCCCCCGTCTTCGTCTTTCGCTGCCGCCCCCCTCTGGACTCGAAGAGCTGACTTCTGTTATTTACTCGTCTTACCTAATTCTAGACTAAGTGAGACTAGCCCTCCCCTTCCCTGACCTTTAAGTTCGTCCGTCGCTCCCCACCAGCAAGGATAGTCTTTCTTTGCCTTTCGTCTGGATTCAGAGGGGCTTGTTTGTCATCTATTTGCATCCGTCCTCTAGTCTTCGTCGCGCGAGTTCTTTTAATTACAGAGAGGTTTTTATTTGAATTTTTTTCAGTTTGTTTTTCCTGATCTTGACCAAGATCGGCTTTTTCTTTTGTTTTCCTTCACCGGCTTCTCCTATTGGAAGTGGTTTCTTCTTATCATGTCCCCCCCTTTTGCCGGTTTTACAACAGTTTCGTATTTGGATGCCCCCCAGTGCTTTCCCTATTACACGTGGGCCTGATTTCCTGAAACTATTCTGCTCCATGATCCCCCTTTATTTCATCTCCCCCACAGGACCTTTCTTTCCAACCGGATTCTGTCCGCCGATTTCGCCTTGATACCTATTCACTGCGTCCGGATGCGCTCCTCTCCACATGCGCGTCTCTTTTTTCCTGACGATGGGTACAGGGACCAATCCGCCAAATGCCCGCATCGAACTACTTGTCAGGCGATCGTAATCCGCCAATCACGACCCCGGACTTAAATCAGCCCCACTATTCATGTTCTTTGTAATTCGTACCCGGTACAAGCTCTCACAATTGCTGAAGAGGACTATTTTTCTCTTTCTATATAAAGGTGTTAGCCTTTGATTGCTGTCCAATCACTTGATTCATATCTTGCCCCTCCTCCTTGTCTTGGTTTGATTATCCTGGAGCGCTCGCAATTGGAGGATCTTTTCATTAGGATAGTTAATCCATTTCCCTTCTAGTCTTTTCCGGACCTTTAAATTACTTATTCAATAATTGGTGAGTTACGTTTGAAGCCTTGATTGAGGAGCCTTTTCTCTTGACTATAGATGCCAATTTTTCTTGTTCTTTGACTTGGAACACCAGGGCATATTGCCCTTCCCCATCTGAATTTTCCCCTTCCGCCCCCCTCTCGTCCCTAACTTTTTCCTGCCTCGCCGTCTCTAAAGAAGAGATTTAATCAAAAGTCACCCGTGCTCCCTCGGCGTAAACAAATACTTTTCATCCGATTTGCCTACGTGGGCCCGGGCTGTTGCCACGACAGGAAGCATGAGGCCCGAAGCGTAGCAAGATTCGTTACGGTCACCCTAGCAGGCCCCGGTGTCCCTAAGGGGGCGCCGGACTCACCCCCAAATTTTTCATCTTTGTAAGAACCTGACCTCGTTTCCCCAGTTCAGAGAAACCTGCCACCCTTTCCCCCTAGGATAACCCTTTCGTTGCCACCCCTCTATACAGCGACTCTGGTTCCGGGATAATTCCCTATTTATGCCCACGATTCACTACTCTCCTCTCGAGAGAACTCGTCACTTACGAAACATACTAAGAGCTTTTACGATCGTCCACACTGGAACATCTCCTCGCACCTGAGTACGGTGCATGGCTGACCCTCCTAATTTTTTTATTTCTGTTGCGTTTCTCCTGCAGAGATGCAATTCCCGTTGTTTTCTCGGCTACGTTCACCTCATCTCGCAAGTCCCTCCGAGGATTCGAAAAATACGCTCCGAGTCGGGCTCTCGCGGTTTTTTCTTCTTGTGAGCGACATTTCATGAACTCCTTCCCACTCCGCTATAAGTACCCTTCCTCCAATCTATCATTCATGAATAACACCGTCCTCAACCCTTCTATTTGACATTTCTTTATTTCCTGCACTGTCAATAGACCCACGGGCCCAAAACCTCCCTGCTTTCCTCCAGACTTCCTCTACATCACCAACCTCGTCCTTTCCTCCCTCCCCTCCTGCATACAAATTCGGATTGATTGCACCGGCCCCATCTTCTTGACCGACCGGACACATCGCCTTCACCCCTCGAAGTATTGACTAAAGATCCTGCTTCCGTTTTTGCTCCTTCCTCCTCTGGAGTCTCCCGGCTTGCTGGTTATTTCCCCATTTATTAGAGGTTCACCCAATCGACCTCCCCTCTTCATTTTGTCCCCCATTTATACACCCGCCTTTACCTCACCCATTACTAAGCTTCTTAAAGCTGACACGCTTTCTTGTGAGGAGATCTGTTCCCCCGATTTTCAGCGTGCTACCGTTTTTCCTCCTACTTTCTTTTCCTCTTGCCGGGATGAGTGGGGTTGTTTTTGCTCACCTAAACAGGTTACCCGAAGCCGTGACTCCCTCTTACGAATACATGTCGGGCGGCCTTATGGAAGATACCAGAAGTCCTTCTTGCCCTTTATTTTTCCCCGTCTGTGGAGTTGTCTACACGCCCATCCACAAAGCTCCGGTTCGGACAGACCTGTACTCCACGGATCTCGCAATCTCAGTCATGGTCTTTAAGGGATGCAGAGAAGGTCTTCTTTTCCAGTGCGACAACCGTTCGTCCCCTGATTCACCTCATGTCGACTTTATTTCTTGCATTGTAGTTCCCTTTTCTTTCATATTTAAGAGTGTCTTCTTTAGAGGTTTTATTCCCCCACGACTGTCTTTTTTCCCCTCGAAGAAGACTTCTTTTCGCCCTTCCCTCCCTTAAGAGAGGACTGACTTTGTCCTGTCCCCTTTTCTATTACTCTTCCACGAGAAACTGTCTTCCACGACACCACTTTCTGACTATGAATTACTTAGATAATAACCCCCCAGCCCCCTCGTCGAGGTGGATTGACTCCGCTTCGCTATCTCCGCGCAACTAGTTTTATAGCAGTTCGCGTCCCTATCTTGTTCGAAAAGGAGCCGCTCGTTCAACGATACACTATGCCCTCCCGGCCCTATTGAAAACCTTCCTCTCCCCACTCCCCCAAGTCGCCGCCCTCCCTTCACACGGACGGGAGTATAAACTTCGTTGTGGGGGTATCCTCGGGTTTCCCGCTGAACGTTCCTTTCTCCCGAAGTATAACCGTTGTAATAGCTTTGTTAAGTCCCTGGTATTTTTTTGTTCCGCATGCTAGTTTGATGAGCCCCCAATTAGAATATTCAGCCTACTGGTGCCGTTTCTTTCTCTGCCCTGGCCTTATGTCAAGAAGGTATACCGGCTGGGGTCAATGTGGAATGCTTTTTATGAGAACCACCCCCACCCTCTCACCCTAGATTTTTCGCAGTCATCACTTTTGCGAGCCCCCCTCGTGGCTTTCGTAAGATTCTTTTCCCTCCGTCACAGATATGTCCTTCACCTTTCCCCTCGCCCGTTGACTTTCCTTGGTCTGGGTAAATAATATAGAGGGCTGCTCATTTTTTCAATTACTGCGGGCAGTTTCTCGTCACTTGAACAGGAGCTTTGCCTCACCCCATTTTTGTCGTCAGCTTTCCCTCCTGTTTCGCTCTTAAAGTCCGGTGGCGAAGTTGTATGCTTGAATCGTGGTTGTTTGCCCTTCCTTCTCAAGTTGCCGTACGGCTATTTTGCCTCATTGGAGCTTCCGAAGTTGGTCTTCGGCTGCCGTCCTTTTTTTCCTTTTTTTTTGCTAATATACCGGTCGCAGTTTCCTTCTGAGTTTCCCTATGACTTCGGAAAGGAACTCGGTGGTTATTCTGGACGGCGCGTTTTTCATCGGCTTCTGACGTTCTTTCACCTTCTATACCAGTCCCGGTGAAACGGACCTGATACCATCCCTCCTAACCGTCGTCCACCCTAATCTTCCCTCGGTTTTTCCCCCTTTACCTGAGTGGGTTATTTTTTTCTCCAACTCTTTTTTGTTTGGGGCAAGAGGTGGTGGCCGAATCTGTTGCCGCAATCTTTTTTGGGCCCTAACGTCTTTTTCCATTTTATCCCCCCGCTCCACCCCCTCCAATTTGTACGTTAGTCTCTCACACCCCTTCTTCTTGGCAATTGGCAATTTTCTACTGTTTCTTCGTCCACTTTCGGACGTTTTTTGTGCCGGCTTGCAGCGCGGACCCCCCCCCCCATTTCTTGGAAGCCGTCCACTCTCCCAATATTTTTTCCTCCTCCCTCGTTTTATAGATTTTTTCTGTCAACGGTATTTTCTTTCGGAGGACCCCTGTGCCAACCCCACGAACTGTTTTCCCCGCTCCCCTCAAGTCCAGACCAGTAATAAAATAGCAAACCCTAAGGGGGTCGGCTACTACTCCCGTTGGCTTGGATCTTCTACTGCTTTTTACTCTTTTCACACTTTGTCCTTCAACGATTCTTCTCCTCGTGTGCCCCAATTCAGTTGGCGAATAACCCAATTGGTTTGGTTTTTTTTTTTTTTTTTCCACAACCCCCCCGGACTAACCCGTCCTGCCTTAGGGGGAGACTTTCTTCTTTCTTTTTTATTCCTGCTTTCTTTTTTGGTTCGGCCGGTCGACACTGCAATAAGCGATTCACGCGAATACCTGGCACCTCTATTACTGTGCCCTCCTTTCCTCGCCCACTCGGTCCTTCTTCAACGACGATTCCACCTTCAAGAAGTTCAACCCCTACTAAACCCAAATCTCCTACGCAAGTCTCAATGAACGGAAATAAAGATCACGGATCACTCCCCCCCCCCCCTTTTCGGTCCACCAGACCCCCCCCCTTCACTCCCCCCTATCCAAGTGTCACGTTTTTCCCCTCCTTCTCCGGTACCTGAAAAGTCTCACTCTCCTGACGCATGTCGATCTTATTAAGCCGAATTTCTTTGATCCTGAAGAGAAGCGTTCTTACCCTACTTTTCCAGGCACGCTGGCTTTCTCTCCCCATTTCCTATTAGCTCTAGTGTCTCCCCTTTTCGAAGGTCAGAGTGTTTTTCCCTTCACTTTGTCCTTTTCTGATCCCCTATATGTTATATTATGAGTTTGGGTCTGGGTCTTCTAATCCCCCTATTCCCCCTCCCAAGAGATTGAGCCCTTTTTTCCTACGACAACTAAGAGTTTGACTCTCTGACAGGCAACTGCGTTCTATGCCTTTCTATCCCTCATGCTTTAGCCCCAAACACCCCCCTTTCCCCTTAAAAAATATTCACCTTGGTATACTTCCGGCATCCCTCCCCTTCAGTTCTACAAAACGTCGCGGACCCCCCATTCCTTTTCCTACCTCCTTGCCCTTGAGTCTCAGTTTTTCTTAGAGGAAGTTGTTATCCGAGAAGAGGTCTAGCTTAACGACTGCATGATTGGGTCTCGGGTCTCACAGCTGATGAGCTAATTCGCTTTTCCCCCTCGCGCTTCAGCGGTCCCTCCCCCCTCGTTTCGCCAGAAAAACTCTCGGATTGTGGTTATATTATTCGCCAGTCTATTTCCAGCTCCCCCTAATTTACTTGGTTTTCTATTGCTTAGCAATTCTCAACTTCAAAGGCCATCTTGCCGGCCATCGTCTTCGAACCAATTCGTCTGTATTGCGACCGAAGTGCGGTGACCGGAAGTCCGAGTCCCAACTTAGATCTTTCCTTTTTAGATACCCATGCCGGAAGACCTTTCTCTGCAATGCCGCCTCTCCGGTAACAAACACTGCCATCCTCTCCTATCGAAGTTCGTTTTTTCATCTGCCACTCTAAGCTTTTAGAACACTCTTTCCACTCCTAATTCTTTCCGCCCCTCCCCCGTTAAAACGCCCCCCTTAGTTCTCCCTTCCCTCGCGTAGAAGATGACTAATAATACCGAGCGTTGTTCGATCCTTGTTTCCTCTCCTCCCGTCTAGGCACGGAAACTTCCCTCAGATGTCTAGGCCCACTACCTAAAATTCCCCCGCCTACCTGAGAGTAGGACCTAGTTCCCCGAGACGGATTTCCACGTGTCGGTGCACCACCAACCAAACTCCCTCCCCGGAACTAATTTCTCACCACTGTTCGGTCAGGAAAGGGGCAGAATCGATACTATGGCTCGCCCCCGAACGCCCAGAAAGCTTTTTCCCCTTATCGATTGCTCTTTTCCTTTCCCTCGTCACAACAGGCCAGTTGGTAGTTCGGGAAATGATTCGTTTTACTTCTCGTCCGTGTTCTCCCATGGCTTTTGTTCCCCAATGGGCGTTGGTCGACGACGATAACGATTAGGTACTCATTTCGTCTTTAAACTCAGAGAAGGGAGTCCCCCTTCGCGTCTCTTTTATTTAGTACGAGTTATTGTCGTCCCCCAGATTTGCCGTAGAAAAGCACTTTGCGCTCGTTCCCCATGTGAACGGTTACTTCCAGGCCGCTGAGCGGATAATCTCCGCTGTTTTTCTGCGCTGTTTTTTTCTGTTGTCAATGCAAGGAGGTTTCCCTTTGGTCCATTAAGAAATTAAGCGCGAGTTCCGAAGTTCCTTTTAGTTCTTTTGTTCCCTTTCAATGCTATTCTTCTAATTTTACCGATCGCTTGTATTCTTCATATTAAGCAACTCTGGTGGTCAACGCATTACCCTTTCCGCGAGATTTGCCTTCATAGTAGTCAACTTAATTGCCTCGACTAAGACATTTTGAATATTCCGCCTCCCTTACTTCCTATAGTAAGTATCGCCCCCCCCAAAACGTCCGGAAATGCTGAGTTCCCACCTTCTAATAGGAGAGACTTGAATCTCTATTTGTTAGATAGTTTGCCTCCCTTTTCTCTTATTCGATCTCTGTTTTTACGGCGTCTTGCCATCCCGATCCCGGGTTTTTCTTTTGACATCGTGCCTTACAAGAAGCCTCCCCTCTGATTTTCGCCCCGGTTGCGGCAAGTTCACGGAGAATATATCTAAGGTTCATGTTGCCCTTTCCACGTTTTCGGCTGTAAAAAATGCTCCCGCACTTGAGCTTCCCCATAGGCGGAGTCATTCACGCGGGGCCTTTCCTTTTTCTTGCACTTTTCTGTGTCATTTACTTTTTTCGATCCCCTGTCGTCACACATGTCTATTTCCTATTTTTCAGCCGTGTCATGGTTATCTTATTCATCTCCGTCGTGCCCGCCCTTCTTTTCTTGCGCTTTAAAATGATTTTACCGAGTTTTCCCTTCCCAGCGGCCGATGGTACGGAACTATCAAATGGGGCCACGTCTTAATACCTTTTCCGAAAAATTTATTCTAATTATTCAGAAGCCCACTATTCCCCTGAAATGGAAATTTAGTGCTCCTGGCTCTTGTCAATCCGGGCCAAAAGAATCAAGATTTGTGTCCAGCTTACTTCTACGCGTCACTCCCATTGGTGATGAACTACCCCTTACTATATTCTTTTACCTCCTTTTATGTGTTTTTTTGTTTTTTGATAGGTACTTTGGCGTTTACATCACTCTCGAAAAATGGACCTGCATCTTTTTTCCCGTCCGCACTGTAAGCACTAGCTTTTTTCCTTCTTTTTACGGGCCCCCTCAAGCCATAATTTCGAATAGTGGCGAGTTCTTCCGACTGCGGGAGCTGGCACTCTTGTCGTCCCCAGGTTCGTTCTCGTGGCCTGTACTCTTTTCCTTCATGGTTTGTCTTGGAGGAGGCTCGGATCACCCCCTCTTGTTCACGTCTACCTTACCCGCGATTCTCCCATCCTCTCCTAGCAGATTCACACCATGCCCCGGCTTTCAATCTTCCTTCCCCCTGACTAGATGTTTGACGACGGCACGCGGGCGGCTGTCCCTTCCATAATTTTACCGGGACCCAGTCTTTTTTTTGCCCCCCCCTACGTTCCGGCGCTTTCTTTGAACGTGTTACGAGAGCCCAGTGCGGGCTACTTTTTTTTTTCCGTTTAAAGAGTGGCCCCCCTTGCCAACCCCTGACAATTTCATCTAAGCTTTTCCAGTGACGCCACCGATACATCTCCGTCCAGAGGTTGAGTTCTCCCATGCACTTTTTCCCCCGGATGTCACCCGACTCCTCGGTGAATTAAAGACCCCAGTTCTTTACCGACCTAACTATTTGGCTTTCGATTTTTACCCTCTGACCCCATCCGCTCTGCACTCTACGTCGATTGTACCTTCCATTTCTTTTGGTTTGTCGTCTCATTTACGTTGATCGGCAAAGGTCCGTTGCGCGGGAGAGGTCCCCTTCCTTCTCTCCTTCTGTTACCCTACCGGATTGATTCCCGACACCCCTTCGACCCGGACTCGTTGGCGGCACGTTCCTCGGTTTTCTTCATATTGCCCCTCCAGACCGAATCTCTTCTCCTACAATTACAGCCCCGCCTCCTATTGTCATCCCGACGCGAACCCGGCCCCCTAAGACCGCAGTATTCTTTTCCCATCGCGCTTGCGTCTCTGCCCCTCACACGGGGCCCCCCCACCGCGGGCATCCCTTCTACCTCTCGAACACCCAATCCCGGCTAGCCCGAATCAAGCGCCTCCCCCATTCCCTCAATTTGTGACATTAAAATTTGAGATTGGCAGGCCAGAAACAGTTGACCCAAGTGGCATCCAAGGACCCAAGACCTTCAGGCCCCCTTACCACTGAGCAAATCCAGTTAGCTGATAATTGTGCTACACCTTCTCTCGGCCTTTTCAGGAGTTTTTAGCCCCAAGATTATACCCCAAGTGTATCTGACGGTTTAGCCATACACCCCCCCCTTTTTTCCTGTATCTCCCGGCTTTTTCGAACCCCTTCTGATCTACAACGACCGAATTTTCGCACCCCTAGTCTGTTAACGAGAAGTTTGGGACTGGTCATCCGCTGGCGTGCTTATTTCATCTCTGCCTATTTACATCGATGGCTGTTTACAGGAAGATTTATACCTTGTTAATTGCCTTGCTGTTGGTTTGTGGTTTTTCTTACCCCTTTCTACAACACCGTTGAACGCGGTGCCGCCCTCTCTCAGCTAAAGGTAGTCTTTTTTCTTCGTAGTGAATTTTGTAACCTCCAGACTGCCGGCCCCTAAGTCGGTTTGAGTATTGTTTCCCTCCTGACTTCCCCCAGTTCCTGGAGGCGACTTAGTTAATCGTATGTACTTTTTTCCCCAAATGCTCCCTTCACCTGTGCCGTCGCTTTTAAGAGCGGCCGGAGGATCTCCAGCGGTTCCTCACCCCCTTTCGGACTTCCCAGCTTCCAAGACGTAAGAATAGGGATATGGCCTGGAGACGGTGTCACTTCGGTTTGACTACCTTCTTCCAGTTCGAGGGGTCTCCTCCCCCCCTACCTGCTCGACGTGTCGGAAGACGACGCTTTCCCCCCCCTCGCGACGGTGAGTTACTCCCCTTCCCGGAAACCTTTTCTTACGCTTCTGGCAGACGTTGTTCAGTTCGTTGGATATGCGAGGCAAACTCTGTTTTTGCACTTTGTTTCATCCCTCTTTTTTCGGTTTGGACTGACCTCGTGAGAT
>Ga0179593_1420083_pt1 | contig 15288 bp, 18 predicted proteins | sample CZODoug2_1_08_16_FD_185931 | JGI IMG/M metagenome (GOLD analysis project Ga0179593, IMG submission 185931) | Vadose zone soil fungal communities from Angelo Coast Range Reserve, California, USA - CZODoug2_1_08_16fungal (PacBio error correction) | ecosystem: Environmental > Terrestrial > Soil >... | reverse complement strand
CCCCAACCTTTACCTCCTTTTGGATTTCCCGTCCTGGTTTTCACCCCATCGCACATCTGTTTTCTGCACCTTCCTTCCGGGGCAGTCGTACATTCATTTCTCGTCCTCGGGGACCCCCCCCCGCCCCAGTTTCCCTTGGAGGCACTTTTTTTTTTTTTTTCCCGTTTTTTCCGTCCCCGTCTCGTACGTCCTGTCTTCACCTTGGACCACGGTCTTGCCGATTTTTTTGACGGACATCGCATCCGTAGCGGCACCCCGGTGCACCTCACAAGAGACACTGGCTTTTTTTTTTTCTTCGAACTTTTCCCTCCTTGAATTGGCAGTATCCCCCGGACTTAGCACTGGAGTATCCCTTCCTTCCCTCTGGGTTGACCATTTTTGGACCTGTTCCCTTTTTGATACGTCTTTTGTTCTCTTTGGGTGGTTCCTCTCCTTTAATAACGGACTTGTTTTGCACTCGCTTGCCTTGGCCCTGATTGGTCGTTTTTCTTTCCTTTTTTCTCAGCGGGTGACGCACCGTCTTTTAAACCCCTTTTGCACTCACGTGGCCTTTCATCGATTTTTCGCTCTCTGGGCCTCTTGCTTTTGAAAAATTTCTGTTTTTCCCGCCCCCCAGGCGCTTTTTCCCGATGTGTTGTTCCCCCCGGTCCCACTTCACCCCCCCACTCTTCCTTTGGTTTGTGTTCCTTCCCCTCTAGCTGTTTATTCACACATTTTTTATCGTGCGATCCCTTTGCCAGGTCGCCGATGCCATTCCCCCTTTGCCGTTTTCCCCACCTTCTCCCAGCATGAATTTTCCGGGGCCCGTGAACTGATGGTCCGCCATGGCTCAACCCAAGGTCACCCTTTCGTTTTTACCTCCATTCCTTTTTCCCCCCCCACTCCGGCCCGGTACCCGCGTTTCACAGTCCCCCCAACCAGAACATTCGGATCTTTTCTCCTGATGAGCTTTATTGTTTTAGGTTTTTCCCTCTCGACTTACGCTCCAATCTTTTTTGACTTTTTGTCAGAGTGATTTAAGCCAATTTCTTTGTTCGATATGACCTCAACATTTTTGAGGCCGTTCTTTTTTTCTCGACGAGGTTCGCCCCCATGGCTGCCACCTAGTATTTTCCAGTTCCGTTGAGGCTTGTTTACCCAGTCCCCCATCCAGGTGCGTTGAAAACTCAATAAACTCGGTTGGCTTGTTTTATATCTCCTCTGTCTTTCGTCCTCCCGTGTCTGTGGTTTGAATTTTCTCAACCCTCTTGGGACTTTCCCTTTACTCGTTCATCCCCCACCCATACCGGATCTATCCCCGAGGTTTCTGGTCGGCATTGGGAACAGTCGGAGTTGTCTTCCGGGCCTGTTCTTTCCCCGAAAGGGTTTCCAAAATCCCATTTAGTACCCCCCCGGCAAGAATTCCTTTTTGTATCTTTTTCAGGAAAAACCATGCTCATTCCATTTCCCTCTCTTTTTACCGCTAGAGTCCATAGAAAACCCTGCGTCTTATTGTGGGAACGGTTTTTTCTTTTAAAAACCGGACTTCGAGTGTTATCCTTCTCATATTTTGTTATTTCCCTTTGTGGGTTTTTGCAGCCCCCTGCCTTTCCCAATGTCTGTAAGAGGCTTAATACCCCTGTTGCCAATATATCTCTACGTCCCTTGGGATTTTCGATATTTGCGTTGGGTTTTTTTTTTTTTTTTCAATTTTGTTTTCATATGACTTTCAATTTGCCCCCCCCCCGAGGCACACCTGCCGCTCGACGACGTACGATCTTCTATTGGTTGCCTGACGCTCTCCTTTTGGACCGTCATTAGCCCCCCAGATTTGTGGGACCCGTCGCCGGTCAGCGGCCAGAGTGCCCCCCCCCAAACCCTCCTTTTTGGGTGTTTTTTTTTTCTCCTACATTTCCCAGCGCCCATCCCGTTTTTTTCACTTGTGATCCCCTCACAAAGCTCACAACTTGTCGATTGATCCGGATTCTTCGAGTTTCTTGGTTCAGGACTTCCCACTTTCTCACGGTTTCGCCCGATTCTTCAGCTCACAGAGTTTTCCCTGAGTTGATTTCTGGTCTGTGAAACAATTATACCCCCAATTTTTTTTTTTGGGGCCACCCCCCCATTTTTCGTTACCCCTCTCGCATAGCTGTTTTTTACTGTGTGGCCTGCCAGTTCCTTTGAGAAAACCCCTTTTCTCTGCTGATCCTTCAAGGAACATTATTTTTTCCAACCATTTCGGTATACTCGCCCCCCTAGGCGTCCCTTGATTTGAGTTTTTTTTGTTTTTTAACGTCCATCCTTTCTTCCCCGATGTACTAGGAATGGGTCGAAAGATTCCGTTCCTCTTATTGCGGTAGCTGGTCATATACACTTTATTAGCGGTCCCGTGTTTTTTTCCCCAACCCCATCCTTTTTTGTCTGATCCCTTTTTTTTTCTCCAAGAGGTGACTTCCTTTTTGTGGAGAATGGATGTTTTAGCGCTCCTAACCTCGTTGGTTTTGGTTTCCCATACCACCTCTGCTTCCTTCTTTCCCGCCACCTTTTTTTCCCCCAAGCACCATCTTATTATTCACCCCTTTTTGTTGTTGTTTTCCTGATATGAAATCCCTTCTTGTTCCTTTCCGATTTGGACGTGACGGACCTTCTTTCAAATTGGAGATTCCCTCCTCGGTGTTTTTGTCTTTTGAGCGGAGTTTTTTTTCCCTTTAATGCTCCAAATCCCTACATACCGCTGCTAAAAACACCAGTTTCGCTGGCCGAATCTATTGTGGCCCCCGACCGCGGTCTGAATCAGGTTTCTTCTTTCCGCTTTAAACCCTGTTTTCCCTCTCTATTCGTCTTCTTTGCGTTGCAGGCGATTTTCCCGTCGATTTCTGTTCAAACGTTTGCCAATACTCCTTCGGGGGCTGACCTCTTCGGTATTACGTTTACGATGGTCTTCTTATTTTGCGGCCCCTTCTCTTCAATCGCACTTGCCAATGCTGGATCCGTACCAGTCCCCAGTGGTTGGTAAGTTTTTTGTCCAGGCACCTGGCCCGCGGAATTTCTTGACTTTTTGTCATTTCCTCCCATTTTTAACCCCCTTGGTTTGGGGGGTGGTGGACGAGTCTGAAGTCGGCGCCCCCCCCTTGTCTCCATCTGGGATGGCAGGTCCAGTGCCCCCCCCTTCCCCGGTGAATCCTATTTCTTCCCGATCGTCCCAAGTTTTTGTGGTGTTGTAGGCAGTGTCTCACCATGGTGCACTGACTGTGCGAGGGAATTGATGGTCCCACCCCGAAAACGCTTTTTTCCATCTCTCGCCTCTGGTTCTTTCGAGCGGAATTCCTGTTTTCCGGGTTGCCCTTCGTACACCGCCCTTCTCCCCACACCTCGTTCACTTTCGCCAGTCAACCCCTTTTTCGATCGGCTGTTCGGATGGCGAGGAATCATGTTTCTCCGACACCGTTCTTCTCCTCCTTTTAAATGACCACAGGTTTTTTTTTTATCCTTTCCCCCCCGCCTTTGGTTATGTTCCGCCTTCCCCCGCTGGGGGCCAGCTGGACATTGTGTCCCTGTGACGAACCAGTCAACAGGTCCCCCCCCCCATCTACAAACTCCCAAATCTTGTTTTTTACACTTTTTCCCCGCCCTGTATTCTTTTATCTCGGATCCCGCCTTTAATTTGCGGTTTTCTTTACTTCTTTCCGAAAACAACTTACCGGCGGGTGGTCTTTTCCGGTTCCGATAACGGGCTGTTCCTTTTTTTCCGCTTGCTATAAACCCTTTTTGCCTTTCCCTTCTGACCTGCTTTGGCCCTCTGTGGTCTGAGATTTTCCGATTTCTTGAACATTTGCGGAAATCCTTCCTTTCCCCTTTTCCGACCCATAACCGCCCGGTGCTGACTCTATTCCATCGGGCCCCGACCCCCCCATTTGATTGGGTCTTTTTTTGCGTTTTGTTTTTCTGAGCTTGTTGAATTTTGTTGTCCCGCGATTAACCGCCGTCCTCCCCCCTACTTCGGGCTGTTCGTCCGAAAAAAAACGCTTATGTCTACTATGACTTCCTTTTTCGTGTCCCTTTTCCCTTCTCACCTGATTTTTTTTTGTTTGTTATATCGTCCGCGGTCTACAAGTATCATCTCATAAACCGGCTCCATTTTTCTTTCTCCTAAACCCGTGTCTTTCGGGTCGGTTGTTCCCAATTTTGGTTTTTTCCTTTTTTTATGCTTTTCTTCTCCTGTGGTTTTGTGGGACCCCCCCAGGTGGCGTTCTGACCCTTCCAGCTGCTATGAATTCCGGTTGCCGCCCGATGTGCTGTTCCTACGGCGCATCCATGGCCGGTTGCTCCAACCCTTCCCCCGACCTGGCTCTTCAAGTTCCGTTTTTTTGGATCTGGTCTTTCCCACAAACATGAAGATGTGATGTGACGTTTCCTTGTCTCTTCATAGCGAGGGTAACATTTCCTTTCTCAACCCGGTTCTCTTTCCGAGCTACTTTCTGGCACGTTGCCATGCCTTGTTTCCCGATTTTTAAGTCCAATGGGCCAATCGTTAAGGGGGCCCTAACGAACCCTAATTTGACCGTTGCCTTCAGTTTTCTTTTTGACGATTATGCCGAGTCTCTGTGTGTCCCAGATTCTTTTTCCCCAGGGTACTTCTGCCTTTCCCTCGGACCGTCGTCCTGTGCTGTTGGACCTACAACCCACCTTTTCGTATGTAATGATTACTACCCCAGCGTGATAGTATTGTATTCCCCCCCAGATTTCATAAGAAGTTTTTCTCCCCCACGCCCTGGTCCCGCGGTTGGGGTTTACCCAAGCGTTTGAACGATCCTCTTTGCTGTCCTGCGCTTTCCCTTTCACTTCTCAGTCTTCGAAATGGACCTGTCGAGACGTGTCAAGACCTTTTGTTTGACCCTTTTTTTGGTCCAACTTTTTTGTTGAAAGCCTTTGGTTTTTTCACCAGCCGAGGTTTTTTGATTCAACGCCTCTTGCCGGCCCGGCCAATTTTTGAGGCAGTCGTGCTCTAAGTAATGTGCAGATCCGTCTAATTGGGCTTTTTTTCTTTATGTTCCTCTCTCATTTGGTTGTTCGTGTTGTGAGTGAAAATTTCCGTTGATAGGGCAGGTTTAAGTTTTCCTGGTCACACCCTTCGCAAATCCCTGTTGTGTGCCATCATGTTCCTGTTACGTTTCCACCTTGTCGAGTACAAATCCTCGATTTTTTTCCCCCCGCGGTGGATTCCAACTGTCTGGAGCTGGCACCCCCTTTTCAAGTCCTATACTACCCAGTAATGTTCGCTTTCCTTTATTTGTTCACACCTTGTGAAGTCCCTTTTTTAAAGAGGATTTGGCCAGGGCTACCCGCCGGTTCTTCGTGCCTTTATGTCCCACTTTGGCCTCCACTCTCCCCGCTGGAACGCCCCCCACCCCTCGCTCTGTCACCAGCTGTTGGCTATTCAAATTTCGTTAGGTCTCCCCTGGCTTTCTCCTGAAATCAATTTTTGGTCGTTTTTTTTTGAGTTTTAGGTTGTATAGTTTTCCCCCTCCGTTGTCCGTGATCTCGTTTCGGGGGACCCTCGGCCATCGTACTTTTTTCAGAATCGTTGGGTGTTTTTCCCTTTTTCCTGCAGGGATTCCTCTTTTTTCTTTTGGGCCCAGTTTGACTGATGGTCATTTTGGTGCACCGGCCTGCCCAAAGTCCTGTCAGATCTGAGCTCGCATTTTTTTTTTTTTTTCCCCGATGTCTTCCCCCGTTGCGATTGTGAACGCGACCGCCACACTGTCACCTCCCCAAGCTCGGGCTGTTTTTGTGTGTGTGTGCGACGCAGGTTTTGGAGCTGAGTCCCCCCTATGTTTTTTCCCCGTGCAGGACCCTGGAAGTGATGACCCCCAGCTCTTTGACCTGTGCGAACCTCGAACGAGACACACGTTCCCCCATTTTTTCCCCCCTTTCAAATTATTTTCCTACCTGCGTCCCCCCCCGGTCATTTTTGAATTGTCGTGAACCAGTGGTCCAGTTCTACCAATGACAGGTAAAGAGTTCACCAGTCCTGTTTTCAACTGCGTTACCTTTTTCCCGTTTGTTATGAGCTTTTGCTGTCTTTTGAAACCTTTGCTCGATATTCCACTTTTTTTACGGTTGAGTTGACTTGTTCCGACATGTACTTTTTTTATCTTGCCCCCCTGTCGTCTGGATTTCCGCCGTCCAGTTTTTTTTTTAGCCCCGCCTTTTTTTTTTTTTTCTTTTTTTTCGGTAGTAGTTTTTTTCCATTATGATTGTTCCCGCCCAACCCTTTTTCCCGCTTTAGTGAACACCTGCTTTAAAGCCGCGCGTCTGGGCCTTTCTGATCCTTAGCTGTTTTGGGTGTTTTTACTTCCTTCCCCCATCAAAACGGCTTGTCACCCTTTGGCGGGGTCCCCATACTCCCCCCCGGAGGTATTTTCCCAATTCCTTGGGGCCCCCCGTACGTTCATTTCCTCCCTGCTTTTTTTCCAGGGAGTCAGAAGAGTCTTTTTTTGGCACCTGTTGTCTTCTTCCTGTTGCCCTTCGGTTTTTTTCTTTGACACTTTCCCCCATCCCGAGTTTTCGGGAAAACTTTGGGCCCCCTTCCCTGGATTTCATTCCTTTTTTTTTTTTTTCGTAGATAAGAGTTCGAACCCCCCTCTCCGCTCCGTCTCCTTTAATTACGTTTCACGTCATTTGGAAGGGGCTGGGGCGTTTCGCTTGAAACACTGCCCGAGTGTTGTAAGGATTATGAGTGTTCATAGGTCGTGGTCTGTTTCCGTAAGCTGGGCATTTTTCATTTGAACCCATCTTCCTAGTCTCGTGAACTTTCCTCCGATTCATCTTTCGTCGCACCCTGTCTTCCCGACTCCCCCTTGTATTTTGTCGATTTTTATGATTCCGGAGCCGAGTTCCCCCCCCCCCGACGATTCCCCATTTTTGACGGCCGCCCTTAATACGTTCTTGAGTTTTTCTTATTTTTGAGGTTTTTTCGTACACGCATCCCGTCCGGTCCGCCGCGAATTTATGTAACGTGCGCCGGGTGCCCCCCTGACTGCCGAAATAAGCTTTCCCAAGACCCTTTGGGTGTTGGTTCATCCTACCCCCAATTTCGCCATTCCCAGTTTGTTTTTTTTTTTCCATGGGCTCCACCCTGCCCCAAGAATGGCTTTCTACCCCCTGATTTGTTCGTTGTTTCATTTCTCTTTTGCTTTTGCTTTGTTCGATGAACCTTGAATAACAATATTTTCGATTCTCTTGACTGCCCTCTGATGTGAAAGATTCCTCTTTTTCCTGGAGTTTACTTTATTTCGGTCGCCATTTTTCCTGGCGGCCCCCACCCCATTAACCAGCTCTCATGTCCGGATTTCGTTTAATTCACGAATGTCCCTGCTTTTAGACAAAATTTTTCCTCTGATCTTTCGTAGGTCAAAATCCTCCCCCCTCCCAATTAGTCTTTACCCCTCCTTCCCCTCCACGGACGGTCGTGTAGAGTATTTGGCGTGGGGTTTTCCCCCCGATCTTGTTCTAGTCAATTTTACTTTTTTTTCGCACATTCCATTTTCATAGCTTTGGGTTTTTTTTTCCCCAAGTTGGACATAATCCCCCTCTTTTCTGGGCCTCTTGTTGTTTTTCCCCCCCTCGAATCGGTCGCTCCCAAGCTTTTTTTCTTAGGTGATCTTGCTTGAGCAGGTTGTATTTCCCCTTCCCGAACTAACCACTATTTCTTTGTCCTTCTTTTCTTTTTCCTTCGCAATCCGTTCACATTGTCCGTCTGACCTTCTTTTTTCCCTCTCCCTTTCGGTTTTTAGAGTATCAGGTCTTTTTTTTCTTTCTTTTTTTGAGGCGTTCCCCCAGTTTTTTCCCTTTCGACTGGTTGATGGCGTTTTGTCTTTTTGGAGTTTGAATACCAATTTCCATGTCCCCCCCAGATAGAACAACATATGGAGAGTGACCGCTCTTTTTTGGGAACCCTCCCCCCCCCCCTCGTTCGTAGTTCCCCCCCCTCCCCTAATTTGGATTCTTTCCAGCTGAACCACTTGACCCTACCCTTCCCCTATTTTTTCACGGCTTCCCTGTGGCGTCCCCCGGTTCTGCAGTTTTCCGAGATGTGAAACTCCCTCCCCTTTCGTCCGGCAACTCTTTCCTGTTGCTCCTTTTAGCCCCCCCCCTTCTTTCGATCTTTTGCTTCTTTTAAGATAGACATTCGCCCCCTTCTGGTTTCCGTTTCCTGCGGCGAGGTTCTTTCCCACTCAAAATGTTTGGTGGTCCGCCTGGGTCCTCGTCCCCCCCCTGGTATTCTCCGTGATTGAACCAACCCATTTTGTCCCTTTTTTGCTGCCCCACATTTTCGGGTTCGCCTGGAGACCCGAAGCCCTTTTTCTCCAGTTTTCATCTTACCACAGGGCGGCCCCTGGTATCTGATATTATTTCCTTACGTGGCTGTCTTTTCTTGGTAGTTTTGATGCCCCTTTCCCCCATACTGCGGGAAATTCTTAGGGACTAACCCGCCTTTTGGGGAAAGCTTTTTAGCCGGCCTGCCTTTCTTTCGGTCTCTTTTTTCCTGGTAACGGTGGTCCTCCTTTTTTCCGACCCACTCCCAATCCGGCCCAATTTTCTTTATCGTTCCGCCAAAACCTGGTCGAATCTTCTGTTGAGTGAAGCATATGCCCCCTCCTTCCAAAATCTTATTTGAGTGTTTTACCCTCCTGAGGGATTTCCGATCGTTTAATCCGTCTTTATTCTGGACGGCGGACGGACATCCTGTAAACCTCCGTAGGGCAATTTAACCAGTTCTCTTTCCAACGCCGCCCCCTTTACAACCAAAAGTCCCCTTTCCCATTTTCTATCTCTGAGCGGCTGATCTTTCATTTCCTTTTGACGTCTAAGATCGAAAACAAAAAACCTCACATTCGTGTTGAGTGAATTCCCCTGCTCCCCTTTCTTTTTTGGGTACTGTTTTTTTTTTTGTTCCCTCGGGCTCTCAAACTTTGCCTCTTCCGCATGGCCACTATTTATGGCCCACCGCAGGGGCTGGGCTCGTCCGAGGTGGTCCCTGTCCCCCCGTGACTTCCTCAGGTTTCTAGGTTCTCCCCCCCCCCTTTCCCCCCAGTGTTTTCCGCGTGCTTTGCCTCATACTCATCGTCTTGATCTTACGCCATTCTCGCTTTTGGTTTTGTTTTCCCTTGAGATTGAAGTTTTTTTACCCACTCCTTTGAGTTACAACTGCCCCGAAGGCCAAGGCCCTCCCTTTTCCTTTGTTTTGCGAAACAGCCGTCTTCCTATTTAAGGGTTAAGGGTCCCCCCCCCTCCTATACATATCTTGTCGGAGCCTCTTTTCGGTAGCCTCTTATCATTCTTTCCGTTCCTCACCGTCCCCCTGAGTTCTCGAAAATTGGTGATGTTGACCATGTATTCGGTTCGTGTGCAGTCACTTGTTCTTTTTGTTCCCACTTTTTAAATTTGGTTTTCTGCCGTTTGTTTATGTACCATCAAGGTGTCCGGCCCTTGGGTGAAATCTTGCTTCGATTTTTCCCTTCGCAAAATCTTGTCTGGTTAATCGGTAGACCGGCCTCCCTGTCACCCCTTTCCTTCTGGGGCCCCCCTCTTTGCTCGTCGACACAACCTCCCGGATGTGGATGTTTGTCACCTTTTTTTTTTCTCTCAATTGGAACCATCATTGTTTAGTCCCCCCCCTTTTCTCTCCTTTTAGCTTTTTTTTTTTGTTTGAAGGTGTGCATGCCTGCTTTCCCCTCGTGGCCGTCACCTGGGGTTTTACCTGTAATGGGCCGTGAACGGCCCAGAATACTGGTATTTTTTACCGGCGATTCCCGCCACAATTTCTGTTACATCAATTTTTTATGTTGGCTGGTTTCCCCAATTCCCAGCTTCTTACTTCTTGGACTTTTCCCACTTTCTTCTGGATGTCAGAGGATAAATTCCAGTCATGTGCTTTTCTAATTACCCTTTAATATCCGTTATGCGTTTCTGGCCCATTTTTGGTCTTGGTTTGAGGTCCAAGGCGTTTTCCTCCCTGATTGGGCTGTGATGTCCCCCCCTAGTTTTCGTTTTCTCACCCCCTTTTTTTTCCCTCCCCCCCGGCACATTTATTCTTTTTTGAGGGCCGGACGAGTCCTTGGAACCCCTCTTGTTAAATGGGGTCATCCTCCCTGACTCTTTATTACGCCTGGCCTGTGATGTCGTCGGCGAAGAGTTGTTTTGATGCTGACCTTTTTCACCGTTGACGGGCTTCGGATCAAACAGATGTTGTCCCTCCCCTTTTTAATCCACCCCCCTCCCTTGTGTTTGTTTTTCCGAGAACTGTTCCTACCTTTTTTCTAGGACTACTCCCTTGGAATGTCCCCCTATTCAAAATTTTGGGAGCACAATTCGGTCAAGGGGCCAGGGGGGTTTAATAACGATTCCCGGCGGGACTTTAAGCCAGTCCCCTTTCTTTTGTACCTTTTTTTTTCCGTCCCGTTTTTTTCTTAACTTTTCCGCTTATTTTTTCGACAGTTTAACACCCTTTGTGACGAGGATTCCGTTCCCTTTTTGCGGCAAGACTTCTCGGCCACAGTTTTTTTTCACCAACGTTTGAGTCCCCCCCGGCTGGTCTTCCCCCCGAAAAACTCGCTTTAATGAAGTCTTTGTCGATCCCCGCCGCAGCTCCTGAGGACCTTTTCCCCCTCTCGTCACAGGGTTCCGGGGCACCTGCCAAAGGAAACTCACCCGTTTGTTTTTGCCTTTTCCGAGTGTTTTTTCGTGATGTTCAGGCATTTTTTGGTATAATTGAATTGTCGCAACTTCGTCCCATGATCCTTTCTTCTTCTTTTAGTTTTCGGCCCTGGTCCCCCCGTTCGTGTTGTTCCATGGTTTTGCCCGGCACACAACGCTCAACTTGATGAATTATGACCCCTTTTTTGGAGGGTTGTTCCCCCCCCCTCGTGAGTTTATCGAGTTAAGGAACATTGACTTAGTTTCCCTTTCTCCCATTTTGGAAACCCGCGTAAAACAGGTCCCACAAGACCCCTCCTTGTTTCCAGGTCGGGTGTAGACTATTAACCGCGGCTCCTCCCACATCGGTTTTCCCCCCTTGCGTATTTTCCCGTTTTCTCCACTGCCCCGATCGAACCTTTTTACTCTTAAAAGTTACCGCCCTCTCCCTTTGGTTTAGGTTTTTCCTTTTGTGGTTCCCCATCCCGCTCCCCCCGATGACACGGCGTTGCCGCCATGTTTTCCTCCACACGACCCCGGTATTGTTTCCCCCTGTAAATTAGATTGCGTTTTGGGGACTTTTTTCCTTGTTCCGATGTTATGGTATTGATGTTTTGTCTGACCGGAATTTACGTTCCAAATCCTGGTTTCTTCAAGTTGCTTTTCACCGAACTGGACCCTTGGTGTCTGTTTGACTCAAAAGGGCTCCTTTTCGAGCTCATTCAAGTGTTTGTGGTCCGGAGGTTTTTAATAGTTTTCTCAGCACCTTTTTCAAAATCTCTTTCCCCCCCTGCCCAGACACGTCCCTTTCCTCATGGCTTCGCGTCTTCTATAATTCACACATCCCCGGATTTTTGTTTGGTGGGTCTGTTACATACTGTTAGGGTCGCCTTCTCCCCAATCCTCTGCTTCTTCCCGATACCCCACCTGTTCCCCGGTGCCGTATAAAACTAGACTGGCACTCCGGATACCTGATCTTAGCCCTTGGGGGTGTTGCTTTTTCTTCAAGTTTTCCCCCATTATTGCGGACCGTGCAACTCCGGCCCTTGAATCTTTTTTCTCTTCCGCTAAGCTTTTTTTTCCGCAAACCGAACCCCCGTACTTCCTGCTCCTAGACTCTGACCCTTGCGTACATTATTGGTTTACGGCGTCGTGAAAAACAGGGCCCGAGCCGTTCCTCCTTCTTTTGTATTATTGGTCCCCCATTGGTGAATGTTAACTGACGGTCACGCCCTTTTTGGTCCCCGTTCTTCTAGATCTTTTGGCCAATCTCGATTCCCTTCTGTTGGGACTTTTTTTGGTCAATGTGTGCATTCTTCTAATTCCTGCCCGTTGACGAACCCGCCCTTTTTGATTACAACCAGGTGGTTGCGGTAAGGACACGGCTGGTTTTTCTTATTGAGGGTCGTACTCCCTGAAAGTTTAAGCTTGACCACCCCCTTGCAGGCAGGGCCGTGAGCCTAATCCTTTCACCCAAGTACGGTTTTCTTTTTGGTCCTTTTTCTTTCCCCCCCATTCCCCATCCGGTATCCCCGTATTTTTTCATGGTGCGCTCCCTCCCCCCCACTCCCCAGTGTCCCCCCTGTTGCTATTCTAAGCATTTCGCTGCTTTTATATGACTTTTCCCCCCCCTTTTTTTCAAACTTGATATACGTGGGCCTCGATTTCTTTCAGGCATCCAGAGGTTTCATTTTGTTGATTCGCTTCAACTGAGAAATTCAGCCCCCCCCTTTTTTGTCAACCATGGTTTTTTTTTTTTTTACCTGTCCGCTTGTTACTGGTACCTGACCTCCCCACCACCCCCCTTTGCCATGGACTACGGCACCCCCTTTGCTTTTTTTTTCAGAACCTGTGAGCCCGCCCCCCATCTCGCTTTCCGTCGAAGAAGTTTTCCTCTTCACGACGAGTTTCTGTAGGGGATCTGCGGGAAAAAGACCGACTTTCCTTCTGTCCTACAGGAACCGGTTCCTCCACCCTCTTTTTCAGGTTCCTTCTTGAGTTCGTTGCCATGTATTTTAGGTTGTCAATTTAATCCCCCTTTTTTCCTTTCTTTTTCACGCTGTCGTTGCAAATCCTCTTCCCTGGTTCGCTCCAGCTTTCTATTAGGATTGATATGTTGAGCAGCCTTTTTAAGGGGCCTCTGTCCCATCAAACCCCACGATATGCAGGATTGCTTTCCCCCTCCTTTTCTATCCTGATCAGATGATCAGTTTTCTTCCTCCTCCCTTTCCGTTTTTTTTGGTGTTTTTAATCTCTCTCAAGGATGTTTGGCCCCCTTTTTCTTTCTTCCTTTGCAATTTAAGTATTCTCCGGACTTGTGGGTGAGGGTTCCGAGTTTTTGGAGGGGCCTAATCCATTGCTCCACGGTCTATTCGTTTGCTAAAAAAAGCTGGAGCGCAGTTTGGTTACCACCGAAGCGTTTTCCCGTTTTCTCTTTTTGGGATTATTCCTTTTTTCCTGAACTTCCTTCTTCTATTACCCCCTGCTTGAATACTTTTTTGCTCCCTGGCTCTTGACCTACGCCGCTCCTGTTCCCCCTGATTTACCCCAATGGTCTTTCCTCCCCTTTGTCGACTGTTAGGGCTCAGCTTCTTCCAATTTTTTTTTCCAAGCCCTTTTTCCTTTCGCCCTGCCTGTTTGTGGGTTTCGTACCAGTACAGCGTCTTTCAACCAAACTTTTTTTTTCTTTTTTTTTTTTTATTGTTTTTTTCCCCGGTCCGCGTATCCCTTCCAGGAACTCTTTTTTTTTCCATTTGAGCTGCCAGATTTTTACCCCGTTGAGCCACTAGGCTGGATTTTGAAGATCCTAGACCTGCGAATGCCCTGTACATATTTTTTAGCTCGCCAAGTTTGGCTGTTCGTTGAGGTGAGGTTTCGCCATTGACCCCCGGTTTGTTCTGGGAATGTTTTCGGATCCTGACACTTGTGGGTGAAAGATTGCCTTGCTTTCGGTTTCATTTTCTTACCGGTCCTGCGTCTTTTTTCGACCCCGAACCGAATAACTCTCGTTCTCGCCGCAAAAACCTTTTGTTGAGAGCTGTTTCGCGGCTCTTACTCACGCCCAGTGACACCGATCGGTACCTCCTGGCCTGAATTTCTCTCTTTTAAGATCGTTCCCTTTGTTATGTGCAGTCTTCCTTGTCTGGTTTGTGGCAGTTTTTTTTTTTTTGTGTTGTTTTCGTCGGCCATTTACCCCCCCCCTTTACATTCCACTCGAGTAATGCTGGGCTTTTTTTCCCTCAGCTCCACCCCTTTCTTTTTGCCTTTGCTTGTCTCTTTTCCTTGAGTCCCCTCGATCTTTGTTAATGGTTCGGGACGCTTTTACTCTAGACCCACCCCATCTCAAGTGATTCTCCCCACGCTACTTTCTTTGGAAACGGTCTACCTTTTTTATCAAATAGTTATTGTCCAAGGTTTCTCCTCCCCCTGCAGGGTTTGAGGAAGACGCTTCTTCGAGGAATGGTTTGACCACCCCTTCCTATTTCTCTTCCCCCGGGTCCATCCCGGTGGAAGTCTCATCCTTTTCTTTTTTTCGCACTTTTTTCCTTCGCTCTTCGGCGGTTTTCACGTTCTTTTGGTCCTTTGAAAATGTTCTGATTGAAACGCCTCACGACCCCATTCCTTTTTCTCTTTTTTTTTTAAAACCAACATTCCGCCCCTGCCCCTCCTTACTAGACGGGTCATTAGGGGACACTCACTTCCCTTCGATGTGTGGCGGTTCTATGTCAATGAAGTTTTCTCCCCCTAGAGCAAGAAAGTGTGCCTGTTTCCTTTCCTGACTGTCACTTTTCTGTCCCCTGTTCTTTGTCCTCCCTTGGCTTTTGTCGACCGTGTCTTGCTTGTTGGTGGATCTTCTGAAACAACGGGGCCGCCCTGTCCATGGATTGTTTCTTGAGTAACGATTGCTTTTTTTCTCGTTTTCCCCATTTCGTTTCGTTGTTTTTTTCCCCCTGCGATACTGGCCCTCTCAGTCGTTCTGGATCGTAGTGGCAACCAACCGCCGATGTAATTTTTAAGTTCGTTTCAAACGCCTTTGTTCTTACATTCTTTTTCCTCCCAAGGGATCAGAGCTCCCCTTCGGACCGCATGCCTTTCCTGTTGCCGTTCACCCATCCTCCGGACCTTTCCAGAACTGACCATCAACAGTCCTTTTCACCCCCCCTCTATTCGGTTTCAATTCGATGGGATCACCTGAGCTGTGTCATACCTCGTATCCTAGTCATTGTTTTCTTCCTTTTGAGTGGGGTGTGCTCCCCTCTCTCGGACAGGTTCCTTTCTATCCTCCATGGAGCTCGGCTTTTATTACGCTTCCCCATTTTTTTTTTTTTGTGTGTGTTGTTTTGTCCTTTTTTTTTCTCCTGCTCACAGCAGTCTATAGCGTTGTTGTGGCAAGAGTGTAAACGCAGCTTGGTATTTTCCCGAGAATGTAAGGCCTTCCTTCCCCCAGATCTAGTGTGACCTTTCGCCAGACGGGACTTTGATGACCCTTGTACCCTCCTTTGCTACGCCCTGCGTTCCCTTAGAGGTTTTCTCCCCGTGACCGGTTATTTTTTTTTTTTAGACTTTGAGGTGACCTTCACCGTTCCAAAGCCAGATCCAACCTGAGTTTGT
>Ga0179593_1434460_pt1 | contig 15289 bp, 18 predicted proteins | sample CZODoug2_1_08_16_FD_185931 | JGI IMG/M metagenome (GOLD analysis project Ga0179593, IMG submission 185931) | Vadose zone soil fungal communities from Angelo Coast Range Reserve, California, USA - CZODoug2_1_08_16fungal (PacBio error correction) | ecosystem: Environmental > Terrestrial > Soil >... | reverse complement strand
CTGATTTGTTTATCTCTACCACTCTGTCGTAACCGGCAGGAAATCGACTCCCCGGCTATCCGCACTTGGTGACTTGCTACCTTTTCTGACCGCTCCCGATCTCTAGGGATCCCCTCAGCGGTATCTTATTTTTGCAATTTTCCGTCGATGCCTTCTTAGTTCTGGCTTTTTTCCCGTGTTTGGATCCATTCAGATATTCTAATCTGGATCTTTGCCGGCGATTTATCAGTCTTGTTTGAACTCCCTGATTCCCCTTTCGGCCACCGTCAGTTGGTCCCATGCTGGTAATTTTTGCTGTGTGTCAGTCTGCAAGAACACTCGCCGCGGACTCCGTCCCCCTTTTCCCATTTTTTTTCCCAATTCCGACTTCGATTATTTACCTTCCTCCTTTTTTTACTTGAACTTTTACGTGAATGTGGGACTCTTTTTCCAGGACTATTGGCCTACTTTGTGTTCATCTCTCTGTCTGCGCTTTTTACTTAGAGTTTCCCTTTTTTCCTCATGAGTTGGGTTCTCTCATACAAGGCGTCTGCAATGAGCGACTTGTGTCCTCCTTTGGCCTCTCTCCCCCCCTAACTTTTCATTTTTCCTTGCGTTCACAATAAACTGAATCTAAATTCTTAATGTTGATGCCCTTTACTGTCGCAACTTCTCTTTGAAATCAAGGGTTTTGTTTGACGTTTTTCAGACCGCAGTCTACGCCTTGGGCTTTCTAACCCTTCTCCGATCCCGTGCTCGGGGAAGACCTTCCCCATTGTTTGTGGCACCGTTGCTTGTTTTACACCAAATTTTTCATTCTCCCTACAGCTTTACATTTCTCTTCCCACGCCTTTCTTTACCGTGATGCATTTTTGAATCGTTTGGGAAATGGTGTACTTCTTTCCGGTTGGTCCTCTATTCTCCTCTCCGTTGTTTTTTTGTTGCTCTCTCTCTCCCCCCTTCCTTCCCTTGCACTTACCCCTCGTTACAAGCCCGATTTCATTCACGTTAATTCTGCGGATTCCTTTTTCCTCCTTCCTTCGGTCGAGGGTGAGATGAATTTTGTTTCATTGTATAGCCACTTTTTTTCCCCCCCAAAGGCAGGGCAAATTGGGTTTTCCCTCCTTCTCTGTTGCACAATGGGATCGATCATTGTTGGCGCACTGCGAGTTGTTTCGCTGATGACCTCCCCGTCCCGCTTGAGTTAATTCCTCCCCTCGGTTTTTTTTCGTTATAACCTTAAGAATTTTTTGATCCTTACTTCGTGGCGCCGTGCAAAGTTTTCTTCAAGGATCCCTGACTGGTAGCAATAGCAACCTTCGCACCGACTTTTTTTTCCTTTGACTCTCCTTGAATGCTCGGCGACACCAGAAAATTTGGTTTACCCTTTTGGCTGTAAACTGTGGTCCTTCGACGCGATGACTCATTGCTCGCTTGATTCTCCTCAATTTGTTGCCCAATTCTCCGCCCCTGGAAACACATTTTTGACACCGCTTTCTCCCCAACCGGCCGATTTCAGTCGTCGTCCTTTTTTTATGGTGCGCCCGCCTTCAACAAGTGTTTCTTTTCCGGAGCGTTTTTTCTTTTTCATGACACTCCAAAGGACCCGTCTTTACCAGCGTTTCAAAATGGGTTTTCGATAGTTCCGTTCCAATGGGCATGGCCACTCGCCACGAAGCTTCCCGATGGCCTGACATGCTCCCTCTCCAGTGAGGTGTATATCCTGCTTACAACGGAATCGCGATTTCACTGAGAAGCGTTTCTAGAATTTTCCCTCAGAAATCCCCCCATCGCTTACGATGAGTGATTCCCTTTTGTTTTGATGAGCGGCGCCTAGTTTCGGCCCTTCTCAGCTATTAACTATTGCATATCTATTGCGTGAGTAGGGCCCTTTTTCCTTCAACTGATTTTATGCTATCCATCCGCCGTGGTTCTTACGTCCAGTTTTTTCGAAGATCCCTCCCTTTTCCCTGACCTTTTCTTTCCCGATGGCGGTTTGAGCTTTTTCGTGACCGTTTCTGCGGATTCCGTGACTCGTTTTCAAATTTTTTTTCAGTTTAATAGATTTCCTTATGCGCAGAGCGCTGTGCCTGTTGTCCTCTTCTTTCATCAATAGTCTTTAGAACAGGAGGCGACCTTATCCCGACTTCAATGTCATTCCCCCGGCTTATCAGTGACCTTGCTGGGTTTTGGCTACTCCTACTATAACCCCCTCTCGGCGATTGTGGATTTGACTACGTTTTTCCCCTTCTTTTAAGAATCTTTTCCGATACCGTAGGACTATCCCGCTGACTTCTTCCCGCAGGCCGGTTCCCTGACCGCATGATTCCATTTTTTGCACTTTGGTTTTTTCCGGCCCGACTTTTTTTGTACAGAGTTTATGGTTTGACGCGTTCGCGACTGTCTTTCGTTCACAGCGGCGAGTGTTTCTCAATTGGTGCTTGATCTGCCAGAGAGCGAAGGATTGTTCTCCCTTTTTTTTTTGCATTCTGGAGAGGGCGTTTTTTTCAGAGGGTCTTCGAGTCTTTTTCTGGAACAGTGGTCGCTGTTGTATAGTTGCCTCTCTCCCCATTCCAACGAACAATTTTGTCACTTGCCTGCGGCTCTTGGGGATCTCCCACCTTTAACAAGCATTGTTGACTGTGGGTACGGTTTCTTCCCGATCTCTTCAATCTGTCGACGATAGTCGCTCTACCGAGTCAGTTTGTAGCCATACTTTTTTCAGATTTTTTCCACCCTCCTTCCCCGCCGGTTATCTGTCTCACCGAGGATGATCTATGCGTTGTACCCCCTTTCCTTTTTTTTACTCGCTTTCGCTCACTATCTGCGCTGTGAGGTTTTTCCATCTGGCTTCTTCGGGGACGGATCATGTCGTCTATTCTCCGCGCGACGAGCTCTTTCTCCTTAATACTTTTCTCCGTAGCTCGGCTTTGTTTTATTAGGGAAGGCTGTTTTGGGATCACCTTGCGTTTTCGATCGTTGGTCTTTTTTTTTTTTTTTTTGCGGGTTGGTGTTGGTTTTGCTTAAGTTCCCTCTTTGGTCGAACTTGCTTGTCTAACAAACCACCGGGTAGGGCACGGACTACAGCCCCGCTTAACCCCCCTGTGATCGCTCGCCGCACTTAGCTCGATCCCTCCAACCCCTTTCTCCGTTGATTTCTTCACTTTGACAAAGATCCCCAATTCGCGGTGAGTTCGGAAGACGAAGCTCTCTCGTCTTCTCACGCAGTCGCCTCTCTTGACCATCCATGCCCACACCCCTTGCCTCCGATCCACTACTTTTTACCCACGGTTTTTCTTCACGGGCCACTCCCGACTGCGGGTTTCTTTCCTTGAAAGGCGAGGACATACCCCCTTGCGTGTTTTTCTCTCTTCGCTTCGCCTGGCCACAGCTTTTTCATACATTCGGCGGTACTTCCAGTCCCAGGGATTTCTGGATCGTCTCCTAAAGGATGTTCCAGATGGGGCAGAAATACTCTGCTGGTTTTACTAACTTGTTTTGGTTTTTGACCGTTTGATCCGGGCGCGCTATCCCGGACTTTCTTCGGCTGCTTTAAGATCCGCTACTCTGGTCCCCGGTTTTTGCGCGGTTAGGGAACTCCTCTGCCGAACTGTGTCTTGCCGTCTGGTATTGTCCCCCCATCCTCTTTTTTCTCTCTTTTTTTGAAAGAGTTCCCGATGTAAGAAGGCTGGCCGGCGAACCGGTCTTTCTTAACCCCTCTTCCGGTCAAGGTCTTCGAGGGCCGGCTGCGCGTTCTGGTCGGAAAGGTCGACGCAGCTCTTCTTTTTTTTTTACCTCTGTTTTTTTGAGATCAGATAGGCTTGCGCTTCTTCAACTTTCTACGGCTCCTCGGAACTTCCGAGGTTGCCTGTTCGGGTGTCGCCTCTTTGCGTAGTCTTTTTAGGTTCTCTCCTCTTTAGTTTTTTACAGATGCGGACATTCCCCTCACGGCTCACATTCTTCGCTGCTTTCTCTCCGCGGCCCAACCGGACGTCGATGCGGCTTTCCTTCCTTCCAATTTTTGAGCGCTCTTGCTTCACCCTGCTTTTTTCGTGTTTCTTAACTCCCCTTCTTTTTTTCCATTTATGCTTTCTTGGTCAGACCGAAACCTTGAAATTGTTTGCACCTGCTCTCTATTGGAGTCGAGCCATTTTGGTTTCGAGAGGACCCTCATCGGTTCGTCCCTCAGGTTCTTTGTTCTTTGTCCTCGTAATTCCGTTCCATCTCCCATACCTTCGATTGTTTTTTCGGTCAGTCCCGTTGTCCATGGATTGGATAGGCTGCGACTCCTTTTTTTGTTTTTCAATTGATGTGTCCCCCTTTTTTTTCGGATTTTTTTTTTTGGGTGCGTACTTAGGGGAGTTTGTTGATTCCCTTCCCCACCCACACCCAACTGTCTGGATCGAGGTTTTGCCGGTTTTAAGCCCGTTCCCTACATTTTGATTAGGGGCTACTGGCCGCCTCGTCAAGACATGTCCGCTTCTGCGGGTTTTTACTTCCCTTTGGTTTTTTGTCACTACCGCTCCCCTTCCCGAGCACTTGCTCTGGTATTTTACACGCGAAGTTCTCCCAGATCCTATTGTGTTGTTTTTTGACGACCATTGCTTTTTAAGCAACCCCCTAGAAGATACGTCCTCACGACCCCTTGACTTCTTACCTCCCTTCGCGAGCTCGTCTCTTCTTCGGCGACATCTTTTCCTTGATTCGAAGTGTCAGCTTCGCATGGCCCCGTATTGTCTTCCATTCCAATCACTACGATTTTTCCGGCAGGTGGCCAAGCTGGAGATTCCCTTCCTTCCTCTATCTTGCTTCGACTATCACCTGCCTTATAGCATTGTGGTGGGTCGCCCTGATAAGACAACGCTTGCGTTGGAAGGGCGTTGTACACACCTTAGCACACCTTTTTTTGATAGACGAACTCCCGGGAACTCGTCCTTCCCCCTTTGTCGTGCCAGATTGCGGCTTATGGTTCGGATTTTTTTCCGTGGACAGCCAGTAATTACCCAGGCGTGGTAAGTTTTTTTCTTTGCGTTCGGAACTCCCTCTCCCCGTTCCTTTAATTTTCGTTGGAGCTTTTTCTTAGGAATTACCCCCGCAGCTCACTTTTCACCTCTACCGCTTTTCGCAGCTTTCACCCAAAGTTCTAGCTTCGTTTGCTGTTAACTGCCCGCTGATACCATCCCGCTCGTCGGCGCGATCGATCCTGGCAGCCCCCCCGCCGCCCCCCGCGGTCTTAAAGTAGTCCCCGCTCCCTCTTCCCCCCTTCTCCCCAATTTCTCTAGGCGCTATTTGCACCAACACTCCTTTTTGCAATCTTATTCCTGGGTCATGGCGTCTCCCTTGGCTTATCAGGCCTTTTAAGCTTTTATCTTAAGACGGTCTCTGTTTAGGTCTGGATACCCACGGCGCGCCCTGTGTTTTTTCCCCACTTGAATCTTCTCTGGGGCTCTGCATTTGTAGCCCACCCCTTCCCCCAATCTCACTCCGGTTTGCCTGTTTTCTTTCATCCGTTCGCCTCCTGGTAATGTACTACCCCTATTGCGCTGTTCTGCCCCCACTTCGGTCAAAGAGCGCGCGCAATCGGGCGCTCATGCGCGTTTCCCCCCTTCAACTTTCCTTCGAGGCCGTCATCTCACTTCCAGTCATAGTATTCACTCCCCCCCTATACCAGGGATCATCCTTCGCGCAGCTCCGTTTACCCCGGTTTTTCTTTCTCCGGGCCTTCGTTCCTACATATCCTGTTTTCTTAAAAATCTTTGCGTGGGCTGGTTCTTCTGACGCACCCGGTCGATTCACCTGTCTTTAATCGCTATGTCTCCCTTTTCCGACTCTCCCTCAAAGGGATCACACTCCCGGGCTATTCGGTTTGGATTGCCGTGTTTTCCCCCCTTGGCTTCCGCCATGGCGCCTCTTCTTGGCTGGCTTCTAAACCTACTCTTATTCTTGCCATGTCGGTTGCAGTCCTCTCATTTTGCTCTTTAAAGTCATTTTTTTTCCTGATCATATCTTCCCCCTCAGTTTGTTCCCATGCTTTTCTCTCCCTTGTTTTAAGCTCATGTCACCCACTCGTTCACTTACCACTGTTCACGGGGTTGCTCAACCCCCAGACTGCTACGGTGATGCCGCCTGGTTTTTTCCCGCTTTGCCGTCGGCAAAAGGCATGGTGCTCGCTTACGGATCCGCATTTCAAGCCCTTTGTGATTGCTCCCGAGCCCCCCTGATCGCTTTCTCTCAGCATAGTCCAGTTCGCTCACTGACACTTTTCCTCCCCCATTTTTATGTTTTTGTGATAGCTCCTTGTTTCATGAGCCTCCCCCTTTTCATGGTTCTCGTTCGACCATCCTGTGCTTTTTTCACCTCTTTCCCCCCCCATGACTTTAGTATGATGGCCTTTTTACTCTCCCTCCCTTATTTTATGAACTCAATGCGTTTCTGGTGCGTCGTTTTCTCTAGGTTTCTTGTGCGACCATGGACGTTCCCCTCCTTTTTCTTGTTCAATTAAACCCGCTGCTTTTTTTTCTTTGTCCTATCCGTCCAGTTCTCTTACCCTCGACCGTTTTTTAACAATTCCTCCTCTCCGGCGTCTACCTTTGAATGACAAGCCCCGTCCTTGTTCCCTAAATGTTGTATGCAGGAGGCCTTTTGAAATCTCTCTGCCCCCCCTTTTTGTTGTTTAGTCGATGCTCACTTGTCCTATTACCCCTCTTCTTTACCGCACGAATGCTTTCATTACGTTCCCACGCTGTTTGATGTCCTTTTTTGGTCGAGGTGATCTTCCTTTTTCCGTCTGCACTTTGCCACAAAGTGCCGTTTGCACCCTTTTCTAATTAGGCCCATCTTCCAACTTTTTTTTCTTTCTCCTGGGGCGCCAGACGCTTCTGTCCGCCAACGCCCCAGAAAACGCCTGAGTTTTCCGCCTCCCCTCCTTGGTTTCTAGTCTCAAACCTTAAGAATATTATTCCGGTTCTTTTTCATGTCCCCGTCTTCCCCATGTGCACATTGATTGGGTCGACCCTTAACCTTCCCTCTCGTTTATTTGCAGAGCCGCTGTCTGAGTTTCGACACAAGGACCCTTCTGTTACGTGCCATTGTTCCCCCTGGGTACTTTTACTTAATAAGACCGCTTCGATCCATCATTTTTCTCTAACGATTTCTTGACTCCTCAGGCCACGGTGCACAACCATCTCTTTTTTTCACGTTTCAGTTTTTTTTAGGCTCGATTTAATTTCCTGTCGTATGGGAAGTTTCTCCGGTCCACCTTTCCCCAGTGCGTGCCTTGTGCGCGTTTTCTTAGACGACCCCACTCCCCTGATATAAAGCATGTGGGACCCCATTACGTTTTTTTGTTATTTGAGTCTGTTTTCCACGAGGCATTTTCACGCGCGCTATTAGTCCTTGGGCCCGGACATGAAGAATCGTTTGAATTGTTATCCCTCCTTTGCACCACCACCACGGTACCTCGAATCCCCCTTTTCTCTCCTCTGTACGTTGTCCCGGCAATCCCACCCTTGCAAGCTGAGGCTGATTCCCTTTTGGTAGTTGTTTTGTTTCTCCTTCAGGCCGGAGTTCTCCACCTCTTCTCTATGGGCGTCAGATCGGCCGGTTATCGCATATTTTCTGCCTCCCTCCGATTTTTCCGAAGGGGCCCTCTCGTCCACTATGTTGACCTTAGTGTTTTCTCCCTCAATGGCTTCTTTTTTTTGTTACTTTCTTCTTTTTCACCCCCTTCAAACCGTTTCCTGGTTACTTTTTTCCGATGCACCAGTATTGAGCCTCCGACCTTTTTTGCCTGGAGGTTAATTAAGAGCGGACTAAGCATTTTTATTCCCCCCAACATACTCCAAATTCAGGCCCAAGTACTTGCCCAGCCCCTAAATTCGCAAGGTCATAACGCCTAAAGTTTGATTATTGTCTTGCGGTGTTATCACAAACAATTCCAATCCCCACCCTCTCTTCAGAGACTTGTGGATTTGACTGGCCGTAGTAAGTTCTAAGACTCCCCTCTGACCCGATACTCTCGGCCTCTACGCTGATGAATATCCGCAGCGTAGCTGCCCCAGAAGCCTTCTTTATTTTGCCAATGTTAGGGTGTCCCCGGGCATCCGAGATACCTATTCAATTTATTCCTAGTGACCGAAGGCTTCTTTTCGTGATTTCCTTTCCCTTCCAGATTTCTTGTTTTCGCCCCTGTCAGTCGATTTCTTGCGGGAAGGTTTTGTATGATGGTGTTCGTACACGCTTTTTAGCTAGGATTGGTGTCCCTCCTGAGTACGCCGTGTATCGTTCCCTTTTTTTGATGCCGGTTTGTAGCTTGCTGAAGGCTACAGAAACCATTGGAAACTTTCACGGCTCTGCTTCCCTCCTCCCCCTTCGCCAATCTCACTCATTGCTGGACTGTCGTTTTTTTGAGTACGCGCACTCTCAGCCCCTTGTTTAGACTTCGTAGCCTCTTTCCCGCGTTATCTTAGCAAGGTGCGGGCTAGGTTTCTTTCCCAACCGACTTGCACGGACACCCCTACGGCTCCCCGTTTCGACCCAGCGGCTTGCTTCCTCGCCTTTGTCTTAGATCAAGTCGAGCTCGGCTCCCGCATCCCCCTCTTGTCCTCGCCCGATGCTTTTTTTGTTCGAGTCGATTTTCTGCTTCCCCGTTTTCCTTTTCGTTTTCCGATCATACTAAGCTCTTTGGCTCCTTCCTCTCGTACCCCTAGATCTTTTCCCTTCGAGTCTTTTCTCTCTTTCGTTCTATGCCAGCTTCTTGTTTTTGCCTGCGTTTTAAATGGGCTTTTTTCCCCCATCCTCGTGGTGTCTTAGGCTTTTCAGATCTGTTTTTTCTACAGTGCGCACTTGTCGTTTTCCGACCCACGTTTGGGTTCCCAGCGCCAGGACCTCCCCGCCTGGCCCCTTTTTCTCCGCCTTCTTAGCTGCCCCCAAGTCCTTTACTTTTCCATGGCCTCCAAACCCTAGTCTCCCTTCCTCCTGTGACTTGTGTGGCACGCCTTTCTCCGGTCGGACGCCCGCCTACATGCCTTCCGTCTTCCTCATTACACCCCCCATCTTATTCCCGATCCAATTTTCCTTTCTCCAAAGTTTACCGCTGCCCGCTCCCCTTCCGTTCTATTTCCTGCCAGGACGATGTCGCACCCATTGAGGTTCCTCCCTAGATTTTTATTTTTTTTCCTCTCGCCTGCCCCGATTTTTTCTACTTGGTTTCTGCGGTCCCAACTGACAGTTACAACGGTTGATCGTAGCCCTTTTCTTTTCTGATTTGATTCCCCGTTGACTTTCAGAACTTTCAAGTTGTTGGAGATCCCTTTCTCCTCTTTCGGTTTTTTTTAGGATGATCCGCATTTTCTTTTTCTTTTTAGATTTCAGCATCGTTTCCGAACTGTGTCGCGTGAGGTTCTCCGAATTTTTCTTTCTCGTGGTCTTTTGAACTGAGTCCTGAAGCGGTAATTTTTTCGTTTTAATTGAAGGCTCCCCGCTTTTTTGTACCTCGGGACTGTTATCCTGCGCCGGGGCGGCCGTCCTCGTTCCTTTGCGTAGAACTGTCCTTCCTCTTACTCTTTTTGTTTCTCTTAGTTTGCTCGGAGTAAAGTTCACCGTCGCTGACCACTGTCGCAGATCTTGTCTCGTAAGATTTTGCCCGCTTGTGTCGCCTGCCCTGTTTTAGTCTTCGAGAGAGCACTCTTTCCTCCTGGCCCTACAGAGTTCTGGACAATCGCCCTGGCACACCGTCCTTAGATTCCTTTCTCGCTCATTTGGACTGCACGCTTCGTTTTTCTCAGAGTAAACTGCCGCGCTAGCGTAGTCTCCCACTTCACCCCTCTCTTGTTTATAAAAGGACAGTCTCTGCCTTTGATTCCTTCAATTTCCTACCCTTGGGCATACTTGTACTTGTTCTCCTCGTTTATTTGTTGATGACAGCGTTTTTCATGCGAGCGGGACAATATATGGCGCTGGTCTCCCTCCTTCCTCCGATTTCCTCGCTGCCGTTCCATCTTTCAACCTACCAAGTTCTCTTTGGCGCGTTTTTTCCCTCAGTTTGCGCAAGTCTTGAACCATCGGTTGGCACTCCGTCTGTTTGGTTGGTTGGCATTTCTTTTTTCCCCTTCATAGTGTTGTGGTTGTCGGGTCGTCCGCTTTGGGAATGTGGACCACTTTCTCCAACGACCGTCTTTCTTGTTATCGATCTTCTTGAGCCCCGTCCTTTTCCATTCCCCGTTAACCGACCATTTTTCGTATCTTTCCGCTTTTTCCCTCCTACTTCTTTTTCCTTTGTCTGGATTATGCTCCCTCCCGTTTTTTTTTTAATAGCGCCACCTGTTTCGCTCTTTGCTTTTTTTCAAACGGCCAAGACCGACGCGCCCTCTTTTTTGCATCGCCCGTCGACCCCTTCACCCAAGCCGCCTTATGCAGACACCGCCCGATTATGGATAAGACTTTTCTCGCCTCCGCTTGTCGCCTCGCTTGCCCTATTTCGTGCTATTTATTTTTCCTCGTTTTTTTTTTCCTTCAGCAATTCGGAACATAGCCCCCGGTGGCATATCCTTCAGTTTGCGACACTTTTTGCGCCTCAATCCGTACTCAGATATGATGTTTGATCGGACGATCACTTCGCGGACATTTTCTTTGGTTAGGAGAAATTATTGTCAAGTTGCCTGCGTGGTCAACCTAGCACGCACCTTTTCTAGACTATCGCTTACCTGGCTCGCCTAGAGTCTAGAAGATCTCGCTGTTTTTTTTTTATTTCTACTTTCCGCCATCTTCCCTTTTTTCGTTTTTTAAGTTTGGCGTGCGGTCCGCAAGATCGTTGCGCTATTGTTCGTTGGATCCCTTTTTTTTCCCGGGAGCTAACTGTTCCGTCTACTCCTCTTTGGTTTTAACCAAGCTCCTCGCTATTTTTGAACTTTTGGCCCTCCAATTTGCTTACACTCCAGCAGAGATCCGACGACCTTTTGCAGCCCTGCGTTGACGTCACAGACCTTTTTTTCTCCTAAGCCTGTAGGCTTTGTTGCCTTGCCCCCCCTGCCTTTTCACATCATGAATGCGGTTGGCGCGCCGTCTTGGTAATTGACTCAAATCCTTTTTTCTCCGTATCGGTGGTTGGATAGGACCCCCATGTGATTTCGTCCCACCCACCATTCTCGGGGATATTCCTGTGTATCCACCAGCCCTCATGTGATCCATCCTTTTCCCTCCATTTTTGGTAATAACGTTCGCTGTTTGAATGCTACGAACTATTCGCAAAGGTATATTCGCCCTCCAGGTCCCCTTTTTTTAGTCGCAATCCGGTTCCTTCGATGTTTTAACTGCACTTTTTCGCGTTGTACTCCTCTCCCTAAATTTCGCCCATTAACAGTGACGCCTCTTGCTACTTTTTTCCCGTTCGTTTTTTTTTTTCCTTCGTCTCCCCCGCCCTCCCCCTTTTTGGTCTTTACACCACTAGTGGATGTTCCAAGGGGGACACTTTTTCCCCGCAGGTCGACTTTTTCGTGTAGTTACCTTTCCATGAAAAGCTCGTCTCCTGATCACAAGCGGTGTCTCTCTCTTTTGTTCGCAACCTCTCCCGATTCCTCTCGCTTTTTTCTTTTTTTTTTTGGATAACGCCTTCAGATCTCTTTTTTGCATGTCGGGCCCGTATCTATTAGAGGTTCAGTCGTCAAGTCCTCGTTATTTTGTTGACTGCTCCTAGTCCCCCTTTCAGTTTTTTGGTCCCCATGCGGTTCTCCTTTCTTGTCCTTTTCTTCAGTTAGCGAACAGCGCCGACTCAAAGGGACCCACTTTCACTGCCTGGATCAAAATCTTTGTGACGGCCTCCCCGTTTTAGTATCTTGCCAGTTTTTTTCAACGGAATGTTTTTAACTCTGCCCTTCTCTTTCCCTCTACGAATCGTTTTTCAGCGAGGCCATGCATTTTTCTCTTAGAGCAGGGACCCGCCTCCTTCCCCGAGGTTTTTTGGGGCGTGCTCATCAATTGGCTGGTTTTCAAGATGTCGAGATTTTCCCTGGTGTTACTTTCGAGTTTCGACCCAAGCCCCTCTTGCTCCTTGACCTCCCCCCCCACTGACGATTAACCTTAGGTTTTTAGGACCTGTACTTAGCCCGTATTGGTTTTCCCTCAAGGCCCGTTTTCGTTGGACGTAGTTTTCGAGATTTTTTTTGAACACTCTTCCCTGTCTGGACCGCCAAACGTGGACTCGATCCTGCCTTAGGTATTTGCAGCACGAACCACAGATGTCGGATTTTTTCCTTGGGCACTTTGTGTAACACTTTATCCTTACGAGTCCCCTTTACGGGGCCTTTTCCCCCCCCGCCGGCCGTCGGGAATTCCGCCCCTCGTGTTTTTTCCTACCACTTTTAATGGAGGACCGCCCTTTGTCTCATCACCTCTTTCTCTTTGTTGTTGTTTTTGAGATCTATTGCTACCCCCTTTTTCCTTCAGGACCCTGTCCACACTTCCCTGAATTGCATTCACTCTTCCCCGCCTTGGATCTTCTTCGAACCTGTCTTATTTTGCGCTGAATTTGTTCCGATAGCACTTTTCAAAATTTTCATGGCAAATTTGGGTTTAATTTCCTGGCCCCGGTCCAACTGCGGGTCTCGCTCCCCTTGTGTTGCCAGCGAGTCGTGTCTCTCCACCCTAATTTTTACCCTCCCTTCTTTGATTTGCAGGCTAAAACCGTGGCTGCGGTCAAGTCTCATAATTAAGCCCCTTATTGATTCTTTCTTGGGCCATCCCCTTCGTTCCCCCAATCGTGTTTACATTGATTGGGTTCCTCACTTAGAACCCCTTTGAGCCCCTCATTGTTGAGCGCCGCTGTCTTTTGCTCTCTGAAAAATTGCAACGGTGTCGTGTGCCATCTTCTCTAGCGGTCTCTGGTGCATTCCTTCCCAGCGAGAGCAGGGTGAGCCAGAGGATGTCTACCGACAGGCTTAGAAAAGGTAGTTCATCGTCAACACCTCCTTTGTTGGCCATGTTATTTTTACCGGCTGAGGGGCATAAGTTTACAAGGGCGGGGCTGTTGAGCCCGGCACCTTCCCCTGTGGGTTCGCGGAGTTTTCTGTTTCACCTCCCCCATTATTAGATTTTTTTACCCGCCTTTTCCATCATTTTCTTTTTGTTTTCCAAACGGGGGACTCCTCCTCTTTATTTGATACTGGTAGAAAATTCGTTTCTGCTTCTTCCTGTGCTGAAGCCCGAAAACGCCCCGGACGCCATCGAGACCTTCCCGAGTTCTGCTCTTTCTCCCCCTTCAACTCTAGCACCGTGAGTGACAAGTTGTCTTTCGTCTTTTCGACGTTTTGTAGCTCTCCACTCAGTCGGAATCGTCCTTTCGTCCCTCCTTTCGTTCCTCTTTTCACTTTTTGCGGATACCATCGTCGCGTGAGTGTTGGGACAGTCTCCTCCCCCCTCCACCTTGTGTTGAGAGGCCCGAGTGTGCGGTCCTGTTATTTTCTCTCCCCTGGTTTTTATGTACGTCAGCTCAAAAGAGTTGCGTTTCCCCTCTTAATCGATCTCCTTATGCTTTTGTTGGTGGAGTGGTCCTGCTAGCTGGACAGCAATAGGTCTTGATTTAACAGGAGGCTTTTATGTCCCCTCAGAATTCCTCCCCCTTTTCTTTCCTCTTCTATGCTTGTGGGGCTACCCTCAACTTCACCCAAGAGATCCGAAGGGTTGGTCTTTTCTCTAAGGCGGCGTCAGTTTGGTCGCATCTATATACGTAGGCCGATACCTCTTCTTCATTCTCGCATTAAGGCGCACGCCTGACCCGCTTGTCTCCCCTTCGTTGGGTCGGTGCGCTCCGATTTTTGTGACTCCGAAGAGTCTCTCTTTTTTTTCTTCATGTTTGTCCAGGTCGTCGATTTCCTTAATGACTTCCTTCTTGATTCCCTCTTTCTGGTGCCACGGGCAATTTTTTCTCGGCGAGCTTTGTTTTCTTTTCCGCTTCGGGACGTCTTCGTGGCGGAACGTTTCTTTCTGCTTTCCTTTTTGCTTGACTTGGCTCCAACGAACAAAGGACCTCGTCCCCTTCTTCCTTGCCCCTCCTCCACAACGACCAATAAAACTCTACCACGCCATTCTGCCTCTGTCTTCCGGTGCACTCTTCCTACAAATGCTCAATTACCCGACTCTCGCCTTAGCATAGTTTTTAGGTTGGCGACTTTTAGGGTATGGTTTTTTTCCCCACTGCTCACACGGTGATCCTTCCAAAAGCAAGTTGTCTCGTTATGCGCCCCCCCCCTACGGCTCCGTTCCCTTTTCTTTCTCGATACCCAATTCTCGTTCTTCGCAGTTCCTTATCCAAAGCTATTTTTCTCTTTTCTGATCCTGCGAGTGTCTGAGTTCTGTGTTGAGGAGTCCTCTATGCCGGGACCAGCGATTCGATCTTTGGGAGGACGGCGAGCTACTCTCTTTCGGAGAGAGTTTTAATCTGTTCTTGCTCCTTTTTAGCTGCGTCTCTTTTGTTCGGCATGGTCTTTCCCCCCAGCATCAGATAGGGGTTCTTTGGGCTTTTGACCCCCAATTACGCCCTTTCGATTGCGCAACTTGGCTTTGCTGTAACCCCCCCCCCTGGAGGCCATTCCCTTGCAAAGACCCGCTTTCCACTCTTCCTCCTAACGTTCGTCCTAGATGCCACCAGGTAGGTGTACCGTTTTTTCCCGCTTGGTGTACAAGTTACCTCTATCACGGCAGCGGTTCGTTTTCACTCGAAGTTCTTCGCTTTCTTCCGACAAGACCACTTCCGCCGTCTTGTCACACATCAATTTCAACAACCCCCGCGTAATCCAGCCACACCCCTTTTCCTACAAGGGCTTCTTCCTCGGCACATTTTTTTTAGCCACGTCTCTGGTCTTCTTGATTTTAAGGAGAGTTCCACATCCTAAATTGAGGCTACCTAAAGATTCCGGCCCATATCGCTTCCCGCTCCTTATTCCCTCTAAGGCAGGCTTTGTTGACGTGCAATGCTCCCCTTTTTTCTTGGCCCATTAGTATGTTTAGGATCCTCCCTATGGTGCCGGTAAATATGGTCCTGTGAGCCCCCCTTCTTCTGTGAGTTCGCTCTTCTCGCACTCTTGGCATTACTTTTTATCTGAGGGCGATATTGATAATTTCGTCTGTCCGGTTTTGCTCGGTCGTCATTGAAGAACGATGTCGCGTTATGGATGTCCATCATCGTATTCTGAGTCGTTTCCAGCTTTTTTTCCTCCAGAACTTTCTCCGTGGCCTTTTGCAGTGGGGCAGGCCCACTCGAGGTCCCTGTCTTTTGTTCTGCAGTTCGCGTCTGACCTTAATTTTATTGTTCCGTTTT
>Ga0179593_1416354_pt1 | contig 15289 bp, 18 predicted proteins | sample CZODoug2_1_08_16_FD_185931 | JGI IMG/M metagenome (GOLD analysis project Ga0179593, IMG submission 185931) | Vadose zone soil fungal communities from Angelo Coast Range Reserve, California, USA - CZODoug2_1_08_16fungal (PacBio error correction) | ecosystem: Environmental > Terrestrial > Soil >... | reverse complement strand
GTTTCCCCCCCCCTCTTTTCGGCTTCAACCTTGCGCCTTCCCCCCCAATTCTCCACTCGGGGGACCATTTTCGTTTGATCCCATGGCGGGGTGACCCTTCGCATAGGCTCTCACCAACCTCCCTTTCCGCGCTGTAGGCCGGATAACATTTCCGCAAGTCTTCTTTTATTTCTTCTCCTATGCCATTTTTACTTTCCCTGTTAAGATGAAACTGTTTTATTGTGCCGCTCTCCCAATTTTTAGTTTTTCTTCGTTGGTTGGGCGGGTCTGGGAATCTTTTGGATTCCCGGTTTTTCGCATAGCAGTGCTTTTGGCCTGGCGCCTCCCTCTAACGTTCTCCGTATCAGGTAACGCTTTGGGGTTTGTACTGGTGATACCTTCTGTTTCCTGGTGGCTCTGGTTTCAATTGACCGGCCTTTCGTCGGTCCTATGTCGAAGGCGAGTCCCCGCTCTTCTTATTTTACGCGCGATGCACCGGTCGCTTCTTTTCTTTTTCGGTAACGGGACACTGGTACGGATTGGTTCATTAGGGTCATGCGACCGATACCTCTTTTCCATCTCCCTATGGTTGCTCTAGATTAGGGATTCCATTGTCAAATATTTTCCTTTCGTCCCCGTTTGGTCTCTAAGACAACAGACCCTCCCCGTGCCTGACAACGGCTTCTCCCTCATCTTATTGAAGATCCCTTTCCATTTTCCACCGAGACTTTCTTTTTTCCCCTGGCCCTCCGTCAACACCCCCTCTTCTCATCCCCCAACCCCCCCTCTTAGTACATGACCCTTTGCTTAACCCTTTTTCTCTTGAGGCCAGCCTCCGGAAGCCATCTGATAGCTTTCCAACCTTTTCGATCTCTCTTCTGTTTACCGCCCCAACCCCCCCCAACACTCAGAGACCCCATTTGCGTCCCTCTGAATTAATTCTTCTTCACTTTTTCATCTTTTAAGTGACTCCCCCTTTCCAAAGTGGTCTTACCCGACTTGATAAAGCCACATAGCTTATTACCTTCTTCACGGTTGTCATAAATATCTCGAAGTTTTTCACCCCGCCAGTAGTTGGGTATTTAAGTAAAGAGTATTTTGTTCCGTTCCTTGTGGGGTCGCTCCCGTACGCTACTTTCACTCTCTGCTTGAGCTCAGGGCCTGCCCATTCTTCCTTCCCATCGTTTGCGTTTTTTCCCCTCCCACTTTGCCATTCCCTTGCTCCCCTTTCCGGGTATTCCCCCCCTCATCAATAGTCTGGCCCCTAACCCCTTCCTTTTTAGGTCTCCGCACTGTCCAACTTCTCGCCCCGCGTACTTTTTTTCTCCAATGTTTCTGAGGTACGCGAGCCCCAACCACCCTCGTCCCGCTAGCGAGCCACTGGCTCTCCCTCCCCTCCGGGTAGCCTTGAACCTTCTCAAGCCCGAGAGCACCCCCCTAACTGGCATCCAGCCTTTTTATTTCCTTCTCCCCCAGCGGATTTGTCTGGCAATCTTTCTATTTTTTTTTTTTTGCCTTTGGCACATCCCCAGGAATGCCCCCAAGGTGCCATTTGCCGATTTCCCCTTTTGATTGCAAAATCACCATTTCTCTTTCTGTCGAATGAGATTCGTCTCACCCCAAACCCCCCGCTTGGTTCGTTCCAAGTCTCGCTGCACACATCTTCATGAATGCCTCACCCCCCTACGAACCTCTTCTTACGCTCCCTTTCCCCCCCGCCTACCATGCTTCCTCGTGGAATCTGTTTACCGACTTTATTTCTTACCCTTCTGTGTTCAGCACAAAACTGAGTTCCCCCTCCTTCTCTCCTCTTATTGACTTGCCTTTTCATACCCGGCATTTAAATTCACATAGCGTTTCCCTGTTTTCCGCCACCGTAATATCTCTCATCTGCCTCCTCTTTTTGTTGTTGCGACCTTGTTTTCTCCCCGGATTCCCAAAGTATCGTGCAATTTCTCCTTGGTTTTTCTTGGGTTATTTAATAATTCGGAGTATTCTGTATGGTCTATCAATTTTTTTGCCTTCCTCCACCCAATCCAGGTATCTGGCTTTTTTCCTCTTCCCATAGGGAATTTTTGGCCTTTATGGTCCTCTAGGTCGGTCAGTGTTATAGGTATGATTCTTTAGTGTAACCCAGGCATTCCGGGATGTCGACCCCAGAACTTTTCCTCTCAGCACCCGGTTGTTGGGTTGGGATGATGATTCTTTTTCGGATTCTACCCAGAGTTCCCCCCCGACACGATGGTTTATTATCCCAGCGTCAGGACTGCAGATGCCAAGGCTTGCACATTTCACGGGTTTTTTCTCTCCCAAGAATAGAAATTTCTTAGCGATTTTTCGTCTGTGTCCGTCAAACCCTTCCCCCCAAAGAGTTTCCCCCCCCCCCCTTGCTTATCTTTTGGTGATTGGGTCTTTGCGACCGATAGGTTTGTTTTTTTCAGCACACAGCCAGAGGCGTTTGTTCTTTCCCGGAGCCGCCCCCCTTTACCCCTCCCTCGCTCCCTCCTTTTCTTCCTTTGGTAAAGACACGGCCCCCCCCCTTTTCAAGGGAGTAGAGGGCTGCCACACTTTTTTTTACCGGAGACACCCCCACACCCCGATTTGATGTAGGTCCATCTCGACAAACACCCCCCCCACCCCCCTTGCCCGGTTAGGTAACAATAAGTTTCTGGTTTACAAATTGGCGCCCCTGCGACCTCGCTTTTTCATTTTCCACCTCCCATGCAAGCTTTTCTCTGGCACGGACATATTGGTCCTTTCCTCGGCTTTAGATTGTGCCTTACCACCCCTCCTGGCTCAAAAAATTTTTCAATCTTTATTTTCACAGGTCCTTTCTACATTTGGTGGTGACCCTCTGCACCAACCGCTCGCCTTCCATCCCCCATACAGCCACCCCCCCAGCCTCCTCCCCGCCCCTCTTTTACGCTCTTTTCCTTCGGGTCGTTGTTCATTGTTAGGTCGCTTTTTTATAGACTTCCCCCTTCCCCTCTTAAGTGCGGATCCTTCACCCCACCCCCTTTCCCCCCTTTCCCCTTGGTCTCGGCACCCCTCTTTTTTTCGATGTGTGGCTCTTTTTGTGCTGCTAATTTTCTCTCCGTTTCAATTTTCCTCACCTTTAGCCCCTTTTTCAGCACAGGGATTTAAGTTTACCGATGGGTTGCTCCTTTTCTGATAGAGGCCTGTGGGGTTTGGCCATGGTCATTTTTTTCGGTAGTGCATGTTCGCCCAACAGCCTCCCATTCTTCTGTTACGCTCTTCTTTCACGTTCTTGTCGGATAGGGTTCCTGGACCCGGCACGGGGAAGGACGTCTTTCTCCGGTCCCCTGCCACCTTTTCTTCCTCCTCCGGTTTGTTGTTTTTGAGCCTGCCTCTCTGACGCCAAGTACCCCCGTTTTTCCGGTCCTCTACGACACGTAGGAAGTTCCCTTAATCCTACTTTGACCTCCTTGAATTCTCCCCGATGCACTGCTTGTTCCCCTTTCCCACCCAGGACCACCTCTAGCCCCTCTAAACCCCCCTCTTACCATGATACAGGTGCGATGAACTTGTTCATTGGAGGAGGACACATTGCGCCATTAACACCCCCCCCCCCCCTAAAAAAACCCTTTATCGTTTTGCCGATCGCAACTTGGGGAAACAGACCCCCCACAAAATATCCCTCCCCCTTTTTTTTTCTATGATATTCCCTGAGATCCCGCCTTCATATGTCCCCCTCCCGGCTGACAATCTCGGGCAACACGACCCTTAAAGTAACCTATGATATTCTTAAACAGGTTCTCGGGATTTGAGCATAAATTCGAGGGATTCCAACGCAATGGATTCCGACGGGCACTTTTCTCTTCCCGGGGGAAAGAAATTCTGTCCGGTAGACATGTTTTTTTCCATGCCCTACCTGAACGCCCTCGCCACCGCTTCCCCCTCCGCTTCCCTAACGGACTTCCCTCGTTCTTATTCCCCTCCCCTGGCTTGACCATTGTTATGGTCAACATAATGCTGTCGTTCCACTGATTGTGCACCATCACCCATCTCCGGACCTCGTACAATCCCCTGCTGTTTACTGGGTATGAACGGATGGTTCCTCCGAACCCACATCAACCCCCTGTCCCTCTTTGGCCCCGGCCTTTTTCCCACCCACCCCTCTCCCTGGTCAAGGTCGACACGATGAATTTTTCCCCCCCCCCCCCTAATAAGGAAACTCGGTGAACTCCTTCTTTTTCCAGGAGCATTTTTGGGCCCACTGTCCACACTCGACCCTTCTTGGAGGGTTTTTTTTCACATAGCGAACAAAGTGCCCTTTTTTTCAGCACTTTTTTTTCGGCTCTTCTAATCACAAGTTCTGACTCTCGCGAAAAAAGAATTGTGCAGTCTCCCCACCACCCCCCATGATTTAGTTCCTTGTCTGTTATCCACCCTCTTCTTCCCCCTGAAGGCCCCCAATTTTACTTTCTACTCACTCCCCTCCTCCCCGACTTACCTTATTATACGGGGCCTCGACCTTTCTATGCCAGGGATATTGTGGATCCGCCCCTGCCTCCCTCATCCGATTCTTTCTTTTTCTGCCCGGGTAACTCCATACTCTCCCATTAAGCACACGCCCGTTCTGTCATCCCCCCTTTCCTTCTCTCTTTTTCCCCGTGTTAGGATAACTTTTTTCTCACCGGATCTGACCCGTCTTTCCCCTTTTAATTTGAATGGATTAGGTCCTTGTCAATAAGGGATTATGGCTTTCCTTCTTTTTTGTGATTTTTCCCCCCACTCCTGCATGCACGATCGATTCCCCTCGTCCATAGTCCCTGACTGCGGGATCGGTTCCCCTGTGATCTTTATATGAGGGTACTTCTGTGTAGGGTCCTCTTTTGACATCTTTTTTTTTTTTTTTTACGTTGTTGATGCAGGCCGTTTTTTTTGGGAATGAGTTTTCTGATCTATCCTTTCCCCCTTCTTCTTTTTCTTCTGCACGACGATCGGGACGCGTAGGCTTTTTTGCATACTTGGATATGTGCATTCCTCCACGGACTTCTCCCCGGTATTGTCCAGCGTTGAATATGTTTTTTTGTCCTTACCGCCCTTTTTCCCGGAGTTCCTGTTAGGTATCGGGGTTGTCGGTTTTCTCCCCTTTAACCCGGGATAGGGTGTTTTTAGAGTTTGTTTCCTCCTTCTTCGTTTCGTTTGTTGTGGGGGTTCTCTTTCCCCACCTTTTATTCCCTCTGGGATTCGGATTTTCGTTTTTCCATACCACCCCCTTTCTGTTTCTTATGGTGACCATTTGGATGACCGTTCTTCCGATAAGGCTTTAATTCCCGATGGTTTCGAGAGAAGTTGACCTCCTTTTCGGTGGCGCGGGCATCTTACGAGTGATCTGACTGATCTTCTCCCCAAAAGTTCTCTTGCACCCTGTTTCCCCCCCCTCGTGACGGAACAGTCTCCCAGCGGCGCTTACTGGCGTTTTCTGCCCTGAATAGTTTTTTCAAACCATTTTGCCGCTTTGTTGATCTTCTCAGGCATAGGTCTTTTTCTTCTGGTCCGTGACTTTTTCGATCTTTTTAATTGCCTCTCTAAAGCTCCGTTAGTTCTTTGCATCAGTTCCAAATTGTGTAGGTTTTTGTTCGGTTGGTGGGAGGCTGCCTTTTTGCCTCGGTCTCTACGTTTTATTTCCCCTTTGCGGCCTCCAGTCTTTTCACCCGGTTCCCTTTCTCCTTACTACTCTTGAGGGGGTTGGATTGGAGGTCCCGTCCGTTCATGGTTCAGGTGGGCCATCCTTTCCTTGCTCGAGTGGAATTCTGCCCTTTCGTATCTCGCTCTACGGTTTGACCTCTCTCTGGCATTGGGAGTTGCTCCTTTTTTGGACCGGGACTTCACGTTTCCCTTACTTGGCAGCTTCTATTTTCCCCCTGCGCCGCACCCTCTTCTTTCCTCCGCGTTTGTTGTTTTGCTCTTGTAGTTGCTTTCCTTCTCCCGCTAAAGCCAAGTCCCCGTTGCATTTCCCGGTCCCCTATCCGAACAAGGCCCTTCGGCCCCGAGCGTGGCACTTTTCCCCTGATGATAGTTCGCCGACCCCTCCCTGACCCGAGCACAGTAAATTTAGTGCCGAGCCCGCTTGTTCCCCCCCCCTCAGTAGCACATCCATAAAAACCCCCCCTCCGGATCTGTTGAACCTTTTGTTTGATCTTCTGCTATGTGGGCCATCACTTCTCCCCCCCCTTAGACGACACTTTAAGTTTATCTGGGTTCATCCCTCCCTTCCAAAAAATCTTCCCGACACTTGCTGGCTTGTACCTTCAAGCTTCCACTTTACTCTTAAGGGCTTCTCCCATCAAGCGAGAGACATATTCCCCCAAGTCCTTCTTCCACGATATACTCCCCTGGCACTTGCTTTTTTAGCCAGCCGACCGTAATCACAAACGCTTTCTGACTGAAGTGCTCTCTTTGAAACGAATTTTCCGCGACCGGTGGTCGCTCTTATGAAAATCCTCGCCCCTTTTTTCCCTGCCTCACTTCTTTCGGCCTTTTTTGCTTGCCCTCCCCTCCCACTTTCTTGACATGAAATTCACCTTTTTATCGACTTGTCCATAAACACTACTATGTTTCCCTAACCCCCCTTTTTGTTAGGTATAGTACCATCGTACAATCAATCGGCCGGTTCTTTCACGACTTGCCGAGGTACACGCGAGACACCCCCCCCCCCATGACCGTCCTACTTTAGATCCCCTGCGCCCCCCCTCCCACCCAGGGGACACCTCCCTGTTAAGGCCTTTTCACCCGAGGCCCCACCCCCGAAAATAAACCCGGGTACTTTTTCCTTCTTTCAGTTGACGCCCCAGGCTGGCACCGTTTTTTTGACATATCCTTTGGTCTATGTGGGCGTCAATTTCCCACAAGGAATGGCCTGTGCAGTGTTTTCGGGTCCGCGCGGCGATTGCAGCTCCAGCGTCCTAGGTAGTTCTCTTCCGGAACTCTTTCAGTCTCCCCCCCCCCACCCCACCCTTGTCGTCCTTTCTTTCCCCCCTCATCGTTCAACCTTCCTGCCTAACCTCTGACTCCCATTGAAGCGACGATTTTTCCTCCATTGAAGTGATCGTTTTCTTTTTCCGTATAAAGGATTTGGGGAGCTCCTTGCCCCATACATTCCCCATCCCCCAGCGTCCCTTTACCTTTTGTAAATAAACATTTCCCTCGGCAATTAAACACATTCGCTTTCTCCTTGTTTCCGCATGAATCATTCTATTGTAATTCCCCGTGTTTTTTTTTATGTTTTTCCTATGCTAATTATGTCAATTAATGCCTGTTTCTTTCTCTCATAAGACGGGGTCCTGTCTGGTATCTCCATCTTTCGGTGCCTCCCACCCCCGTTTACTAGGAAGTCTCCGCTTGCCCCCCGCTCACTAGGGACAAGTAAGGAGGGTCTTTTTTTCAGTGTGGATTAGTTCAGTCTTGTTTCCTTGAGTTACTCAGTTAGATAGTTGTGCACCCCGTTTTTTTTTTTTTTTTTTTCTTCAGCCCGAGGGTTTGTTTTTTTTAGGACTGCATACGCTTATTTACTCCAAATCTTTTCTCTTGGTGATTGCTTCCCCTCGATGTTTGTCTGTTTCACCAGGGCATTTATGCTATTTCCCCCTTAATAAGACGGACAGGTATTGTACAGTCGGCCTTGTTACGTTTCCAAATTTTTTTCCTCCCGAGTTACCCTTTATCGGGGGTGGTTCTTGCTTTAGGTTCTCCCGGGTTTCTCTTTTTGTTTCTTCTTTTTCATTGGTATCCCTCTCGGTCGGATTTTGGGGGTTTTTTTTCTCGGGTAACCCTTCGTCCACTTTACTCCCTTAAGTCCTCTTTAGAGTTACTTTATTCCCCCAGGGGGTTTGTTACCCACCCTTTTTTTTAGCCTTCTCCCAGTAACTGCTCTTTCCGCATAATCGGCATCCCATTGGGAGGCTGTTTCTTTTCGATTGCCTTTCATTCTGTACTTGGTCTCTTCGTGGCTCGGGAAGGGAGAGGTTTTTGCTTGGCCACCGGGTTCCGACTTTCCCCCCAATTAGTTTACACCCCACCGTGACCATTTCCCCGTTCCGTGACAAAGAGGTTGCCTTCCTTACTTGCTGTCTTTTCAACAATCCTTCAGTCTAGTTCAATTATCGTAAATAGTTACTTCGCACGGTCGTTGGCTTGTCCCCCCCCTTCGATCTCTTTTGTGATTAAGAGCACCGTCGTGTTCTGCAGCAGATCCTTCCAAGGGGAGGGTCGGGTTTTTTAGGAGGGAGGGGTTTTGAGGCGGGGCGTAGTTAGCTACAGGCAAGGGAGGCTGCAAGGTCGGGAACAAGGTTTTCAACCGGTCCCCTGGCAAGATCGTGTTTTTTTGATGGGGGGAATAGAGGGGTTCCTGGTGCGCAGTTTGACTTTCAAGGTGCCCATGTTTTGTGTAGGGACACTTTGAATTTTTTTTTTTCTATCAGCTAGTTACTTTTACTTTCTCTTGTCCCGGTGGGTAGTATTTTCTTTTCAAGGGACACCGCACGTTCCTTTTTTTCTCCCTCTTCCCTTGCGCGACATCTTCTCTTCCCCCCGTTGTTTTGCTCGAGATGTCGGCGCAGTGTTCCAATGTGAATTCTTCGCATTTTCTTCTGTAAGGTGCCAACCGAGATCAATCCCCTAAACCCCCGTACCCCCCCTCCTCCTTCTGCCAAGTATAAAGAATATGCTTTCTCGCCCTTGACCCAAAGGTCCAACAAAGAGGGCCCCTTTTTAGTGGACCTATCAAAACAGTCCACCTTCGCCCTACACAACCCTCCCTCATCGGACTCGCCCCGGTGTTTTGAAAAGGTGTAGCCTTGATGCGATTTCGGTTCCATTTTCACGGGCACCAAAAATTACCGCCGATTAGGCTCTGGCGGCCCCAACCCTATGCTCCAACTTCCACACATTGATGATACTTCCGCACGTTAATTCTTTGTCCCCTTTCTCTTTTCCACATATTCTTAACTTTCTGAACTTCCCTCCCTTGCTCACCTGGGATGTTTTTTTCTTCTCGTCTGGCTTCAACACAGGGCGCTCGATTGTTTTTTCTTCCCTCCGGTGGAACTTCCCTTTTCCCCGTTAGATGGGTTTCCTCCCCCTCCGAATCCCTTTCCGCCCATCTTTTTCCCCGTTTGCCTCGATACGGTTCCTCAATCGTCTTTTGCTCAAAGGGTGCATTCTCCTTCTTCACTGCCTTCGGACGGGCCTTGACACCCCCCTAGTTTTGCAAGTATCAAAATACTTCGCCTTCCCTGAAAGGACCAGCCATTCCCCGGGACGGTCCATTCTCGTACCCGCTTACACACCCTCCAAAGCCGCCCTGCAAGAGATCTCAAAGGCCTTCCCGACACTCCTTTTCCGGCTTGACCCTCAAGCCCGAGAGCCCGACTCCCCCTTTAACTTGGTCAGTGAGCCCTTTTCGTACCCCCCGTTCTGGACAAAGTTGTATTTTTGGAGGTGCATCTCCCCACTTCCCTGCGGTGTCCCTCTGTTCTTCCTGGCCGCGGCGGGAGTGCTGCGTCCCGCGTGATTTTCGAATCTTTTGTCCCCCCCCCCCCTGCTGCAGCAGCACCCCCCCACAAACCTCCGCGGGCTTCTTTTCAACCTTTCCCTGTTCCACAAAAACCGCTTGTCACCGCATTTGTCCTCCTTACATTACGCCCTCTTCTCACTGCCAGAACTATCCCGCCCCCCCCTTTCTTCCCCTTCCTCGTCATCGGACCTTTATACATTCTGTGGGAAAAACCTTTTTTTTCCCATACTCCCTCCTCCGTATTGACGTCAGTCCCCCTACTTCACACCTTCCCCCCCCCCCTACTCTTCATCCGGTTCTGACTTTTTTTCCCCGCCTATCTCTTTTCTCTCGTTTTTTTTGTTCTGATGAGATACGGGTTTTTTTCTTCGCGTTTTCCCCCCTCCTGTTTCTTATGGAGTGGAAAATGGCGTAACGACGGAGTCCTGATGGAGGTTACGACAAGTTTTTCCCCAACCGTGTCTATGAGAGTGAGGCCCCTTTCCTTCGTTTTTGGGACCATCCTTTACGTCGGGTGATAGGTTCAGTTTTATCTGGATAATTGGCTTTTCTTGTTTTAATTTTTCTTCAGGGTCTAGTTTTGCACTCTAACGTGTTTTTCTCCTCCTCTTTTTTTGTGGGTTTTGGAGGACTGCCCTATCTTTTTTTCTACTCAATTGTCTCCTCTTTTCTTTTTCCTCATAGAGCTTCTTTTCCAGGGCAGTCCGCTTTGCCCCCTTTGATATTTGTGTGCCTCCAAACATCCTCAAAGGGAGTTGTAGCTTTCAGTTGCCCCTTTTTCCGTTCCCCTTTTCAGAGTGTTAAAGGGATTCTTTTTTGTTTTTGATTGGTTTTTTCCCTTGCCTAGGGTGTTTTTGTCGGCTTGGTCCTCCTTTTTTTCGGGTTCCCCTTCTTTTCGGATGGGGTTATAGTTCCCAGACCTTTGCTTAACGTCGCTTCCTCGTCTAAGAGTTTTTGACCCCTAACAGGTTTGTTATTTTGAAAACTCTTGTTTACGGTCCAGTCCTTCTTTGAAAATACTTGCCTTGTAATCCTGAGGCGGGATGGAGCCATTCCCGCGTATTTTCTTCCCCGGGATCCCTCCTTATGTCGTCTTTTTTTCCTTTCCCGCTTTCTTTTCTTCCAAAAACGTGTTGAAGTTTCCCCCAACCCTCTTTTTCACCTGATCCCCCCCTTTCCCACGTAGAGAGAAATCGTTCACTCACACTTTCCAACAATCCATTGTCAGAGACGTTCCTTATTCCGGCTAGGTTCTTGCAGGGTTCTTCTTCACTATTCGACTCTCTTTTTTTTCCTGTTATTCCTCCACTGATTCTTTTGACACCCCCCACGACGGAGCGCATCAGAGCCTCCCCCCCCTTTCGGTTCTCGATTTTTTTTTAGGTGTCGTGTTCCACCCTTGCTTGGGCTCTTAGGTTTAGCCTTTGCCTGGCGGCCGGCCACCTTCCCCCCCTTCCCCGGTCATCACCGTTTTTTTAGTAGATGGCTTTTTTTTTGATGGTTTCCCTTTGGGGTCCTGTGGCGAAGTTTTATTTTTTGTCTGGTTCCTTTCCGCAGGCGGCTTTCCCTCTTTAGTTCTTTTTTTCCCTCGCGGGCGCGTTCTGTCTTTTCGTTGTCTCGAGCTGGTCGGACGTTCTTTGGAACTGCGTCCGCGTTCGTCCGCTTTCCCTCCTCTGCAGTCCTACGTTGTTGATTCTTTCTCTTTTTTTGGACCATCTCTTCTGTCCCCCCAAGTCGTTCCCCGCCGGGTTCGGTTCCCCCTCCCCGATCCCGAACCCTTTCCCGGAATTCTGCAGCCACTTCTACTATTTTTCCTTGCCTTCGACAAATTTCATTAACTTTAATTATGGAAAATACTTCCGCACCTTCCACATCGTTTCCCCCCAATAACCACCTCCACCCCCTCACTTAAATTTCTCATTTCTTGACGGGTTTTTTTTCTGGATGCCTTTGCCGACATTTTCCCGTAGCAACCTCTCCGCCCCGATCTCCTGGAGGCCCGCCCCCGCCCCACTCACGAGAATGACCCCCCTTTCTTTCTCTGTGCCCCCCCTCTTCTCCTCCAGGGCTTTCGGACAGTCTCATTTTTTTTTTTCCAAGTTTTTGCCCCCACTTTTCCAACGGTGTCCCCTTTCTAACCCCTTGCCTTAGTCCTCATTCTTTCCGGTTGGTTGCAGCCTTCATTCGAAGGGCCCCCCCGCTGGTTCTCCCTTTTCTTGTTCCGACGTTGCGAACTCTTTGGTTGCCCGTTCTCAAGGGTTGTTACGCACTTGACGCCTGACATCGAAAGAGAGCTGCCGAGGCCTGAAGGACGTCTCTATCAGGGAATGCCCGGGTCGCGTATCCTCCCTTGATGACCATGATGAGAAGCCCTAGTGTTTTTCCGGAAGAACCTCTAAAAAAAGTTTGTCCCTAATGCCCCCTGTTTTGTCCCCCCCGCCTTAACCTTTCCCCCCGCCAGCTCTCCCCCCCCCGCCTACCCGTTCCTCCCCCACTCAAAGGCCCCCCGAGTTTCCTCTACCCCCTCCAACCAAAGCAGACCCCTGCAACTCCGCCCCCAGCCCCCCCGCCGTCTAAACCCCAGACAATATCTTTATTCCCGAAACCCGCCCCCCCCCTTTTTTCCTTTCCTGGAAGACTGGGTTCTGCCGCGGCCCCGTCGTCGGGACCTCTTCCTTTCTCTTTTTTATGGTTATTCCTAGTATCCCAAAGGTGCGCAAGCCCGTTGGCGCTTTTTTCCTAGCCGTCTTGCTCTCACCAAGCGTAAATCTTTGAGGCTAGAACGACCACAGTCTTGATCCCCCCAAAACCACTAGGGATGACCCGTCTTCAACGTTTTCCCACAATAGGTCAAATGAAGTCCCAATCAATCCTACCACAATTCCGACAAGAATTACCTTTGTAATAGTGTACTTTTTTCATCCCCGGTCTCGGTATAACCGGATTTGTGCCTAATGATGCCGTTTCTACAATCAGAATTTTTTGCTTCTTAACTCCATAATCAACCACCACAATTGACACACCTTCCTCCCAAAAAGTGATTTTTTTCTCCCATTTTTTTTTTTTTTCTTCTAGACATATTACGCCACCTCGTACCGGATGTTCTTTTTATGTCTCCCATTTAATTTTCGGGATTACTTGGTATCCTTTCGTCAAATCCGACACGCTTGACGTATCGAGGTCTTTATTGCCCCGAAATTTCTGGCCCCCCCCATCCCTCCCCTCCTGAAAGAGTTGAGGACAGAGTCCACGCCTTCGAACTCAACTCCAGACAGTAGGGGTCCCTGGCCCCGCCTGTCCACCCCCCCCCCCCCGCTCCTGCCCCACGCCTTTCAATGCTCGTTCAGATGCCACCTAATCGGCTTTTCTCAGCGTGCTCATATCTTTCACCCCTACAGCTTGACGACACTAGCAAGCGACGCTCTCGGCCACCCCCGCACTAGCTGCTCTCTTCTCACGCTTGCCCCCCCCCCGTGCCCTTCGGAATCGACTCCCGTTCCCCCCCCCCCCCCCCCAGCCTCCCCCCCCCCCCCGCGGAAGGTCACCTTTCTCGTATCCCCCCCGTTCCCCAGATAGACCCCGTCTATTGTCCACGGTTGCTCTCCGTTGTAAATTTCTCGGTCCAGGTTTCACGTTTATTATAGGGTTGGTTCTTTTTTCTATGACTGTATAGGGTCTATGGGTTTAGCTATTCCTTTTCGTCTTCTTTTTTTGGTTTTCCTTCTTACCTCGAATTTCTCCTCGGGTATCATGTCTTGTAATCCCGGAGCTTACACCTTTTCTTTGTTTTCTTTCCATAGTTTTCTTCCTCTGGTCCCGTCCTATCTGTCATACGTGCTCTCAAAGTGTTGGGACTTCGATTCCCGAATTGCTGTAATATTTCTTGAGGTGATCCTCGTGCTCGGATTGTACTTGTAGGCGTTCCCCCGTCGTGAACGGGCAAAAAGGATGCCCCAAAGCGGCCGGCCCCTTTCTTTGTTCCCATGGGTTTTTGGCCCTTGTTATGTTTTTTCACCATCCCAGGGTCGGTGAGACTTTTTCCTGCATCTTTCTTTTCAATTGGCGGTTTCTTCATATGTCGATCTTTAATGTGTAGCACTGCCACTGTAAGCTTTCCGCTTATCTTATTATAGGAGACTCACATGGGTTTTCTCTGGAGGCTTTCCGGTCTTTTGTTAGGGTTTCGAATGCTTTATCTCTCTTGCATTGCGGCCGCACGTCATCCGTCGGTTACTCCCGGGACGCGACCCCTTTTTTTTTTAGGGCTCCTCTGGAGGGTTGTTTTTGCTGTGTAATCTGATTTTTTTGGTTCTCCCCTTTCCAACACCAGTTGCCTGGGATGTGTTTTGTGCCTAAGTTGCGTTCTCATGCGAGTTATACTGTTACCTTCTCCGGAATGTGTTTCTTTTTGGTCGGACCTGTACCGGAAGGAATTAGTTTCCTCGGTAGGTCCACTTCGGGGAGAAATTTTTATCTTTTTCCTTGGTCTGTATATCTGTCGGCGAAGTTTTCCCTCTTTTGAACACCTCACCTTCTTATGGCAGTCCCTCTTTCCCCCCTAACCGACCCGTGCCCACCGCAGAGTCTCCAGTAAGACTATCTCGAACATGCATCCCCGCCACAGGCATGTCCTTGCCCTTTGCCACAAGGTCAACCCTTTTTGAACTTCCCATGCCCCAACACGATTTTCCCCCGTCCGTTCGGAACCCTTGTGACCGTTGTCGTTTACTATGTGAGGCCCCTTGCCCCCTGTCGTAAACCTTAGACGCCGTCGGCCGGCCCAGCCCAGCCACCCCACTTCGCAACCCGGCATCTTTTGGAGGGCTGCTTTTGCCCCCAGTACTTTCCTGTTTTTCTGGCAAGATTTCTTATTCGCAGTCTTCTAAGTCCCCTATTCTTAGCCGTGCTCACATGGCTGCTTTGGTTTTCCCTATTCGAACACCCATGGCTACCTGTATTTCCTTTTCCTTTGGTACGAAATTTGGCCAGTGTGACCCCGGTGGGAAGCTCAGCCCTATCGCAATCCCCCCTCCGCCCTGTTCGGCTCCGGGCCACCCTCAGGGAATCATTCGGCTTCTCCCCCCTCCCAATGTCCTTCTGCACTTTCCCAAACTCATCTTTCAGGGACTTGCCACTTTTTTCTTCCCTCAAAAAACGCTTTGGTTCTTTTCATCAAAAAACTGTTAGGGTCAAATAGGAAAGCCCAGTATTTTTTTATGGCCATAGGCCCCCTAGTTTTCTAGATAGAAAACCCCATCCCCCCCCAAGCCTGACCCGACTCAGAGAGCCCCTTCCGAACAAACCTCCCCCCCGTGTTTTTTATCTAATCTTATCTCCAACCCTCCTTACCTAATAGGCTTTAAATTGACGACCAGGTTTCCCTTCGTACATATTTTGTCTACTCTGTGGGCATTGTCCACATAGCATTGATTTTGCCCAAGTTGCGACGTGGCCGCGGGCTTCGCTGCGATGGAAGCCTCCCCCCCTCTGTTCTAAGTGAAAACCGCATTGAGCCCCCCCCACACGATGGCTGCGTCTCAACATTTGTGTCACAAAGTCACCTCCCCCTTCACCCACTCTGCCGCCCTTCGATCCCGAGCCACTTTTCCCTCTTCCCGACTTGAGTCCTAGTTGGTCCGGAATCGTTCATTCGTCGGGTTTGTGGAGACCACTCTGCTTATACAATCCCAAGGAATCCGTCTTTCTCCGGGTTTCAACCATACTCCCCCCCAGGCAATTTGAATACGCTTGTCACCGGTTTCAGACCGT
>Ga0179593_1378673_pt1 | contig 15289 bp, 27 predicted proteins | sample CZODoug2_1_08_16_FD_185931 | JGI IMG/M metagenome (GOLD analysis project Ga0179593, IMG submission 185931) | Vadose zone soil fungal communities from Angelo Coast Range Reserve, California, USA - CZODoug2_1_08_16fungal (PacBio error correction) | ecosystem: Environmental > Terrestrial > Soil >... | reverse complement strand
CCTCTCTCCTTTTTCGCGGAATGTTCTCCGGCCACCACCCCCTTACCCTTCTGAATTGAAGTGTCTTTTGCTGCAGTCTCGAAACCCCCTTCTTTGGGGAAGATTAGGTTTGATGGTGGGTGTTGTGTCGGGATTCTTTTCCTTTTTTTCTTGTTCTTACTGCAAGCGCATGGTGTCTTACCCATTTTTTTGTGTCCGCACCTCGCGACCCTCCCCCCCCCCCCCTTAGTCAGTGAATGAGTTAGTTATGACTTTTTCTTCTTCCAGTGAGAGATTGGTATCTTTGAGATCTGGCTCTTATCGGGTTCCCTCTTACCCCTTTTGCCTTGCTCCGGTTGGCTTTCATGGTTTTCCCCCCCCTTTTTTTTTTGCTGTCTCCCGATCTCGTCCTAATCGTACCTTGAGCGCAAGAAGGGTTCGCCGTCGCGGCCATTTTTTAGCACAAACCCCCTGATTCTTTGAACGAACCCCCTTTTCTCTCCCCTTGGCTCGGATTATGTAGGGTCTGTCCGCTGATATTTGTGCTCCTTTTTCTCTTGACAAGATCGTGCGCGGTTTGGAAAAGGTGTGGGGTGTTCCGCAGTGCCACGGCGTCTTTCCCTGGTCGATTTTAGGTTTTTAGATCCTCCCCTTTTCCTTTTCCTTTTTTTCCCCCCCACAAATTATTGCCCGCGGCCCCCCCAAAGATTTTTGCCGATCGGATTTCTCCGGTTTTTTTGCTGATTCCCCGTTGTCACGACTCTTTCCGCGATCTTTCTCAACGTCTTTTTTTTTTTTCGAACCCGGATAGGATCCATCCCCTGGTGAGGGTATTGCGGATTCTTCCCTTCTTGTCCGTTTTTGTTAAAAAATACCCTATGTTGCTTCTTGGATTGAGGCCGGAACTGTCAGTTTCCCCCCCCTCGTGCTCTTACCATGTTTTTATGGATTCGGTTTTTTGTGTTTCCCTATTGGAACTGATGTTCGGCTCTTGTGATACGACCCCCGCCGGTTGGCTTGGCGACCCTTTTTTCGTCCGATTTTTCTCCCATGGCGTTAAGCCTTACTTTTCTTCTGCAAAAGGTGATTTTTGTTTTGACGTGCGGCAAGTCCCCGGCTTAACCTCTTTTTTTTCGGCCTGGAAGGAGGGGTCCCCCCTTTTTTGCAAGCGAACTTTCAGATGTTTTCGTTCGTCACAGTGCTGAACTGGTTTTCTTTTTTTTTGTTTCCGATCGACCGTTCTGTTTCCTTTTTTTAGGGTTGTTTGGGGGGCCGTTGCCTTTTTGGGGGCAAAATGGTTTTTTATTTTTTTCTGTCATGCCGATTTTTACCTCTCTTTTTTTTCTAACCAGGGTTGGCGCACATTTTTCGACCTATTTTCTTTTCGGCTTGGTGGCACATCTTTCATTTTTCCTCCGTTCAGAGGCTGTTTTTGTGTCTGCTGAATAGTGTGGTTTGTTATGCGTACTGGAGAACACTGTTCCTCAGAGTTAGGTTTTATAGTCCTTCCCCCCCTTTCTTTTTGTGCCGTACAGTTGATAGCCGCTACCATTGCCCACCCCCCCGCCAGTTACTTTCTGCGTCTTTTTACAGCAAGCCTCTTTTTTTCGGTTTATTTCTTTCCCCCTCTTCTTCAGTTTTTTACTTATCGAACACTTTGCACCTCGAAATCCCTTCTGCGGCTTTCTTGACTGTTCAGGGCCTTTTGTTTTCCACACACCTTTGTGTTCTTCGCATTGGTGTTCCCTTCTTTCACTTTTTTTTTTGTCGTGCTTTAACATCTCGCCCCCCACGGCTATGAATTGCATTGTCATTGATTCCCCCGATCCCTTGTCTTGGACAACTTGGGTCTACTTTTTTTTTTTTGGATTTTTTTCAGCGGTCTCTTTAGGGCTTATTGCCTAAGATTTCTTTACCTCTCAACCCTCTATTTTATCCATGCGTTTTTGTCGTGGTGCCGAATCGGCACTTTAAACCCTACCACTCCCCTGATCACCTTGTTTCTTATTTATGCGGAACTTTGTTTCGCCTCCCCTTTTCCCTCCGGATGATTTTTTCATTTCCTTTCCTGCCCTTTCCACCTTGTCTGTTTTCGTTCTCTTTTTACCCTTTTTTGACGGGATTTTTCTGCAACCCTACTGAATAAGCCTTGCATTTTTTCCTTGTCCTGGAATCCTTTATTTTGGTCTTTTTAGTAACTTTTGATAAGCATTAGTCCATCCAAGCTTTTGACCCCTTGGCATAACTCTCAGACTTCTCCCCCCCCCCCCCCCCCCATCTCTTTCTTCTTGGTTTAAACGGTATTCGTTTCCTTTTGCCATTTGAGTATGCCTTCTGGTTGCTCGTGCTTTTTGATTTTTTTTTGGCGGATTTCGCTCCTCTGATTTATTTCCTGTTCATCTTATGTTCTTCTTTTCTGTCGATCTGGACCCTTTTTCCGTTCAAAAGTCTTTTCCCTTAACCCCTCCTGTTTTCCCCCTGCCCTGTGTCAAGCAACTCTACATTCATTTTTTAGGGCTTGTGTTTTTTGTTATTCCATGGTCAGCCGGTTGATCCGAGGTTGGCGCCTTCTTTTGGCAACATGTCTTCATTTCCCCCTTCTGATTTATTCCTTCCTGGGTCGTTGATTTTTTTGGCTTATTGTTTTTTGGCTGACCCCTTTCGTCCCGTTCTGGGTGTGTTCTGCAACTTAGTTTTTATTGTCCGAGTTTTGTTATCTTCCCCCCCCTATCCTTTTCTCTATGAAACCTTTTTAATTTTGACCACCTTTCAATTCAAATGTCTTTTGTCTTCTGCGGCAAAAAGAAGTCTTTCGGGTCCTATTTTTGGTTTATTCACCCCCCCCTACGATTCGTTTTTCCTTTCTTGATATTCATTCAATCTCCCAAACCTTTCTTTAGTGAACCCTGATTTGTTTCCGGAGAAAAAAGTTTCAGCCAAAGTTCCTTTGCAGGCTCGAAGGGGAATTTTACTTGGTACTTTGCCCTTAGGATTTCAGGAGTTCTCTTCGGGCGTCATTCTTTTTCGTTTTTATTTCGCAGGGCATTGTGCAGATTCCTTTTGACCAACTACACCACCCCGATTCCTGCAAGTAAATGTGCTTTTTTGCTCTTGTCTGGACCCTTTGTTTCGTTTTCCCGCGGCGCAGCGTCTGGTTTTTTTGCTCGGGAACATTTGGCGCATCCCATCCGGTTGGCTCCCCGGGCCCGCTCACCGTGATGACATCTTCTCCTAAAGTGGGGACCTGGGACCTTTCCTGCCGGGAGTTAACAAGTTGTCGGTTGCTTTTTAGCGTTGTGAACGGACTGATAGGGGTTTCTGAATTTTTAATGACGGGCGGGACATTTTCTTCATTCCCCTTATGGATGGGTCACGTTCCGTTATAAGTGTTTTTTTAGGACGGAATAACTTGCTGGGATTATATTCTGATCCCCCACGGGGCCAGAGCGTTTCGGTTTTTTGAGTTGTTGGCGTGATCATCGTTTTTTTCCCTCGTTCCAGCTTGCTCGTCTGCCGGACGTCTGGTCGGTCGGGGAACGCTCCTACCTAACTTCCTCAGATCTTCCATCCGAGGGTGGACTTTTTTCCCTAATGTGCTTTTCCTTCGGCCCTGTGCTGCTTGGTTGTACTTTTGTTTCCCCATTGGCTTCGATGATTCCCCCATGAATGTTTGGATTGCTGACCGGAAAGTGTTTTTCCCCATTGGTTCAAGGGTCTTGCTTCCTTCTATTGTTGTTGTTGCCTCTGACGGTGATGCCCCAAGTGGTGGTTCTTTTTTCTATACTTTTCTGTGGACCGACGGATTTGTAAGTGCGTCTGTGATGCGCCGGTGATTTTTTTATTGCTTTTTTGTCGCAGGGATCTCTTGCTTTTTTTTTCGTATGATTTTAGGGTACGGGCGGGACTTTCTTTTCCGCTGGCTTCTTTTCCCCCAATATACTGTTGAGATTAATACTCTTTTCTTCAACTGTAGTTTTCCAAATGAGAACTTTCCTCGAGTTTTTAAGCCCACCCCCTTTGTTTTTTGACGTCTTTTCGTTCGTGGTTGTTTCTTCTGTCATCATCCCTTCGGTCATGCTGAAATCGGGGTTGAGAATAGTTGCGTTTGGTCCAAATCGACCTTTTTTGCCCTTTGTTTGCCTTTTTTGATGGGATGCATTGCATCCTTGGAAGTTTTTTTCTTTGTTGCTGTTACATGCACCGCTTTTTCTTTTCTTCTTGACCCTGAGGCTGGGGCCTGGTGATGTGGGCGTTTTGTGTCTTCTCCTGCGGAACAGACGTTCCTTTCTTGTTGCCGGGTGGTGTGGTCAAGTTTCATCTGCAAGAAGGGTTTTCTTTCGGAACGATTGTTTGTTTTTTCGAATCTTTGAGAGAGGGGGTGTTGCTGTGGAGCTAAACGGTAGTTTTCTTTCCTTGTTTACAGTCTTGGCGTTTGTGTCTTTTTTCCTTCTTCAACTGTTGCTTTCGTTTGTGGTGAGGCTATCGTGTGATCTATCCTTCTTTTTTTTTTTCAAAAACAGTGGCTGGTGTTCTTGTTGATGCGAGGGCATCCGATCTCGGCCATTTTTTTTTTCTTTGGAAGATTTTCTTTTCCTTCTTCACATATTTTCCCCTTTTGCTTTCCTACAGAACCGCGGCTGCTTTCCCCCCTTTCCCCCTCAACACTTTCTTTTTTTCGCTGCGTTTGTGTCCTCATCCAGGGGGTGTGATTTCGGGGTGAAGATACTTTTGTTTTTTTGACCCTTGTGCGGTATGGGTCCGTCCCCCCACTCGGCGATGTGAAGCCGTGCTTCAGGTTGGAAGTGGCGGTCTGGCGGGTTCCCTTTTGTCTTTTTCCTCTTTATCGTGGTGGATGTGGAGTGGTTTTAACTTTTCCTCTGGTATTCTTTTTCTCTTTTCTTATTATTTGATCCCAGGACGTATTTGTTGGACAGGGTATTGTGTTTTTTTTTTGCCTTGAACTTTTTTTTCCTTCCTGTTTGAGTTTGCATTTTTTGTTTTGTTTTTTTTTTCTTTAAGGGTGAGTGAAAGCGCAGGTTGTGTTTTTTGGCAAGACATTATCGCTGACCAGACGGGTCTGTTTGGTTGGACGCCTTGCTTTGTTGGATGGACTCTGTGGCATCTTTTGGTTTCCACTGGGGGTTCCGTATAAGGAGTCCAATTCTTGTGAATGGCATATCTTTCATTCCCTTTGTTGTTTTTTTTTTCTTTCTTCCTGCCCGTCCCCGTTCGCAAACTCCTTATACGTCTGGGGAACCCCTGTGACTCCTCACATCCACCGGTCCCCCCTCCCCAAGAGGCATCGCAATGTCCCCCTCCGTCTGGCCCCTGCACACACCTTTTACCACACCCCCCCTGCCCTCAAAAAGAGTTCCCCTCCCCTCTCCCCCCTTTTTTTCCTTCTACCCCTCCTTTCGCCCCCCACCTCTTTTTTTTCCCTCACCCGTATACTCCTTCCTCCTTCTTCCCGTTCCGCAACAACGCCATTTTTCTTCATCCATCCGCTCTGCATCCAACCATTTGTCGCCCGATAACTTAAAAAACCCTAAGTTCATTCAGACAACAATATCCCCCCCCTACCACACCAAACTTCCCAGCGCCCGCACCAGCAAAATCGTCCGCAACTTTGCCAAAACCCCCCCTCCCTCCCCCTGTTTCCTTCAAATAGACGAGCGGCACATTACCCACCCTTGTACCTAACCCGCGAATTCGCCCTTGGATGTCCCCCTTACCCCAGTACGGCATTCTCCACCCGCGTTCGTGATCCTTTGCCCCCTCCAGACGGCTCACCTCATCCCACTTCTTTCAAAACCCCCCAGACAATACTCTTAAGACCATCTAAACCTTCTTCCTTCCGTTGGGTTTCACCCTCTCCCCTCTTCTGATTTCCTGCCAGTTGCCCCCCCCTAGCCCCCACCTTCCGGGGCATGTTTTGAGTCCATCCAGAAAATCCCCTCCCCCCCAACTTACACAACGCCACCCGTTGCTTTTTAGGAACAACTCCCACAACGGCAATCCTCCGCAGCCCTCCTTGGAAAGCGCCCCCATCCCCCCAAAAACCCTCGCTCCCTTTCTTTCAGTCCCCCCAACCCTTTTTTCAATTCGGCCCGCTGCCCTTTTTGTGCCTATGTTACCCCAACTTAATCCCAACCCCCCGTTCCCAAATTCTCTTCTTTAGAAATCAATTTCCAACAGCCCCCCCTCCAGTTCCTCCTACGTTCAGTCATAGTGGTTGTTTTTCCAAGTGTAAAGCAGGTACGTCGACCGTTTTATTTCATTCCATTCCCATCCAAATCACCAACACATGTCCCCCTTCGGATTGCGCCAGTCCCGATCCCGGGGAGGTTGAAAACGATTTCGTTTTTTCATTTTGAATTGACCTTTCTGATTCCCTTCCAGCCCACAGCGACCCCGCTTCCAACACCCTGTTTTTTTTCATCCTCCTACCACTCAATTCCTCCCTCTCCAGACGACTATCACTTGTTTTACAGAGTACTCCTCTCCCCCCCCCCAGTCTTTTTAGCCCGGCACTAAAAACTCCCTTTACGCGTCACTTACCCCCTCGGAACACTCCCCAGTTGCGCGCCTTTCTGCCCGCCCTTCTCCCCGAGTCCCCCCGGTTCGGGCCCTAATCCGTCAAAGTCGCGGTTATCGAAGAAAAAAAAACTTTTTTTTTCCCTCTCCTCAACGTACCCCTGGCTCCAGAAGCCCTTTCCCCACCCTTTTCACAGCAACCCCCAGGCAACTTATAATTTTACCCTCCGTCAGTCCACCAACTCAAAAAGACTTCACCTTCCCCCCTTCCCATCCCAACCTCGTAAACTTCACCTCGAATCTTCGAGTTTCTCCCTTTTTTCAGTCCTCTTCAGAACTGGCCTCAGTCTTCCCCCAATTCAGTTTTTTCGTCAAACCCTTTTCCTTCGTCTCCCAGCACCCGCACACCACCGACCTTCTTCTTTGCCCCGACCTTGTCTCTGAAAGTCGTTCGTTTTCTGTAATCGTCCCCGTTATCCGTTACTTCCGCAGGATGATGTTTCCTGCCCTTTCCCATTCGACAAGATTTCCCCATTCTTGGCCGCTGGGGTCCCCCATCCCGTGACAGGTCGTTAAGTTTCTTTTTTTTCCCAGGGCTGCTGTTTCAAGCACGCCTACCTTCGTATACCCTAGTCACGCCCCCCCCCCAGGTGCCGCTGCGCCCAGCGTTTTGGAACTCCCCCTTGACTCTTTCTTTCCCGACATTACATTTGGTCCTGCCATTTTTGTCAACTATCTGGCGGGAAGCTCACCAAAATTATGCGCTCGGATCTCGAGGGGCGACCCTTTCTGCCCCTGCCACTTCTTAACGTTTCTTTTATTTATCCCCTCACTCCCCAACGATGCGCTTTGATGGCATTCCCAGCGGATATATCTTGGTGAGTTCCCCACAACTTCTTCCCCGTCCACGCTTCTCCGGAATGCCAATTCATTTTTCTTTTACCCTTTCCTCTGGTGAACAAATCCTTTTTATATTTTTACTCTTACCCCCCCCCCAGTCCTCGGCATAACGAGGCTTGTCATTTTTTATGTTATCCCCCTTTTCCCCCCTCCCCCAAACTTTCCCCAGACAGGAGAAGCCACTTTCCTCCGGGGTTACTTTCCTTGAACGGGCCCTGCCCGTGCTATTCCACCTTCGATCCCGTTTTGCCCCCCTGCCAACCCCTATCACCAGGCCTACCCCAACATGCTATGTGTAATATTTCCTCCCCGGTTCTTTCGAAACCAGAGACTATTTTCGCCACCTTTTTCCCCCCCACAGACCCAAGGTTCTACAGTAGCGTCACCCAGTGTTACCTTTTTTTGAACACTTTTCCCTGAGGCCCGGACCTAGCCGCCAGTTTGTTCAGTTCTGTCTTTTCTCCCAAAAAAGGTCGCCCTGTCCCTTTTCCCTGGAACAGGGGCACGACGCTTCAAGCCCTTTCAACCCACCCCCCCCCCTTTCCAACCCTTCCCCACGATACTCGCTGTGTCTTTGTCCCCATTTTTTGTCAAAAGGATTTCCTTCAGTCAAAGTTTCTACCTTGTACATGGCTGTCCACGCTTGTACTATCCCAGTCTCCCCTAAGTGGGAACACCAGTGTCATGCTTCACTCCCTAAAATGAAGCTTTCCCCCCTTTTTTTTCCTCAGCACGATCCGTCAAAGACAACCCTTAAAAATTCCTCTGACCGCCCCTTCCACCTTCCCTCTTTTTCTTTCGAGAAGACATTCCGATGTACGGATTCAACACATTTCCCGCATAAAACGACCACAGGTGGATCGTTGTTCTTTAGTGCCTTTCCGAAGTTTTAGACTCTCCCCCCCCCCTGCTGAGCTTTGCGAATCTCTGGTTCTCGAACGCTTTTTTCCATCCTAAGAAAAATTACGAACAAGCAGCCAGCGCTGTCAAGTCTCCACCTTTTTTTCAGTGTCCCCCACAATTCCACCTTCCCTTTGGCCCCTTGTGGGGCGGTAAGCACAAGTTCCGCCCCCTCTTGTTGCACCATTCCCTAAAAAACAAGTCCTCCCGGCAACCCTTGCGATTTAACCGCCGCCCCTTTGCATCCTCTTTTTTTTTTCAAGCAGGTTCTTTTCGAGGTAGGTTTTACTACCCCCCCTGATCAGACCATGTCTTCTGAAGGTGAACGCCTCAACCGCTGTTTGCCGACCCATTTCAGTCCTGTCCAGACCACGCGTTTCATAATTTAGTGGATCTTTCCCCGCAAACGGTGGGGACATACCCCCCCACACTCCCTTCTTTTGGCATTGCCCTCATTTACTCAGGCCCCCCTGCATCCCCACCCCCCTCATCTGGTCCGGCGGTTCGCTCACACTACGCGTTTTTCCACTCCCCCAATTGCCAGAAAAAGTAATTTCGGCCCCTTCTTTTTTCCCCTCCCCCAACCCCGGGTGCAATTCACCTGTGACGGACCCATCGCCATCAACAATTTTTTGCCCGCATTCCCCCCGTTCCCCCCAACCCCCTGTGTACATCACTCGATCGGGAACCATGGGAATCACCGCTTTCGTCCAAACTTTCCCCGTGCTGTCGTTGGCCATGAAACCCCCAAATTTGTCTTTTCCCCCATGCCTTTCCCCGTCGATTTCAGCGTTTTTTTCTCCCTTTTGTGCACAAACCCAATCCTCTTCAACAGTGGCTTCCCACGGCTGTATCCCCTCTTTCAGCCACCCGTGGCCACTGCCAACCCGCGTCTTTTTTTTCCCCCTCCTCCTCCCCCATTTCCCGTTCCCTTGTCAACTACGGGCCCGACACAATCAGCGTCCCCCTCGTTTTTAACTGCCTCCCCTCCCTCGCCCATTTTACGCCATAATTCAGGTCCTTCCCTCTATATTTGAAAATGGAATCTTCCATTGTCTTTTTCCCCGACACATTGGAAACTTTACAATTCTCTCCAAGAGTCGGCACGGCATCCTCCCCCCCCTTTTCCCCACCTATTTAACCTCACCTGCCACGTTCCCCCGCGTTTGCCACAAGTGTTGTCCCTTACGGAGCTCTAACTTTCAATTTTTTTTTTTTTGGTGGCGATTTTGTTGACACCCCAGCCACAACCCAAATTTGCACCTCCGCCCCAACTCCTTTCTAACCACTCCCCTCCAATTCCCGCGGACTTACCGGTTTTTGACCCCTATCTTCTCACGGTCTTCCTCCCTTTTCCTATCTTGTTTGTTTGAATAATTGGTTTCCCGAGACCGTTCAGCACCTTCTGCCTCTCCACCTTTTTTTCGTTATGGCCAGTGAGGACCCCCTTACGGTTCACAACTGACTCCCGAACCCCCCGTTCGCCACGGTCGTGATGCGTTTTCCGAAGCAGTCTTTTCCCAGATACCCTTCTTTCCTAGAACCAACCTTTTCCTTCCACTTCACCCCCCTCTTCCTTTCCATGACTGCTCAGGTGCTAGAGGTGCGGCATTCTTGGAAATAACCCCATCGCTGCGGCAGGCCCTTCAAGTTTTTTCTCATTCATAACACCTTCCTCCACACAAAAACAGACTCTAACTTACTTTTTGCTGTTTCCCCCTGACTCCAACTCCCTCCACATTCCTAATCCCTTGTGTAGCTTTTTTTTGCCGGAGGATCCTTTCACACCCAGTAATCTATTTTTCCTCCCCCTTTCCCCCCCCCCTTTTTTTTGTTGTTTTTTGCTATATTTCTTTAGCGGAATGGCTCCGTCACAAATCCACCGTGATTCATTCCCTTTTTTTTACCCCTGTGGTCCTTTTCTGTAGAACACCCCATGGCTGAGGGATTTCAGATTTTTTTCTGTTTCTGGTTTAGGTCCACGGTTTTTTTTTTCTTTTGGATTCTGATATGGATGGCATTTTTTCTTGCGGGGTCGTTCCAACGTCGAGATCCACCAATCCTACCCTCCCTTTCCTTTTTTTTGCCTTTCTTTAGTATTGTAAATGGTTTTTTTCGTGCGTTTCTATTGGGGAGATTTCCTTCAAGCATTCAACTGGCCCCTGTTTGGTTTTGTTAGGGCTTCATCGATTGTTTTCTTCGTCCCTTCTCTGGACCCCCTACCTCTCCTTTATGAGGCAGGGAAGGTGTTTGATGTCATGTCGGTCTTTCCCAAACCCCCTTTTTCTTTTTTATGTTTTCTCTTTTCTTTTACGAACCCCGTTTTTTCTTTGTTCTGATGTCGGTTTTTCGATGACTGCGCATTTTGATTACCAAGGAATTGTTTTTGCGTTGCGTGTCCGGTTTCTTTTCCCACATTTTTTCTCCTTTGACCACCCTCGCTTGGGACCCCGTAGTAGCCTTCCCCACCCGTTGATTTCTCCCCCCTCGGGCAAAATTCTTCTGTTGTGGCAGTATTTTCTTCTCAATTCAGCTGTTGACGTTTGTTGCTGTTGCCTTGTGCTGATTGAAGGATCTTTTTCCCCCAATTGTTTTTTTTTTTCACAGGATTTTTTTTTCAGATTCCCCCCACTTACGCTGCTCTGTTTAACCCGATCCTTGCCGTTAAAAAAGCATTGGTAGTTGATTTTTCCTTTTTTTGTGAAAAGGTGAGGAAACCCACACTTCCAGTTTTCCTGGTTCAACTCTTTGTTTTTTTCTTTCTGTTTTCTTCTCGAAACCAATGTCCCGAGTGCTCCAACCCTTTTGAATTGATTCCGTTTAAAGGTCTACCCGCCTTTTTTTTTTATTGGTTGCCCCCCCCCCCCTATTGCGTGACCTTTTTTTCTTCCTTCAGTATTTCCCTACTTTTTCCTGCAAGGGATGTTTTTCGTCTTCCCGTCCAACCTTTTCCCCCCCTTTCTAACTCTTTGATTGGACGGGTCGGAGGACCACCATTTTTTCTTGAACGACGCTGCCCAAGTGGTCCAGGGTACCTCTTTCTTTGAAAAATGGTTCGGATTAAGTGTTTTTCCCGATTCGACGTGATGTTCTGGTTGATTTGTTTGGTGCCCTTTTTTTCTTTTTCCCCAAGTCATTTTTTTCTGGACTCTTTTCGCTCTGTTGCTGCAACCAAGGTTTTTTGCGAATAGTTGCATGTCCTATTTTTTTTTCCTCTTGGTGACAAAGCTTTCTCCCGGAGAGCTTTGTGTGGTATGTCTTGAGAGAGTTGTTATGTTAGTAAATTTCCCCCCGTTTCCTCCCTTCAGCTTCTTGGTCTTGTATGAACCCGCCTCGATTTTCCCTTGGAATCCTGAAGCTAATAATTGCCCCCACGCTCCCCTTTCTTTTATTGTCACCCTGCATTCCTGTCGTATTATGGGAATTATTTCCTTTTTCATTCTGTTTTCTTTCTTCTATTCGAAACACCTCCTTCTCTCGCTGATCTTGCCTTTGCTCCTTTTGGGGACCCCCCCTCTTGCGACGATTTTTTGCGTTAGTTTACTGATTTGCTTTTCCCCCCCTCCCCCACCTTGTTTATCGATTTCCCTTCTTTAATTGATCCCTTTTTTTTCCGACGATCTTCTTTTGACATTGGGTCCCCGTACAGAATTGGTCAGTCGATGATGCTTTTTTTTTTTTCCTGTCTGATGAAATCACTCTCCCTCTTCTGACCCCGATTTTTTCTTCCCCCTTGGATGCCTTTTGTGGGATTGTTTATTCCCTCATTCGGCACGTCCCTCCCAGAACCCCTCTCTTCCCCTGTTCGTGCGATTCTTGTTCACGGAAACAGAGCACCAGTGCAAGTCTTTTCCTTTTTCGGTGCCGCGGAATTGAGTTCTTTTTTTTGTAGGCTATTTTTTCCCTCTCTTTTTGACCTTTTCGGGATCTGAAATGACTGGAATATCTTGCATTTGGATTTTTTTTGACCCCCCCCCAATTTTTTTTCCCTTATTGTTGGTCTTCTTCCTCATGGGGTCCCCCACTCGCTAGTGTCCCTGCCATTCCCCCAATCTAGACTTTTGCAAATTGTATTAATACGTTTTTCCCCCCCCTTCTCTTCTCCCCATCAGGCGCTTCTAGTGGGGGACTTTTAGTTTTTTCCTTGGCTTGCAATTTTTTCTTTAGGTGTGGGTCCGTTATGGGCCTGTTTTCTCTTTTTTTTTTTGCGTTTTATTTTTTGGATCTTTTCTTTCCCTGGCGGCTATTTTCTCCCTTTATTATGCGTTATGATTTCTGGGCGGTTTGCACGGTTCCTGTTCCCTCTCCACCAACCGTCTTCCCCTTTAACATTGTTTTTTTTTTTCCCCGCCGGTGAACAAAATCCTATCCTTTTGGTTACTGGTCTTTATGTGTATTTATTTCAAAGGTCACCGTCTTTGCTGAGTTATGTAGAGGCCCCCTTCTGTTGGGCCATTCCGACCCATTTTATTGCTTTTCTTTTAATGGTCGTTTGGCTTGTTTTTTCTTTGATGTCCCCTTTTGTTTTTTTTTTTTTTTTATCTTTTGCTCCCTCTTCACTCGCATAAGGGATATCCCCCCCCCTTTCCTCTTTTCCTCTCTGTGACCTGGTTACGGCGCACAACAGTTGAAATGAAAGTTTTGAATTTTTTTTGCTTTCCCCCCTCCGGCTTTGTCGTGGAAACGGCTTGTTTTTCTACTCTTTTTCCTAAGCTGTTTTTTGATATATCATCCGCCCCATAGTTTTCTTGAGTGAAAGAGGTACTCCCCCCCACACCCTTCCTTTTTTGCAGGCCTCTTGATGTAGGCCTCGTCTTCTGCTCTAAAGGTGTTTTCAGGCGCAACTCCTTTTTTTTTTTTATGTCTCTCCTTGCATTCACTTTGAAAACTGCATCCTCTTTAATCCCCCAAAGGCCTTGTTGTCGGGTCTTTTTTTTTGACCACGCGCTTGGTGGAGGGTACCAATTGACTTGCCAGCTGCTGGCCCTGGTTGTGCCTTTGGTTTTGTCTCCGGGAACCTTGAAGAAGGCATTTTTTTCCCATTTTCGTTGCTTGACATCATCTTCTCACGTGTCCCTCCCCCCTCGGACATGTACAGAGTCCTGTTTTAAGAGCGATTATTTTTTTAGAAGTCAACCTTGCCTGGGTTCCCCCCTCATAATGAGTGTCACTTTTATAAGGGGTCTTTCCCGCTTCCCTTTTGTTGATGCTAAGTTCTCTTGTTTTATCACGGCTTCCCCTGACAGTGTTTTAGAGTTCTGGTGCTGATCCTTTTTTAACACCTCGTGAGCTTTCCCCTATTGTTAGGTTATGTCGTGTCGGTTTTTTTTTAAGATGGCTTTACTTTCGAAAAGCGCCAGTTCTCCCCTATTGTTATGTTGAACAACGAGGTGTTTAGGGAGCAGGAGCAGATTTTCTGTTCCTTTGTTGTGGTATCCCTCCCTGGCTGATTTCCCTCAATGTACATGGTTTTTTTCCTGATGTTCCCGGTATGCTGATTTCCCCCCCCCTTGTTTTCCTTGATATTCTTTTGAACGTTGTTTTTGAGTCTTTGCTAGGCTACTTGCTGCTACCCCGAACGGGGATTTCGAGGTATGGGTACTTTATGTGACTCCTGTCGCGTTTGGATTTTCCCCTTGTCTGTTCTTTATGAAGAGCTTCCCTGGCGACGGACCTTGAGATGGGCTGAGACCAACTGTTTATGATGGTGCGAATTACAATATTCGTCCTTTTTTTCTTCCTTTCCTCCTTCCGATTTTGCGTCGGTCTCTCCGAGACCCGTCTCCTTTTTCATTTTTTCCCAGTCCTGCGGGCGATGGATTCTTATATCACTTTGGCGTGCCCTCCTTTTTCTTTCGCATAGGGGCGGCCGTATTCTTGCTTTATTTACCCACGGTTGTCCCCCTTTTTTTGACATGCCCTTGTTGATGGGGCTTTCGTCATTCATTCGGGCTATTTTCCCCCTGTTTTCACCCCTTTGAAGTCCGTCCCCTTCCTTTTCAGTGGCGTCGGGTGGCTTTGTGCCGCGAAACTCTTCTTTTGACCCGTTTCCTTCAGGGGTTCCTTTCGCCCACAGGGCTGTTGTGTGCGGCTGACCTCCTCTTTGTTGTTGTCCGACACTCTCTTTCTCGAGGGGTTGGTTCGTGTTGTTCGGAACCAGAGACGGTGTTGCTTTGCCGTTTTTTTTCCCCAACACACATGCGTTGGGGCTTGCTCTTCCTGCACTGTGTTTCCCCCGTTTTCCGTTTTTTTTTGTCTCTTGCTTGTATTTCCGTCTCCGGGGCTCAACGTCTTCCCTTTTTTTGGATGATTTTGGAGGGCTCCAGAGGTGGATCGGCTTGGGGATGTAGCTTGTGTGTCTTTTTTTTTTTTTTTTTCCATTTCTTTTGGAGTTACCCCCTCTGTTCTTTTGAAATGACGTAGAGTTGCTCTTTTTATGGCCCATGGTGCGGCGTTCCCCCCCTCCCCCTTGTGGATCTTCTTTTTGCTTGCCTCCAGGGTTCAGATGATTTCGCTGGTTTCTCCTTCCCCTTTTTTTTGGGTTGTTTCAGTGGGGCGGATGGTTTGAAAATAGGGATTCCCCCGGGTGCTGGGTTTTTTGTTCATCCGGGTTGGGGGACGGAGTTTGTTTTCTTGTTTTTGGTTGCGCTTTGCGGGCTTTTTTTTTCTTATTCGTGCTTATTTTTTAAACTGATGAGTGGTACTCTTGAGTTTTGGCAATGGGGCTGAGGTCATTACCCCTTGAGTGTAGAGTTTTGTTTTTTTTTTTTTGTTAGGAGGTATTTTTCTTTCTTGAGGGTGATGGGAGGTGCGTTTCTTTCTTTACTTTTTGTTTTTTTTTTTTTCTCCTAGTGGTCAGAACCTTGCCAGTTATATCGATTGAAGAGGGTCTGGTGTTTGGCGCGCCGTGTTTTTATTCTTTGCATGGGATGGCTGTATCCGTTTCAGACTGCCTTCCACTTTTTTCTCCGGGGGA
>Ga0179593_1266195_pt1 | contig 15289 bp, 11 predicted proteins | sample CZODoug2_1_08_16_FD_185931 | JGI IMG/M metagenome (GOLD analysis project Ga0179593, IMG submission 185931) | Vadose zone soil fungal communities from Angelo Coast Range Reserve, California, USA - CZODoug2_1_08_16fungal (PacBio error correction) | ecosystem: Environmental > Terrestrial > Soil >... | reverse complement strand
ACCCTACTAACGGTCCTTACTTCCTTGAAAACTCTATTCCAAGTTTAGTTTCCACGATTTACACCTTCTGGCCCTGATTTGCATACACCTTGACCCAGTCCCCCCAGTGTCCTGCTGTTCGCTTAAGGACGGGCTTCTTTCGCCCAATTTCTTCCGTCCGGTCTAGAAATGGGCGGTCCAAGGCTTCACTTATGCCCTTGACTTCTTTGTCTTCCAACCCCTCCATGAATTTTTCAGATTTTTTAGTTTTTCTATTACCAAACGTAACTTCTCCGTGTTCCTCACAGTTCCTTCCTTTTCCTTGCAGCTCCCCCCCTTCCGTTTTTTTTCCCCTAGTCCTGCCCTCTTTTCAGAAGCTGCTCACCTGCCGCAAAACCCTAACCTTTCTAAAACGGCTTTTTTTTTTTTTTCCCCGCGCGGTGCTGCACACTCAACTTGTCTAGCCGTTTCCTCTCCTCTTGACCTTGTACGGAAATTGACGGTCTTCTCTCCCCCCTTTTCTTCCTCTTTTACACAGGTCTGGAGATCTCGCTGATCTCAGATGCAGATTTCTTTAAGTCTCCCCTGGTTGCGAGATCGGTGGTCTCGACCTTTTCCGTTTCCCTTTCCAAAAGTTAAGTTTGCTCCCGAATCTGGAAAAGTGTTTCCCTGAATTTCTCCCTCTGGTTTGAATCTCGAACGACTTTCCCCTGTGTGGCCCGTGTCCTAGACTTCAAAAATTCTCTCGGCGACCCTTATTTTTCCTTTTCCCTTATTTTCTCCCCACGTGCAGCCATAAGCACTCAGAGTTTTCATGCCCCCCCCCCCCCCTTTTCGCTTCAAGGTAAAGGACAAAAAATATTCTTCAACCGGTTCTCCTACTTTCCCCTTTTTCCTGTGGTTTCGCGTCCCTCGGTCATTCAGGAGTACCCCTCGTTCTTCACTAAGATTGAGTGCAAATCCTGATTGTCTTGGTCCCCCCCCCCCCCCCCCCCCCCCACCCTGGACGTCTAAAGTTTAGCCTTTTTTCCTCAGCCTTTCGGGGACGAAATTTTTCTACCCCCTTTTTCGGCCTGACCGTATTGATTTCTGTGAACGCTATCTCCTTTTCTGGCGCGGGCTTAAGTCGTCTGTTCCCCTAATTTTTGATATTCATCCTGTCGTTGTCATTTCCTTATAAGACATCCTAAACTCTTCCCTCACTATCCCCAAAGAAGGACAGCACAACTTGCTTGACCCTTCGTTTCCCTTTTCAGAGGTTTGACTTCGGATTCACTGATATAGGCTTTTCTTGGTCCCATTTTCTTGATGTTAAGTTCCAGTCCTCTTGCGGTAGTATCCTCAGTTTCTTTTTTTTTAGCTCTTCTGTGGCCAATTTTTGGACTTTGTGATAAAGAGTTTTTCTCGCCTCTCTTTTTTTTGTTTTGAACCCCTTCTACGGTTCCCTCTTTCTTTCTCGCGATCGTTGTCGCCCCTGCTTTTTTCTCGGTATTAACTTATTCATTACGAACACGCCTTCCGATCGTTCGGTTTGGTCCTCCTCCTCTTTTTCGCCGGAATACCCTTTCTTACTTCCTCTAATGATCTTTTTCGTATCTTTTCTCCCCCCTCCGCCTTGCTCTTACGCCATGGCTTAACCTTCGCTCGTCTTCGGGGACCAAATCAAACTAGCCTTTTTTTTTCTTGTGTCGTAAATTGACTTCCTCTTTTCTTTGACGTATTTGTCCTTGCCTTCGCCGATCGGGTAGAAGTCCTTAGGGCTTATTTTGCTGCGGATTCCCTTTCCTCCTTAGATCCCCTTCCCAGCTGGTTATTTTCTTTGTAGGAACCTGAGACCTTTACCCTTTTTGAGCCATCGCTTTTGTCGTCCTGCTAGCTTCCTTTTTCTGCTTTTGGGCCCTATCAATGCGACTTTTCCAGGCATCGTTACGACGCGCTCATAACTTTTTTCGTTCCCCGCCCCAGTAACCCCCACCCCCCGGTTTCTGCTCGCCTACAATTATGGCTTTACCCTCGAAATATCCTCCAACCTTTCATACCAGCGAAACTAACCCCGAGCCATTTCTAGGAAATAGCTTACAGATTCTTTTATCCTGCGTTTTACAGGGTAATAATCTTTCCTGTTTTTTATGTTGGTGAGTTTTCTTTCCAGGTCACCTTTCAGATATCTTTGCCAAGAGTATTCTTTTCTGTTTGCTGATATCAGCCCTTTGAAAGTAGGACGTTTGTCTTTTTTCCCCGTTGGTCCCTCGTCTAATCCTCTCCCCTATATCTTTTAATCTTCCCCCCTTCCCGTTGTTTTTGTTTTTCGTAGCAATAATGATTTATAGAGCGTTTACCCCTCACCTCCTCAACTTTTTCCCCTGACTGCTTCCTCCCGATTCTGCACCGCTGTTCCTATCGGAAACGCTTTTCCGTCAAGATGAGTCATAACACCCCTTCCCCCACATACCAAAAACTCATTTTTCTTACTGTGTTTTCACCACTTTGTAGCAGGATGACCCCTTTTCTCCATATTCCTTTGTGGAAGTCTCTTGGTTTAGTTCGTGGTTTTCTAACGTTCTTCCCCTCGGATCGTTTTGCTGTTTTATTATTAGCTGGGCTGTACCGGGTGTCTTTTTTTTTTTGACTTCGCTTCCTGTTATGTCTGCGCCACGACTGCACAGTCTTTTGATTATGGCCCTCCCCCAAACTTCGTACGGTTACTACTCTTTTCCAAGCGATCTTTCGCGCCTTTTTTCGTAATCTTTTCTTCCTCTTCTCGAAGACATCCCCTTCTGTGGAAGATAGAACGTAGCGGCGATCCCAACCTAGCCATCTCAATCACTTCTTCTTCGACTCACTCTTTCTTTGGGCCTTTTTCACAGATTGGCCTTTTCTAGTTTGACTCATTTCGTTTCACCTGCCGTACGCGTAGTTGTAGTTTTTTGACCTCCGCTTTCCTTCTGACTATTCTCCTGTTGTTTCTAGTAAAATTCTTTTCTTTCGCACAAGCGTGGTTAGAGCTTAAGAAGTTTGCCCCCACCTCTTTTCTAGTCATATCCCCAAACTTTCTGACTGTCCTGCTTTCAATCTTTTTCTCGACAACCTCCTTCCCCCACTTTTTTCAAGTCAAGGTCTCAGTCGATAGAAATCCCTGTTCCCGCGCCTGAAACTCAGTTGCTCAGCGACAGCGTTTTTCTAAATAAATCGTTGCACCGTCGAGCAGTTTTTTATCCCAATTGCCTCGGTCCAGAATCTTCGATGGTACACACTCCACCCCCAAATTTTTCAAACATCTTCGACCCCACTCGGGTTTCTCCGACCGTCCTCTCCCTGGCAATTTACGCCATCACACCCTCTTCCTCCGCCAGAATATCTGTCTTTATCAGCATAATATGTCTCCGCTGCCCGGATTCACTCCTTTCCGGCACGTCCTGTTGCTTTAATCTTCTTTGATTTTTAGATGTTCTATTTTTCTTTCACTTGTAATCCTAAACGCCCTTTGGATTCTTTCCCTCACCACGTCCAGTGACCTCCCGAATAAACATTCAACACAGAAACCACCAGGTGTCGTCTGCAGCAAATATTCTCTTCCTGTAAACTAGTTCGACAATGTCGCGTTTTCCCACAGGAACGATCTTTCCTTTCTCCATTATCCGCCTGTCATCGAGAAATCCGTTTTGCCGCCACGGGTGGCCCTTTCCCCTCTAGAAGTAACATGCTAGTTGCTATTCCTGAAGTCAAGATGGACGAGATTTAACAATTTTTCTCCCTAGTCCTCCTTCTTTTTCCCCATCCATTGAAGAAATATTGTTTTATGGTAAGGCCACGCTTTAAACGGAGTTGAATTGTCTGTAGTTTCTTCTTTTTCTTTTTTTTTCCCCCATTTTTTTTTTCCAAAGGTTCCTAGTGCTAGATGGTAAGTCTATGATTAACAGGGCCACCTGAAGCCCCTGCGATATTTTTTAGCTTTAAAAGCGTTCCCTTTGCACACTTTTCCAATCCTTTTCTCCCCCCCCCAACGGGTTTGGAGGAATCTTTTCGTCAGCCACCATATCCTTTTCCTAATCACCTATTTTATCCAACCCTTTCGACTCCCCTGGATGTAAGTAAGGTTTCTTGCCAGCGCGGATCCGGAGAGGAGCTCAACTACTGTGGTCAATAGGACATTGATCTTTGACCGTCTTCCAGCTACACTTAGCAGAGGTCCCTAGATTCGGCTAGCCAGATTGCTTTCCCAGAAGCTTTGTGCACCCCAAAAGATGTTTACGGTAAGATTCGTCGGTGTATCCCCCCCATGGAGCAGCTCAGTCCAAGAGGTTGTAATGGACCCGACGGGGGGAGCTGCGGTCCTGGGTGAATGAAGGTAGGTTGTCTCGTTTTCCCCTTTTCGAGTTGTGGGTAAGGCTCTTTCCCAAATTTCCATTGCCCAAGTTTCTTCTGCTTGTTGAATCTTCTTTGATGGTCCTCCCCTTCACTTACCCTCCTTGTGGGCCCTCCTTCGGCCATGGATAAATTTCGTCGCTCCTTGTTCGGCAGCCCTTTTGAAGACGAGCCGCAATGCCAGTTTTAGCCGTCCGGTCCCCTCGTTCGTCTCGTGTAAAACTGGTCCAATAGATTAGTCCTCTCTAACGATACACCGCCCCTTTCATTCCCGTTAGATTAGAGTTGTGATTCAATAATTAAGCTCCTGCGAAGGTCTTGACTTGCAGTTTCATGCCGATCCCCCCCATGTTCCCTTGTTTAGCTATTTATCTTGGTTTCCTCTTCTTGAGCCGATAGTTGGGTTGACTTTGCTTAAGCCTTTGTTTCTTTTTTTTTCCTAGGGTCCTCCAAACTTGTGCATGGTTACCACATTTATGCCGTGCCCCAGGTTCCCGGGACTTGATTTCTTTCCCATACCATTTCTCAATCGGTCTTTCTTTGTCATGGTTCGTCGTGACTGTCGACATAAGTAGATTTCTCTGGTGGTCCCCCCATCTCCTCCTGAATCATCCTCTTTTTGTGAGCCTATGGTTCCTCACAAGCTCACGTTTTCCGCCTTCTTTTCTAATCGCCAACCTCTTCCCTCCTCCCGTATTTCAATGGTCTGGGTTCCAGACATACTCATTGCTCTTTTCCTTTCTTGTCAGGCCAAAATGGTCTTATTCCCAACAAATACCCTAATACTGAAAAAGTCAATTGAAGTCAACCCTCTACTCCTTTCCCTCTTAACACTGTTTTCCCGAGCTAAACTTTTCCATGTTGATGAGTCCTGTCTTTCCCCTTTACATTTATCCTTCGTCAGGCAGTCAGGCCTATTTGGTCATCCACCTACAACCACTGGTCCCTCTGGCGATTCAGATTCTCTGTACCAAGATCTAATTCCAGTGAGGACCACGTCTTTCTACAATGGATGGCCCCCTTCTTTTCTTTTCTGACCAATTACACGACTGCTTGACACCACCAGTGCAGGATGATGAGCTTTCCATTACTTCTTCTCCAAGAACACCCATTAGTCCTTTCTTTCTCGAATGGGACTCAGGAAGTACAAGTCTCCTGTATTTCTTTTAGGTTGTCCTCTCGTTCTTTTCCCCTCCCTCCTGAACCTGGTCCGGTGCTTTTAGGACTTTGAAGAGTCTACACCACCACTCTACGTCGACAGACACAGCATGTTCTCCGTTTGCCTCACTTTCCCCCCCGGCTTTTTTTTTCCTTTTCTCCTTTGGTGCCATCGGTCAGGTTTTGACCTAGCAGCGCCCCTTGGTATCACAGATAATCAATGGCCTTTCACCCCGGAGTTGTTTTTTTCCCCGCTTTGCTCACACCTCTGAGATCCGAACAGGCGCAAGCCTTTTTTTTCCATTTGAAGGTTTTCCTCTCTCACTTGCTTCTACTTTTACACCAGGTAGGCGCCTCCCTCGCTGATCCTCTTTCCCAGATGATGTTTGAAACGTAGTTCTTTGACATTTTTGCTCTCCCTCGTGTGTCTCTTCACTTTTGCGTATCTCCGAAGTTTCGGTCCAACCCCCGGACTTTTCCTTGATGGCACCGTGTGTTCAAGAAGTCGAAAGTGTTTTAATCCCTCTCTCCCTCAGTCGTTCACAGGTTTCCGTTTACCCTCCAGCGTTCCATCTCGCTTCGGTCGCCCCTTTCCGGTCGTGCCCCATTCCCCCCCTTTATGCTAAAAAACGAAGTCCCCAGAAATCTACCCCGCGCGCACGCTAAGGTAGTCTGTCTTTCCCCTACAACAACAATATTTAATTCTTTTTGGTCTCCTGCTTCGTCCGGTAAGAATGGTGACGGCGCCGCTGTCCTTTCCCGTCCACTCGTTCTCCGAGCAGTTGTTCCTTTCTAAAGGGTCAATAACCTCTATCGTTCCGTCCCGTGGTTTGTGTTTATAACCTTTTGTTCTCCTGAGTGCCGTCATGCCTCTTGGTCCCGAGCAAGTTTCGACCGATGTTTTCTCCCCCCTGCCCCGCCGAGTAATTCTTTTTCAAGTAGATACTGTGTTATTTCTTTTTTTTGTGTTCTTCCGATTATGAGGGATTCACTTTTTGTGTATCTTCCTTACCTACTGTAGGATTAAATATACTCCATCTACCCTTTCGAGAATCTCCCCAATGAAGGACAGGGCACCGGCGGGACAGAAGTTTCCCTCGGGGCATTTTTGGGGCGACTATTTTTTCTCACCTTAGGCGTTTGTAGATCAAGCCCTGTTTTTGATTGGCGTACAGTGCCGTTCGAGGACCCCCTTTTTGAGCACGCGAGTTTGTCGTCTTTGTGAACATGGTTTTTTTTTTTTCCCTTTTTCTCGCGATCAATCAGTTTATCGCAGATTCCTGGTTGCGGCACCCTTCCCGTCCGAGTTTTCCTCATTTCTTTTCTCGCGATCTTGACGATTTTCTTTTTCGTTTTCTTGACCGTATTCCCAGCCTCGACTTATCCCCTCCTTTCTGAATCGTGGTCATGCGGTTGTCGTTATTTTTTAGTCCCTTCATTTGCCTGGTTGTCCTCTATTTACTAGTCAAGCCCGGGTGGCCTCTTTTGTCCCTCCACTTTTCCGAGGGTTAGAAGTCCTGGCGCTTAAACAATTTCGCTCTCGTCCCTGTTGCGGTCAAACGAACACTTTGTGGTTTTCCCCCTGAAATGCTTTCCTCCTTGACACTTAGACCGTCTTTGTCCGGCATGGGCCAGATCTTGCTACCTATATCGAGGGCCTGGCTTGGACCTATTGCCTTGTGAAATGTTCGAGATTCCCTAAGATGGGAGGTTTATTCGTATCGAGATCCTCCCGCTTCGTCGACTCTCTCTTTTTTCCGTTTCCCCTAGTACAGTATCTGGGTTTTTTCTTGGAATATCAACAACTGAGCGGAACTTCAATGTCTCACGCGCTCTTTTTTCTCTCCAGTCCACAACCCACACGGTTACGTCCTTCTCGAACTTAATGGAAATGTTCCCCAATCAATCTATCCTTAACTTTTAAACTAAAGTCCCCCAAACCCTCCTTTCGTCTCCACCACTGACTCTCCTTTTTCTTTTGCTACAGTTTTTTACCACGTGTGAAATGTCAGCCTTGGCTTTCTGTGAGTTTTCCCGGTTAAATCTGGAAGCCTCGCGGCAAAACGCATTAAGTCTTCTCAGCTGTTCCGCAAGTTTACGTAAGTAAAGTTCTTTTAGTGGACGCTTTCGCATACCCGTCCATATCTTTTCTAATACTGCCGAGTTTTTTGTTCTAGATGCTCTCTAGTCTTCTTGACGTACCGAATCACTTCGTCCTCCCCCTCCTGGGTGTCTTCGGCACAGTGCTCCTTCAGGAACCCTTTTCCCGCTCTCATTCAAGATTTTTCCAGGTCTTCCCTCAACTCAACAACATCCCCCCACCTCCCGGTTTTTTTCCTTCCTTTTTTTAAAACGTAGCTGCTGTCAGTAAGTATAGTACTAGTAGGGGCGACAATGTTCTAGTGTTTTAGTTTTGATTTTCCGATTGCGAGGTGTTCCCCATTAAGGATTGAGCGTCTTCCCTTGGGGCGGGTTTTTCTTCCCTTGAGTAGAACCCGGGGCATGCGAGCTCGTCCCGATGAAGTTACTGCCCTAGGTGTCTGCCAAGCCCCAACAGTCAGCGTTTCCTCCTCGATTCCTCCCAAACCTTTTCTGCGAAGGTCTGAGGTAATGCTTCTCTCTTCTCCCCGACGATAATAAACCCCCTCTTTTTCCCTTTCCGGCGCGGTTTCATTCAAGCTCTAGGATACATCCGATTTATTATCCTCACGCATTTGAATGAGGCCCTCCCTGTCTTTTTGGTTTTATAGTGGAATGTCCATTTTCGACACCATGCTCCGCTCGTTGTGTTTTCTTGAAGTCCTTTCATACGATTCGCGACTTGTTGCCTGCGTCTTAGGCGCACGACGGTTGGTGCTGAATCAGAGGCCACCAGATCTCCTGATCTTTCCTTGAATTCCCCCCCTGGAGCACCTTGTCTCTACCACCGCATTTCCTGACGAAGTCCCTCCTTTTTCGAATTCGATCGATCTTTCAGCAGAGAGAAATCCTTGCTCAAGCGAGAGCTCTCCCTTCATCGTTCCATCTTCTCATCAGGTTTTTCAGCCCACCCGGAGATCGTCTAGAAATCTTTCTTCTCCGCTGCACCCCGTCCCCCCCTTTACACAACACTTTCCTGAAAAACCTCGGCGTCATCTCCGCCTCGAATGGAAACTTCCTCATCACAAAACTTGGTGACCTCCAGCCGAAGAAATCCCCTTTCTTTCTCTCGAGCATAATAAGGGTCTCCCGCGGCCCCGCGGTTACACCCTCCTGGCCGGCACGCAGGGCTCTGGTTTTTTTTCCTTCTTTCTTGTACCGAGTTTTCAGATTTTTTCTCCGTCCTCCTCCGCCCTTGGATGATCTCCCAATCCCCGTAAGCCAGCCTCAAATCTTCATCCCAAAAGACACAAGTCCTGTTTTTATTCTGAACTAAATCATATACTTTTTTTTCATGCGTCCACTCGTTCAGACCAATTTCGCGTCCCTTTCCCGCTCTCTTCCCCTCATGAGCCTCTTTTTTTTCTCGAGCCAGCACCGCTGGGAATGCTCCCCTTGATGGCACTTCAGCAGCCTGCCCCTCTTGTTGATAAAGAGGATTTTCCTGTAGTCCAGCGGGACTCGATTCCCCCTTGCTGCAGTCGCAGTCTAGGACCCTCCCTTTGCAATTCCCTTAGGTTTTTTCAGTTTGCAGCGGTGAACCCCGCTTCTAACTTTTTGTGCGTCTGCAAATATTTTTAGAGAGATTCTGATGGTTCTTTTCCCTTTTTTTCTAACCCCCCTGTCCCTTGCCCTCTGTCGCAATACAGGGTATCGCATTATGCAGGATGGTCTCTCGGAGTAAACTCCTTTTTCCCCAGCCAGAAATCTCCCGATCTTTTTATCCCTCGATTCACCTGCGTTCGATTATGTCCCCCCTCCTTTTTCACCATATTGGTGCCTCAAAATATCTTTTTTTGGCCGGCAGCCGCATCTACCCCACTCATTCCTCCATCAACGTACACCATGTGAGGCCCACATTCCCGCCTCTTCCCTTGTAGGTTCCATGGGCACTGCAGCGCTCTATAAGAGATGCGATCTCCACCTGGTTTTCCATAGGAATATTCGCTTCTCACCCTTTCCTTTCAATACACATAAGACCCCCTAGTCTCTATTGTCGGTGCTCGTCAAATTTTTCTTGTCTGCCCTCATCCGGAAACCACGCGCCGGTTGTTACCGTGCTTTCGTCGGTTGAGATGCCAATGTCTCATATCTATGCCAAAAGAGTTCCCTGCACCTTCCCCTGCTTTTTCTCTGCCTTCCCTTATTGCCTTCATGGTTGGGAGCTTCCCTCCTTTGCGTTTTGTTACTTCTGCCATCCGCAGCCTTGATCCCAAGTTCATTGTCTGCGTTTTTGTCCGAGGAGAGGACACCAAGGACCTCCTAGCGGTCCCGTCCTTCGGCCCATGTTCTTCTCCTCTCTGCTTACGTTTTTCAGTTGCAGCCCGTCCTTTTTTGAAGCTCTCAGACTGAACTGTTTTTCCTTCTTTCCTCCATATTGTATTGCCATGACCCCTCCACCCCCCCCCTGTTTTACCCCTGACCAGCAAGTTTTTAAAATGATTTCCTCCCTGAAAGGATTTCGATTGCTTCCTCCTCCTGCAGGTCACCTTAGGGTTAGAGGCAGGTGATTCCCCCACTAATTTTTCCTCCTGACGACTTCTCTATGGAATTCTTACAGGGGACCAAGCCTGGTCCTCAACATAGGCCTAGTTTAGATCGGGGATCCTTTTCCTGAGAGTCTCCACAAGGGGGGGGACTTTTCTTTGTCAGGTCCCGTCATTTCCTTTTTTTCTTTGGTTGACCAACCCCTTGCATGGTACAAGGTGGGATTGCTAGTGAAAGCAGCAAGAGAATTTCTAATGTCCAGAAGTGTCGTCAAATCCGGGAGTTGTCCTTTTTTTTCTGAGGTCCGGCTCTCCTCTTCCTGATTGAATCGGGTGGCGCAAATATCTATCTCGTCACTCCCTCTTTGGGGTTGTTTTATAGCTGTGTCCCCCAGATCCTCCCCTTCCTTTGAGGATTCCCCGCACCAATCCCAGGTTTTGCTCATGGTCTGGCTCCAAATCTTCCGATCGGGAAAGGCTGGTTGCAAATTTTTCTTTTCCCCCACGGTTCCACACTCCCCTCTAACTGCCCCTTCCAGCAACCCTCTCTCCCGGCGAAAACCCTTTCGTCACGGCTACCACTTTACCACGTGGATGATCCCCTTTTTTTCCCCTTGCCTATTCGAGTACATTCGTCCCATGTCTGAAGATTAGTGTTACTTTCCACCTGTCACTAACCTCTTTCTCTTCTGGCTTCATTATCTCGAATGCAAACGCCCTTTCCAGGGGATTTGACGTTTACACTGTGGGATGGTTGTTGGTCATGTCTTTCCTCCCCCCTCGCGCCCCCGTCCCGAACCAGTGCAGGGATCGCTTCCGGACGGCTTGCATCCCCCCTTTCCCCGCCTCTTTCTTCGCAATGGGCTCCGGAACGGCCAGCTCATGCGTCCTTTCTTTTAGGTCCTCATTCTCATTACCACGCAGCAATCCTTTTCTTCTGCCTCCTTCCCTTACTCACCCCACCACGCTAAATTTTAGAAGACTCCTACTCCTGGACATCAGGGTTGCCTCCTCCTGGCCGTTTTTTCCCTGTAATCCATCTTGTCTTTTCGGCCACTTTTGTAAAAGACCTAACTCCCTGCTGTACACCTTTTCGGTTGTTTTTTGCCTCTGCGGCTGTAACTCAAGCTGCCTCTCCTGACCGGCGCCCTCATCTTTCTTTATTGGCTTGACCATTTGACCCTGTCTACCCTAAGCTCCCCCATTATTTCGATCTTAGACACAAGTAGTGAGATTCTTCAGCAGGATACGCGCGCATTTGATGTCTGCCCTTCTTTTCGCCTTGTTTCCCGCCCTTTTCTTGAACTTCGTCTTCTTGGTGCGATTCGTCCTCTTTTCTTTCCCAAACCCTTAAGTTCTCCGCCGATCGGACCCAGTGTGTTACAAGACAGTTACCTGCAGTGAATCTCCTCTGTTCACTCTCTCTCCTTTGTCTTCCCCTTTGCCCGGTTCCCGACTGCGTAACCTCTCTCCCTGGAAATTATTTGCGCAGGCTGCCAATCATGTAGCTAAAAAAAGAAGAAACAGAACTACGAGGCGTACGCCTGTTTCACGTCCCTGACTTCCCCTTTTTCACACCCCTCTTTAGTCCCCCCCCCAAATTTCTTTTTCCCTAATCTTTTATACTGCAGAATTGTTGAAGGTTTCCGATTTGGTATCGGAGTAATAGGGCTCATTTTTGCAAGTTGCTCCCGTGATGCCCTGGGCATCACCTTCTCTTTCCCCCTAGGTCTTCTTTGCCGAACCAGGCGTTCTTGGACGAGTCGCATATCTTCGTTTCGCCGCCCCTTTGCTACTTTGGTCGCCGTAAGCGAGTCAGTGGCTGTCAAGATCCAGTTTTGAAAAAAAACCTAACTGGGTTTCCTTTTTTGGTTCCTTTTCGTCTTTTTCACTCAAGTGGGCTCTCCTCCTTTCTTTCGGACTCCTTTCACATACATCCTGGACACATCTTTAAGAAACCTCGGACATGGCACCCCCGTCGTGCCGCTTCTTTTTTCCTCTTGCAGGGGTCACCCTCTCTGATGTTTTTACGTCCCCGTTCGTCTACGTCTGTTCCGGCTCACTTCGGTTTTGAGGCTAAAGGCCATCTATTCGGGCGGAGAGCCTCCGCGTTTTTTTCTTAAGAGTGTGCAAATGGTTTTACCCATCTTTTCTTCTTCTTCAGATTCTTCTCTCCGATCTCCCTTTTTTCGGAACCAAGATGAAGAGTGCACACCTTTTTCTTAGTTCTTTCGCAACGGCTTTTCGCGGCGCGGACCGCTATCCGATCGACTTCGACAAACTCGTTCATTCTCTGCATTCCCCTTCGGTTTTCTCTCATTGTCTCCGGCATTGCACAATGTGACTTTATTTACTACTATCTGTGGCCCCTGCTTCCATCCAGAGCTTTCCGAGGAGAATTGCGACCCCGTCTTCGAGAAGTCTTATCTTTTTTCCACCCCTACCCCCCTCGAGTCGGCAGGGTGCTAATTGACCTCCTCTGAACTTTCCCTCGTCTTGGCGGCATTTTCAGATCGAGGAGCAGTAAGATTTGCTGTAGCTTGGGCTTTTTCTTGATGTTCAATACGCTCCGTTCTATTCCCGCGTTTTTTTTGCTTTTTTTTTTGATCGAGAGCTAATCAACTCCGTCATCTGCATATTCTATTTTCTTCGGCTAGTAGTACTTTCTGATGTTTTTTTTTTCCATATTCAAACCTCTCATGTTTTCACTTTCCATCGTTGAGACTAGCCCCATGCCAACAGGGTCCACTACAGCCAACACCCCACCCCCTGTACTTTCCCCTTTCGTCCCTTAATGACATGTGACCCAGCCGCAATATCTTTCCCACTTTCATCCTCCTGTTCCAACCTCCCCTGCGCAATAAAACACCTGCCATTTTCCTTCCCCTACTCTTTACTCTGAAGGCCTGTCTCCTGCGACAGGTTTCCCGCACATGGGTCAGCCTTTTTTTCCTTTTTTGATTTTGTGATGATTCCCCTGTAACTTCTGGTCACGAATATTCTCTTCCCCCCACCTCCGTTTCCTTATCCAGCCGCGTGTCTCTATCAGAAAGTCGGGCGTTCTGGGCAGTTTTCTTTGTTCGGTACCGCTTTCTGGTCCTACACCTCTTCATATCTTTTTTTTCCACTCCCATCCTTTCTTGTTGTTTTTCTTTCTTTTAGATGCGCTGATTCGCGCTTCGGGTTAACCGACGTAATCCCTCTCCATTTGACTTTCTTTACGATTTCTTCACAGATGCGTCCCGGTTTAAATCCTTGTCGAGAGATCTTCCATCCCGTTGGACTCCCCCTCACCACCCCCCACCATGCCCGGCTTCCCATGTCTTCTTCCCACCGTCTGCGGATGTCCCTCGTTATTAATCTTCTGGAAAAAACAGGGCTCTTGGTTTATTTCGCTTTAGTTTTCCCCCACACCCCTTCGCTGTTTAATTGACCCCCGATTGCGGTTGGGTTTCCATTCAACTTACTTATCTATGCTCTTTACCGGCGTGGGGTCTTCTGTACGATCGAACAGGGGGTATTGTAGACTATCACCTCTTTCCCTTTGCCCCTTTTTACTTTAATTCCCAACCCTATACTGGTATTACTAGCTTGCCACGACACCAGCGATATTCTCGCCGTCTTTTCTTCATTTCCTCGATTCCGACAAGAAATTCCCCATCGTCGGTCATCTCAATACACGGAGATGAGTGCCATCACTGCTCTCCCAATTCCTTTCCCATCCCTCTCGATTTGTCGCATCGACAAAGACATTGTCGGTCGTTAATCTCTTCCTTTCCCTTCTCCACCCCTGCCAGGAAGAGTTTGAGTTTTGACCGACCCTCTGAGTCCCGAGATAGTGCAGCAGTTTTTGTTTAGCGCCCATTCTTCTCGGCGCCTCTTTTCTCGGTGCCTGAATCAGTCGCACACCGCACCTTCTAGTCCTCGCCCCTCACCGTGTGCATGCCTGCCTGAAAATATCCGCGTACCCAAATGACGTCCATTGGTCGTTCTCCTTCGCCGATACTCGGTCAGATGCGACACGACGTTGATTCTCTCTCTCCTGTAGACCCATACAATATCTCGAAGCAGTGGGTTTTCCCCCCATTCAAAAGGAGAGAGTAAGCCCCCTTTTCTCTCCGACTGAAACACTTTAAAAAACCATTTGCCACTTTTCTTCGACCACCCTTGCGTCGTCCGAATAGCCTCTCACCTTTCCACCCCCTTACGCCATCCCCCCCCGTTTATCGCCAGGACGGTTCCTATCTGTTATTAGCCTATCATAAGGTCGCACCTCGCCGATTTTCCCCCCCCGCAGGCCCTGCGATTCCACGTACAGTTTTTCTCTCTATTGAGCTTCGCAGTGCTCTCTTTATCATGTATCCTAACGCCTTGTATTCCTCCCAATATTAAAGTTTGACCGGACTTGAAACATTATGCCTCAACCCCCCCTAAATACCCCTTGTCTATCTTGACGCACAACTTCTAGCTGCAGGCACCGAACCCCCCTTTCGCCCCTTTTGTTGGGGCCACGGCACGCTCTTCTTCCATCCTTCGAAGCTGGTATCGACCACAGCACCGATGGTTAGAGCTCACAATGTATTGAACCCCACACTCAGCCTTAGCCAACTGCTCGTTTCCCCGAGGTATCCCCTTCTTTCCTCGGTACGCGCTCCCATTTCTCAGTCTAGAAGCAGTGACCTAAATTTTGAAGACTTGTTGGCGGGCCTTTCTTCTCGGCTCGCCCTGTAGAGTCTCTTGATGGTTTTTTTTTTTCCATCCCTGCCTGTCCTCCTGCCGCCATAAGGTCGACATCTCGTATGGTCATGCGGATTATTCTGACACCGTCAAAGCCGTTACCACTTTCGCCGATCTGCGTTTCTGGAGATCACCTGCGTGCGATTTATTGCCCCACTTTTTCCACATTCGGCTTGATAAAAATTCCTTGTTGGCAGGCCTCTCCTCTCTCCCATGATTGAATTTAATCTAAACCGTTATCTCCACACTGTCAGTCCTCACTCATGTCCTTCGTTCCTCTGCAGCGAGGCTTCCCTACGAGCGATCTACCTCTTTTTTACATCCAGGTCTTTTTCTGTCTTATATTAAGACAATTCAATAAAGTCAAAAGAGCCAGTTGCCTATGCTAGTCGTCTCTCCCAGGTTTTTTTCACCGCGGGCACACC
>Ga0179593_1388475_pt1 | contig 15290 bp, 15 predicted proteins | sample CZODoug2_1_08_16_FD_185931 | JGI IMG/M metagenome (GOLD analysis project Ga0179593, IMG submission 185931) | Vadose zone soil fungal communities from Angelo Coast Range Reserve, California, USA - CZODoug2_1_08_16fungal (PacBio error correction) | ecosystem: Environmental > Terrestrial > Soil >... | reverse complement strand
ACTGGAAATCATCGCATAAGGTTTTGCGATCTTGATGAGGGCTCCGGGCTTATCATCACTAGCGCGCAAGGTTGATACCTCCTGTTTAGGTTTCTTCGAATGTGGTTTTTTGGGGTTTTGAGGCTGTTCGGCCCCTTATCTAATCTTGAGTACTGTTTGAGAAGGGTCGACAGCCAATGGCCCCGCTCGTTCAGGAAGTGGGTGGAAGCGATGTGTGGGACCCTTGCTTTTCTCCCACAAGCGACGAAGGGGTGTGCAGCACCAAGGGGAAGTTAAAGGATTTGCGTTCAGTCTACCCCGAAGACAGGGTTTAAGTACCTCTTACTATGCTCAGCCCTTCCTATCCCCCATACTCCTCCCCCACTTAGCTTCGCTCCCCTCATCTCCCCATACCCCCATACGTCCGCTCCTCCCCGCCAATTATTTCATATGCCTTTCCCGTGCCCCAGACCACATATCGCGAATGTTTTACCCCCTTTCACTCAAGGGTATACTAACAGGTTCCTAAATCATGTCAATCTTCACACTGAATTTTATTGAGTGTCTTTAAGATAGCATTCACTGCTTCTTTATGATCAACAGTATTTTTGGGCTCCCCACATTTTTGAGTGCCGGAGGCGATATCAGCTCTATCTAATGTTTATGTGTGTTTGAGCCAAGTTTGTGGTAGTGCACAAGAATGTGTACAGGAATACCATCCACTGCACACCTCATTTGATTCTCCCCGTTTGTTATGCACAAGTTTTACTACTTACACACCTGATCACTCAAATGTTTTATGTTAGAAGAGTGACTGTCATAGGAATGAACTAATACATTATGTGTGAGGGATTTTTTCGTTTTTGGAATAGACCCCCCCCCTCTCCCCCCCTTTCTTTCTCTTCCCTCCCTCGCCCCCCCCCCCTTCTTTTCCCTCCCGCCGCCCACCACGTCGGTACAAAACCAACAAATTCGCACCAACTCTGAGCACCACTTAGACGGACGAGTCCAACACTCTCTTTTCTAGAGAGGAACCTCCTAGAGCCAAATGCACCCCGTTTCTTTTCCCCCCCCGATCCCCAAAAATTGCGTACGAAAGCGGATTGGTAAAAACAGGCCGGTTAACTATCATTCATCGTCGAAGTGGCCAAACAGGTGCCCCTGTGTCACAGTTTTTCCCCCCGTTTCGAAGATCTTACACCGTCAGTTCGCATTGAATCACATGAAACACCGTAAACACGCCCACTATTCTGACCACCGTGACAACCTCATGCCCGCGGCGTCGATCTGTTTCCCGGTTGAGGCTGTTCTTCGCTGTTATCGTAGTTTTCTCGACCCTTCTTCTATGCTTTTGTGGGGATTTTTTTCTCGCATATTTTCGCCTTTTCTTCAGAACTGCGCTGAATTTAGGCGTCATTCGGATCTTGCCCAAACAGTTTTTCCACTCGTTTTCCACCGACGAACTTTGCGGAATGGCTAGCCTCGAGTTTTTTGCGGGTCCCCTCGCGTTTAATTGTCTCGCATTTGAAAGCCTGAATTCTTTCCTAATGGAATACCTAGCATGGTATTCAAGTTCACCGCGAGTCCCCTTGGATTTTTTTGCCTAAGGAAGGCTATTAGAATAGTACCCTGCAGAAGTCTGTCTTCCATGCCGCCACGATAGGAATCCTCCAGCGGACGTTTGTCCATTTCACAACCAGCTTTACCATCCAAAGACCCTCCTTCGCCTTCTGTTTTTGATTGTGTCTGAGGAATTGGTGACGGCCCTAATCCAAAATGACACCCCTCGAACCTCCCTTTTCTGCCCCTTCTTATTGGTTTCGTTCCCTTGGATCTTTTCGTTCGCGTGCAAACCATTTCCCCCTTCTTATGTGGTCCACCCCGCCTTCAAGTCGAACTGAGTTTCCGATTTCTCCCTCACAGTCCGACTACCGATCGGGGTAGCCCAGAAAAACTTGAGTTTAGGTTTCAGCCCCCCTGAACGTAAGCCACGCAATAGCCGCAATTACTTGCCGGTTCTTGAGACTACGTGGAGCCTTCCCTTATGGAAGTCGTCCTTGCCTTGTCGTTTCTAACAGTGAAACCCTCTTTTGCGTTTTTAATCATTTTTTGTTTTTTTCCAGCGGGGAATAGCTGCGATGGTGAGTCCTTCGGCCTCTCAAATTCTCCACCCCCATTTAACTAGAAGTCAAGTCTGAGTCCAGGTAACAGCGCAGAGACTCTTTTTGATGTTTAGCGCACTCCTAGGGCTAAGTTTTCGAAGTGGTAGATATCGTCATGTGCCTTTTTGTTTTAATCCCGTGTCCGACGGCCTTTCCGCTTTTACAACATGTAGAGTTGCCGGATTACGTTTTTCCCCTCAACATCTCCCCAATACCGGAGGTGAGTGTTTGCCAGAACAAATCCCCTTGACGTTGTTTCACCCGGCCCAGCGCGTTGGCGATTCTGCTGCCAAGCAAGCAACCCTTTTTGCTGATAATGTCGATGACTAGCGTTCTCGTCACCTTTACTTGTTGTGTGAAGAGGAAGCGTCTTTAGATTTGTGAAATACTGTGGTCTCAGTCCCAAATGTACAGCGGTGAGTTGGGGCTTTTTTCTAGCGATCTCCAACGACACACCATCTGGGGTACTCGCCCCCCCCCCCGTTGATGCCAGCGTTTCGTTTAGAAGCATTCCACTCAGAGCACCTTTCTTGAACTGTCTGAGTCCTACGCACGGTTCAGTTCAGGGCTCCTTGACAGTCCCCACATGAGACCGCCTTTTGATGTGCGCGCCCGCGACCTCACACAGGGCCGGGGCTAGTCCTGTAGACACCCGGTCCGCCCTGATACACTGCAGCTTCGTGAGAGGGTCTTCAACCGACGCCAGGCTCTCAGTAGCCTCAGACAAACTTGACACGTTTAAGGCGCTTCCTTCACCCCATGCAAAGCGCCGACACAACGCGTTCTTTCACGACTCATTGACTGCGAGGCTTGCCCGGACCTACCGCGCTTAGGCCCCGCCCCCCTCCCCTTTCACCCCTGTTTAAAAGAAGAGTAATCTCCTTTTCTCTCCTCCTTGTTGTAGTACTCACCCGTTGCTATTCCCTGTTCCATGCGCGGTCGATCCGACTAAGTGTTCTCCCTCCGTCGACCGCCGTGTGGCTGAATCGTTTATCGCGATTATCCCCGCTCGTTTTTTTTTTTTTTTTTTTTTTTGTGTTTCTCTATCTCCTTGGTGTATTGTTGATTTCTTCCTTTTTATTGGTTTTTTTTCTGTGTGTTTTTTTTTTTTTGGATTTTTTAGTGGTTGTGTTCTTTTTTGGCTTTTTTTTTTTTTTTTTTTTTCTTTTTTTTTTTTTTTTTTTTTTTTTTTTTTTTTTTTTTTTTTTTTTTTTTTTTTTCTTTTATGCCCTGCTGGCTTTGCAGAAGAGGCAATTGCGCCGTCCTTTATGTCGCTATCGCCTGGTCGTCGTTCCTCCCGCCTATATTCCGTTGGAAGCAGATACCTGGATCCCGGGCGGCTCTCTAAGTCCGGTCAAACGCCTAGAACTCCCCGTGATGAGGTGTGTTTCCTTTGCTTGTTGTTGACCCCATCGTGCATTTAGTCAGCTTCGCATCCCGAGCGCCTAATTCGTCTACCCCCCTCATCCCAAATCCGCCAGAGTTTTTTTTTTTCCTGCTGCTCCCGACGCAGCCTGCGTCGTCGTGCGTCCGTAAGCTGTGTGTGCCCCGTCCCCATTGGAATCACTTTCTCGGCCCCAACTCGGTTCTTTCAGTCCCCCTTTTCACAAAATTGATAGCTTTTTCCTTCCCCCAGACACAACACTTTTCCCTTCTCGAGAATCGATGAAGCGAGAAATTTCGCCACTTTTTTTCCCGTTGATTGTGGCCTGCCTCCCACTCGGCACCACGTCCTGTGGTTTTGTCTTTGGCCCCCCACTACGGTATTTTTCTGGCTTGACCTCTCCCCCGCTAGCTCCCGAGCACCTCTCGCGAGCTTGTAAAGTGACGGACTCCCTTTTTGACCCGTTTCTTCCAACGGACAGAAGTGCCCGTGACCTGCGACCTGGCGAACCTCTTCCATGGCGCTGTAATCCCTAGCGGCTGGTGATAGAATTAAGTTTTTCGCCTAACTTGTCCCTTACAAAGACCCATCTCCCTGATTCCTCCCGGTCCCCTCCAAAAAGATATGACAGTGCGCAAAATCCTTTCCAAACGTGATCGAAGCGAGCCACAAGACGACCCTCAGGCCTTTCTTTGCTACATTAGTCTCTGACAACGGATTCCTTCGACCCCTGCTTTACCGATTCGGCGACTTAAACCCATACCCACAAGTTTCCCGACTCAGCCCCACTGGCGTTTTTAGAAACTTCCCTCGATCATCTCTGGCCCTGTCAGATCACTTTAGTGCGTCCTTTTGTGTTCATCCCATTTTTTCCGCGCCCCTCATAGAGTCAAGCCATCCCCCACTAAGCGAGAGTGTGCAGGAAATCGTGGGTTTTTTGTGTTTTCTCACATTCTTGCCCATCCCATTTCCATCGGCCAATAAACAACGTCCTGAGAGCGTTTGGCTGACTTCCCCCCTGTTGTTAGATAGGCGTCCCATCCAATGATGTAGATACTACGACAATATCAGAGTGCCATGTTTCCGCATGTTGCCAACGCGTCATAATTCTGCTACCTTAGCGCCCACCCCTTCCACAAGCCTGAGAATAGGGTGCATTTCCCAGCCCCACCTATTTCCGGGGTTTTTGTATATTACACGATCGCAACTGCTCTCCCCTCTCTTGAGTTCCGCAGTCATTTCTGTAGCATTCCCTCCGCCAGAATTCGTCGCGTTTTGTTTCCCCAGTTGTTTGCTTGTGCCATTTCGACTGACCCGCAATTCGCCTCCATTCAGAGCAGCCTTCCAAAAGGCGAACACATCCGCTGACAAGCCTACCCGCAGACGATCCTTGCGGGGATGTTCTGACCCTCTCCTAGAAAATGACGCATACTTCCTGTCAGATTGACGCTAGGTTCTTCTTTTCTTTCGCGTTTTTGTTTCGCTACATAGTTTTTGTGTTCTAAGTGGAACACCCGTTTTCCGATGCCGGGTATCTAATCGACGTTCACAAAAACTACCACCTTTTGTCAACCCTTTCGACCGGAAGATAGGTTCCTTTTTGTTTTTTCCCCCTGTCAACAGCTCCTCTTTCCCTCCAGCGCCTGCCACGCCGAACCTTCCGCCTTGCGATTGGGAACCCTAGTCCGTAAGGTGCTCCGGATGCCTTTTTACACTCACCTTAGCACAAAGGCTGCCCTGTGAAGCATTTCCCTTCCCCCTACTCAAGACTGAACACACGTCCCCGGCGGCCCTATCTGTCTTCCCCGTTCTCCGTTCCACACTTTCCTAGAGTAGGGGTTCACAACCCTCAACCCCAACTCCCCCGCGCCAAATGAAACTCGCACCCGCCTCTTTCCCCCTTTCCGCCTCCCCTCTATCTGGGTCAGCCTCCCCGAGGACCCCCACCTACCTTCGGATGTTTTCCGCGTCCACGAACAGGTGTACAACTGGGCCTCCCCCGATTTTGATGCACCCCCCTCATGGCACCCCGAGCGGACTGACTGACACAAGTGCGTCTTTCCATCCCACTTGCGACTAACGAGGCAAGCGACGTGTTTTCCTTCTCTGCTTTCAGCTTGGAGGCTTGGACCGCTTTTTCCTTAGTACCCGAACCAGCTCAGTAGGAAGAGAGTTCACCTCACCAAGTATAGCATCTTTTTGCACCTCCGACGCTGCCACGAGTTATCCCCCATTTTGGCCAACCTTAATGTCGCATTTTCCCCGTACCTCCCACTTCTGGGTTGACCCAGCGACAGTACTTGCCTGTGTAGCCTTAACCTTCTCAGCGGCGTGCGGCTGTCTTCTTATATCCCCAGACTAAGTTTCCGAAAAATTTTGCTGCGCCACGAAATCTATCTTTTACCTGATTTGTTGCGAGAGATTTTCTCAGCTAAAAAAGATTTTGCCCCTTAGACTTTTTAATTTTAACGTTGCTTTCCCCCTTCCACAAAGAAGCTGAAGTTATAACTGCCAATTCCTTCTACGGGCCCGTGTGAAAATGAACCCCCGACCAGTTGGAGGTAAGCTGGTCAGAAATCGAGCCAGATTCAGATTGGCGTCCAATTCAGCTACTCCTTTTTTCCTTCGCTTACCCATAAGCCCTATGTTTTAAGTTTCGATCGCTTCACGTTCTCACGCCGGCTCCTTGTTCAGAGCTTTAGTGCCTTTGCCTACTATCCAAGCTCCCTCAAGCCTCAGCGAGGACACGTCCTCCAATTATTCCCTTCCCACTTGCAAAAAGACGCTTTGTTCGGTATATTTCCTTGTTTCCGCGTGCACACTTATTCCCCGAGATTCCAGTGTGAGTGGGTTCTAACAACTTTCTAATCTCGTGTCTCTTGATTGAGTCCTCGGAACTCGGCTCTGACAAGATCGTTTATAAGCTGCTCGAGCCCGCCAGGTAGACGGTTTACGAGTTTCTTTTTACGGTTCTATTGAGGGTTTGTGAAAACTTCACCATGATGAGCCCTTGCGAGTCGGTGTTCAATACTATCGTTTCCCTTTGATTTTCAGCTTTGCCCTTTAATTTTTCCTTCTCCACCGGTTCAGGAAACTCCCTGATGAGGATAACCAACGGAGACAACCCAGATTGTGGCGCCTCTCCCCCGCAGCTTTTTCTAGGCCTTCCCCGTCATGAGCAAAATCGACAAACGCATCGGTCCTCCCCCCAAACCACTGACCCCGTTAAGGACATGTCGTGGGCAACTGCCGGGAACACCTCGTCTTCTCTTTCACAACCTGTTGCATGTCCATCAAACGTTGGGATCACACTTTTTTCCCATTATTTCACGGACCACAACTGATGGCCTGCCACGCCCCCCGCAATCCGAAGCAGCGATGTCGCCTGACTTCCGGTTTTTCTGATGATAAGTAAATTTTGATATTTTCCCGAAGTACCCCACCTTTATTGGATTCATTAGGCTGTTCCCTCGGATATATCTTCTTCCGCATTTGCGAACTCTGCGCTTTTCATTGAGGCCGACTTCGTGATGAGCCTTCGTTTCCCCTCCCAGGTCCCCCAATTTTTACCCCAATGGTGTCCGCTAGTATTGGATGCAGGAACTTCCTTGAATTGTATTGACCCCCAGATAATAGTTAATTACTGCCACCCGACCCTCGACAATAGCTGTCCGTTTAACTCGAGGTTTCTCTTAAGCGGTCTGTTGGTTCTCATTCGGGTATATTACTTGAGTGATTGAGCGACCCCTCTTGGGATCTGATCATACTATGACTAGCCTTACACCTTAGTCTCCCTCGCTCGCAGCTTCTTTTTGAGCCGGGCTGGGAAATTTTGGCTGCGGACCGACCAGAATTCACACATTCAAAACCCCCTATCCTTCAAACTCTTTTCTTGCCCTTCTTATGTTAGTTTTTTTCCCTTTCCTTCCTTTTCCCCCTCGATGCCAAATTGCGAGTTGGGCACAAACATGGCGCTTCTCTTTGCAAGGCGACCTTGACCTCGCGAATTTCCCTAACCCCCCTCCCTTTTCTTGATCTGACTTTTTCAGGATTTCGCTTCTCCGACTCGTAAGCCCCCCGTGAGTTGAACTTGACGCGTCATCTCACTTTGAGAGCCTACATCTGAAGATAGTCCTTTTCTTTTTTCCTGTTGCGCTACGTTGCCCCGCCCTCATTTGCACAGGTAACTCACTTTTTGCTGACCTTCCATTGATCTGGGGAGGATTTTCTGCGAATATACAATTTAGGAGAACCCAAAATTTTCCTCCTGATGACCCAGGCCCTCGCTAGCTTTACTCCTGAGGGAAATTGCGCTGATGTCCTCCTTGCCGAACAGGCGAAGGTGTCAGTGGGCTTATCGTAATGTCGTTTGTTCCTCCACCTGTAACTGATTCCAATCGACTCGCCCTCGAGAGTTTCCGGCAATCTACGCTTTCCCCTTCCCACCAAAGAGAAACAGTGGTGGGGGCGCCAAAGAAAAACCTTGTTGGTCATCATGTCCCAGGGCCAAAGCGGTGGTGAGGCTATTTAGCACACCCCTGCATCATTGGCTGATGATGAATGTCGTTTGACTTTCCTTTCACCCTAGATGTCTTTGTGTGTTTGTGACCTAAGGAAAAAGCTCTACCTCTCTTTGAATACTGGTTTCCCTCCCCATGAGCAAAGACTCTTGTTGGACCGTATGGGTGTAAAGCTTCAACTTCCTCCCAATTTGTTCCTCATGTTCGTCCGACCACTGCTTAGTCTCTTAATGAAATTCTTTCGGTCCATTTCTTGCAAAGGAGAGTATTACGAAGACATTAGCCGTTCTTGGTCCTTTTCTCCAAACAAATTGCAGCTCTGTTTTTCTACCCCATTTTTCCCCACCACAACCACGGAGGCGGATAGGAGTTGAAATTTGCTTTCTCCCCCTCTCAGGATTCCCTTTTACCACCGTTTTTTTTTTTGCGTCTCACAGGCCGAGAGATCTAGCCACCCAAACGCCGCGCTGCACAGCTGCCCACTTCCGGGCAAACAGCGTTACCCTTTCCTACCGCGAGCCCGACGCAGCCACTACTCCTCGTTTTTTTAGTCCTCGTGTTATCCGAATCCTGCATTCATGGAAACTTTCCCGGAAAAGCCCGCCTTGGACCACCGCTCTTTCCTCTTCTCCTAATCATCAGTCTGATATTACCTGCCTTGACTGGTAAGTAGCGTGTTGTCCCCCCTCGAATTCATCTGAGGTTTCGTACGGGTTCTCTCGTTTCCGGAGCCCTTGGTGCCTCGTAGTTCCTTTGTATACGTGTGATTTTTCGAATTGTGAAGCAGCGCCGACTTTCTTTTTGCTGTTCTAGAGATTTGCCCCCCCCCCCCCCCCCACCCACCACCCCCCCCCCCCCCCCCCCCCCCACCAAAAAACCCCACACACACCCCCCCCCCCCCCCCCCCCCACCCTCCCCCCCCCCCCCCACACCCCCCCCCCCCCCCCACCCCCCCCCCCCCCCCCCCCCCCCCCCCCCCCCCCCCCCCCCCCCCCCCCCCCCACCCAACCCCCCCCCCCGACCCCCCCCCCCCCCCCACCACCCAACCCCCCCCCCCCCCCCCCCCCCCCCCCCTTTTAGTTGTGAATACGCTCTCACTTTCCTTTTCCCTACCCTTGCCGGAGGCGTTAAGCCTGTTCACCGCTAGCCCCGACACGTTTTTGCTTTTGTGTGATCGCTGGAGTGCGCGAAACATGATGAGTGTGTATCGCAAGTCCCTCAAAGCGATAATTAGTAGTAATCTCTCAAGTTTTCGCCTCGTTTCCTACCTAACGAAGTCACTCCTTGCGTCCGAGCTTTTTCGTAAAGTAAGATTTGTGGTTTTTTTTTTTTTTCCCCGTCTCCGTCCCAACCTTCTTTGCCTCAAGTCACACCTGCGACAGCCCCCAGTATCCCCAAACTAGATTATCTTTCTTTTTTTTTTCTTCTCACCCACCAGCCCCCAGTAATAGAGGCCAGCCTCTCTGTCGACACAAAAGTTTGCGTTGCTCAGCCTCCTAACCGATTTCCTGTTATGCTTGGACAAGGTTTGTTCCCCTGTTTTTTTTTTTCGAGTTTGCCCCCCCCCTCCCTTCTTTCTCGACCTGTAGATCGTCAACTATTGTAGCGATTTTACAGTTAAAGGAATCCCGCCTGACCCCGTTTCCTTCACAAACGGCAAATCAGCTTCCATTTTCCCCTTCTCTGCGCTTCATTTGAGGCGCTAAAATCCTTTCTTATTATTTAGGCCCTCGTGCGAGTGCCTATTGCTCCCCCTTTGTTTCTGTATAGAGAACAGACCTCAACCCTTTCCCTCGCTCCCCTTGTTCATTTCCATCCCCCCTCACGGTCGCAAATTGAACGTTTCTCTTTCCCCCAGCACAAGGCCGAATTCATAGCTGCGTCTCCCCCCCTTATTTTTCTTCTTCCCGGCCAATTCGACAATGCTTGTTTGTTTTGCCTTACGTTAGTACTTAAAAAGCTCCTAGGTCCCCCGTGCTTCTTTTCCCTTGTGGGATAAAGTTATACCTTCATGTTTCTTCCCATTTCAGGATAACGAGGAGGTTCCATTTGGATGCCCACTTCATCCGCGAATACTCCGAGTAAAGCAAAGAAAATAAGAGGGAAGTTTTGACCGATTAGTGCAGTTCCTAGTGTTTTTTTTAATGGTTGTGACTGGCTCACCCCTCCCTCAACTCCAAAAAAATCTCCCTGAAAGAATCGTGGGTTGAATTAGCAAGTGTTGTTATAGATAGTCTCGAAAAACCCCCCCCCCTACCCCTGTCCTTCTCTTCCGTCGTTGACAGTCGATGAATGCCCGCCTTTCCCTCTCAAGTTCTCATCATTAGTAAACACCGTAACAGCCGCTTAGAGTCGGCCTTTTATCTTCCCTCCAGCCGATATTATATTTTTTCTTCCCCTGATTGTCGAGGTCTTGGTTGTTATACCCCGATTCCCCTGTCCCTGGAACCTTCAGATGGACATCAGCTTGCATTGCTGCCTTAAATTATTCTTTTCACCTATTAAATGCCTCGTCGCTGTTTTGTGAAACGATTTTGCTGTCTTTGATTTGCAACTACCTCGAACTCCAATCCGCCCCCCACCACTCCCCTCCCCCAGCTTTCTCTTCAGACAAAAGTTTAAAACCCCCCTCCCTCCTCTATTATTCATGATGACATTTCCCCTTCCCCCCTTCCCTTTCTTTTTTTTTTCCCTCCTCTCCCCCTTCCCTCTCTTCCCTTTCCTTTCCCCCCAACGATATGCAGAACAAGTGGTCCTTCTGGTATTTTTACCTCATTAGACGTATCCTCACCAAATCGACGCTTTTTCCCTTCAAATAAACATTTCCCACGCAATGATACTTTTCTCCTCTCCTGCCCCCGCACCTTTTCCCTTATGCCGAGGCTTCGTTTTTGTCGGTGTCTTGTTTCTTTAGTTTCCTGATTCCAACCATTATAGGTTTCTCGATTGTTTTTTGCCCGTGGCCCCTTTATGTCCTTTTGTGTTGTCTTCGACTACGGTTGTAATTACACCACCTGTCCCTGTTCGCTTATATCCCCCACCATTGCATTTTTTCCCATCGTGGTTTCGTTTTGCCATTATTTTTAGATCAGTTTGTGATAGTTCTTTTTTACACCCCCATGAAAGCAATTGCTTTAAAGTCCCCTGCATTTTGTGGGACAACGTCCCTTTAGCAGCTTGTTTTTTCCCGCATTTTTTACTTCTCTTTTTATTACCTAAACTGTGCCACGTCCTTGCCGTCCTCGTCCCTACCCCGGTCTTTTGCTGATTGTCCTGCATCTAGTTTCTGTACCTCCAAATCGCAGTCTTTCTGTTTCACCAACCTCTTCGCTGATCAGTTTGCACCTGCACGAACCCCACACCCCTCCGACTCTTCTCGATTTCCCGCGTCCAACCTCTTATTCGATGACGCATTCTTCGTTGACTTTTTGTTTCCCACATAAACCCGACCCCACCCATCCCGCAGCGTCTGTCCCTCTCCAAAGTCTCGTACCATTTTTACCGTGAGCACGTTAATTTCATTTGCCCCACCTAATTTTATGAGGCCCCTGAGTCTGTCTTTGGACACTCTGACTCACCACCTTCTTTGACCTGATACAGGCCCCCCAACAAATCTCGTTTTACACCCACCGCTGATGCACCAGAACTGAACCCCCGCGCCTCTCGTAACGATCAAAATGCGTCCACCATTTCTTTGCTTTCCATTCTTTGTGTCACCTGATTTGTTTTTCTGCTTTTTCCCGAGTTTCATCGTTTTTTTTTTCGCCTTCTAGGCTGAAAGTCACCTGCGAAAGAAACCTCCTTTTTTTCTCCCTGGGACGTTGTTTCCCCTAGTTAGCAAAACTCCCCTAACCTACAAGTCATAGACGTACATTCATCCTCCTCCTGCCCCACCCTCTTCTTTTCTTTTCGTTTGAGGGTCTTTATCTTCTCGCACCCATTTCCCCCCTGATCGCAGAGTCATTGAACCACGTAAGACAGTCAGAATAATTTTAGACCCACCCTTTAACCCCTTTTCTCATCTTTTCTTGTTGTGTTTACCTGACTATCTATTCCCTTTTTCCTTCGCGGAATAAATTTTTCTGATATTTTACGATAACTCCACTATTTTCACACTCCTCTCTTGGTGTGTTGTTGCTGTTCTTTACTTTTTTTAAATGCCTCCTCAACCTCTCAGTTTTGGTTTTTACGTTGCACGACCGACACACCGACCCTCCCCCGACCTTGCCACACGGTTTCTTTTATTACCCCGGCTAACCCTCTTTTCCTTATACATGTTCGTCCGCGTGTGTTCCCTTGCCCATTCCCTGTGACCAGTAATTTTGCGACCCTTTCATGCTGCGAGAAAACCCCCCGATCCACTGCTATTAAATTCCACATTGAAGCACCTGTCCTATATTTCCCCTCGCTCTTAATATTTCGTTGTATCTTTCTGACTCTTTCCCCTCACCTGAGCTAGCTTTCTGTGCCTTTTTTTGACTAGTTGCCTTTATTTGTACCACGTTCACTCCAACGCCGGATTTTCCTTCCCCGGGACCTTCCCCCCCCGTTTTTTTCCTTATCCCCCAGCCATCTAGCTCACCCCCCGGCTTCAAGTGCTTCCCGACTTTTTCAGGAAACCCGTCCCAACTCCGTTAAAGTTTCCCCCTTCCCCCCCAAAGTTTTTCTTCCCCCCCTACCCCTCCCTTTTGTTTGATCCATTTCATCTGTTCTCCAAATCTGCGCCTTTAATGAAAATGACTGACCCATTTGGTTGCTGTGCGACCCCCCCCCGAAACCCCCCAATTAGACAGATAGATAACGCTTATGGGATATTGATCTTTACATCCGGTTCTCGTTTGCTTGTGCCCAATATGATCCCCCCTCTCCTGCCCAATTCCCGTTGAATTTTTTCGAATGGTTTACCGATACTTCCGCAAGCTTTCTGGATTTCTTTTTAGGTGCTTTACCCCCGCCCCCCCTCTGTACCACCCGTCGTCGTTCCCCGCGTATGGGCCCCGTTTCCACTTCCTCCATTTCATCCAGCTGTTGCCCGCGAGACTTTTTCCCAGTAGATTTTCTTTACTCCTCTCCTTCAAAAGGGCGGAAAGTGGAAATAATTCCTCTTGTTTTAACCCTTTATACGACTTCCCGTATGGCGGATAGTTTCTTGGTGCGTGTCCCCCCAGGTCAACTGCGCACCTTGCGTCCCTTCATGAAGAGTGTAAATCCTTTTTTCTTCGTTCCCCCTGGGTTCCCGGAGATTGCCACAACCTCCCCTCCCCCCCCTGCCCTGTGTAATCCCCTCCACTTGCATTACAGCGCACCAAGGGTTTTTTTTTTCTTATGCGTGGGCCCCATTAATTTCAGAACTCCCCCACGTTCCGTCGCTCCGATTTTGTTCCACCAAAAGTGCCATGTCCCCCTTGTTGTCCCCTTCTTTTCGTGTTTCTCTCTCACAGTACCTAATCTTTAGCATTTTAACCTTGAATAACGTACCCTTCAGCGGTAGTCGCCCTCCCACGAAAAAGTGCACCCCCCTCCTTTTCCTTACTCCTTCCCCTCTAATCCGTCCAAATCTTTCTCCTCATCTTCTTTTGCACTGGGTCTTATTTCTAACCCGCTTCATCTTGAGCCATCTTCCCCCATTACCTCCAGACCGACCCCTCTTTTTTATTTTCCTGGTTTTTCCCTCTTTCGCCTCTTTCGCCTTTTGGAAGAACGCTGCGTTTTGTCTTGAGCGAATGCTTTCTTACCTTCCCATGTCACAGTGCCCCCTATTTCCCCTCCTGATCTATGGCAGCTGTGGGGTTTTTTTTTTTTTTCTTCGAAAGAAAGGCTTTTCATGCGAACTCAATGAGCTCTCCTCCAACTTTGACCCGTGCCGCTCCTTTTTTTCTTATCTGCGACTAAGCGGCCCCTTACCTCTATGCTGTCTTTACCCCTCCCCTCTCTATTTTGAGTAGAGTGACTTTTAAGTATTCCCGTCACCAGGAAAACGTTCTTCTTGCGCCCTCTTGGGAATAATTTTCTCCCAGTCCCACGTTGCTTCTCCTCGTATGAGAACTGTTTGTTTTTTGGCGTTTACTTGAACTCCTCACCAACACGGTTTTTCTTCTATGCATATTTTCCGCTCCAACTTTTGTGAGCCTTGATTCTTTCTTAGTGCCCTGGTCCTAGCGGTTTCCTTTTGACCCCAAGTCCTCCCCATGTCCCCCCCAACATGAAACCGCTCCCCCAGACAGTGTCTAATGATTATTGCTTTTCCCTATAATTTCCGAGTTTCCCCCAATTGACGAGCTCTTTTTCGTCCCCATGTATAGCCCTTCCAAGTTCCCGAACTGAGTATGTTCTTGCTCCTTGATACCTCAGTTTACGATCTTTTTCCAGTTCTTCTTTTTTTTTTTTTTTTTTGTTTCATGTTAGTAGGAAGAACCCCCCCCTGCCGCCTTTTTCTCATTACTCCTGTTGAGACTACGTTCTCCCAGTTCATATACTTTTAAGCGGAAGTTCCCCTTTCCAGATCCCTCGACCTATTTTTGTCGCCTTAGACTCATTTTGGCTTTCGTTTTCCATTTTTTCTTATCGCCTGGCCGTTTGTCTTTTTCTGTTTTCCCTTTCCCCTTTTTTCTCCCTCCTAGGCGCCAATTTGAATTATCGTCTGTCAACGCCTGATGTCCCTCCCACCCAGTAGGGGCCTTGCGTTTCTTGTCAGCGCCTTACTTTATCCCTCCTCTTTTCCCGCCGTTTTTTGGTTGTTTTCTTTCATTTTCTTTTTTTTTTTGTTAATGGAATTGGTTTGCCTGGACTCCCTTTCTTTCTTCCCCTTAAAATATGATCTCCATCTTCCCTGTCTCGGCATCTATTTTTGTTCCCCCCTTCCACCTTTCTTTTTTTTTCCCCCTATTTTTGCCCCCCAGAAACAACCGGCCCCTGAGAGTTGGTGTAAACCACCTTGCCCCTTCCCCCCCCCCATCCTCTCTATGGCTTCCTGTTTTCTAGATCATACCGCCAGTCTTGTCCCCACGTTTACCCGATGATGAATGTCGTCTTGTTCGTTACATCGTATATAGCCCCGCCCTCCTTTTTTGACATCGTTTCCTTCCGTTCCCCCATGCTTTCTCGCTTTATTCCTTCTTTCCCCATTAATTCCTGACTTAACCTTGGCCGGTTTGTTTACTTTTTTCTGCTGTCCCTCAGCGATTTGACTCACCGGCCTCCCCACTTTTGCCTCTGCACCCTCCTTTTCCCCCTTCCCCTTTCCCC
>Ga0179593_1627772_pt1 | contig 15292 bp, 21 predicted proteins | sample CZODoug2_1_08_16_FD_185931 | JGI IMG/M metagenome (GOLD analysis project Ga0179593, IMG submission 185931) | Vadose zone soil fungal communities from Angelo Coast Range Reserve, California, USA - CZODoug2_1_08_16fungal (PacBio error correction) | ecosystem: Environmental > Terrestrial > Soil >... | reverse complement strand
TTAAACAAGCCTTTTTCGCTCTCAGCTACCGGATCTTTCTGTAGAACGTCGTTCCTCGTTTTTCTTTTCAGGTCTTTTTTGTCTTTGCGGACCGCGATGGCCTCCTTCGGCGAGACAACAACTTTCTGACCAATTCTAATCCCTCTTCGATTACCCCTTCCTTCTTATGAATCTGACGTTTTTTTCCTAAGCCGGTCGATGACGGCGTTTGACTCTAATGACGCGCTCGGCGCGCCATCTTGGCTGGCCCTTGTTCTTTTCAAACCCCTTGGCACAAACGCATCGGCACCTTGTGGATTCTCAAACTATTCTTCCCCCAAAAAAAAGCAGCTTTACCTTCCGTCGCGGGTGGTAACCCCTCCTCCCCCTTTCGGCTTTTTTGCGCCAATCCCTCTTCACCTTCTAATCAATCTACCAAAGATTCTTTCTGGAAAGTCGACCACTGGATATTTCCTTCAAATGGCGCGTCGCAACCTGTGCCCCCCCTTCCTGAGGATCGCCCTTAGCTTCCTTTGTTTCTTTTTTCTTCGGTGGTTAAAGTTTCAGAGTCACTCCAACTCAACTGACCTCCAGCGTCGCTCTCCTCTTCGCGAAGAGGATACTACTTTCTTTTACCCCCTCGCGCTCCCTTTTGATTACCCGCCGCTAAGCTTGCCCACTCCTTGAAATATTTTTTCCCCCCTGGACTTTCTCTGTACGATGCCGCGCCGTCTCGCGGTTCATTTCCCCATAATGGTGGCTTCTCGCACGACATGGATGCTTCCCTTTCCCCTGCGCCTTCCTTTTTGCGACAATCGCCATTTACCGTTTTCTGGCCCTTTTCATTCGGAAGATTCCTTGTTGAAGTTTTTTTTTCGCGGCCTTCAGCACCCCCCCGGCGACGAAGAATTTTCGTCGTGCGACGCAAGTAGTCAAAACGAAGTAAGCGTCCTTTCCCCCCCCCCAGGTGCTTTAGACACCGTCCTTTGCCGAATAGAGTTATCACCTCTTCGGGATCTTTTTCCACGCGAATTTTTTTGGAACCCCTTTTTCATTAGCGGTGCTTTAAAGTCCGCACGCGTCCATCGACCTTTTACCTCATAGGCTCCACGGCTCTCCGACTGAGCATCCCTTTTCTAAGGTCTTTCTAGCAAAGAAGTTTCTTTCTTGCGCACGGGTGTTGGCTGGCCTGCTTGCATTGGGAGTCGGGGACTTTTTTTGGACCCCGCTCGGGCCTTTCTTTCTCCCGCCTCCCCCTCACCTCAGTAACTAATCCCTCTTCCTTCCATCGCCGTGAATTTTCATTTTCCTCCGCAACCTTTTTTCCCCCCATGAATCTTCCTCCTTTAGATTCTAGCCTTCTGTCTATTTTTCTTCTTCAGAAGCTCAGAAGTTCCCGCGTTACCTCCCAAATTGGCGATTCAATTTATGACGCGGAGCCAAAGAGGGACACTCTCTCCTTCGACTACATTTCCTTTCTTTCCTAAACCGCCTTTTTTTCGTATTTCTCACTTCTGAAGGGAAGGGTTCCCCCTTTGGGTTTCCTACCCCTTTCCTCGCGAGAACGGATGCCGTCTTTTTCCCTTTCCGGGAAACTCATGACTTTTCAAACCTCTTTCACCTCTTTAATCGCTTCTTACCCGCGCCCCCTGACAATCACACCCTGACGGCTTACGAAGGGACCTTCGTTTCCATTATCTTTTTTTGTCGTCAATCGTGATCAAATCCGCCTCTTGAGTCACGTGAGGAATCCTCTTTCTCCCCTGCCTCGGCTTTTCGTGTTTCTCTGAGCCTTGCGTTTCTTCAACCCATTTAAGTCCTTCCCTTCCCTTCCATCCCCCCTTCCCCTTTAAAGTTGAGCGTGCCTTCTTCTCCTTTTTCCCGAAAGTGCCGCTAGCCTCTTGTTCTCCCACCATTCTTTCCCCTTTGCGTTCCCCCCCCCACGCTATTTCAGGGCGTGCCCCTCCCTCGGAGGTCGCGCGTCCTTCGAGAACGAATTCTTTGATTTTTTCTCTGCGAATCTAGACTATTTTGACCCCATTAAGTGCCCTGCCTGCTTGAATCCCCGCCAGGACATTGGAAACGCCTTCGCTCCCCTGTCTTACCACAAGTAACCTTTACTCTAAGCTAAACTTTTTCTTTTCTATTCATCCGCCTCAGTGGTGTGTTGATATCTAGCGAATGATCTGATCGATTTTTTTTTTTTGATGACTTTTTCTCCTGATTTTCTCCCTTCTCAGGATTCCTGCGGGGCTTCTGACTGCAGGCCCGAACGTCTACGTAACTGTTCCATGCCATCTTTTTCTATTCGCCTTCCTTTCTTCCCAGCAGATCTAAGCTCCGAGTTCCTTCCTTTTGTAGTTTCCCGAAGTATTTTTCTGGTAGTATTCCCTAGGTGAGAGTCGCTTTCCTTCCTTCAGCTCTTCTACCCCCCCCCCTTTTGATTCACTTTGTTCATTTTTTGCCGTTCCCGACGCGTTTCTTTCTTTGATGGAAGGTCCTTCGGCGTCGGCCAATTTGTCCTTTTTGCTTCTCGCTATCACCGAACCAACGACCCTCCGTCCTGGCCGTTTGCCTATTTCCTTCCACGGGGACGCCCTTAGGAGACTTTTGCAAGTACGTCACGCGTTTGACAGAAGGCTTCCAAGTCCCCCTTCCTTTAGTCAGCTTTTTAGCTGCGTGGTTGCTTTCATTCTCCGTAAACTTCTTTCCCCTCTGGACTTTCCCTGCAGTTCTTCTTTTTCAACCTTGGTTTTTTCATGAAATCCCCCCCCCCCTTTTACGCCCCCCGCCCCCACCCCCTGGGGCAATCCCTTTCGATCCGTGTCCCCGCTTAAATGAACAGTTTTCGGGTCGTCGTCCAGGCAACGACGACTCTATTAGAGGTACCTTTCTTCCCGAGTCCATATTGCTCCCCCGTCCTTCATAAATTTTCAGTAACGGCCCGGTAGCTTTTTCTTCGAGCTGCGGAATTTTCCCCCTTGAACCTTTCTCGAATATCGTTCTCGCCTTTAATGGTTTTCCCTGCAAATCAACAATTCGGCGATGGGCCGAGTATAAAAATCGGTGATGGTTTTCGTCCCTGTTACTTTTCAGCTCCCCCCCCCTTCCAATGCCTTCCTTCTCCGGGCGCACTACCTTTTTCCTTCTGATTGGAGTCGGTAGGCTGGGATGACTGGTGATCCGGCGCGATGCTTCCTCCAACAATCGATCCCTCATTGTCGTGTCCGGTGAAAGCCACCTCCTTTGTGTTCCTTTTTTTTTGCTCGTTAGCCACGCTGGCCGTCTTGTTTCCCCAAAGTCGTGCCCTCTCCCTCCTTCTCCCTGCGAAAGCACCTTTTCCCTTCGCGCTGTTTCTTCACTTTGTTTTAAGGGTTTCTTTTCTTTATTCTCCTCGTTCCTCGGACAATCCTGACCCTTCCTTTCCCCAAAGCGGGACTTCCAGAAAAATAATTTCCCTAATGAAGCGCCTTGTTCAATGGCCTTTCCCTTCGCCCCCCCCCACACGCTTTCCCTCTTCAGTCTTCAGCCCCCTCCGCCCGCTGAGCGAGATTGTGTCCCTTCCCAAATCGTCCACCATGGATGTGCTTTGTTTTCCCTCTCGAGGTTTTTTAGCCTTTTGTAATACAAACCCCCCAGAAAAGGTCTTTTTCGTTTTGCAGTCTTCGCTGGATTTTTTTTCTTGAGAGATTTCCCCTGGCCTTCCGTACCCTCTTCTAGCCCCCTGGAGGTCAGTTTCTCTTTTTAGTCCGAGTTATCTGGTCCTCCTAATGGCCCTGTCCAACGCTCCCCCTTTTCTTCTCCTTTGGTCATCCTCATTCCTTTTACAGGTTGATTTCTCCCTCAACCTAGACGTCATCCAGCCCATTCTTTTTTCGATTTAATTTTTCCGCAGGAACTTTTTCCCCCTGGTCATTTTCGCCTGCCGTTCTTTACACATCTTTGACTTTTTGTTACTGTCCGGAAGAGAATATTTTTCCCCTCCCCTTTCTTCCTGTCCCCCCCCTTTTTTTTAGTTTTTTTTCCGCCCCGGCCTTCCACCAGTTTTTGTGTAATGGCGCCCGCTCTTTTCATTCATCTCAGCCCGCCGTTCGACCGGCGGATGAGATCAAACCTTTCGTTGAATATCCTCTCTCTTATTTAAGGGGTAACATGATCTTTCATGGTTTGGTCTTTAGCGGTTCTCGCCGCATGCTCTTTCGCTGAACTACAAAGAAAGCTGACAAGATCCTCTGAGCCACGTATGCGAATTTTCTTCCTTACGGGTAACTGGTCGGCTCTCACCCCGCGGCGAACTCAGTGTGCGTTTTTTCTCTCTATTTCTTTGTTAGTTCTTTTCCAAGTCTGGTCCTGACCTTTCTTCTTTGTGAGAGGTTAGACCCCCAGTCTCTGTTTCCACCCCTTTACACCACCACCCCCAACCCTCCCCCCCCCCCAACAAAACCCCCACCCCCCCCCCCCCCCCCCCTGCAAGTCTCTCTCTTTTTTCTTTACAGTACCTTATTTTCGAGCCCCCTTTTCCTACCCCCCCGCTTCATCTGAGAACCGTCTCCCACCCTTGAAGACCCCTCCCCCCCTTCGCTTCCTTCCCAACCTTTACGCCTTTTATCTTTGAATCTTTTTTTTTCCGATGACGGCGGGCTGAATATTTTCTCCCGCGCAGCGGCGCGCCATTTACCCTATTTTGGTTATTGCGGAGCCCCCCAAAAACACTCAGTCGCACTTTTGGTACTTTTCATCTCTGGAGCTCCATCCGGGCCTTTACCCAAAAAAGCCGGGATACCCCTTTCCTCTTTGGTAACAATCACACGTGACTTTCCCCCTTTTCTTCTGTGAGCATGATTTTTTGAATCCTCAAGTCCTTTCCTGTGCGGGAGGACGTCTCTTCCCGGCGAACACTTCTTCCTGGAAAAGTACAGGAGGCTCTCACCCGGACAAATTACTCGGACCGTTGCCCTTCTTCTTTGTGCTTAAAGAACTTGTCCTGAACTTCCCCCTAGCGCAAGTGCCTTCTCCTTTGATAATTTAACTGGAGCCTCTGCACCCACGTCGAGATGCCCCCTCCGGCTACCTCTCTGCCCCCTCTTAACATTTTTCTTTTTTCTTCTTTTTCCTTACGCGGGACCCCCCTTTTCGATGACTCCCTCTCTCTGGTTTTCCCAACCGTCTCTCAAGCACATTTCCGGACCCCCCCTAGCTCCTTCTTAGCCTTTTGTCCTCTCAACCATTCGACAAAGATCCCCTCTTTTCTGGCGCTTCATCTCGAAGCTTCACCTTTTCTGGAGCTTTTTTTTTTAGTTCCGAAGGCTTCCCTCCTCCCTACGAGACCTCCGACGCAGAACCCTGTGTCGAGAACAGTGCCGGCCCAAAAGAATCCACCCTTTTTCACCTTCTTCGGGTCGATTCCTCTTTTTTCGTAATGGCCCAGATGAAGAGGAAGACATTTGTTTTTCTAACGAGCTCGCTCGTCTGAACCAAACCCTCTTTTCTCGGCTTTTCTCAGGTGCAGTCACTTTACTCGCTAATTTTTTTCCCCCTAAAATTAGGTCCAGGATATAGATTTCTCTAGCATCAAAATGTGCGCTCCACCTTATTTCTTCTTACATACTTCGACGGTGGTCTGCTTTCCGATTGGCATTTTTGCGGCTGCCGTCCCACGAAAAAGGCGTCTTCGACTTACCTACGCGATAACAGTGAGTTGCAGTCCTTTTCCCCCAACTTCTCGAATGGCTCCCCTCCCAGAGACTCTCACTGTTCTCTCTCGTTACTCTCGAATGGATCGAGATTTCCTTTTCTCGCCTGGTGCGGGACGTCTTCCCCCCCATTTTTCCATTTTAGGGCCCCCTCCACGCTACCATTTTCTCCTCCCTTCATAATTAGATTTTTTCTCTGACGGCGACACCGCCTGTCCTCCTTAATGACCGTGCACGGCGGACTTCTGGAATTTTCCCCCCATGGGTTTTTCTCCTTCACTCCTCTGAGTTTCTTAACCACCCATAAATTTCACCTGAAGGTTTTTTTTCCAGACTCCCCCTCCGTCTTTCGTCGAGATGACCCCTTCCAACGCAAGTGCCCCGTCTGAAGATCTCCTTATTTACTCGACTTACATTCGTTCGGTAACCTCCAATTGACGTCCTCCTTTTACCCGTGAGAATGATAAGTTTTTCTCAGATCGTCCCTTTCGTTGCCCTCGGTTGTTTCTCCCTCCGAAGCCCCCAAAATTCACTCTGCCGAGGACCCTTCCCTCCTTCACACGAATTCCTTCGGACTTCCCCCCCGTCACTTTTGCCGTTTCTGCATTCAGACAACTTTCGAGTTCTGCATACGACCCCCTCTTTGTCGATCAATTGCTTCGCGTTAAAACTCCCGTTCGAGGGGCTTATTCTAGACCTCCTTTCCCTCGTTCTCTTCAGGTCTATACTCCTTCAAGTTACGTGCGTCCATTCCTTTCAGACGCAGCAGGGAAATCCTTCCTTTTCCAAAGCCTTCGAGCTTCGAACAACTCCTCCGATAAGTCCCCTCCATTCTCTTCCCTTGTTTGTTTTGAATTTTCTCCTATTAGACGTTGATGATGAAGGTTTCTCAGTGGCCAGATCGAGATTTTTCCGCTCCATGCTTTTCCAGGGAGGAGCCCAGCAGCCTTCCGTATCACTTCCTTCATCTCCTTTGGAAGTTCGGTCATTCGAGTCTCTCCCGCGACCTCCTATGAACTGTTTCACGCCTTACGCAATTATCTTCTTTTTCTGAATCAACTCCCCCTCCATTTTTCAATTATTTCTCTCCCCAATCGGCCCCCCCGTGTAGCGCTCGGAAGGGAAGCTCAGGTTCGGGTGACGGGGACTTCCGCCGGTCTCCCCTTTTCAAAGATGCTCCGAGCCTCCCAAGAAAAGCCCCCTCTTCTTGGCCTTTACTTTTCTTTTCCACGGGGACGCACATTCGGCTCTTGCAATACGTCACGCAGTCGGTGTACATCATCTTTTTCCTTCCTTTGAACCTTTTCCTAATGCTTTTTTTTTTTCCGGTCAGTCTCTCCGTTCCCGGAGGCGTTCTTCTCCTCTTCCTTGCCCGCGAAGGTCTTCCCAGGAAACCCCCCTCGCGGTCTTACATCGTGATTCCTATCCTCCCCCCCCAAAACATGTTTTTCCCCCCTTCGCTCCCCCTTGAACTTTTTACCTGAAGAGCGTCGACAGTCGGTTTCTTTTCCATGCCCACGCCGCTCCGGGGCATGCTGCTCGAACTTTTTTCTCTTCCATTACTTTGGGGTCGAGCGTCCCTCTTGGGCTCCCATTAATGAACCAATTGGTTCTTAAGTACGCTTTTTCTGATTAATCATCCCATTTCCCGATCGCACCTTCTTAGTCTCTAGTCTCTTTTTTTTTTTTCGCTGTACTGGCAAAATTCCAAACCCTCTTCCCTACTCTTCTGGACTTTCCCCACTGGAACTTCTTTTTCTTAGCTTGTGCTCCTTCAAAGCGCTGTGTTTCCCCAGCGACGAGATCCCGCCTCCCCCTGCCAACGTTTTTACACCTGTCGACATCCCATCTTCCCTCAGGCCGTAGTCAGTGTCAGTCTTTTTTCCCTCGAGTGTTTGCCGCCTGGGTCTTTCTCGATTCTTTTTTTAGACTCGCGATTTTGCGCTGCCGGTGCAATTCCCGCTAACTCCGTTTGATTCAGACTCTCTCTCTCGTCGCACCTTCTCTTCCTAGTTTTTCCTTCCCCTCCAATACGCGACTTGGTTTTTTTTCCGAAAGCAAACTTGTTTGGTTAATCCGCGATGACTTCCTGATCCCTTCTCAGATTTCTTTCCCGAGTTCGAGTTAAGCGGAACCCCCCTTTTAGACGAATCCTGCCCTTCCGCCGCCAAAGCGCTCCATACCTTCCTTGAAGAGCCCCTCCCTGCTCTTCGCAACCTTTTTTTCAGGACCGTGGCTCCCCAAGCATGCAAGTTTGCTCGATCTTTTTGTCTGAAACTCTCTTCTTACACCTTGAACCTCAATCGCCGGCTCTTGTCTCCCTTCTACGTAAAGTTCCAAACGCAGAAATATTTTCTTTTCTTCTTCCTTGGCTTGTAAGCTCGCTCCCGATTTCTTATGCATCTTTTTACCTTCTTTCGTCTCTTGCCCTGTCGGTCAGTTTTCTATTTCCGAAGTTAGCGATGGTCTCCCCCCTGGGAACCCAGCTCCTCATGGCATAAAAACTCTTGAAGTCCCTTTCTCGATCCTTCTTTTTCGACAGCCCTCCGCAGCCCTCTTTAGTGGGTAGAAGTCTCCACCCTTATCTTTGGGTCGATTTTTCTCAAAGAGTTTCCCCTCTTTTAATCTTCCGCACTTTTTTTTACTCCTTTTCTCCCTTTTTTAAGGGCCGAGCGTCGATTTTCTCCGACAAGCGAAGGTATCTTCCCCCCCATTGTAAGAATGCGTTCCGCGTTTGCCGTTCCCCTTTCCCCCCATCCAGGGACATCTTTCCCCGCTGTCGCTTCCTTCCTTTTCTTTCCCCTCCGTTCATCGACCGGCGGCTTCCCCCCCCTCTTAGATTATATCATTTCGTTATTTTACGGAGAACAGTGTCCTGATATTTTTTTAATGGCCCTTCCCCCGCCTGCAGCTGTTTTTCCTGCCGTTCGCTCAAGACTTAAGCCTGGAAGAGCGATTTCTCCCCTTCTTTTCACTCCTCTTTGGACTTGGTCCTTGGCTTCCCCCCAATCGAGAATTCCTTTCTTTTCTGGAAAATATCTCTATCTTTCTTTGTGTTGTTGAGAGAGTATTCCGTTCCACCATCCACTGAAGTTCGTTTTTCTCCCCATAGTCTCTCTCCCCTCAGCTCCGTTTTCGTTCTTCTTTGGACCGCTGGAATACCCTCTGCCATTCTCGAACCGCTAATTCCTTGAAGCCACACCCACTTCGTCCCACCCCAACACCACCCCCCCAAACCCCCAAAAACTCCGCTTCTTTTATGAATCTTACGCTTGATCTACCCGTCCGGTTTTCCTATGAATACTTTTTTCCCCTTTCCCTTCGGGCCCTGTGGTCCTTCCCCGGCACACATTTTTCCCGATTCGGCACTGTTTCCTTTCGCGTGGCGGAGAAAAATTTTTTCCTTCCGTACACCAAAATTCCTGGTGGAACCCTTCCTTGAGACTTCCTAATGTCAGGACGCCTTTTTTCCGAAATTTTCCCCCCCCAACAAAGATTCCTTTTTTCGACCACTGGATATTGCTGCTTCGCCACATGGCGAGGAGGCAACTTCCGGATCTTTTTTCCTATAGTGACCTGGTTTCTCGTTCATTCTTCTTGGTTTCAAGTGATTTCCAAGCCTTCCTCGTCCAAACTGACCTCCCGGTCGATCCCTCGCTGCTCGACGAGGAATGGCGTGGAACATTTTCTTTAAGCCAATTTTGCTAGCCCTCTTAACTTTTTCTCTATAAACGTCCCCCTAAATTTCTAGTTTGGATCTTTTCTGACTTCTGTCGAGCTTTTTGACTCCCCTTTTTTTACCCCCTTTTTTCCACTCCCTTCTGGGGCCCCCTCTTTAAGTACCCCCCCACCCCCCATATCCTACTGTATATGATTCGTGAGCTCTCCTTGGTGTGGGCGCACTCTTTTAAAGTTTTTCTTGAAGCATTAAAACTTTTTCTTCTTGTGCGAGGATGGAGGCCTGGTCCCCCCCCCCCCCCCCCCCCCCCCCCCCTCGATTCTCGTAACCCCTCTAATTGAAATCTGCGCGTCCTTCCTCCGCAAGTGATCAGGCAAACTCTTCCCCCCTCTGCGGCTTTCAAATCCCCAACTTTTCTTCCGAATCTTCGTCGCACTTGCAACCTCTTTTTTAAGCCATTTTTCTAGATAGAGCGTATGGCATCGAGCGGGAACACATGGCGCGCCCCTCCTTTTTTGTTTCCTCAGCTCCTGCTTTCTTCCCCAGGCCGCTTCCAGTTATTTTCCGAGCCTCCCCCCTTTTTCGAAGTGCTTGACTCCTTCCCTTTATCGCCCAGAAGTATGACATTGTTTCCTCCTTTTTTCTTCTTCCCCTTTCCCCCATTTGTCTTTCTTCGTTTTGGGACGAACGCACCTCAGAGCGGTAGCTTTCCTCCATCCCCTCGTCCCCCTTTGGTTTACTCCCCCATGGGAATTGTTGGCCCCTTTTCCGCCGCACACTTAGCGAAGCCTTTTAGGTCTCCTTCTCTCGGATTCCTTTTCTGCGAGAACGGCCTTTTTCCCCTTCCTTTTTTTCCTTTCTTCCAGTTCTTCTGCCCAGAGGACACTCGCTCTCTCCTTCCTCCCCCCGCATCCCTCTACTATTCGAGCCGGCTTTTCCTCCCGAACCTTTCTTTAACCCTTGCTCGGTTTCCTGTCTTTTTTTGCTGCTTTTTTCCTCTGAGAGAACCTGGAGGCCCCTTTTTTTCCGGAAACTCATGTCCCCTTCAAATCCGGCTGCTTAAAGCCTTTCCCTGACCCTCTCAACGTATATTCACCCGATGATTCCTTTTTCCCCTCTCGTCCCCTTTCCCTCCCTCCTATTGAGAGCGTCGGTTCCCGTCTTCCGTCCCCTTCTCCGAATTTTTCCCCTGATTAACTATACCCCTTTCCCGATCTTTTTTTCTTCGTTTTCTCTCCCTCCGAGGGCATATTTCCCAATTTCCGACTGTCCCCTCCACCTTCCCAGCTTTAGTCTTCCCTTTTCCGACCAATTAAAGCTCCCTTTTAGCCGATTTGTCTTCCAAAGGCGACTCTAACTTTTTGCCTTTTCTTACGACCATCCTTTTCTGATCACTTTCCTCTTTGCCCCGTTAGAGATTTCTATTCGATTCTCTCGGTTCTCCTCGTCTGCACTCCAGGAAGCTATCAAGATTACAGTGATTTCCTCACTTTCCTGGACGCGTCCCCGTTCCCCTTCAGTTTCCCTCCCCCCCCGGTGCGCACCACCCCATGAGCAACGGGCGCTCGCTCAGATCTCTCGGCTTCCCCCTCTGACTCCTCTTCTTAAGTTGACATTTATGATGAAGTTCTCCATGACCGGTTTGATTCTTCCACTCCCGTAACTTCTATATTTTGCCTACTGGTCGTAATCCCTCTTTCCGAGGTACATCAAGATTCTACCATCCTTTCTCTTTTTTTCAAATTCCTTGATCTACCCAATCTCTCTGTTATATGAATAACCCCCGAATTTTATATGTCTGCATGTGGTCCCCACTAGGCCCCCCCCTTCTGGGACACTTTCTTTTTGTAATTTTACCCGAGCGAAATTTGGGTTTTTGTTGGGAGGGAAGGGCTCGCACAGCCCTTTGGAAAACTTTTTTTTCTCCATCCTCCCACAAAATCTTTCCCTCTTTCTCCCTTTAGGCACTAGTACTCCTCAGTGGAAGCACCTTGTGCAATCCTTTCCTTCTTTTTCAATTCTTCCCGATGCATTCTCCCTTTTCCTTTTGATATGGTGGTCGGCCTTTGCGATTTGGAGCGGGACCGAATTTCTGCAGGACCTTTCTTCTCCTCTTCATTCAAGGTTCTTTTCCCCTTAAACCTCTTGGAATACGATTCGGCGAGTCCAGTCCCCGGTGATTTTCAGCGAAAGCTTACATGAAAGCCCCTCCTTCTTCGCGCTGTCTCCAGACGAATCCGGCTTTTTTCTTCCTAAACTTTTCTTTTTTCCCGCGAGTGTCACTTTCTGGGCTCCGCCTTATTACATTGAAAACAAATTTCCCTTCTGACTCTTCAATCCGGCCCCTCCTCTCCACGGTCATTAGAACCTTTTTCGCTTCATGGTTTTTCTCCCTGCGGCAAATTCCCCCCCCCTCTGGCCTTGTCGAGGCCGTTCACCCCCTTCTTAGTATTGATCTTTCGTTTCGTCCAGCCCCTGGATCCGTGTGGAGTATGCTTCCTCACTCAGATAAAAGACTTCCAAGGGAGCACCCCCCCCCCTCATGTTCTCTTTGGCACGATCTTCTTAGGCAAGCACGTCGCGACACCCTTCTCCGCTCCCGAAAGTCCTTTATTCTTCCTCGCGATCTTCCCCTACACCCCTTCGATCGTGCTTCTGACAGCGAAATCGCTTTTGTGTCCCTTCGAGATTCAGCTCTTAGCTTTTTCTCCCCTTCCTCATCTTTTTCCTTTGTCATTCTGAACGATTTCCTATAAATCCCTTTTTTCCGCACATGTTTGGTGCCACGCGCTGACGATTTTGCACTGTCTCTTTCTACGAGCGCCAGGGATGTTCCTGTTAGTTCTTTCCCCCTCACCTCTCCCCTTCGAATCATTGCACGTTTCCAAATCGCTCTTTTCCGAATGAAGCGCCCCTCAAACGTAAATGGCTTGTTTCCCCCCCCCCCCCACGATGTTTTTTCAAGCACCCCTTCCTTTGGTTCGCGTAATGAAACTTTTCCCAGGATGTTTGACCTTTTTTTTTGAAAACCCTTTCGAGAACCTCCCCTTTCCATGGGTCTCTGACTTTTCCCCCCGATCCAACTCGTCCATTTCGTTGAGCAGCTATCGCTGTAAGTCGAGAGCCTTTTCCGAAGTTTCCCCCTCTTTATCCTAGTCTCTAATTTCTCTCTTCAGTTCTTCCCTCGTAGTATCTGATTTTTACTCCTTTGAAACCAGCTCATAATTGTTACTCGAGAACCCGGAGGAATTCCTTTCCCCTCATACCTTTTTTTAAATTTGCCTTTCCCACGCCTCCCCTCCCTACGACCTCCAGCCCAGCCTTTTTCGATTTCCTTAGACAGCGTTTTCTAACCTCCTTAAATGTAGAACTCCTTGAGCAAGTTCCCCCTTTTATTCCTCTTTGACAGCCCTTTTTTCCTAAGATGCTAATTCCTTCAAACATTTTCGTAATTCTTTCTTACCAGAGTTTTGCTGTCCCGCCTTCACCAACCAGAAAGGCCCTCTGCTTTTTTCTTTTTCACTCCTTTGAACGGCTTATGTCCTCTTTTTCCGACAATATAAATTTCCCTTTTCCTCTGAATCCTCCGGGGGCCACTTAATTTGTCATTCCTTTTCTCTACGAATCTTTTCCCCCCCCCGACCCCCTACTTTTTCCCCCCCCCGAGCGATGAGCCCTTTTATTTCGTGCTTAAGAAGCTTTGACGTTCCTCTGGCTCTCTAACAAAGTTCCTCCGAAGGACCCCACCCTTTTCCGTTTTTGTTTTCCTCCGTCGTTCTCCCCTTTTTCGCTCTTTTTCTCTCTCCGCGTACCCGTCGATTCTCTCCCTTCTGCATACGTTTCTCTGTTGTTCTTTTCTTTTGAGCCTCCCTGGCTCCAGCTTTCGGAGAACGCCTCTTCCTTCAACTCTTCCCAATTCCTCGCTTCCTCTTCCGACTCCTTTCCTTATATGAATCGTACCCCCCCCTCGTGTCGATGCTTTCCTCCCTGACCGCGCAGCCCTTTGCAGGGCCCCCTTTTTCTTGGACCGGCCCAAAACGTGTTTCGAACGCTCGCACTTGTGTTGTTTCTTGGCGGACTTTCCTCTTATTCCAAACACGCTCGGTTTCTTTTTTTTCAAAAAGTGCGTTTCTCTTCTTTTTCTTTTTACCATGGCTACTTTTCTCTTGTTTTTTTTTTTCCCAACAGCTGTCTTCCCTCCCCGATTTCCTTTCTGATATCTTTTTCAATGGATATTGCTGCTGGTCCCTGGCTAGTATAAACATTCCTGATCTCCTCACTCGTCTCCCTCCTTGTTTTCTCTTTCCCCTTCTTCTTTTTTCCAAGTTTTTCTTCCGCCGGAAGAAATAGTCCCCTCAAGGGCGAGCGCAGATGATCTCCCTCGTCTACCTTTACATGGAGCGCGTCGCCTTTCTCAACCTTCAGCGCTTGCGAAGAGATGTCCCTTTCCATATTTCTAGTTTGGATCCTCACATGGGACGGTCGCCCTTTATGCTAACCGATGACGCCTCCCCCGGTTCCCCCCCTCCGACCCTTTTGTGTTGATTTTTACCCCTTCGCCCTTTTGATGCTGTTGCTTTCGCCTGCGCAACTTTAGAAAACCCTTTCCCCTCTCCCCCATTTTTTTTTCGATTCATTCCCACTTTTTTAGGGTTTTTCTTTTCTTTTGGAAGGCAGTTTTTCCGCCTTTTCGCGATAACGCTTACTTCCCTCCGCCGAACATCATGTTTTTTTAAAGTTCCCCCCAGAGTTTCTTTCCAAAGGTTCCCTCCGGTTCGTGAGATTCTTTTCGATTTCCCCCCCGATTTTAGCCATCTGAGGTGGAAACTCTCTCGAGTTTGCACCCCCCTTCCTTGCACCCGGCCTCCCCCCGCTATGATTTCCTTCCCTCGGAAGATCCCCTTTTATCACCCGTGATTCTCTCTCCTCAAACTTTGAAGTATCCCCTTGCCCCTTCCCCTTTTCTTTTTGGATGCGCCCTTTTTGGCATTTCGCTTTGTATCTAGGCCTAACGTCCTCCCTTGCCCTCCCTGTAAACGTCCCCCCCCCCAGAATTTCTCCGTTTAAGGCACTCCTTCCTCCCACCCTCCTACTTTTTGGAATTTCCCTCGAACCTCCTCTTCCTTGACTCTGATTCGCATCCCTTCTTCTGTCCGCTCTCCTTTCCCTCCTTTTGACCGACCGTCCGTACCCAATTGGTTGCAATTTATGAAGGCATCCCAGCGTTTGACACTCGCTTAATAACCTCTCCCTCCTTCTTCTTATTTCAGACACCATCCCCTTTTCTTGCTGTTTTTTAGAGACTTTCCTTGTAATTTGTTTTTGATGCGCGTTCCTCCCGGTTCCTTTCCTAAGATCAGAGGTCTTCCACCCTCAAGAATCCTTTTCCTGGCCTCCTTAGGAATCCACTGTCCTGCTTCCCTTTCGCGCTGCCTTTCCCAGCGCAATCTTTCCTGAGAATGACTTTCCCCCTTAGCCTCCTCCCCCATCTGGCTCTTTTCCCCCTCGTTGACGTATGCCCCCCTTTTTAGGTGAGTACACGTTCTTGATACGAGTTGGCCGAAACTGCTCTCGTTCCGGTAGTTGTTCCCTGCATCCTGAATTATTCCCCCCCTTTCAGCCTTCTCTTTCCCCCACAGTCACACGACCCTTTTCACTCGTCGGCCGTCGAAAATTCCTTTCCGTGCCGCAACAGTTTTTCTGACCTTCCTTCCATTCTTCCCTTCGCTTCTAGATCCCTCCCACAGAGATTTTTTTCCCTGGCGTTCCACCTCCTTTTTTCTTGAGGTCGCGCGGATCTTTTACCGCATTACCTAGGATTGTTTCCTTGATCCTCTACTGAAAATGTTCCCCTTTCCGTGCTCCCCCCTTTCTTTCGAACGCCGCGTCCATAATGGAGCAGGAAACTCCTTTAGAGCCTTGTTCCCCAGTCCTTAATCCG
>Ga0179593_1612749_pt1 | contig 15292 bp, 19 predicted proteins | sample CZODoug2_1_08_16_FD_185931 | JGI IMG/M metagenome (GOLD analysis project Ga0179593, IMG submission 185931) | Vadose zone soil fungal communities from Angelo Coast Range Reserve, California, USA - CZODoug2_1_08_16fungal (PacBio error correction) | ecosystem: Environmental > Terrestrial > Soil >... | reverse complement strand
CTCCCCCTTATAGACGGCGACCCCTCCGCGCCCTTATCAGCAGGCCTGATTCTCCCATTCACTCTTCAAGAATCGCACCTCTTCAGAGAATCGACGTGGTCCTCCCCTTGCCTCGCGCCCTTTCTGACCTCAGCCATTTCCACTCTCCCTTCTCGAATCGTGAAGAACGACCCCATATACGTCCGAAAAACGAACTGTCTCCCTCGATATCAGTCGCTTTGATGCCCCGCGGAGACCCTCAGCCCCCTCGTGATCCAGAAGCCTTTTATAAGTCTGTTCTTTTCTGAGACCCCCTTCCCTTCCGTCGGATCTCTTGCTGGATCTCTGGCTCGCGGCGGAGCCGCTACACCGTCGTCTGCACGAAATTGAACCTTGAGTAGTGCCGACCGTCTTCTCTCCCCTGTAGAGGCCGATGTTTGTCCCTTCCCCGGAAAAACGGCAAGAATTTATTTTGAATTGCTCCTGGTTTTCCAAGAAGCCGCTATCGGTGGCCTCGGGCCCTTCCCATTTCACCTCTTGGTTGGAAACATCCTTTTCTTGACTTTTCGACAGTTGCTAGTGACCCCCCCCCTTGCCCAGCGCCGCTTCGTCACCGCGAACTTCGGGGCTCGTTTTTTTTCCTTTCTTCTCGCCCCTCGTAGCAGTTTTCCGTCCCGCGTACTGGCGCCTCATGCGCAGGAAAATGCTTTTCCCGTCGATGTGGTGTTTTTTTTGAAGAAAAGTTTTTCTTTCTTACGAACTCAGTTCTACCTCCATCCGGGACCCGTCTACCTTCCGTGCGATTTCCTTCAAACCCTTCAACTCCCCGCGAGATCTTTTTTCAAACATCCCGTCGTCCAACCCCAACACCCCCTTCCTTTATTATCTTTTTCTCCTTTCCCTCGGGTGTTACAAGAAAGCGCCCCCTTCAACCGCCTCTATCTAATGAGGGTATTTTAACCATCGCTTCCCCCTAAAATTACTTCTTCCCCCCTAATGAAGAGGAGAAGACTTAGACGGCGTCTTTTCGGATTTCTCCTGACTATCGGGCGGTTTTTCGACATTTCCTCAGTCTTCTCGCGAATGTTTAGTTTTTCCGCCAGAACCCTCGACGTCACCCTGTAGAGGAAGCCCCTAACAAGTCTTTTTTTTTCCCCTCCAAGACCCCCTCTTCGTAGAAAACACTCCTTGACGCACCGCACCAGGTAGACCCCTTCTTTTTCCCCTCAGACAGCGCCATCTCCTAAACGATGCGTGGTCACCCCCCCCATCGCCCTCAGTAGCGAATTCGGCTCACCACCTCCTAATTTCCCACTTCCTAATTCTTCATTCGCTGGCATACACTCCCCCCCCCCCGGAATTAATCAATCTATCCCTCTTTCGAAAACCTCAAGGTAGAAGTCGTCCCTTCTCCTTGTATGTTTCCCCGATCCGGTCCCGGCGTCGTTCCCCTATTAAGCACATCGCTTTTTTTTTGAGTCCATCTTCCCCCGGCGGAGGACTTTCTCCTCGCACAGTTTTTATTTATATTTTTCTCTCTTCCTCAATAGCTTTTCCCTTCCTTCCCCCGACGGCAAGGGAAGAACTCTGTCTCCATCTTTCTTTGCAAATTTCGGATACTCCTCCCCCCCCTTTTGCGCCAAATTATTTCCGTCCACTCAAAACGCTTTCCTCCCTTCCGCAAAGTACTATTCGTCTCTTCCTCAATTGAATCTTTGCTTTGCTAGTCCTTCTTTCCGAAACCGGCCCTTCACTTGCCTCCCCTCGGAACTCGGAATGAGAATTACACTAGATGACCCTCGCAAAATCACTTTAAATCACCCTTGAAAAAATTTCCCTAGCGCAGGTAGGACTACAAATAACCCCCTCTCGAAGAGGACGGCCCTTATGAGGGATTTCATGAGGAAGTTTGAATGGACTTTTTGCATTCTTCCCTACTATAATCCTATCGCATCTTCTTGTAGGCACTTCTCTGAATTAACCCAAGAGGCGGACTTAGCCGATTCCACGTTATCTTTTATTGTTCCGCCCCAGGAGATTTATTGGTCCCTTGAGGTGTTGAAAACTTCCTTTGTGTTAGTTCTCCTTACCTCTTTTTCGATCGTCCCAAATGAGGGAATCAGTTTCCCAGATCAGATGGAATCCCCCCTTGAGAGATTCCTTTGGATCTATGCTGGTTGGCAGGAGCTTTTTTTTAAGGACGGTCTTAGTGCTGAGAAAGTTTCCCACTGATTGGCTTCCCCCTATCCTGCTTCTCACTTCAGGAGATGCCCATAAGCATCGTTGCGTCCCGCCGTCTTTGACTGAACGGGAGAGTTCTCGCGAGCTATCCGCCATCTCCTTTCAGGACCCCCCGACGAGGGAGCTCAGAATTCGGCTTTTTCTTGACTTAAGGAATGGGCGCCGCGTGTTGCATAGTTGAACGAGCCGGCTCCCCTTTTCCCTACAGGAGGATTTCGGCGCCCTCATTAAATTTTCAATGTTTTCTTTTTTTTGGAGAGATGTGCTCTTTTAGTTGATGTTGATTGAAGACTCCTTCTCCTTTGGAAGGGGCAACCGTCTTCTTCAAAAGGTGCAGCATTCGAGAAAGGTGTCTTTTTTGCGCCGGGCCTGTTGCCCCAATGCGGCCTTTGTTCTCTCTCCTCTCTGGAGGATTTAGTCAACCCCTTAGGACCTTTCGTTCTTAATTCTGCTGTTGGAGGTTTTTTACCCCCTAATCGGTTTTTTTTTCTTCTTCCCTCAAGTTTGACCTTCGGTCGTTAACCGCGGAAAGCCTGGAGCTACACTTCTTCTTTAACGCTGCGCGTTAGGACCTTCGGCCGGGATGGTCCGCACTAGAGTTTCTGAAAGCTCCGCCCTGTATATAATTTGAAGCTGGCTTCGCCACAACTGGCCATTTTCAGTATGACTCCTCTTTGCTAGAAGTCGTTTCATTTCTCGATTGAGCATCGGGTTGTCCTTTGCGTGGAACAACCGCCTTTTCCTAAATGCGAAGAGAGCTCCCTTTTTCATTTCTCCCTCTCACCCGATTTCTTTTAATGTTGTAGGTCAGCCCCCTCCTTCCCGCAAGGATGAGAAATGAGCCTTTTAGATCCGGAACGTTCGAATCTTCTTCGGGGAATTAACAGAGAATCTTTGAGCGACCTTGCCGAAGTGATGCTTCCCTCCATAAAGGTCGCTCATCCCTTGGATTAAATTTATACCGAACTTCCGTGATAACCACCTTTAGAACTCTTTCGCGGTGAACCCTTTTTTAAGCAAGGGTTTTTCTACGAGAAAAAAGTATCCCTACCTATCTTCCTCCCCTCCTGTTCTCACAAGGGCTCCCTTCCTCCCCACGAGTGAAAACAGGAGAGCCTTCTCTTCCCCCGTTTCTTTAAAATTTTTAAATTCTTTCCTTGGGGAAGAAGAGCCTCTTGCGGAATCCTACGCTCTTATTCTTCCTCACTCCGAAGCCACTCCACGACAAAGAAGGCTTCGAGAGGTCCTCGAGCATAAAGCAAGCCTTTCTATCCAATTTAGCGTTTTTTCCCTCGAGCAGCGAAGAAGAGCCCAATCCGCGCGACCTCGATGCTTTTTCTCCGGAAATTGAATCCACTTTTTCATCGGCGGCACCACCCCCCCTTAGAGGCGTTTAGAGATCTCTTCGAAGCCCTTCTTAGGGTCCTTTTCATTGCGGCCTTTTCCGGGCCGGCTAAATCTTCTAGCGCGTTTCCCAAGGGATCTCCCCCTTCTCTGCGCGCGTGTTCGAGGACGTAATCTCTCCCGAATAAGTTGAGAAGAATTCCTCCCTTTGTGCGGAGAGATCAATGTCAATAGTTTCTATTTTTTCCTCTACTAAGTTGTGTTTTACCTTGTATAGAACTTCGCCTTCATTCCCCCCTCTAGGAAGGTTATGATAACTTTTTAACTCATATATTAGAAGAGATTCAGTCGCATAGACTCTGAGGCCTTTGGTAATTCTGGCATGGGCAATTCTCCTTGAAGACAAATGAGGCCTCCCCCCCTGATTAGAATAGGAAGACAGCCCGCGAACCCCCTACCCTCCTCCCATGTTGTGTGACCCCTTACAAAGGAAAGATGGCTTTTAAGGAGGGAAGAAGTTGGAGTACAATTCAGAGTCTTCTTTCATTAGAGACCGATTCAGTCACCGATTATGATGATTAGCTTCCTCAAATTGGACTTCTCCTCTCCGAGACGGATTTCTTTTTATTCCGGCGGCTAGAGGAGGTCCTAGAACCTCTACACGTCGTGGTCGTAAATCGCCCTTGAACATCGCCCGTGAGTCTTGCAGAGAAAGGAGTTCTTTTTTCTCCCCGCGGAAGATGTTTGCCCTGCAAGCCCTTATCATCCTAATGGATTCCTTTTCACAGACCCCTCTTATACTGTTTTGAAATAGTTTTGGGAGTCTCTTTCTTGGAACATCATTTATTTTCCCTTTAGTTAGCCCCCAACCCTCACCTGAGCTTCCCATCACCTCTCCTCCTTCAACCGGATGGGTGATCCCCGGTCCTCCCTCCTTGAAGCCGTCGCAGCTCTTTTCTTCGGCTTAATTCCGGTTCCCCACTTTTGCCCTTGAGAGACTTCGCTGGGCTCCCGTCGCCCCGCACGGTCTCTTCTCCCGGGAAGGAGCTCGTCCGTGATTCTCATCCGTGTGCGATTCCTTTTTCTCATGGAAACCTTTAAAACTCCCCCTTTTTGAGAGGATGTAGTTTTCTTCCCATGAAAACGACGTTCTTCTCTCTTTTTCAATCCCCTTTTTTCCATTCCTCTCAAAAGCAATTCCCCCCCCATGCGAATCCTTTTCTTCCGTTCTGCACAACATTCTTCCCCAATAAGGTCCCACTCCCGCAGTCGGAGAAGCCCCCCGTCGAGGACGGCGCTTCCTTTCTGCCTAACGGCCGATCCCGCGCCTTTAGTACTTCTAATTTGAGATTCTCCTCTTTTAGACGACGAACCTTCTTCCAAATTGCTTTATTCAGTATCCGAAAATAACCCTCCATCCCCGAATCCTGCACCGGACGAAAGCATTTTTTTTCACGCTTGACGACTTCCTGAGAAAAGATCGTCCCCTTCCGCGGTCCCCATACCCCTTTCCGGCCCCAAATATCCCTTTCGAAAGGAGTCTTTTTAATCTGTAATTGGAAAATACAATCCCCTCGACGTCCAATCCACCCTTATCCCTGCGGATTCCTTTCCCTTCCCCCACAAAAGAGAGAAAACCTTTTTTTTCCAGGAGCCGACAGCCCTTTCCGATGCTTGTCTCAGGAGTCTTTTTTCGAGGCCCCTCCCCCTCACTCAGGACTTCCCTTTCCTTCAGCGAGGAAGTCATACGACCGATTTCCCTTTTCTCTGAAGGTCCTTATCGGCTCTGATTACTAACTAGAGTTTCCCCCCCCGACTTCCGGGATTACTCCGGTATGATTATTCTTAATTCTGCCCTCTCAGGAATTTAGGCTAACTTTTCAGCGTCATCCGTTGAGACGAAAATGAGACCCCTGTCGTTCCGGCAATTTCTTCCCCCCCCCACCAGAACTCCTTTTTCCTTTTATAATTTGTGCTCGTTCCTTTCTGGGAATTCAAGAAAGGCCCCTTTCACGGCCTTGCCTACCCTTCACACTAGATTCAACTCCCCCCGAAGTTTTCCCCAAATCACTTCTCTCCCTTTTTCGGAAATATCCCCGACGGTACCCTCCGCTGGTCTCCATATCTAGAGAATGGCTACCTCTCTATATTTTCCTCCTCCTCTCAGAGATCTCCATTCTCGACTTCAAATATTCCTTTGCGACGCGCCTCTCTGGTATAAGTGGATTCTCGCCGCTTGTTGCTGGGTACGGTGGAGTTTCCCCAAAACGGCGGGTTTTTTTTTTTAAGGTTTCTCCTGGCCCTCTTCTCCCCAATGGAGGGCAGGATGTCCCCATCTAAGTCCTTCTCTTTTCCTCCAATTGAGAGAGGCGGAATTTCTTGTGGGGCGGTGACTCGGCCCTTTTCCTTCTGAAGGCCTGAGACGTTGGTGGTATTCTCACATTCTTGCTTCTCTTCCTAGGTAGCCTCCCCTCTTCGCTGCGATTAAGATTACCTGCGTACCCTTGCCTTTCTGTTTTTTCTAACCGGAGAGGGAGTAATCCTCACTGACTTCCCCTGTCACTGCCGCGGGAGTCTTCCTCCTCCTCCTTTCTGGAGAGGAGATGGATTTTTTTTTCCTTTGGGAAGCGAGTTTCTCCGCACGGAGACCACTATGTTAATTCCAAGCTTTTGGAAGACATTGAAGCTTGTGCAATTGTCGTCTTTTTTTTAGAGATTGAGGCCCCCCCCCGGGCTCGTTGAGTGTGTGTTTGCTCCTATTCCTACTTAGTCCTTTTTAGTTGCAACTTCCAAAAAGGTGCCAAGCCCCTATCTGACCCTGTGCGGTCGGTGAGACGGGGATGTGGCACCCTAGGGGGAGAGAGGAGCCTTTGAGGATTTCTTCAAGCGTCTCAGAGATTTCTGGGGATTTGCATAGCCTCTTTCGATAGGTGTTTCTTTGGCTTTAACACAACGTGACCTTTCGGAGATTTTCCCCAATTTTTATTCTTTTTGCTTTCGTCTTATACCGCGGCCATTTTTTCACTTCGCGACGGGTCCGCTGCGCGTTCTCTTCGGGAGTGACTCTATTTATTCATCTCAGTCCTGTAGATCCGCTGGGCTGGTCATTTTCAGCTTCCCTTTTTTTACGTCCGCTGCCTATTTCTTTTCTGAAGTTTCCCCTTTTTTTTAGAGAGGCGAATCGGGTTTCTTCTTTCTCTTGCGTTTTCCAAACCGCGTAGAACTAGAAAGGCAGTATTCATCCACTTTCGTTTTAAGTGGATTCCTCCCTCCCCCCGAGATGGTCGCTTCCGGTTGTAAGGTTTTCCACCTTTCTCATTCCCCATTTCCCCCACTAGAACTGTCTCCGGTCTTCGGTAGCCCGGGCCAGTTAGATTTTTCGTTCAGGGTGCTTCCGCGGATCGAAGATCCGATGGTACGCTTTGACTTCTCCCCCTACTAAGATTACCTTTCTGCTACGGCTTACCTTCTTTCCTCCCGAAGGTTGCATCACTTTGCACTCCGCGCGGTGAATTGTGATCCTTGTGGTTACCCGGATACACATTGATCCCCCCCATTCGCCCTACCCTCCCCGAAGTCAACGCTTCTTTCACGGAATCCGAGTCTTGCCTTTCACACCCCCGGTTAGCTCCATTCGCGATAAATGTTCTTTGTTAAGCGCACCCTCGGCACAAGAAGATGAATCCCTCCTATTGCCCCCCTCAGCGTTCCCCTTTCTGTTCCTACAAAGACTTTTCCCCGCGCGATCCTTAGAGACTTCCTCCGCAGATTCCCTGCGAATCCCTGGAGCCCCTCCGATCACAGGTGAATCCCTTGATGCTGAGACAACTTTGATGATCCGATTTTTCCCCGGATCCCTTTGGATCCCTCCTTCGCTGAGTCTCAACCCTTTTCCGTCTTTTGCGATTCCTTCTTCCCGCCGCGCGGGAGTTTTAATGGCGTCGAGAATTCCCAGGAGCGCGTCTCCACATGACTACTTCTTTAAAAACGTCGCCTTTCCCTTCGAGAGGAGTTGAGAGGCTCAGCTATTGCCTCTCTGTCTTTATCAGAATTTCCTTCCTGGAGAGTTTAGTTAGACGGAGATTCCCTTCCCCAAGCGGGCCCCCCCGACACTTTTGGTGATATCTCCCTTTGAAAATTTTATTTTCCCCATCGCGCAACTCTCCTTATTTATGACTCCAATAAATATATTCCCTCCCCTCGAGCAGATCACTTCCGTGGTACCTCTTCTGTACCCTTTGATTTTCCCTTTTTGGAAATTTGTACAACCCCTGAAATCCCCAGCATAACGCTCCCCACAGACTCCCTCGGTAACGTCTCACGAACAAGCCCCAGGTGGGTTTCTCAGGCGACCTTCCTCTGGATCCCCCCCCCCCCTTCTGTGAGAAAATTCCTTTGTGATCCTTTCGACTGCTTTCTCAAGCAGCCGCTTTCCCTGCTCCACCCCACTCCTTTCCCCTTTTATATCCGCCCCGTTTTTTTCGGCCTTTTTAGGCTCTCCTTCGGTCCGGAGGAGACCCCACCGTGTTTTTCGAGTCGGAACTCAAAGGTAACCTAGGAGGATGTATTTCCAAGTAGTTGATGAGCGATTTTTCGCCACGCCTGTCAAGACTTTCTTTCGCGAATTGCCCCCCTTCTTCCAGACGACTGCTTCGGGGGAACTCTTAAGGGAGGAAAGGGTTGGACTAACATACTGGCGAACAGTAGTTTAGTCACCAACAACCTGCTTCCCCTTTCCCGCGGAAATACCTTTAAAGTCGTGCTCGGGTACGGAAGGATTCTTTGACCTCCCGACCACACCGGTCTCCGAAAGAAAGTCCCCCGTAGGATTAAGGTTTCGCAGGAAAATGAGGCATTCTTCTACTTTTTTGAAGGGCCCCTCACGGTCCTGATCGAAATTTCGAGCTAAGACCTTGGAGAACGTTCCCCCAGTTTTCTGCCTGTGCCGCTTTGATAGAAAAGCCTCACGACATGCTCGAGCTGATTGATCTTAGTTCCCCCCCGAAAAAGAACGTTTTTCCTTTATTCTCTTCGCCTTCCATTCCTCGGGTTTTTACAAGGCCAGTTTCCTTCCCCTTTTGCTTCCTCTCTTTCTTCACTGACGCTTCTAGCTACCCGTGACGTACAACTTTTCAATCTGAAAATGCTCGCTTCATTCCTTCTCTGATTGCTTCTTTCCTTCTGAATCCCGGAATCTCTAGTTTTCCCCTGAGAAGCGTTATTACAGAATCTCCTGAGCGCTTTGCCGTCTGTAGAAGCAGCAACCGTAATTGGAGCTTAAAATCGTGTAACGACACAACCCCGCACCTCCCCTTCCGCCCCCCCCCCCCCCTCGACGTAGTCCCCCCGAAATCCGCCACCTTCTAGCTGAATAAACCCTCTCTGGTCACCCCTAAGGCTCCCCCCACTCCAAAACCTTTCGGCCTCACCACACCTCGTCTCCCCACCCACCTTCCCTAATTTTCATCGAAGGCCCCCCAAGAGCCCGTCTTTCTCAATCTATACAAAACTCCACCCCTTTCCCCTTTCGAAGTCGTCCAATTCTCGCCTTTATTGTCTTTACGGCGTAGTTAACACTTTTTCCCCCGTCGAATTAGTACCCTAGACGAAGGCGGATATTAATAAGAAAGATTGCCTGCCCCAGTTCTCCCTTCCTGCGCGCTAGATTATAACTTTATTTCCAAACGCCTTCCCCCCTGCAACGAGGCCTTTATGTTCAAACAGTTACTCTTCCGCTCCCCCCAATAAGTTGAGCCCAGAAACTCAAACTCCCCATTACCACGGAAGGTCCTTTCCTCATCTCGCCCTTCGAGCCCTTCTGCTCGTCAGCCTTTTTCTTTACCCCTCTGCCCGCATTGTGCAATAGGCCTAACGTACCACAGTTACCACCCCCCCCCCCCAGATCTAGGTTCTACACCTCAAAAAGAAACTCAAAGAGAGAACCTCCCGCTCCATGAAACAATACTCGAGAGCCCCCTTCGAGGACCACGCTTAAGAGGGATTAACACTTAGCGAAGGAGAGACTAGAACTCAACCCCCCTCTAACTACGTCCTCTTTCGCCATCGCCCCCACCCCCCCTATTACCCCTCCCCATCCTCTTACCACCCCCTCCCCTCCCCATTTCCCCTCCTCCCCCCTTTTCACAAGCATCCAACCCCCTCTCTCCTCCATCCCTCCTTTTTAGCTTTGCGAGGGTTCATATCGACCTTCTTATTTCGCCCCTCTCGACAGCTTACTTGCTGGTCCTGCAGGCTTCCCCTCCTCCTTGCGTAGTTGAGGTTTCAAGGAGGGTTCTTCAATTGCCGATTCTCTGAACAATTCTTGCGGAAGTCCCCCTGGACAGCCCCGAAAATTCTTACTTCACTTGCGAAGGAGCCTGACAGTCTTCTGCCGGGAAGGCCGTTGCTGAGCACGAGGCCCAACTTTCTTTTTTCTTATCTTCTTTCATTGAAGGAGAAACTCTAAGCATCGGCATCCCCCATGGCCGTCAGGTTTTGAATATTTCTTAATCCTCTCGCTGCCGAACTTTTTAACTGTTTTCGACGAGGTTCGACTCAGTGAGTATCCTTGGCCTTTCGCGCGTGGGAGCATCTTGGCTGACTTGCACCCCCCCGCCATAGGGTGCCATACCTCGTCTTTCGGAGATTCTTTTCCAAGTTGTCGGAGGTTGGAGAGATTCTGACGCGCCTTTTTCGGGGATTCCTCTCGAGAAATTAGTTGATTTCCTAGAGGACACCCCCTTTTGAGGCCGCAGTAGCTCCCCTCTCTCCGGAGAACATGCTTCGCAGGGGTTTTTCAAAGCGCATCGGGAGCTGAGACGAGTGTGTTCGTCATGCTTCCCCCCCGTCGAAACTGTGTTGATTTTCGATCCTGCGTTGGCTTTGACCTTTTTCCTGAGACTCTCCTCCCTACAAGTTTGCTTGCGTCGTCAACCTTCCAGCGAGAGCGAATTTTAACCCGCTTCCCCCCGGACCCTTTTTCAGGTATCTTTTTTTCTGCAACACTAGCTTAAAGCGCCGGTCCTACCGTTTTTCCCTCGGCGCCGCGGCATTCCGTGTAATTTTTTATTTCCTCTTGGTGTAGCTCTCGTGACGGCGTTCTTTGCGCGCGGGTGCTGAGGTGCCCTGGCGTGGAACAAAGCCACTGCGAGTAATTCTCAAGTCCTTTCCTCCGAAAGGTAGGGGTAACCGCTCATCGGCGGGAGGTTCTCAACGCTCTTGTATGAGAATCGCACGGTATAAGGGCTTTTTTTTTCTCCGGCCCAGGTAGAACCTCTTTTTTTCCCCTTCTTGGACCTTCCCCCTATCCGTAGCGACTTTCCCCCTTTTTTCCTTAGAAACCCTAAGTCATCGCTCTTCCTCCGGTTTGGCTTCCGCCTTATTCTCACCCTCCGTATTACCGACTCAGTCGCCCTATGTGATTCCTTCCGCAGGGTTTAAAAGAGCAAACTTTCTCCCCAAGTTCGACCATAAAACTCCCTCGGAAACCGTGGGCGGCCCCCTTCCACGAGTTAACCTCCTTTTTTTAAACCCTTTTCTTCCCCTCGAGTTTTCCCTTTCTTGGTTTTTTTTTTTGACTCGGCAAACAATAGGGGGTCTCTTCATCAAGACGACTGATCGTCCTCCGCCTCGAGGTTAAATCTGTGGTTTTCGGGGGGTGGGTGGTTTTTTTTTTTTTTTTTTTGGGCAACTCCCCTTCCCGACGCGGAGCAGCCGTTTCTCAATCGCTATGAGATGTTTCTCATCGCGTCTCCTCCTTAGCTTGCCCCCCCCCCTCTCGCGCTCTTATCCCGCCCCTTTTCCCGACGGAAAATTGATCCATCCCTGCACCAACCTGGGGCTGTTGCTCGATTCTGACATAGTATTTTTTTTCTGGAGGGCCGCTGTACTGAGCTTTCCCCTGACCTTCCCATTTTTTTTGGAAAAGTAAAAGGGCCCCCCCTGAGATGCTCTTTTTTTTTTTTGCGCGGCGTCAGAGAGCCTTGATCTAAACCTTTCTTGGGCGCTCGGGTTTCCTCCTAAAGGTCAAAGTTCCTCCTCATCCGTTGTTGCGTTAGAGGGGATCCCCCTTTTGCGCCTGCACAATTCATGATTATTCTTCAACTTTTTCGTCCAATAAATATATTTATTTCTAAGAGCAATAGACGTGGTAAAGAACTGGCTTTTCCTCTGATTCTGTCCTCCTAATGCCCCTTACCATAGGACCCTCATAGGACTCGATGTCCCTTCGGTGCACTCTAAGTTGTCCCTCCCTACTATCTCATCTCCTCTTTGACAAATTTAAGGATCTTTCTTCCTAGACGCGCGCTTTGGCCTCGACGCTGTGATGATTCCCCCAATTTTACCGCATCTGCCTTTCCCTCTTCTGCTCTCGGGGCGTCTTTCTCCTCCCCGCTAACCGTCGTTGTAGTAACGCATTCTTCGGAGTATGACCGCCCGTCTTTGATGACCCCTCCCCTTCGTTTAGCTTTTCCCCCCTTTTCCCCAGCATGGCGTCCCCTTTCGAACAGGTTTTCAGACGCTCTTCTTTTTAAATAGGTTCTTCCGTTGCCAAGGTTTACCCTCTAAGTGTCGGGCTCACGTTCCCCTTTCCCCCCCCCCCCCCCCAAACCTGCGGCCGGACGAGGACTGTGAAATTCTTCGTGATTTTATTCCTTCTCGTTTTCGCAAGACCCCCCGCAGCTCTCCCACTGCGGTATAAGGGTATGCGCCTCTTCTATAACTTTCTGGGTATACTGAGGGACGGTTCCCTGAGGTCAGAATTCGTAGATAAAGAATCAGAAGGTCTGCGTCTCCAGCTAGTTTCCTCGAACCGGGACACCCCTTCAGCGAGATTTTGGACTCAATACCCCCCTTTCCTTTTCTACTGACCTAGAAGTTTTACTTTTCCAAGAAACCGAAAAGAAAACTCCTCTCTCCAATGTGGACCCTCTTATCTCTTCCCACCCAATGAGCGGAAATCCTTATCAATATGACTCAGGGGTTGTGTAAGTTTTCAAATTCTAAGGGACTCTGGGCTTTAAATTCTATCTTCCCTCCTTATCTCTTCGTTTTAGCCCCCTCCTCAGGTTAGTCCCTTCTGCTTTTCATATAGATTTCCCGAAAGAACCCTAGCCCCCAAAACTTTTAGTGCTCCTCTAGTGTACTCCCCCCCCCAAGCTTCTCCCCCGCCTTCCGAAAGAATAGGAACCGTCTTAAAGATCAAGGGCTTCCCCTGCTAGTCTCTTCCCCGTCTCCCTGTCCTTCCACCATAAAAGGAGAAAACTCCCCCCTGTCGCGAAGGCGGCCTCACAAAACTTTTGTTGCCCCACCCTTTCCCTTCGTCATCGAAGTTCCCTCTGTCCTGAAGTCAACTATCCCACCCCCCCGCTCGACAAATTGCGGGCCGGATGGCGCCCCTTTCAAAGTCAAGCGACTCCTATGATGTATCATTCTTTTCTTTGTTTAGTTAAACCATCGATTTGTCCCTGAAGTCCTGCCCCCCCATCTCCTAGACGTAACTTCCTAAAGAGGCGGCCCTTCGCCGGCATTCTAGGCCTCCCTAGCCGGTAGATCTCCGGCATTTTCCTCCCCCCCCCCCCTCTTGTTATAGGAAAGAAGATTCCCCTTTAGTGCTCATTCAGCGAAGCCCATCATTTGCGCCTACCGTCCCGCAAAATTTACAAAGTAGAAGGCATTCCCTCCCGGGCAAAAAGCCCTTCTCCCCTAAGCTCTACAAGTTGATGCTAGTAATCTTTCCCGTCCTTATTTTTCCCATCAGCGGCCTGAAGCACCTCCCTTATCCAAATAAAAAAAGTACCCCCCGACCATTAAATGCTACGTTCAGGAACAATAAACTTTTCCTTTTCCTTCTCTTCCGAATATTGACATGCTCCCCGTCTCCTTTTCCTCCCATATCGAGATGCTCGTTCATTCTCGACATTTCTCCCGGTCTTTCCGTCGATCTTCTCCCTTTCCCCCTTTTCTTGTCTGCAGCCTTCTCGATCTCGGTGGAGGTGAATTCTTTTGAGGTGTACGGTTCTCCTTTTTTTTCGATTTGACAAAATTTTCCAGTACCAGCTCATGCTTTCCTTCCCCCGCAAAATTGAGGAGCTTTTTGGGCGGGAGATTCGCCTTTCTGTCGTTTCTTTTGAGTAGTCCATCTTCCCTTCTTCGGTAGCCGAAATTGCCCTCTCTCCTTTTCAGATAAGCATATTAACCACTTCTCTTGCCCTTCGTTTGGAAATCCCTCTTTCCCCGTCGTGGATGCCGCTCCTTTCCCCCTTCGCCTGTTGGCCTCTTTTGGCGGAAGGAATCCCCCCTTCTGCGTATGGACCCACTCCTCGTGGCGCTCCCTTCTAGAGTTGAACGACGGCCGGTGCAAATAAAAGGACGCTTTTCTGCCATGGAAGAATTCTCTTCTGGAGCTTTGGTTCTCAGGGTCGGCTCTTCCGGCTCTCCTCTTCCTGAGGGACTCACTTCTTTCCTTCAGTTGGAGGGGCACTCCAAAAATTTTTGAGGACCGCCGTAGCAGGGTGAGATTCCGATTTTTCCCCTGCTCGTCGAGACGACTGGCTTTTTTTTTTATTTAGTCCGAGTTGTCCGTGAGGGCGTCCGCTTTCGAGAGGTTTTCCCAGATTTTTCGGTCGAATCCCTAACTTGCCTTCGATGTGGTTGCCCTATCCGATGATTCCATTTCGATTTTCCGAACTCTTGTTTCCCTCCACGAATAAGGAGGGGTTTCGGAAACTAGACCACACCTTCCCCCGCATCAGTTGACTCTCGGCATTCGATTGAGTCCGTCAGCGCTTTTGTTTACCTTCTCCTCTTCAGTTGGACCCGGTGGAGAGCCGCATAGGGTGTCGCTTGAGTGTCCCCCACCGATTACTCTACTAGTACCTAAATTCACATCCACGGTCGTTCATTCCTTAAGATCCATCTCCGTCTTTGCGAGCAAAAGTATTTCTTGCGAACTTCGCGCGCTTCCGGGCTGTTTTCTGACTTCTGCGTTCCTTCCCCCCCTCCTTCTCCCTCGAGGAGCTTCTTTCTCATTTTTATACAATTATAAGAATGACTCTCCCCGTATAAATAGTGCATATCCTTTTGTTTCCTTCCGGGATCAAACAAGAATCCCTTTCTCTGTTCTTTCCGGGGTTCCAGTTTTTGCCGACAGTGTTTTTTTGGGTTAAAGAGAACTGTGAGACCCTTACATTCGCTCCCCCCAAGACGGTAACACGTGGACGCCCAGATCTCTTTTCTTATGACTTCTAGTCATTCGATGTTTCCTTTCTTGAGGGGAGGAAGAACTCAAATAGGGAAGAGCCTGCCCAATACGGAAGTGATGAGGCTAGTTTTCCCTTCGTGTCCCCACTAATTGTGGTTTTCTGGTTCTCCGAAGAGAGCGACGTTCCCCTTCCAGACAAGAAGATCGAGAGGAGATACCCCGTTTTCCCTATATCATAGAATTTCCTCACCCGAGAACACGAGTTTCTCTCTGTACTTACCTCGTGCTTTTCCTCCTTGGAAATTTGATTTTTAGTCGGCGGCACACCCGCTCGTGCTGGTTTTTCTTTTTTTCCTCTAAGCCTTTTTTCTGGGACTGGCTGTTGCCTGCCGAATTTTTCCTTGGGAAAAAGGCGGGCTCTCCCGATGGACTTATGAGCTGTCGAGTTCCGAGGCATGTAAGTTTTCGTGAATCCTGTTTTGAGCACCTTAGGTTTCTATCCCCCTCGTCTGCTCCCATTTCAAG
>Ga0179593_1515124_pt1 | contig 15292 bp, 17 predicted proteins | sample CZODoug2_1_08_16_FD_185931 | JGI IMG/M metagenome (GOLD analysis project Ga0179593, IMG submission 185931) | Vadose zone soil fungal communities from Angelo Coast Range Reserve, California, USA - CZODoug2_1_08_16fungal (PacBio error correction) | ecosystem: Environmental > Terrestrial > Soil >... | reverse complement strand
CAGCCTCTACGTGTCTCGTCGGCAGCTTATTCTCTCTCAGTCGACTCGCTCTCTCAACGTGCTCACTCCCGATGGCCCACCTCCCTTCCCTTCGACAATCGTCCATCTCTTTTATACGCCTATGTGCACAAAGGCTTGCGTTGCTGGGCTGCCGCCCCATATGCCCAACTTTCAGTTGCGTTTTTTCTTCTTGTCACCACCCCCTCACCATTCGATCGACCACTAATTCCTCCAGTAAAGATGTCCCGATACCGCTACCTCTTTTCTTAAGCTACAGCGCCCTCGTGGGCCCCCCCTTTTGTTTCCGCTCTTCAACCACGGCTCTTTAATCGCCCCTTCAAAATTTTAACATTCCTGGAGGTGATGGTCGACCCTTTTGTCCTCTAAATCAGCAATCCCTTGGTCCCCTCGCTCTGTGACAAAGTGGCGTTCGCAAGTCCCTTTCTACCCAAATACTGCTTTCAATTTCTCACTGCTTCCGTAAAAGGACCTAGCCCAGACCCCCTTGTAGTTGATGTTTTAGGGATTCCTCCTCTTTTCCTTACCGGACCCTTCCCCGCATCCCGAACAATCGACTTTCCCCTTTCCCCCCGCCAACAATTCGTTCCCCCGATGTTTAACCCCCGACCCCCCTCGTCCGATACATTCTAGGGGTTTGTCTCCTCTCCTCACGTGGAAGCTCGATGCAACACTTAATCAAATCAATTCATCTGTCTTTTTCCCCAGGGACTGTCCCCCCTCGTTTCATCCCGATTCCTGGGAACGTTCTTGTTCCGCGTGTTCCCTGACTCAATTTTCCCGTTTAATATTTCTTTTCTTCGATCTATATTGCAAGCCCCCTTGCTTAGAAGCCCTTTCTTTGCTCTGCGAGTCCGCCCCCTTTTCATCTTTCCAAAGCTGATATGACGGCTTTTGTTCTCCAGACAGTTCAACGAGATCCTTGTCAATTTTAAAATGCCCGTCCGAGGGTGTTCGTTCTTCCCATGATTCCTCCGTGTCAGAGGAATTGACAATCAACACTGTCTCTAACTAGGAATCGCTTAGGTCGTTTGTCCTTTTGACCGTTAAGTCTATCGAGCTCTTTATAACCACGCCTTTTGAAACTGTTCGAAACTGGCTTGTTTGACTTCGAATATAATTCCCTTACCGACGCGGACCTCTTTTCCCTCCCCCCCGATATTTGTCACCTGGGACTAGTGTCGTGCTTCAAACCTCGCCAGTCCCTCTTTTGATTTACCGCGGTCGTCCCTTTCACTCCCCCCGTCCCCCCCCCCCAAAATCCCCTGTCCCCGCGCACCCTGCCTCCTTCCAAAAAAGATTTTCACAACACCACCCAACCAACCCCCAACAACCAACAACCCAAACAAACCCCAAAAACCCCCCCCCCACCCCCCCCCCCCCACAACCTCTCCTAGTTTTTATGTTACACACACCCTATGTCCGCTGCGACGCCTGATAATCGAGACACCGTGTTTTCCCCCTCAAATAAAACTCTTTTCCTTCGTCTTTTCTCAAACTCTTTCGCGTTACATGCCCGACGATGAATGGCCCCGTATCCCCCGATTTGGGGTCCTTCACCTAATGGTATGCTCAATCTGTATCAAGACGTTTTGCCCCTTCCCAGAGCAGATACAACCTCATCTCCCCTCCCCTTACGGTGCTGATCCTTCTCTTCCTTCATGGACTCGCTAAACAATCCTCAGATTTCCCACACACGGGGATGATTGCGGTGAAAACACTAGAGCGCATTAAACGATGGTCATTTTTCAGAGTTCCCTCACCCGCCTGTTTCTTACCCGAAAAGAATTTTCTAGACTCCCCTATCACGCGTAGAATATTGTGCCCCTTGCGACGAAAGCACATCGTGGACCCAAGCTTTAGGACGGCGCCAATCTGTTTGTCCTTTTTTAAGCGCTATAGCGATTTTTTCTTCGTTTTCTTCTTCTGTATCCCGTTCGTGATCCTTTTGTTTTTGTGCGTTGCCTTGTTCACTTTTGTCCTCCTCCAAAAAAATCTTTTCAGACACTTCGACATCGCCCCTCAATGCTTTCCCACACATTTTGACCCCCCCCTTTTTTACACACTGAGATGGTAATTCAGTCTTCTACTCTTGTTCGCGCGTTACTTCCCATTTTTTGAACGAAAAAGATTTTCCCCCTTGCCCTTGCTCAGCACCCCTGCGTTTACTATTCTTAAACATCTTGGTGCATCTCTTCCTGACCCCCCCCCTCTTGAAGCAGATTGTCTGGTTCGCAAGTCTTACATCTTTTCTGTGTGCTGGTCTGTTTCCCCTCTCATTTTTTCTCACCCAATTTTTGTGGTTTCTTTTTCTAGCAGTGGTTCGTGACTTGACCCTTCTTACAGTCCTTCATCCCATACAAAGTCCCTCTTTGTCGACGTCGATGCGTTCGCTTCGCACCCGTCACATGGGAATTACCCCTAATTCAATTTTCCCCGTCTCCTGTTGGCGGTTGTTTTTTTTTCCTTTTTATACGCAATCGGCCCAAAATATGCAGCTCCTAATTTACCCCCAGCGTCGCTCGGTTTCCGTGTTACAGGCCCACGCCTTTGTTCAATTAAACCACGCTTTCCCTGGGCTATTCTATTTTGGTGTGCTACATAATGACTTTCCCTTGATGTTTTGGGAAACTCCCCATCAACTTTCGCGTTACGCTCTAATGAGCATATTTTTTTGCACCTCCTATTGTTGTTTTTTAGCGCCCCCCCTTCCCCTCGGATCGGTCTCATTTTTGTCCGTACCTTACGCTTATGGCCCGTGCCGACATCAGGGTGGGTACCGCCCTTCTTGGGACGTCCACTCCCAATCGCATTAGCCATTGGTCTTTCTCCCCGTCGTTATGCGTGGGCCTTTCAAAAAAGAGAGTACCTTGGTTTCTTTTCTGCAACCCTTGATGTTTCTGCTGCCGTTGTACCCCGCGCGTCACCACCAGGACATAGTAACCGTCCCCAAGATCCAACAGTGTTCTTCCTTTTGTAGTCCATTTTTTTACCGCCAGGACGTCCAAACATCCGCGAAGTGACCCTCCGCCCCGTCGACTCTAACTTTCGGTCTGTCTGTGCATTTTCTTCAGAGGGACCCAACCCTTTTATGAAAGGAACTTTTTCCCCACGGGAACATACCCCCTGTGGCTCCCTGAGCGAATGCGACGACAGGCCCCCCCCGAAAACTCCAGGTCTTTTTTTTTACTTTCTGAGATTATTTGTATCGATGACCACACGAGGTTTATAACTCCTTTCAGTTTCTTTCTGATCATCCCTTTTCCCAATGGCATACCGCCTTCCTTTTCCTAGACTCGACCCCAAGTTAGCAGGGAACCGTTTTTTGACTTCCCGTTCAGTTGTCAACTTTCCGACACTTCCCGTCTCGGGCGATTATAGACTCTAGGTCATCGCAGTTAACCCCCATGTACCGAATCCACAAACCCCCCCGCAATTCTTCGATCCCCCTCCTGGCAAGTTTACAACCGACTCCCCCAACTAGCGAATCTAAAGGCGCGACACTCAAGATCTCGGTGCGAACGCGGCTTGTCAGCCCTTTTTTCGTTTCGTAAATCTGTCCCCTCAATTTTTTTGACTCACTCATTTTTTTTTTTTTAGCCAATGCTTGTGCCAGCAGTTTTTCTCGGCCCCATCGGATGGAGATTGGGGGGAAAGCCACACAGAAGAGTTTTTTCTACCCTCTTGTTGACCCTTCTCAATCTTTTTCATAGTACCCATTGCAGGAAATCGGAGAGGCGAGACCTCCTACCCCCCCCGGTTTGGCCTGGTGACGCGATGTCTCCCGCCCCCCCCGAACCGTCTGTGTCATTCCCCCCACATCCTCACCCCACCTTCTTCCCCGCCCCGCTCTCCCTTATCCGTTGTGCTCCATGTCCTCTTCTGCATTGACCGTTTTGTCAGACTGCCCCCCCCCTTCAAACCTGATCCCCTTTTTATTGGGACCACAGGCAAATGCCCCCTTCTCCAGCCTCGGTTCCCTGTTGTAAACAATTCCCTGCAACCGTCTTCTGCAGCTTGATCTTTTGTTGTAACGGACTCCCACTTGCGCGAGATGATTCGGTTTCTGATTTTTTGTTTTTATTTTTTTTTGCCATAAGCCACATCGATCTGGCGAGTTAAACGCGATTGACGCCTGCCCTTGTTTCCAATCTTGGTCGATTAACCCCCGCTACGGTTTCCAATCTCCCCGGTCCAAAACAACGCTTCTCCTGTGATCGAACCAGTTTCCCAAACCATTTTGCCTCGTGTTTCTCGCCTATCTCTTTTCACTGACCGAACACTTTTGATCCCTTCAGCGTACACAGTTCAGTCTAGATTTCAGAACCATCCCTCTGAAACAAACACCGATTTCTGGGGCAGTTCTCTCCCGGTCCCCTCCTGATCCTTCGCACCCCCCCCCCCCTCCCGTAGGATGCGTATTTTATTGCCCCGCTCAGTTTGGTTTTTTTGACAGCTTTACCGTTTGACTCATGAGAGGATCCCAACTTGGAACTTAGCTGGAGTCTTGTCTGTCCCCCATGATTAATCAAAAAGCACTTAACTTTAACCACCGGCAGTTTTTGGAAAACACACGCGGTCACCCCAAAGAGCCAATTTTTCATCTCAACATTTACTCGTCCCATGTTCCAGTCCCTTTTTGTTTTTCCTTCACGTGCGCTGATTTCCGGCCATTCCCACGTGATCGTGGGAGCAAAGAAGTTTTCACATACGTCTCTGGTCGGCCTTGACCTCGCGCCAGTTTGACATTGCGCACCCCGTTTAACGCGTTTCGTCGTCCTTCAATTGCGTCTGGCGCCACTTCGACGCTCTTTGCCCTCGCTCCCGGTCCCCGCGAATAAAGCGACACGCTTACCCCAATTTTTCCTTTTGACTTTCCTGGGGTACAACGGTTTCTGAAACCCCCCCGGTTTGACGCGATGATTTGGGTGGCTTGTTAATCGCGCTGAGACTCCCTTTGATACACTCGATGACCAAAGTTTATTCTTGACTCCCGTTCACGTCTATCAATCACCCCGGAATTTTGGACCATTTTTGGAATGGAAAACAGCCCTTTTACCGTCTGTTCAGAGCGGAACCCGTTGTCTCTCTCGTCGGTGCGGTGGCTGCTATATAAAGCGGTATATCGTTGGCCATATCGCTGTTGGGACAACTGATTTTGATCCTCCTCTTATCATCGTACTTTTCCATTCTTTTTGAACATCCCCTTGGATACTGAAATGTTGTTGCCCGCTCGCCCATCACACGATCTTTTGCGGAATATTGGTGCTTCCTTTATGCTTTCGACGGCCCCCCCCAAAGCTTCCCGTGATCTTTTCTGTTGGCCCCATCGGTTTTTTGACCTTTTGAGCCAGGCTATGTTCCTCCGCCCCACTGCGAATGAACTTGCATGGTCCCCGATTTCCTGAACACTCCTCTGACTGGCCCGTTACGGTTCTGCACCCCCCCCGCCACCCCACGAAAAACCACTAGTTTTGATGTATTTCTTCATTTGAAATTGCCCAGCCGTCCTACCATTTGAGGCTACCCCTTAAAACCCTTTCACAGCCTCAACGATCTCCCTACTTCCCTCGTCCCTTCCGCTTAACCATAACTGATCTCTCCTTTACGAACCCTTCCGACCCAGTTCGCCGTGTTTGGTTGTTATTTATACTTCTTCCCATCTTTTCCGCTACCCGCCCGATCGAACGAAACTTTTTAAACCAGGCCGGAACCTCTGTCAGAACAGCCAGTCACATTCCTCCTGAAATCCGTCTGACCTTTTCTTAGCGCCACATTAAAGGCCTTCCATACCGGGGAGGGCTTTACGCTTGCTTCTTTCTTCTGAGGAATTGCTGGAATCGTCCTTTCTGGTGATGAAAGACCTTCCCCCCCATTTTTTCCAACATCTTTCCTCCCCTGGCTTGTTCCCATTTCTGGCGCATGCGTTCGCTCCCTGAACCAGTAGTCGGCACTTCGAAGCCCTGGTACCAGAACTCACAGACTCGTTGATTGAACCTTTGACCCCCCAGGAAATAATCTTCTCTTTTCCCTCCTGTGAGATCATCGTCTTTCTGAAACTCCCCTTTTTACTTGAGAAAATATTCGCAATCCAGATCTTTTGAGTATGAAACCCCTCCAGTTATTCATCAATGAGCTGAGTTTTCGCCAGCAGTTCACGGTTTACCCCAAAGGGTGGTTTCTCTTTTCACGGTTTTTCTTTTTGTCCCTTGGTGTTCAGACGACCTCCCATCAGTGATTTCAGCACTTAGCACGTCGTGAAGAAAGTTGAATCAACGGGTTACCCCAAAACCAGACATCTCTTTCATCTTTAGACTCACCCACATTTTGGACCCCCTTTTTTCCCGGCGTGATGCACGATCCTCTTGTTTAGAGAGATCGGCCCCCATTTTTTGCAGCATGACCCGGTCCCCTTTTTCAAAGACTTCTTCCTCTTACCGTCACTCGGGTTTTGAAACACTTTCCCCCTTTGATTTTTTTTCAATCAATCGACAGTGATCGTTCACGCGGATGCATGATCTTCTGGACTCGACCAGTGCTTTTCCCGGGCTCTTCCGGCAATGCTGACGATTTCACCACTGATTCAATTTCTTAAACTCAGCGGACTTCCCCTCCCGTTTTTCAGCCCTCCCTCTGACATTTCGCTTCTTCCATATTTTTCAGCCCAACCCCCCCGGATCTTCAAATGCCATCGTGCACCCCCCGCTTTCCGTAAGATACAACTTTTTTTCACTCCCCCTGTCGTCGTTCTTCTGAGTCCCTGACCTTTCGGGGACATTCTTTCCCTGCGAAAGAATTGATCCCCCGTCCAGGGGCGAGCAAATTGTTGACAAGTTGGGTTTTCTCCCCTAGTCCAGCATTGTGAGCTATTCCTCCCTTCCCGCCGAATTGCCCGACAAGAATCTTTGGGTTTCATAATCCCTCCCCTTTTTTTTTTTTAAAACTTTTGTTGGGCCTTTAATGTTTGTTTCCTCTCCTACCTCTTGGGCTGACTTTTGGTATGTTTCTGTTGTCCCAGATTTCCTCTCCCTTTTGGCGCCCTCAGCTTCGCTCTCTCGCGCCTCAGCGGCAACGCTTTTCTTTTACATAGTATAACATTCTAAACCCCCATGATTTTTTTACTCGTAAATTGGCTCGTGCTCTTCTTTTCCAGCTGGGCCCATGCCGAGTCTCCTGCTCGCTTGTGATGCTTTCACCTCCGTCTATAAACTTCGCGTGCTCAGTCCATGTGCTGCAGGATGGCCCCCTGTACCCATAACCTACAGTTTTCCTGTTGCTGGTTAGTGAGGAATTGTTTCAGTTCAATCTCTTTTTTCGATACTATGGACCTGCTTCGCCTTTCCAGTTTCTCGCGACTACTCCGATCTTTCCACGTGGTTCCAAGTCCCGATGGCCAATTTCTATCCATCTGGCCCCCATATTTTCCCCCCCCCGCTCCATTTCCCTTTCCCACAAAGATCGTACTTGCTTTTTGTTCAACTTCAACCACTGCAATAAATTTGCACCCCCCTGTTTGAGTATTTCCCCTATAAATTTCCGATCCTTCCTCCCCCCCTCCCTCAAGTAATCTTTTCTTTTCCATCGATACCGCCTCCCGCCCCACCCCAACAGCCGCCATCGCAGAGACGTGTTTCCAGCTCTTCACCCCCCACCTAATTTCCTAGTTTAAAAGTGTCCTTAGTCTAGGTGTTGCGCTCCCCTTTACTCCGACACCCCCAGCCCTTTGGTATCTTCTCCCCTTTCTGCTGACACCACCCCTGTCGCGTGCCCTTCTAAAACGCTCTCAACCCCCCCCTCTCTCAACCGTTTGGTGGCGGGTGTTTTTCAACCTTTTTTACTGTCACCTGAAATTCCCAGGAACCGGGTCCCCTTTAGATATATTTTTCTGCTTTCCGGACTCCTTCCTCGCAGTTGCCGTCGATTTTTCCATCGAACATCAGCGACCGACGCGCAAATTTTCGTTACACCCCCCCGAGGCAATTGAAACCGTCGCTTTTTTAACCCCCTCTTGCGTATGCTAATCTACGAATTTTTTGTTCTCTTCCACCCTCCGTCCTCCCTTCACAGGCTGTATAGTTTTTCCACATTTTTTTTACGGTACTGCCAAACGATTGAGAGTCTGCATCGATTCCTGGCAGTTTCGGTCTCTTTTTTGCAGCGTGTTTCCATTTTACAGGGTCCATGTCACCGTTCACCCTTCTTCTAATTATAATTCTTTGAATCAATTCGAACGTCAACGCTGGTGGTACAGAATGCGATTTTTGAGGGTGACAGGTTCCCCGTGAGCGGGAGTCCCGTTTCTCTCCTCCCCCAGGACACGATTCCCCCCCTTTCCTTCAGAAACATCCTTCCTAGGGTTTCCGACTTGCACGAGAGTGTAAGCGGACTTTTCATCCCCCCCCCTTCTCCCAAACTCTCACGTCCACCTCGAATCGAGTCTTCTCTATTCGACCTTCTTCCATTCTGAGTACCTCTATCGAGATCGATAGACACTCCCTTTTTGCCAATGCTCCCACTGGAGGTTTAATCGTTTTTTGCCCCTTTCTGACTATACCTCTCCCGACCCCGCGGCAGCCCTTTTACTGCTCGACACGCTATGTCCCCCCTTCGACTGGTGGTGTCTCCCTACGCCTTATCTTCAACCCTCGTCCCAGAAAATCTTTCCCCTGTTTTCGATCCTTTTCGTCGGCCCATCCCCGACAGACTAAACCCAACCCCCGGTCATATCGCCCCAATTACTATATGGCATGCCAACCCCAACTTTCATACACCTCCTGACGTTTGTCGTTTGGGCTTATCATGGTGCCCCACCCCAGCTGACGACGCACGTTAATTTTTCCCGCCCCCCTAAACCCCTTGACTTATTCGTCTTGCCATGCCCTTTTCCCGCGAAGATGCCCAATTTCCCTTTATCCCTGGGAGCAGTTGACTTTCCCTCATTTTCTTTGGTAACGGTACCATCTCGGCCTTCCCATGGCCCCTGATCCGGACAAAGTCAATTCGCGATTAGCCCCCCCTTATCGTTACTCGACTAAAAAACCTCCGCCCTTGAATTCTCCCCAATTCCCCAACGCGTCTTTTCGTTCAAAAAAATAGAGAGAATTCATGGTCTCTGGCCCAAAATGCTTGGCAAGCATATCGCTTTGAAAAGAAAGAATTCGGAGTACTTTTGCAAAACTTTTAGAATATTATGTTTTTTTTTTCACAATTCCCCCTCACGCAATGCCCCCCCCCCCTCCCCCTCCCCGACAAGCCGCTTTCTCTTCCCTGTCCAGTGTCCTTTTATCTTACGCTCGTTCCGCGATTCGTTCGGTTGCTGATTGCACGGATGTTTTTTGAAGTCGGTTGTTCTTGGAAGTTTAGCCCTCCTCCCTCTCTCTGCACAAACACCCCTTTTGTCTTTGACCCTTAATAGACCCCCCCTCTTTCAGAACGGTCGAAACCAGGTATACAACTTTCCCCCACTGAGATGGGAGTCTTATGACTTCTGTTCTGTCTATCCCCCATCCCCCCCCTTTTTCGAGCCACCGTAAAATCCCTTTATCTCACGCCGTTATTAAGGGCTTATCCCTAGAGTACTGTCTTTCGAAATCCACTAAATCTCAGCATATCTTTTCAACAGGATTACCCCTTTTTTTTTTTTTCTCGCATTAGCTATGCCTTTTCCCTTTTCTCTCCTTTGTTCAGTTCCTATTTTTCCCCCCTACGTCCCCTCATCCACAAAAGAGACCTCGTTCGACGTCGATGCTTCTGCGATAATTAGGTAATATGTCGATCGTCGTCACCGCCTACTAACATTTTTCACCCTTCCTTTTTTTGTTTGGGGGCAGTTCTCCTTTCCAGGCCCCCCCTTCACACAACATGGCCCTCCACCCTTAGGCTCATCTCGGTTTTTCACCCTTATTTATGTTACAGCCAAATTTTGGAACGACTGGGTCCCTCCCCCATCTTGATGGTTGTTTTCCCCCCCCCAATAATGACGGTCACCCCTTCGCTTGTAACCCTCCCTCAGGCGTCATGTCCCCTCGGCTGAAGGACCGTCCCCAAGCGACGTATGGGAATAGTTCATCCCCCCTGTGTTGTGAGTCTATCTACATCCCCTTTCGCCACAAGAGTTTTTCTCTTACGGCTGACTGTCTCGTTTGGCCCATTGGGTTTTCAGTCTGGTAAGCCAGCGCCCACTCCCCACGACGTCAAAGGCGTTTCTCCCCAGTAGCTCCACCCATTGCACTGTACTTTCACGTATTCTGATCTTGTGTTTTAAACATCCCTAGTTGATGTGCGTTCGTATTTTCCGCGTCAAAAAGGCCCTCCGCGCAAACCCCCCCGATCACATTTTCTTCTTCCTGCTGTCCTTCCTGCGGACCGATGTCTCCACACTTTGACAGCTTGCCGAAATACTCCGTTCTGAACGCGACGAATTTCGGTGTTGAGTTTGAGATTACACCACTTAACTTCCTTCCCCACACATGTCTTCTTTGACCGTGCCCACCCTTTGCATAATCATAATGCTCGAACCCCCCCCCTTCAAGGTAACCTGTTCGAAACAGCCCTGAGATTTATTTCTCGCCTACCTTTACCCCTGAAAGCGTGATGCTTTCTCAGCTGCAACAAAATGGCCTCCTGCTTTGGCTAATCCCCCCCTCCTTTTGATAGAACGAGACACACTATTCTTGTTCCTGCCAGCTCCTTGTCCCCTATTGCTCAGATGTTTCGACAGGTTTGACCTTTGGCGTTTGATCGAAGTGTCCTTTAAAGATGTTTGTCCTCCCTAGCAGGCCCCCCTTTTAAACTGCCTCACACCAACCCCGAAAAATAGTTGTCCTCAGTACTCCCACAAGGACCAACCTCTCCCCGCTCGCTTCACCTCCTTGAACCCCCTCTGTCTACGTCGACCACCCCCCTTTTGTCAGCTATGGTTGAGTTTCGCTTCCTTGTTCACATAAGAGGATCTTTGCAGTCTACCCCTCCTTCATGTTTCGTTGTCCGCGAGCAAATGCTTTGGCAACTCCCCCTTGCACATTCCGTCCTGACCCCCCCCTTTCACCCTACATACGCTTGGGGAGCTGTGTCATTCATACCTCTTCATTCTTTTTTCCGCCTAGTAACATGAAGGAAATTCGTTGCCGCACTTTTTTCTCAGCCCGTTTGATTCTTTACTCCGAACACCCCGTACTGAACCAATCCACAAATTCAGGTAAAGTCCCCGGGTGTCGGTTTGGATACGTTCCAGGGTTCGTCGGGCCCTTTGAAACTTTGAGTCAGTCTATTTTTGTTTATACCCCGCACTGATCTTTTCTGACCCGGCCCCCTGCAGCAGGTCAAATTCGTTTTTGTCCCCAGAACCAACGCACCGCGCCTTCCAGTTTTCCTTGTAATGGCCACGATCTCCTTTTCCTTTCGTGCGGTTCTGCACTGTTTTTCTTCTGGTTGCTTTTTGCGTCTTGACCCCGAGTAATCGTGACACCCCTATTTCTGGCCCCGATCCGCGTATTGACAGTCCCCACCGACCCCCACTACTTCAGGTTTCCAACCCGAGTGTGTACGGCCCCCCACCACCTTTCTCCAGAGTACCGTCAAGAGGTCTTCGAATCCACAACCCCCGATTCCGCAGGTTGCCCGACCCTCCCCAAACGTCGGCTTTCTTGTTCTATCGTCTCCCTCCTACTCTGCTTGTCAACTTACCTTTTTTCGAGCCTCTCTCCGATTCCCCCTCTTTCGTAGTCCTTTTGCTCACTTAAGCTTTTTTCAACTCTCTTCCATCCCCCATTCGTCTCCCCTCACAACGCGGAACTGGTCCCTTGATCCACCCCCCCATGATATTTTTCCTGTTAATCTACTGACCAAGCGCCTCCGCTCAATTGGGAAGCTTTTTTTCCTTTCACGACCAACCCCCCCCCCGACTCGTTAACTGAGCCTTACCTGGTGGCCCCAAATACCCTACCTCACACAGATCTGAATACCTTCCCTGTAGTCGCCCTGGACACACGCCGCGCACTAAAACGATGTCCCTTCCCATCTCCCGTTTGACCTCGTGTGCATCCCCCCTATGTTTTTGGAACACTCCTGACACGTTTCCCTTTGTGGGTGGGTTGGTGGCCCCCTGTTGAGAGCGATTCACCATCTTACGATGACCGATTTACCCCCATAAGAAGTGTCCCCTCCGTTCCTGAAACCCGACGGTTTCCAATGCCATCGTCGTACAATCCCATCGCGAGTAGATTTCGCTTACGTAGACCCGAGCCTTCGTATCGACCACCCCCTCACGATAAAAGGTTCCTGTCCTGGGAATTGACCGCAAAAGGTCTTTCCCCAACCGGGTTGACTATTCTCCTTTGTGTAGTTTACCCTTGGACTCACTTCTTTTTGATTCACTAGCCGGCAGAGTGCCAGGGATTGCGCGATTCCGCTTCCCCAAGGTACACTCTTCCCCTACGGAATTTTTTGACTTCCTGTCCCGAACACCCTATTTTTTTCATCGCGCTTTTGCGAACCCCAGGCTAACTCGCCGGCCGAATTTTTTGACTGACTCACTTTCTCCCGAGTTCTAGCGGGCCTCTTCCCCTTTCTTAATGATGTTTACTGGAATCTTGTCTTCCTTTACCAGATCCCGTGCCAGCCGCCATCCCTTTTTGGGAAGTGCGCACTTCCCATTTTGAGTGGCGCGCCAGCACTTTAAGGCCTCTTGTGGGAGATGAGCCCCATTTCCAGGATTTCGTCCCTCTTTTTGCTTTTCTTTGACTGAGAGATAGACGAGACACGTTTTTTCGCGCCGAAAACTAACCTCCATGGCATTTTCTTACCCTCCTGCTCCCCGAGACACTGTCAGTCCTCTGCACCTCAACCCCACCGAAACACTTCACTCCGGCATTGGATCCCCGCACTTGAGCTTCACCAGTTTATACCCATTCTTCTGCCCCAGTCCTCCCAGAGATCTGGAATAGTCTACCATGCAGCTGAAACTCCTATTAGCTTCCCCCAATTTAAGGAAAACCATCCCGACCAGTTTATTGTGGGGGGCTCTCCCCCCCTTACCTTTGGTCCCCGATCATCTTGTCGTTGCACTTAGAAGAGATATACCTCCTGATTCTCGGGTACACCCCCAACTATTCGCCCAATTGAACACCCCGGCACCCCCCCAACCATATACTTACAACTTATGACTTGTTTCTAAGGCCGCCACCTGCACTTATAAGTTGATCCTCCACCGACCGCGCGTTTCTCTGGAATTGCTGGACCAGCTCAGGTTTGGGAAATCGCGAATTCACACATTCCCCATCACCCCTTTTTTCGTCCCGGCGGTTATTGGATGGCTTTTAATTCCCTTCCTACATGTCCCCGTCCGCACCAGACCCTTCCCCCCCCCACACAGCAAAGCGACGACTTTTGCAGTTGGATCTTTTCAACGCCCCTCTCCTTTGAGATCATCGTCTGCCCATTCCGATGGGCAGAAAAATTCTCCTTCTCGAAAACCACGTGGTCCCCTTTGCCCTTTTTCTCGCCAGCATTGACATCTATTGGTTAACTGTCAGCGTTTTGACGGAGACCAGCCCGTCGTTTCTTGAGTTAGGGAAGAGGATCTATGTCCTCCAGTTTCCCTTTCCCCCTCTTCTCTTAAGCGCCGCCGACCTTCTCCTTTTTTTAATCAACGGTCCAGTCAAACAACCAGAGATAGATCGGCGAGCGGACGTAAACCCCAGACCTTGTTAATCGGCTGACAATGTTTCCCGCCCTCTCTTCCTCCTCCTCCTGGGTGAGCTCGTTGTGCTTTTCTCTTTTCCCCCCATCGAGTTGAAGCCCGTTCCCATTGTCCCAATGTTTTTGAAAGACTTCGCTCTGACCCTCCTGTTTGACGGCACCCCCTTTGAGACCCCTTTCTCTGACGCGGCGCACTTCTCCTCTCTCTTTGATGCCAGACATCTCGACCGATCTTCCGAAGGGTTTTTTTCCTCCGCTGACTACTTCACCCCTCAAGATTCAACTGTTTCGAAATCCTTTTAACCTTTTTTTTTCCACTTCTGTTCAATCTTCCTCTGATTTTCCTTCCCAGTCGGAGAGACCTCCCCTTTGTCCTCTATCTTCAAATTCCCCTTGTCCACGCTTCTTTCAGTTGAAGATCCAAACTGGTTATCAACGAGCTTTTCTCATTTTTCTCTTATTCTGTACCGTTCTCTTCCTTTGCCCTCGAAATCACCTCCCCCTCCCCCCCATGGGCCGTCCCATTTTCGAGCCATTTAGCCACTGCGGGTGTGTGTTGCAAATGTCGAGATGCTTACCAGTGTGAGCGATTCCCAGCAACACCTCCACGATCGCTATCGTCTCCCGCGGTAGAAATACGTCTTCCCGTGTTAAAGAACCCATTTGCCTATTTTTCCTTTCAAGTTTTCTGGGTCTGGCTGTGACCCTGCCCACCTTTTCAACCCCGAATCAGGAGGTCTAGTTTAACTTTTCAGCCGAAAGTTTGCAGTGTCCCCTGGATAACCCCCCCCAACGGCGACGTAGTTCTGTTTCGTAAAGGCTCCCTCCCCCCCCCCTCCCCGGGGGGGGGAGTTTTATCCAAGGCGAGGTCTTCTCCCTTCCAATCGCGGTGATTTCCCAGTTTTTTACCTGTTCTCCTCCCATGTTGCGCCCTTTCCGTTCAATCAATGCCTCGTCAATCACTCCTTGGGTGATTCGTTCAGGAATTCCAACTTTCTCAGCAGACTTTCGCATGCACGATGCACCCTTTTTGATTCCAGTTTTCCGGCTCCGATAACATATCGATCCACCCTCTCAACGTCCCGATTTCACCCCCGCGAAGCGCCAATCCATTCCATCTTCTTTTGCTCTTCTATTCTGCCCCACTTCCTGCAAATGATCGTCCTTGCTTCTCCTCCAAATCAAATTTGCTCCTTTCCCCCATTGCCCCAGCTAGTCTGCTGAGATTTGACACAAATTTCCCCCACTCCCCGACATGCGATATCCCCCCATCCCCTACGATGTGCCCCTCCCTTCCCCGCTTAGATAAAGTGTAGGTCAACAGCTGAATGCAGTCGGACACCTTGTTTTTTCCCAACGCGCAACCGCCGTTCCCACCCAGTTCACTCACGTCAAATTTCCGTCGGTCGCCCCATTGGTGCCATTCCCTTAGCCCTACGCAATGTGGTCACTTAGCCTGTTCTCCAAGTGCGGCGTCCCTAAGATAATCCTACACAACCTATCGTTTCCCCCTTGTTTGGTTTCAGACACCCCTTTTTTCCTTTTTCCACTGGACTTCCCAGGCCCGGGGAACTTT
>Ga0179593_1327572_pt1 | contig 15292 bp, 29 predicted proteins | sample CZODoug2_1_08_16_FD_185931 | JGI IMG/M metagenome (GOLD analysis project Ga0179593, IMG submission 185931) | Vadose zone soil fungal communities from Angelo Coast Range Reserve, California, USA - CZODoug2_1_08_16fungal (PacBio error correction) | ecosystem: Environmental > Terrestrial > Soil >... | reverse complement strand
TTATCTTTGCCCGCCCTCTTTCTTCCCTAGGGTTCCCCCCCTGTCCCTTTTGGTTTTTTTGTGGGAAAAACCAATATGTTTCCTTTTTCAGATTTTTTTTGGTCGTTCAAAACCAGGTGGGTTCCACCTTCCGCACTTCCGTCCTGGAGGTCTTTTTCCCGCACCCAGCTTGACTTTACGCTGGGCATCTCACCCCCCTGTTGCCAATCCGTTGGTCAGTTTAAATCCAATTCCACGTTTCTTTCACCTACCTTTGTTTTTTTTTTTTTTCGGTCTCTTTTCCCCTGGTTCTTTCTTATCCCTTTTTTTTCCGTGCCGGTTGGTTCCGATGGTCGGTCCCCACGATGTTTGCTCCACTTTAGGCCCAGCAGTAACCCGGTTAATTGCCCCCCTTTTCCCGACGTTAAACTTTTCTGCCCCCCCCCCCCTTCGTTCAAAACAACACCACGTGGCAATTTGTTTGATCGACCCACAATTAAGTGCCCCACAAACTTGAGCAAACCTGGCTTTCCCTGCCCCTTTTTTAACAGAAAATAGTTCAGACTTTGTTTCCCCCAAAACCCCCCTCTTCTTTGTTTGTTACGCCCAAGGAAAAGTTATTTCATGTTTCTTCATTTACGCTTGACCCTGTCCCCCTTTTTGGGCCCCCCGTTTCCCTCCACCAAGCTCCCCCACCACAACAAACGCCTCAGCCCCCGATTCCCCCCCCGATCACGGTCTTGGGGAGATTTTTCTCGGTTATTACCCCCATTCGGGGGCGGGGGGTTTTTGTTTGGGCCCGTGTAGGGTTTTTTGGCAGGTGGTTTGTTTTCCTGAACCCCCTTCTTTCGTTTTTCCGAACCTTTTTCCCCCCCCCCGGATCCCTTTGCCCCCTTTTTGAAAAACTTTTGTTTTTTTTTTTTTCTTCAAAACCCTTTTTCTGCGGTCATCCCAAGGTTTTTCCAACGGGGGTCTACCAGGGCCCCACACAGACACCCGTTTTTTTTCGGGGGGGTTTTCTTGCGGCAGGGAACCCAAAAATTTTTTTTTTGTGTGTTTTTTCGTCCACAGCGCCGACTTCTTACCCTCTTCCCCCCTTTTTTGGGCGAACACTTTCCTTTTCAAAACTTTTCCTTAACAAAAGGCGTGTTGGGAAAAAAAATCCCCCTTGTGGAGTTGTTCGGCAATGATCCCCCCCTTTTTCTTTTTTTCCAAACCCCGTTTTGTTTTCCCCCCCCGTTATCCCCCCCGGTTTGTGGGGCCCAGGGTGTTGCTGCGTCCCCTCCTGTGTCTTCTGTTGGTTGCGGCTGTTTTTTTTTTAGTCCTGATTTTTCCCCTCTTCACCTTGTTTTACGTCCCCCCCCCCCTTTTTGGAAAAAACCAGGGGCGTCCAATTTTTTTTACAGGCTGTCTTATTTTTGTTTTCGCTTTTTTTTCAAAACAAACCCGTTGGGAGTTTACCAAAAACACCTCGCTTTCCCAAGACCGTTCCTGGGCCCCTTTTCTTGGAGTTCCGGCTTTCCCCCTCCCTTCCTTTGTCGTATTGGCTTTGGTGAAACCGGTAAAAAAACCCCCACATTGGGCCGTTTTTTTTTTTTTTTTCTTGGTTTGCGTCGAGTTTTTTTTTTCCCTGATTTCACCGATCCGATCGTGCGTGTCCCCTCCTTCTTTTCGGTACCTTTGCTGTCCCCCCCCCTTTATTCAACCACCTCTTCTGGGGGTGGCACTTTCTTTGAATTTTTTTCCCCCAGGCGTGCGCGCAACCGCTCTCAGCAGTACACGAAAATTTTTTTTCCTCTCCTTCCTTTCTTCGCCCTTTCGTTGCTCGGTGTTCCCCCCCTCTTTTTTGCTGCCTTATTGGGAACTTTCCCGAAAACCCCACAAATGTTTGTAGGTCACCGGCGTTGCGCAAATAACGGCCTTTCTTTCCCCCATTTTTTGGTTCCGTTCCGAGTGTTTTCGCGGCCACTTCCCCCCTTCTTTTCTCTTTCGGGGGCTGCATAAGGCCCACTTTTTTCCTTTGGTTTTTTTTTTTTTTTTTTCTGTTTTCCGCCTTTCTTGCGACACCGTTTTCTTTTTTAGGTTCCCCACCTTCCTTTTGGGGGACTTCCCTCCCCATTTCCAACATGGGGTCCAACCAACTTTCGGTTTTTGGCTCTTTTTTCCCCCTGGGTCCTTCCCCCACCCCCTTCCCGCACCAACTCCCAACACACCACGTGAGTTTCTGGCTTCCCATGAAGGTTCTCCCCACCTTTGGGCTTTTCTTCACACCGGACCAAAAAAACTAGTCCGGTTTTTCCCCGTTTTTTTTGGGGTGTTTTCACTGGTGTTCCACGAACAGGGTTTTGGGCGTTTTTGGCAACGCTTTCCCCCCCCCGATTTCCCCCCTGACCCCCCCCCCCCCCTCGGTCACGGCTACACCCCTTTCCCCCCAACTCCGAGTCTTTATCTTGTGTTTTTTTTTTCCCAACCCCCCAATTGGCTTTCCCCGCCTGCTGGGACCCGGTTGTCCCAACTAAATCTTTCCTTTCCATTTTTTCATTCTTCAGGCCCCGCCCCCCTCGAGTTTTGCTTGCCTTACCCTTTTTTTTTAAGATGTCATTTTACAGGTTGGTCCCAATTTTTTTTTTTTTCCCCTTTTTTCTAGAAAACTCCCCCCTTCCCAACCCTTCCCCCATTCATGAGGTCAAAATGTTTTCCCCCCCCACGTTTCAACGCCCAAGTTTTTTTTTTCCCCCCCCTGACCCCCACCCACCCCTTGTGCGCTGCGCCTTCAAATGTTTTTCCTTTGCCTTCTCCTTTTTTTTTCTTTGGAACCCGAGCTTTTTGCCAGTTTTTTTTGCCCGCGCTCCCAACTTTTTTTTTTTTTGCCGATTTCCCTGAGCTTTTTTTTTGCCTTAAGGTGAAAACTTTCACACTTTTTTTGGGCCCCTCTTCCTTGCTTGTTTTTTTGCTCTCCTCTCCAGGACCCTTCTTTTTTGCCCCCCCACCCTCTTTAGGGGTTTGATTTTTTCCTTCCCCCTGCTCGTTGCGGGTTGTTTTAGCTTTGGACGGACTTTTTCTCTAATCCACGTTTTTGTCGAATGATAAGGTTTTTCCCATGTTTCGGTTTTTTGATTTTTTTTTTGGATTGTGATGTTGATTTTCCTACATTTTTCCCTTTTTATTGTCCCTGTTTGTAGGATTGAATCTGATTTCGCGGCCTGAGTTGGTGCTTGATAAAACCCCCCCCCCGTATTCTTCTCCTGCCCTCCTTTTCTTTTTTTTTGTGGTTTGTTGAGGTTTTTTTTGCGGGGTTTTGAATGCCATTTTCTTTTTTTTTTCTTTTTTGAAATCCCCCCCTCACACTTTCCAAACAGATTCGTGCGCGGTGGACTGTTCGTCCTCCCTTCAAAAACAACATCCGTAATTTTTTCAAAACAACCGTTTGTTTTCCTTTTTTTCCTGTTTCCGTCCGTCCTTTTTTTTTTTAGTTATTACCAACTTTTTCCCCCTTTTTTTTCAAACCCCCTCCCGTCCCGGATATTCTTTTTTTTATAAAACAAAACCTCCCCCTAGTGGGGGGGGGTTCGATGGGCTTTTTTTGATCATACCCTTTTTCCCCTTGTCAACCCCAAGAACAAAAACGGCGCGGAAGTTTTTCGGTTTCAGTGTCCCCCCTTTTTTTTTTTTCCCCAATTCCTTCAGTCTCTGTTTCTTCTTCACCCCTAGAGAAACTTTGTCCGCCCCTTTGCTGTTTGTGTGCTTCTTATATGTCGTTGAAAGTGGCATTTTTTCTTTCACCGCGACCCGTTTTGATTTTCCCTGTTTGGAGTGGGACCTGGTTGGTTTTTTGCAACGTTTTGGTTTCCAATTTTTCTGTTGCGGTGGTGATTTGAGGAAAAGCTTTTTGTTTTTGTTTTTTGGACGGGAAACCCCCCCTTCCGGTGATCCTTTCGACCCCCCCCCTTATGGTGTTTTGAGGGGCGGGATGATTCCTCTTCCTTTTTTCCGGGTTATTTCGCTTACCCTTGCCGGTTGAAAGGAGGCGATTGTGTGAGGCTTGTTTTCCTCCTCTCCCCTTTTCTTTTTTGTTTTGGAAGTCCCTTCTCTTCGGTGTTTTTTTGACCCAGCCGTTGTTTTTTACGATATCGTTTTCCAATTTTTTTTTTTTTGCCTGGTCGTCGGTTCCGTTTTCACCCTCGCCAACCGGGACGACTGGGTCGTTTGCGATGGTTCTAGGGTTTTTTTTTTTTGCTGTTGTTTGTTCCCTTGACACCACTTCCCTCCATTTTTTTTTTTGCTGTTTTTTTTTTTTTTTCACACCTCCTTGGCCTATTTTCCCTGTGTTGGGGTTTAAAACCCCATTTCATGGGCGGGAACGTTTTTCCCATAGGTTTGTTTTTTTTCACTAAAACCAACCCCCTCCAACTTCCCCCCCCCTCCCCCCCCCCCCCTTTACCCTTTTTCGTAAAACTTTCTCTTAGTTGTGGTTTTGTGTTTTTTTTCGCCCGAGGGAAAGGGTTGGTTCACAGAGTCCCCTTGATTTTTTTTTTTTGCCGTTTCAAACCCCCCAAACCCTTCCTCCCCCCAAAAGTAACACAAGCACCCTTTTCTTTTTTTCTTTCAACCCTTTTTTCTCGCAATTTTTTTGGTTTTTTTGACCCCATTTCGCAGTGTCCCCCCCCCTTCTTTCTTCGGTGAAATCCCTCGCAGTTTTTTTTTGGAAATAAAAGTTGAACCGCGGATTGACATTCGTTTTCTTATGACTCTTCTTTCTTGGGCGGTGGTTTTTTTTTTTTTGGGTCCCTACTTCTTCAAATTCCTGGTTGGAATCTTTTTGTTGGCCCAAAAAGCTCCCTCTGGAATAGCCTCTTCGACGGCCCCACTCAAGGAAACGTTTAATCTGCCCCCCCCCACATTCTTACACTTCTGCTTGCTTTTTTTTTTCTTGTCCTCCTTGTTCCCCCCCCCACTCCGGGTTGGTGGGGGGGGGGGGGGGGACCCCCTTTCCGGTTTTTTTCTGCAACCCCCTTCCCCCCACCCCCCCCCTTTTACAAGACCTTTTTTTCCTTCTTCCCATATTGAGATGCGAAGTTGAACCTACCACAAAACCCTTTTGGGCCCATCTGTCCAATTCCTTATTGTCATTTTCTCCCCCGCCCCTAATTTGAGGTTGGCGTCCTTGATTCTTGGCGCAACTTAGGTTCCTCCCCCCACTTGGCCCTTTGGACGGTTCTCCTCCCCTCCCCCAAATCTGGCCCTGGGTACCCAAACCCAATTGACCCAGCCCGAGAGGGGTGCTTTTCTGTCCACAACAACCCCTTTGAATTTTTTTTGGTATGCGTAGTCCTGAAGGTTCGCCCCCCCCCCAACCTGGGGGGGAAGGATTTCTTGTTTTCTTTTTTTGTTTTTGCTCCCCCCCCCGCCCCACCAACTGGAACCAACTTTTTGGTTTCCGGTGTGTGGCCCCTGTTTTTCGGTTGTTTGTGTTTGGTGCACCCTTGCCCTCTGACGTTTGCCCTCACTCCCCTTTTTTATTTTTTTTTGGGTGCCTGGACCCCTTTTTTTCCCCCCAGGGATCTTTTTTTGTCGAAAAAGGAGCCTTTGGACTTCCGCAACAACGCTTTTTCCCGACCCATGGGGCTTTCTCCTAATGTTATTAAATCCGGTCTGTTTTTTTTTACCCTTCTCCTTCTTTTTCAATTTTTTGGTTCCGAGGTTTGCATTGAGCCTTGTTTTGGGTGTAGCTTGTGAGTTTACCTTGGGGACTGTTGCACTGTTTTTTTAGGCTTTGGGGTAATGGGTTTTCCCCCGCAACTCCTTCTTTTTTTCCTTTTGACCCCCACGGCTCGCCCCCCGATATTTTTTCGAAGAACGCTATTTTCCCCCAAAGTGCTTTTTTTTTCACCGCTGATGTTTTCTTTTTTTTGTGGGGGTGTCCTCTTTTTTTTTCCCATGGATTGATGGTTTCTCTTTATCTGTGCAGCCAATTGTTCGGGGTCGTCCCCTGTTTTTTTTTTTAACCCTTAAACCTCTTTGTTTCGTCCCCTCCCTCGTTGGGTCGCCTTGGAGCATTGTGATCTTTTGTTTTCCTCCAGCCCCCCACCGAATTTTACGCATTGTAAAGTTTCCCCATTATCTCTTTGGGTCCCCTTTTTCCCCAATTTTAAGTTGATTGATTAACCGTCTTTCCTTCCTTCGTTGTCTTCTCTGTGCAACGTTTTTCCCTCCTTTTTTTTTTGTTAGGTTACCTTTTTTTTTCCCCCCTTCCACTTTGGTTTAGGGATCTTTTCCCGTACAATTCTCTTCCCACATGGTGCGGGTCAGGCTCGGTCTGGTCCAGTTTGCGGTGCTTCCCCCCTTCTTTTTTTTTTTTTCTTTTCCTTCCTTCTTTTTGTTTTTTTCCCGGATCCATCTTCCTTTCCAGTTTTCCCCCCCCTCTTAGTCGGTGGTTCCAAAACCCCAAAACCAGGCAAGCACAAGGTTGTTGGGGACGCTCGTTTTTTTTCCTGTGAATCGGAAAACTTTTCCTTTTTTCCCCCCCCACTACTCTTTCCAGTTCCTTTGAGGTCTTACGGGGTTTGCAAAAGCTTTTGCTTGCGTTTTTTTTTTTTTTTTGTTTTGCCCCAACATTTTACATTCTGCCACCTTTTTTTTTCACCTTCCGGAACTAGTGTAAATACATTTACTTTTTACATTTGTGCCCCCAAGTTTCGATTCAAAAACAAACAAAAAACGTTTCTTCAGTTTGGCCACTTCGTCTTTTCACGTGCCCGTTTTTGATTTTGCCGGTTCTTTTGGGGATTTTTCCCCCCCCTATAGTGTTTCCCCCCCAGGCAGACTTTATTTGGAGCCATTTGCACACTACGAAAAAATTCTGCTCCCTTCAATATCCCGTGAAAAAAACCCCAACATTTGCACACCTCCTTTTTTTCGGGGTTTTTTTCTTTTTCCCCCCCCCTTCACACTTTCCCTGACTACAAGTTTGGGCCATTTTTGTTTGACAGTCCTAGCTGGCCTTTTTACCCCCCCACTCTTTGGTGAGACTCTTCCCCCTGGCATTTCCATGTTTGCTTTCGGCCGTGACTTGTCCAAAATTGTCCCGTCTTCCTCCCCCCCCCTTGTTGCTTTCCAAACCCTTCACACCAACACCACCCCCCAATCCTTCATTTTTTTGAAACCGCGGGGTCCCATTTTTTTAGGGACGGTTTTCTTTTCCTTTTTTTTTTTCTTCATTCCCCACTTTTCATTCCTTTTTTTCCCCTGCCCCCGCTTGATTTACGTTTTGCTGTGTTTTTTTTGTTGGAAAGTGGACAAATTCTTTGTTTTTTTCCCGGGTACCCACTCATCTTCAAAGGTCTCCCCCAAATTTTTTTTCCAATTGTTTAAAAAAAAACAACCCTTGAGGTAAAAACTGGTTTTTGTTCACTCAACCCGGTGTGTCCACAAAGTTCTTTTTTGAACCCATTACCACCCCAGTTTGTTCTCCCCCCGTTTCCTGTACAGTTCCCTTTTCGGTTTTGGGTCTGTGCCTTTATTTTGTCCCACATCGGTCCAGGGGTGTTTACGAAAATTAACTGAGTGGCCTTACCACTTGCCCAAACCCCCTAGGAGTTTGGATTGGAATCCCCATTTTTCTTTTCCCCCTTTTGTTTCCCCCCCCACTTTCTTGCCCCCCTTTTTTTGGCCTGTTGAGCGACCTTCCTCTTTTGTCGGCGTCGTTTTTCCCGCTTGCTGGATTGGCTTGTCCCTCATTTCCCAGGGTGGACGCCCCCCCTCCCTTACCCTGTGAATTCCAAGACCCAGGTAGGCATTTCTCTTTTTTTTTGGTCCCCCCCCCCCCCGTTTTGTGGCCGTTTACCCTTACTTTCCTTTGGGAAAGGACCGGGGGCTCGTGTCTTCTTTGTCGGTTTTGCTTTTTTCCCCCCCCCCCCCGTGATGTCTTTTTTTAGTTTGGGGGTTTGTGACACCACTGACGTTTTTACCAACCCACATTTTTTTTTGTTCGGTTTGGTTAGTGGGAGTCGCAACCTCATTAAACGCTTCGTCTTCGTTTGCGTAGTTGCTTTCCCTTTTTTCCCGGTTTGACCAAACAAAGTCTCTTTTCCCCTATTTTACCCCCGCGTTAGGATTTCTTTTTCCTTTTGGCCCCCCTTGTTTTGGGCTCGTAAAAGAAGTTGCCTCGTCCCTTCCCTCTTTTTTTTTTTTCTTTGGCTTCGGGTGGGCCCCGTTCCCGGTTTTTTGCCCTGTTTGATTTGGGTTTGAAATGGGGGAATCCAACCTTCCCCTTTTTTGTGCTAGGGACCTGTCTGTCCCCCCATCAACTTAAGGATTTTTTTACCCCCTTTTCTTTTTTGGGGTTTTTTTTTTTTTGCAACATTTTAAAGTTGCTTGTCTTTCTCGTTCCTTCCCTCCCCCGGGCCCCCATCATGGGTTTTTGCCCCCTTCTTTGCGGACCCCCCTTTTTTAGGTTTTTCCACAAAACTCTATTTCCCTTTTCGCCCTGGGAAACCATGGGTTTTTTTACACCCCCCCCAATTGCAGTTTGGTTTTAAGTGATGTGGGGGTCCAACTGGTGCCCCGCTCCTCCCCCCCGGATTTTTTTGCTTTCTTCAAACTGGTCCCACACATTTTTTTTATACGGAAAGTTTTCCGTCTTTTTTTCATGTAGGGATGTTTTCCTCTTGACCATGGCCTGGCCCCCCACCTGAACGATTTTTTTTTGCCCACATTTCCTCTTTCTGGCTTTCCCCCTTTTTCCGTTATGAGCGGAAACCCCCACAAGCTCCTCTCCCCCCGGTTTTGGCCAAGTTCAGGTGCGAAAAAAAAACCCCCAACCCTTATCCGCTTCCATAATTTCTGGAAAAGCCCGCCGCACCCGTTCTTCCCCCCCGTTTCCTACTTTTTTTATTCCCTTGTCACTGTGGGTCACGCGAGCCCTTTTTTCCCCCCTCTTTCCCCCCCACCACACCCCCCCCATTACCTTTCACTTCCCCCCTCATGCCCCCCAAGTTTGACCACCCCCCTTTTTTCCCCTTTTCCATTCAAAAAACCCAGTGCCGGGGCGTTCCCCGCCCCAGGAACTGCGTGCTCCCCTCACAGGTTTTAAACCAACTTTGGAAAACATTGTTGCCCGTTTTGTGTGCCTGCTCTCCCAGTTATCGTCCGCTGATCTTTCTTGCCCCCCCCTTTTTTTTTTTTTTTTTCAAAAGCATTTTCCCCCTTGCCTCCGTCCGCCATTGGGTTCGATTTAAGCGGAATAATCCTCAAGCCCCTCCCCCCAATATTTTTTTTTTTTTTGATTTTTTTGTTTTCGTCCCCCCTTCACAAATTCCCCTGATTGTGCGTTTGTCCTTCTCCGTTTGGAGAAATTCCCTTTTTCCCCTTTTAATTCTTTTTCAAAGATCGGTTGTCTTTCTGTGGAAGGGATGGATTCTCTCCCCCTCGTCGTATTTCCTTCATTTGTTTTTTTAGGGCGTTCTTCTCTTTGGGTTTTGAGTCTTTTCCCACACCCCCCCCCTCCCCTTTTTTCTTTTTTTCCCCCCCCCCCCCGTGTTGTGTTTTGCTTCTTTCGGTCGCTTGTGTTATTTCAGTCATGTTCCGCCCGGCAATCCAAAGACCCTTCAAACTTTCTACCAAATTGCATTTGCCGGTTTGGTTTTGGCTTGGGGCTTCGAATTTTTCAAAAAAACATCCACACCCACCCTTTTTTTCCCCAAATGGCTTTTTATCTTTTTATCCCCCCCAGTGGTCAAAATCACAAATTGCGCTCGCTTTTTGGTTGCGGACCCCTCACCCCCCCCCCTCCCCCCCTCTTTGTTTTGTTCTTGGTGATCGGTTATTTTTTCCGCATCTGTCCCCCCCCCAACCATCCAAACCGTTGTTGCCTTTGGACTTCGCCCCCCCCCCCCTTTTCGCTGTATGCTTGGTGGTGGCGCTTCTTTCCCGTTGGTAGGGGCGCGGAAAAAAAAGGCGGCTTGCTGTTGGGCCATTTTTTCGATGCCCCTTTCCTTTTTTCCTCGTGACCTTTTGCTTGGATTTCGTTTGGATGGGGGGGGGGAACTTTTTGTCTTTTGGACATGGCAATCCCCTTTTTCATGTGTGTGGGTTTTTGAAAGAGTTCTTCCTAGGCGACCGGGCAATTCAACCGTGTTCCTTTCCCCCCCCCCACTTGTGGGTTGTGGCCGCTGGGTGGGCGCTGATTGCTTTTTTTTTGGCCCGTTCTATTTTATTCGTTTTTTTTTTTTCTTGGCTGAAAGTGTTCCTCCCCCCCCCTCCTTTTTCCTCCCGGCCGGCGTGGTCGGTTAGCCCCCCCCTTCCCGATGTGGGTCCCTTTTTTTTTTTCAATCGTTTTTTTTTCGGTGGCTTGCTTTTGTCCGGTTGACCGGGCACCCCGTCGGTTTTGGCAAGGACTCAAGAACGGGGGGAGTTTCGATGTTTCTTGCGGTGTCGGGCCTTTTTTTGCTGGGCAAAGTAATCCTGTTGTTTTCTTTGGCCTTTTTTTTTTTTGTTCCCCTTTTTTCCCCTTGTGCTTTTTCCCTTGTTTTTTTCACTGGCGCAACTTTTTTCATAGATTCTTTTAAACAACCCCCCATGCCGGGGTCCTGTCCCTCTTACTTTCGGGAAACCGTCCTTTTTTTTTCTTTTGGCTTCTTGGGTTGGCCCCGAGTTAAATTGGTACAAGAGCATTTTCGATTTGCCGTAAACCCACTCTCCCCAAACCCGGAAGTCAAGACAGTCATTCTTTATTTGTGGTGCCATGTCTGAATGTTTTTTTGGTCCAGATTCAACGCAGACAACCAACACCCCGCGCCGCGTTCCCACCCGAAGAGAAAGACCCCCCTTGCGCCGAGGAAATTCGTTTGCGACCGCTATTTTGCGTAAGCGCGTTTTCAAGATCTAAACCCTTCCGTCCTTTGGTGATCCCGTTCCCAATCTTTATTAACAGAGGTCCTGACAGCGGCCCCTAGAATCTGAATTTTCCATCTTTTCCCCCACACTGGACGCCCCGCGCGTGTTCTTCCGGCTTTTTTTTTCCCCCCCTTTTGGTTCCTCTTGTTTTTTGTTTTAACCCAACCACAATAGGTTGGCACGCGCCCCTTTCTTTCCTTGGGTGGTCGTATTGTGGGTACCTTGCCCAAAAGGTTGCATTTCCCTCTCCTTTCATCTTGGTTTTTTGACTTTTTTTGTCCCTGAGTTTCTGTTCTTTCTTTGCAACAGTTTCTTCTAAAGGGGCCAAAAACTGTGTCTCAGGGAGATTGCCGTCTGGTCCCAATCCCTGGTTTAAGTTTTCAACCCATTGAACCCCAACTTCCCTAGCTTGTTTTTTCGGTTTTACCAATACCCCTTTTGAGTTTTTTTTTTTGTTGTTTCTGCCTCCAAAGGTTAATGAGTTCGTCCCCCCCCCCAACCCTATGTGGGTCCTCTTTGTTAGAGCCTTTTTTTCCCCACCCCAAACCCTTTTGTTGTCAACAACTTTCTTAGGTTTTTCCCACTGTCTGTTACGTTTGTGTTGGTCCTTAGCCGTTGCCCGATGGTGCGTTTGTTGTCATTTTTCCTCAATTTTCCTTGCTGGACAATGGGCTATTCCTCCCCCAAAACATTGATTAAATTGCGCGAAAACCGGCCTGCCTTCCCCTTTTGCTTTTCCCTTCCATTCTTTGGATAACCAGCGACTGAAAGCTTCCCCCAAGGGACCGTTTCAAACCTTTTTTTCTTTTGTCTTCAAGTTTGTACACAGTGTCGGGGGTTCAGGGGCGCTTTTTTTTTTTTTTTTTGGGCATCTTTGAGGGGACGAGGCTTTGCCCCTACTTGCCGCGGGTTTTTCCAACCCCCGGCAAACTGTCATAAGGGCTTCTTTCCCACTGCATTCTCCCTCTTTTTTTTCAAAGCGATATAAAAACCTTTTTTTGTTCCACCTGCTGCTTTTGGCTCCTTCTCTTTTTCCCCCGCCAACCCTTCTGGGTTGCATCCTCCCTTTGCGCCAAGAATATTCGTCCCTTGTTTTTTCGGTACTTCCAAACTTTTTTCTGGGGTGACTGAAATCCCATCGTTTTTGGATAATTGAACCCCCGGCCACTTCCCTCCCCCACTACATTGCCTCCATAAACCTTTTTTTTTCCAGATTTTCCTGTTCCGTGGCCCCAACTTTTTTGGAACCTAATTGATGGATTTTACGAGGGTGTCCGTTTCTTGGTGCTTTGTGACTCCTTTTCCTCAAGTTTGTTTTGGTAGGGTACCTCATCCATGGGAATTTGGAGGGGCTCTTTTTTCTCCTTTACACTTTCCCCCCCACATATTTTGGCACTCGTTGAGGGTCTGACATAGGGGCGGTTTTTTATTTATTTCCCTTTTCCCCCCCCCTCCTTTTTTGTTGTTGCGGGATGAGAGTTCCCCCGACCCTATTTTTTTTTTCCCCCCCGTTTTTTTTTTCTGGCCCTTTTCCAAATTGGACCCTGCTTCTAGACCCCAAGGCCAAAATCTTTTTTTTCCCCCGCACCTCTTACAGCCCCCCTTTCTGGACTTGTTTTTTTCTACGGGCAACTGCTTGAGTGGGAACACGGTTCCCTCTACCACCCCTCCCTGCCTGTTCTTCAAATTTTCATCACTTTCCCCGGGCCCCTCCCGTTTTAGGTTCCCATCTTTTTTCTTGGCCCTGTATTTTGAGTTTCCTGGCGTGGGTTTGGGTTACTTTGGGATGACCATTGGTGATCACCGATTGGTCATACACCCTTTTTTTCAGGAAGTTTTTTAGGTTCCGTTTTGTTTTTGCCTTTTTGCCCCGCCCGAACTTATTGGCCGCCCTAATAAGATGCCCCCCCCCCCAACTTTTTTTCACCCTTTTTTTTTTTTGGAGCCCTTCCCAAACCAACCAAAACCTGTGGTGGTCCAAGAAGAGGTCAAAATTTTTTCAACTATCGGGCCTCTGCGCAACCACTTTTTGGGCATTCCTTCCCCTGTGGAACTTTTTTTTGATGATGTGGTTAAGTTGGGTTCCGTTTAACCTGCACATTTTTTGTGCCGTCCTCACCCTTTGCTTCCCGGGAAACCCCCAAAGCATCCCCTTTTTTTTTTTTTTTCTACCCCTTCTTTTGCACCTTTGGATGGGGGTTAGGGGTTTGGGGGGGGGTGGTCCACTGCTTCTTAGTAATTCCCCCCCATTCATTCTGGAAGGGCCAGTTGTCCCGGTGTGGATGGATTTTTTTTCCCCCACTCCCTTTCCTTGTCTTACATTTTTCTTCTTCCCCCCCAACAGTTTCTCCAGGAAACCAAACTTTGTCCCCCAATACCGGTCGCCCTTTACAAAGGGGTGGGTTAACCGGCCCCCCCCCAACCGGCCCCCCTATTTGACAAGCCAATTCTTTTTTTTTGGTCCTTTGGCCCCTTTAGACCGATTCCACACTGTCTTTTCTTTTGGTGAACAACCCTGACGGGTCCTCCAACCGTTCAAAGCAAAGTAGTGTGGTACCATGATTCCCCCCATTTCTAGGAAATGTTTTCCCCAAACTTCTTCCCCCCCATGGGCCCCCCCGTTGCCGCGACTTTCCTCGGTTTCTGATGCCTGGCCTTTTTCCGGAAGAACCTTAAAACCGGTTGTTTTGTCTGGAATCTCGTTTTTGCGCCAACCGTTTTTCCGGAGTAACCATTCCGTTGAAAATCACGGCTCGTGACTACGGTGAGTTTCCGGTCTTTGACATTGCCAGGGAAATTGGGTCTGACTTTTTTCCTTGCCATAAACCCCCCCCCAGGGTCTTGGGTATGGGTTGTTTGGTACGAATTAAAACTTTTTCCGAAAGTTATTTTCGGGGTCTTTTTTTTCTTCACTTTGAAAAAGGGTGTGGATGGAAACAAGCCCCCCCCCCCCGCGTAGCTTCTTGTTTTTTCTTTGAGAGGGTGCGCAACTAGACTCTTTTCGCATCCTCTGTGTTCAACTTTCTTTTCTTGCGAGGTGCTTTTCGGTCGGGCTGGGCGTTTTGCCTTGCGAACATGTTTTCCATTCGGAACCCCCCTTTTTCCAAAGCTTTTGTTTAGCACTTGAGACAACCCAAACGGAATGGGCTTTTTTTGGACCAATGTGGGGGTGTCGATTGCTCGTTTTCGGCCCAAATTTTCAATTTGCTCTGTTTTTTTTCCTGGGTGGTCCCGCACCCCCTAACCCCCCCCCCCCTTATTTGGTTTTTTTTTCCTTGTCCCCTACCATGGGCGGGTCAAACCCCCGTCGTTTTTTTTCTGTTCATCTTTCTCTTCCTATAATGGTGGACCTCGCCATGACAACCCTTTGTACACCAACAATGCAGGCTGAAATTGAAAAAGTGCTTGTTTGGTCACCCCCCTTTTGTCCCGCCTAACCCCTCCCAAAACACAGGGAGGTATGGCGCCTTTTCAATGTGGGTTCCCCAAGGGCTAAACCCCCCCCCCCCTGTCCAACCTTGTCACCCCTTTTTTCCCCGCGTCGGTTTGCACGGTAGGGGACTTTGTTCCTTCCGCGGTTTGGTTTTCCCCCCCACGTTTCCAAAAAAACGTGCTGTCCCGAGGATCTGCCCCTTGTGTCCAAACCCCATTCGCGTCTTCTTTCCCCCGTGGCGTTTGATGGGTTTGGGGGCGGAAAGGTCCTCTCCCCTCGGGTTCCCCTGTTTCCCCAAATGACGTGAAATTCCTTTCTCTTTGGATCCCCCCGCCGTTTCCCCCCGCAGCGGGATTTTCTTTTCTTTCCCAACTTTACAGGGATTTGTTGCCCGGTCCGCCAACCCCAAACCAATCCCCCCCCCCCTCCTCTGTTCCCCTTTTAATGGTTCAAAACGTTAAAGCAACCCCCGGTTTTCTCCCCCCTCACATTTACAAAAACCATGGTCTTCCTTTTCCCGGTTTGTCAGTCCCCCTTTGCTCGTGAACCTGTGGTTGGCATTCCTAACTGTTTCCCCTTCCTTTGTTCAACCTTTCGCGTGCTCAAGACCCGCACGAGTGGTTGATTTTATTCCCGCTTCCCCTTGGGCCGGGAAGGAGGTTTCCTGAACTGGGCCCAAACCTCCCCGCGGGCCGGTTGCTTTTTTTGCTTCTCCAACCTCCGGAAATCCCCCCCCGTTCTTCTTCCCCCCCCTTTTTTGGGTTTTAGTTTTTTTCGGGGGGCATCCCCTTCCCCCGTTGCGTTGAGGAGGACCTTTTTTTTTGGACTTTTTCTGACCAGTCCACCACATCACGGGTGAAATGATCCAACGGCTATCCGGGTTGCTTTCTTGTTTTTTTTGTTCGACTTCCCCCCTCGAGCTTTTTATGTTTTGTAGGGCAGTGTATTTTCGTTGATTTCGTGCTTAGTTGAGCCCCCCCCAGACCC
>Ga0179593_1510119_pt1 | contig 15293 bp, 18 predicted proteins | sample CZODoug2_1_08_16_FD_185931 | JGI IMG/M metagenome (GOLD analysis project Ga0179593, IMG submission 185931) | Vadose zone soil fungal communities from Angelo Coast Range Reserve, California, USA - CZODoug2_1_08_16fungal (PacBio error correction) | ecosystem: Environmental > Terrestrial > Soil >... | reverse complement strand
TTGTGATTCTATCCCTCTCCTTTCTCCAACTTTTTTCCGAGATTTTTTGACACGGGGCCAGGGAGCGTTTTTTTTATTGTTTACCGCGAAAAGATTTCGGCTTTTTTTTATTGAACCTCTGCCCATCATCGTGATTGCGCGTCGTGATTTGCACCCCCTTTCTCTTCCTTGTTATACGGAGACCGATCGACGCCCACCACCTGATTAGCGGGCTCCCGCCCGCCTCTATACGTCCAACATAATTTCCCTTTCTTCTATTCCTTTCTGACGGCCTGGATGTAGTTCCAAGTCTTCTTCCTTTCCCGCCCCATATCGGGACCAAATGTTCTTCTTTTTCGCAAAGAGCTTTCCCTCACCTGGATTTTAATGTTTTTTTGTTTACTGACATTGTTCTTACGGAACAGCAGTCCCCTTTTGTTTCTTCCCGATTGGTTGGTATGTATTTGACCCCCCCCCCGTCTGTCTCCTTTTCTCCAAATTTTTTTCATGGTTTTTCCTGAATTTTTTATCGTTTTGGTCCGCTGGACTCCACTTCCCGCCCTGCGGATCGGAATCCCCGCTCGTTGGTGCGCGGCGCCTTTCCCGTTTTTTTCTTTTGAGATATTGCTCCTTCCCTCTGGGCCCTGACACGGAACGCGCGGATCGATTTTTTCGTGGTTTGGCAGTTCCCCCTTCCTTTAGGTGGATGTCGCACTTGAAGGCGCTCACCTCAGTACCGTCCCACATTTTCACGTTCGTGTACACGAGACGCCAATACTCCCCTTCTTTTTTTTTTTATATGTCTTCGACCCCCACCCAAACCAACAAAAAACACACCAACACCACCACACCACAAAAACACACACCCACCCACAACCCAACCCCCCCCCCCACACCCACACCCCACCACCCCCCCACCCCCCCAACCCACACGGCTTGTGCCCCTTTTTTTTTCTCCGCGTGCCCACAACGATTCCTTTTCCTTTTTCTTAAGGAATGCTTTTACCATGTCCTCTGTTGCCACCCGGTAGTATCTCCTTCAAAGGTTCAGCGTGCTCGGCTTCCCCCGTAACTCCGTAACTTTTTTTTTTTTCTTTCCTCATCTCGTCGGAGATTCGGAACAGATTTCCTTTCTCGTTTTCCCTGGAAGATTTTTTTCTGTTTTTTTTTTTTTTTTTTCGGTTGTCTCTTCGGTATTTTCATTCTTTCAATGACTTGACGACGACGATGTTTCGGGGAAACATTATTCTTGTTTCATTTTTCTTCTTTCTCCAGATTTCGGTTGCCTTTCCGCCCGGTCCGGATTGAGATTAAGCCAAACTTTTCCGGGTGCCCGCGTGCGCTATCAACTTGGGCAGACCTTTTATTTCCCAGTGAGGCGAAAATGTCCAAAAAAAAAAACTTTCTCGACTCCTCTTTCCCGCATCCCATGGAAGCCTTACTTCCTTCCCCCCTTTTTCTCCTGCTGGGGAGCATTCTTTTTCCATACAGGCCGACGGCACAGCGAATGAATGTAGAATAGCCCTTTTGGAGGGGTTGCTGGGTGACCCCTCTTCTTCCCTTCCTCGCTGACAGGTCACTTTGCAGGCCGCTTTTTTCTCCGCCCTACAGCGGCATCCTCCGTGTTTCTGATGCGTAGCGTAGAATGTTTTTGCTTGTCGCTGATCTCTAAGTCCGTTTTCCGCTAGTGGTGTAGGACCCGCCTCAACCCTTTTTTCCGCTCCCGCTGTACAGAGCCTCTATTTTTCATGTTATCTTTGCCTCTAGTTTGAAGATTTCCTTCCCGTATGCTCGGCTTAAGAGCGTTCCCTCGCAGCGCGATCCGCTTTTACTCCGGTCGTCGCGTGTCTGCATTCCTGGAACTTGCGAAGGTTTTGCTTTTTTCCCCTTCCGACCCCTCTAAGTCCCCCCCCCTTATCGTTTTCAGTTTTTTTTTTTTCTTCCCCCAAGTCGCGACCGGTCCTGAACTGCCGCATTGATTTTCTTTTGTGTGTCCCGCAACTTCCCGCATCGGCCTGGGTTAATATCGTGGTTCGTGATTCGCCTTTAGTTCGCTCTGCCCTCAACCAGATAGCTGTTGAGATGAAATTCCCCGCCGTTCTTTCCCGGCGCTTTTTTCCCCCTAGTCGTATTTATGTCAAACTGCCTTAAGGGTGTGAGGGGGATCTTTTTAGTGCTCCGTTTTAAGAACTTTTTTGCCCTTTTTTTTTTTATCTGATATGAGGCACCTCCTCTCTCGGCATGCCTGTTGGCAACACGTTGTCTCACGCGGGCCCCACCCCTCCCTAAGACGCTTTGCTTGAAGGTTCCTAGTCTCCCGGTGACTCTAGTGGATGGGGATCCGAAATAAAGGAGCCGAGGCGTCAACGCCACTGATATCCCCAGCGGCGATTCTTTGCATTTGACCTTTTCCAAACCCACTCAGTTTCCCCTGTTTAGTCTGTGACCCACCTTCTTTTGCCCGGTCTTGTTCCCGATTTCTTCCCAACGATATCCAAGTTGAGCTCTCGGAGTTTCCCGCAACAAATCGCTGAACACGCAGGACCCTTCCTTCCTCCCCCCCCTCACAGCCATCATTGAACCAACGCCTCCCCTGTCCCCTGATTGCTTTTTTGGGCCGATTCCCCGCCTGTACTAATTCGGTTTTAGTCTTGCTTACCTCTTCCTCTTTACCTGTTCAATACGGAGAACGGATAACAGGAGATTCTTCCCGGTGAGTTGCACCCAATAATCGTTTCCCTCCCGATTATCAGATCAGTCCCGGAACCCCTCTTCTTCAATCAGATTATTAGCGTTTATTCTCCCCAGCATGTGCTTCGAGCACCCCACCCCAATTTCTGACCTGAGCGACACGCACGCCATCGGTCAAAACTGGGTTTCTTACCCACCCGGGGTGCTGAACGAGTTCCATGTCCTCTTTGCCCTCTTCGGTACAGTGGACCCTGAACACTTTCCCCTGCTCCACCACTTTCCCAGTCTCCTTTTGTTTGGTACTTTTCCTTCTTCATGGGCATTTGGGACCCTATTTCTTTCGTCTTTCTTTTTGTTCCCTTCAACTACGCAATTTTTTAACTTACCCCAGTGCTTTTTGTCTTACCGCTTGCGGTTCTACTGGTTCTTTTCGGACCACGTTTGAGTGTTGGAGCTTTCTCCCTCTCCCCCCATTTTTTAGCAATTAATTGGCGTTCAGCTAAAAGTTTTTTCCCGAAGGCCCCGTTCTCAACATTAGGAACTTCACCTACAGGATCCGTACTTCAATCCCTCCGATCGTCTCCTTTCCCCTCCTCCTCTTACCAGGGCCCACGTTATTCCATTCTTTTCTAATTTTTTTCGTATGGGCTATGCGGAATCAAGTTTTTACGCGTTCGTGATGGACGAGGAAGAAGGAAATCGGAATGAATTGACATGGCCGCTACGACCGCAAACGGCATTTGTTCTTTTTGTTTACGAAGGATTCCCTCCCCCCCCCTTCCTTTATGATTTGAATTTGTTACTTCTCCCCCTCCAACTTCTTTTTGGCTTCTCGGAACAACGTTTCAACTCTCCTTTTAGTCTTGGGTCAGGGTCTCTCTGTACCACGTAATACGAACATGTCCGAGATCCTTTTTTCGCCCCTGATCTTACAAATACCGGCGTCCCCTTTCCCTTCTACGGGCCCGATCGTTGCTGTGTCTTAGACGGAGAAGTTCCTCATTCTCCCCCAACTTTCGTGAAATGCCCCGTGTCACCAGACGGCTTTTTTCTCTCTTCCAGTAGCTCATGCCGATATTCGCACTTTGTTGATGGCCTTCTCTAATTTTTTCGACATCCAAACCAGGTTCAGGTCCCAGGTTTTATCAGGTCCAAGTTTTTGCGCGCACTTTCCTGGTCAAATCCTCCAATACCCCAAACCTCTGTCCCAGGACTGCGTCCGTTGTGCCCCTAATCCTTCCCCCTACAAGTACCAGGTCTCCTCCACGCTGTCGACTCTTCTCTTACCTTTGTACAGGCCTCCCCCCCTTTCTTGTAGGATTTTTTTGGTAGTTCTTCATCCCCCCCCTCCTTGAATTTGTGTTCCTACTCCGCCTACTGAATGAGTTATTCTTTTGAGGGTCCCGCTAAGATCGTGTGGCGCTTCTCGGGAACTATTTTTCCCCCCCTTTCCCGCGAAAAGTTTTTTACCAAATACTACCTCGAAATTTCCGATACGTGGGGCCAGAGAACCTTGGCCCTCGCACCCCAGGCTGGAAATGCTTGTGATGTCAACTGTTCGCACGCTCGTTCCTTGTTTTATACGACTTCCCTCCTCCCCCCTTTTTTCCCTTTTCCTCCTTGATCCCCGACTCTCCTCCATTAATTCCTTTTTTCCTTTGTTGTGTTGAGTCTTTTATTTGCTGCTCCTTTCAGCTTGGACCAAAATGCTGGCGATGTCTTCGGAGTAACTTGACATTGCCGCGCTTTGCTCGATATCGTTGAAGCGACATTTATGGAGTTTTTCCTCTGCCCCCTTTTATTAGTCGTGCCTTGCCCGTCACGGTGATGGCCCGTCGGATAGGTCCCCCCGTTGGCCTGTCCAGGGGTTCAGACGTCCAGATTCCAGATTCTCGCCAACCCACTTCTGTTTTTTTCAACTTGTCCCGCACTCTCTACTACCCCTCTGCGTGATCGTTTTCCTACCTCCCCTCGCCGGCCTGGAAGTTTCTTTCAGTGCTCCCGTCTCAGATTCCCTCAAATACCAGGGCGGATTGCCCGGTGCTTCGCAGCGTGTTAGGCGACTTTGACTTTTCCTTTTTTTTCTGGGCGTTCTCTTGACTAACTGCATTCCCCCTTTTTGAGGTTGTTATGATTTTGGTCTTTTCTTCTTTTACCATTGGTAAGAGTTCGATTCACCTGGTGGATTCTGGTGGACCTGAACTTGTTTTTCTCTTCTTTTGATGCTACTCGCGCCCCTTGGCCCCCTTTACATTTTAGTTTTCTTGAGAACCCAATCTTTGTTTTCCCCTCCCCCCTGGCTCAGTTTACGAGGTTTGATATGATATTCTTTTTTTTTTTCCGACACCCTGAAACCCTCAGGCCCTGGTAGGGATCTGTTTAAGGCCGTTTACTTTCGTGTTTTTTTTTTTCGTCCTCCTCCCTTTTCGCTCACTCAGTTACGCGGCCTTTTTTAAAGTTTGTAGTGCCGATCCTGTCCCCCCAATACGAACCGTCGACTTTCGTGGTTCTTAGGTTTAAACGACAAGACCCAGTAGGGTCTGACTTGTTTTCGTCTCCCTTACCCCCCCTTTTTTTTTACGGAGCCTTGGTGGTAGTCCTCCCTCTTTACACCACCCCTCGTCCAATTTGCGTTTGCAGGTCGTCGCCGGCCAGTTCAGCAGTGAAGGTTGCCGGGAGTCCCTTCTCCCCCCGTTCACCTTGAGTAGAGTTCCTTTTTCCCTTCCGGAGATTCGGCCCCTTGAATTTACATCTCTTTTCTCTTTTCCTCTTAGCTAGTGAGGATCAGGGATTGAGTCACCCTGCCCCAGACAAGAAGTCAGGTGCGACTCTGCATTCTTGGTCCTTCATCCTTTTCTTTCCGCCAACTGTCAGCTAGTGGGGTTTTTTGTTTTTAATCAGCTTCCTTCCCTTTTTTTTGACGTACACGTTGGGGCCCGACGTTCTGCTCCGCCCTTGGTAAAGAATGGTAGTTCCACGTGAGGCTTGGAACCTGGTCCACCGCGCCTCTCTTGGCTTACTCTTTCCTCGGAGTTCCAAAATGATTCTAATCTTGTTGTTTCTGGGACCTCCACGGTCCTAATCAGCCACTCGCCCTGACTCACTCGTTCAGCACCCCGTTTTTTCTTTTTCCTGTGTGACCTTTTTTTTCCCCTTTCGCGCTTTGAATCAGGCTTTTTGATGAATGCCCGCCATGCTTTTTTTGCTCCTCCAAATAACAGTTTTTTTTTCCGTCGGTTGAAGAGGTTGGCTGTGCTCCTGTCTATTCATGACCTGTGTCTAACCGACCTAACCCCACGGCCCCGCTGTTCCCCCATCTGTCTTTTCTTCTTGAATGGCTAAATTTAACCTGTCTCGAGTTCTACGCCGAAGTTGACGAAAGTACGGCGCTTTTCCGGATTCGGCCCCTCCCTCTCGCTCCTGAAGACTTCTTTTTGTACCTCCTGTTCGTCGTTGTTTTATTTCCCCCCTTTTTCAATTGTCGTTTTGTGTTCATTTTTTTTTTTCCTCAATTCCGAAGAGTTCACATGTTCTTCTTCTTTTTTTTTTTTTTTTTGATCTGGTTTTTTCTGTCCACACGCCGCCGAGCTTTTAGAACTCGCAGTTTACTGATGGTGTGTCTTTTCACCATACCTCCCTCATGTTCCTTCGGCCGCCGCTGATCGCTTTTTCTTCAGATTTCTCATGCCCATCAACACAGGATGTTTTGATTGTTTCTCAATTCCAGCTGCTTCATTTTGCTTTAGTTGAAAGCCGCTAAGTATCGACCTTCCCCTTCAGACTTTCTTTCATCGAGAGCCGCCTATTTTTCCCTTCCCTCCTTTTTTTTTTGTTCTCCATTGTGCGTCCCCCCTTCTCCATCGATTGAAGGGGAATTTGTGATCGGGCAATGCGACTCTCTTTTTCAACTTCGGCTTTCCCTTTTCGTCCCTGATCCAAGAGCTTGTATGGTTCTCCTGACCTCCAGCGATAAGAGGAGTCTACCCACCTCCTTCCCCTGTTTTATTCCTTTACTTTTACACACAACTTTATTCCCTGTTTCCCGAAGTAGTTTCCTTCTCGGGAGGTTTCTTGTGTACCTCTCCAAATCGGGAAACCAAACCATATCAATTTGATTCGTCGAGTTTCCCTTTTTCCCCTCCACCCCAAATCCGTCCCCCTTCTCGAAAATCCAGGACAACTTAAGCCACTCTCCTCCCTTTATTACCAAACGCATTTATCGGCGCTCCTCCTTTTTTTTTTTGTTGGTCCGCGGAAGATGTTCCTACCTTAATTCGGACAACTTTTCTCTCCCCCCCGTGATCCCCATTTCGGTCCCCCGGGAGACTTCCCCTTTCGCCCCCGATTTGAACTTTTTTTTCATTGGTATACAACAATATCTTTTTCCTTCTAGCCGATTATCAGTTTCCCAGCTGCCAGTCCCTTTCCCCGCTTACTTCCCCCTCACCCCCATTTCTTCAGTAGTTGCGCACCCTGAATGTGCAGGCTTTCCCCCTCCCAGATGACGATGCTCTCCCCTTCTTCCATACGGTCCACAAATGTTGACCTCACCACCCGGGGTGCTAAAACGATTTTTCCTTCCTTCGGTTTTTTGTAGGACCGTGGACTGACCCCTCTATGAGAATTAGTACTCGGTGGTGAGATCCTTCTCGGATGGAGATAGTTTCTTCTCTTTTGGTCCCCAGTTTCCAGTCATCACTTTTTTTGGACCTCTCCATTGTACCCTTTTCGTTCTTGCACGCGGGCCCCCGGACAACTGTGCTCACTGGCATTCTTCCCACCTTGACAGCATAGTCTTTAAATGGTCGGAGCTCCCATTTCCTCCCCCCCCTCCTGGTCAAACGGAAACATCTACGGCACCTGGACCACACTCATTCTCCTTTCCTTTTCCATCCCCCTTTCTATCGAACTTCAGCTTCCTAATTTTCCCTTCTTCCCCCTCGATTCCAGGTCCTCTTTTGACTTCCTACGGGAAGATGTGCCGTCCCCCCCTGCCCCGTTTTTTTTAAGTGTTATGGACGTGTGGCCCGGCCCTTTCCTGACTTGAACTTTGACTTCTTACTTTCTGACCACCTCGACGCCTTTTTTTCCCCCTGTCCTCTCAGGACTTTCTTTTTTGTCACTTACACCTTCGGCCACTTTTTTTTTGACCCCTGCGAACCTTTGAAACACGACGGTCATGATGGTTTTCCTTTCGTGTACATCCGTTTAAGAACCTTTTTCTCGTCAGCGTCATGAGGGTGAGCGTGAGGCAGGCCGACCTTTCCCCAATCTACCGTGCTTAACCGGGATCCCCCGTTTCAGATCCCTCGTCTTTTTTGTTTAGGCCTAGCGCCGAATATATCATCTCCCCTCCACCTCTTGCCTTTCCGTGTCTCACCAGCGTTTTGGGCTTTCAGAGATCTGTTCTTTTCTGTACCCAATGTGGATGGCCGGCTATCCAGGAAGGCGATCCACCCCCTTCTTCCCCCACCAAGATCAAGCGTCCCGTTTTTTGCGCCGAGACTGGGGGCACCCTTCCCCCCCCCTTTCCCAACCCATGCGGTACCAACACAAGGTTCCTTCCCTGTTCCGTACCAGTGTGGAAAGACTACATTACCACAACACGTTTGTCTCCTCCTTTTTCGACTACTCTCCTTTTGTCAATTTCCTAGGGGTCGACATAGTTCTTTTATCCCTTCCCACTACAATCCAGTGCGCCCTCTGTCACGTCGAATGCGATCGGCTAGTTTTTTCCTGGATGATTCCTTTTTTTCAAATTGAACTCCATTTTTTGGCGCTCTTCTTTCCCCTCTGGCGTAGTAACGCCCCTGTGTGTCCAATAGTCTATAATCCCCGATTACGTGCCTTTCCGAGAAGAATGGGCTGCAACCTCCTCCCGTCTTTTTTTTTACCTTTTGTACCACGCTAGATTGAAACGATCCCTTCCTCCCCCTTCTAAGTTGAGCTCGACAGCCCTTTTTCTACGGTTCGTAGGTCTCTCCCCCCTTTCCTTTTTTCCTTCCTTCCAGCTCAATATTTTGTTGTAGTTCTCTTCCGGATCTCGATCCGTGGAGAACCAAACTGTCTGATGCTGTGAGAAAGTGGACCTTCCTATCTTTTCTAGAATGCGTTGCCCAGGACCAGCTGGCCCCCCCTCCCTTTTGGGTGATATTGCCCTTTTCTTCTTTTTAGTGACCGGCTAGCTCCGTCGCTCTTCTCCCCCCCAACCGCTTTGTGTCTGAAGGGTTATCCTCGGTATCGTCTTAGCGAAACCCCCCCTCTTCTCTCTGGGCCCCAAACGACGCAGATTAATCCGACTTAATGCGTTCCGATCACTGCTCTGACTTGAGGACATCTTTCGGCGTTGTCCCTGTTTCTCCTCCTTCAGATTCCGACACCTACCACTTTGGACCACCCCCTTACCTATGCTTCCCCTCTTTTTATTCTCCCTTTTCCCTTTTAATTGGGTGAGAGGGTTTCTCCCTTGGGCCCAACAGCTTAACTTCTTTGAAGGTCCGATGGGTGGTAGATGATTTTCCCCCCCCTCCCCCCCCTTTCGGTCCTTCAAACGTGTTTCTGGTGTTTCTGTTTTTTGATAGTCGGTGGCCTTTTTTTCCCATCCTCCTCCCCCATGGACCGCCAATCGGCTCTGTATGCTGCTCCCCCCCCCTCCTGTGGTGCTCCCTGGGCTCTCACGAGGTTGTGCGATTTGATATTCGGTCTCCCCTTCCCCCCTCCACGAAAGACTCCCCTGCTCGGCCCTGGTGGTATCCTTTCCTTCTTTCCCCCCGTTTAGGTTGGTTTCTGCATCAGTGCTTAAAAGACCGTCCGCGGCCCCCATGTTGTATTTTAAACGATCCCCTTCCCCCCTTTCACTCACCGGAGATTTTTCCGTTTTTCGCGAGTGACAAGCCCGACCCCCCTCTTTTCCTCCGTTGCTCGTCAGCCGCGTGTCCCAAAATTTTCGCCTCCTGGAATTTTCTTTTGTGTTCCCCCCCTCCCTTTTCCAACTTTCTCCAGCACGGTTTTGAAGTTAGTACTCTGGCAATTTTCCTCTTGCCGCGGGCCTTCTTCCCCTAGTCCTCAGTACCCCTTGGAGTATTTTTCTTTTTTTTAGCTGCTTCATATCTCCCTTTTCTCTTCGGAAACCTCTGTGGAATAGCTTTTATTTCCGATTCTAGAAGATGCCGTTCTTCTCTCTTTCTTGTCAGTAGATCCTGCATGTTTGTCAGGTGATACCTCTTTTCCCTTTTAACCCTTATTGGGTCGTTCTTGAATTTTGTGCTTTTCACTCTCTTCCCCGTGGTATCGACAGGCTCGTAGTTTTCCCGTGTATGTTTTTCCCGCGTACGCACTCGGTACTCCCTGGTACGTTCCCCTGAGGTCTTGGGAAACTTTCACCGAGCGTTCCTGTCACCGCTCCTTCCGCCTTCATCGTCAACCCTTGTTCACTGCTGGTTTTCCCCCTTCCTTTTTCATGGAACCGGTCCTCCTCCCCCTGATCATTCAGTATTCGTTTTCCTCCCCTTTTGGTCTGGTGGCCCCTTGGTTGACGAGTCGGAATGTCGAGTCTTTCCTTTTCATCTTTGTTGCCGCCATGCTTTTCGTCTAAGCATCTGCACTTTAACAGGTTGATTTATTTCCTTTATACTCGTGTTTGGATTGTACTCTTACCTCTTCCCCGGTGCGCTCCTGAACCATATTGGTGTAGTCCACGCCTTCAACGTGACCCGAGCGCCTTTTAAAAGACTTGGTTTTCACAGTACATCCTTTTCTTTTCTATTTCCGCACGACTTGTACAGCAGGGCTTTTCTTTCCTCTAGGCCGCTGCTAGTAGACGGCGACTCGGTTTTGTTTTTGTAATCCTTCTCTTTTAAGTTCCTTTCCTTTTTGTCGCAGTTGTTCATCCGATTTTGTTTTTGAAGAATCGAATACCATGGCTCTTTGGTTTTATCTCTTGGTGGCGGGACATTTCCGAAGACAGCGCCCCCTTTTCCAGAACTGGAGAAGTTACGAGTTGTTGGGATCCCCAGCAAATCCTCCTCTTCCGCAGGGGGAATACTTTTGTTCCGTTTCTACGCTGATCGCTGCCCTCTTTTTTTATCCCCTAAACTCTTCCGTGATGGTCGAACAGAGACGCCGTTGCCTAGATATCTTGGCCCCCCAGCGGAGTCTCTGACAGAAGCCCATCTTCGTTCCTTTAGATTCCTTTGTCATCTCTTTTTACCCTCCCCTTTTGTTTTTTTCTCTATTCTGTGCCATAGCAATAATCTGGAGTTCCTTTTCCCGGGGGGCCTTTCCGTCTGGCCCTCTACCCTCTTCAACCGTCGTCGCGTTTTCCCCTCCGCAAGCTCCCCCTCGCTCTGATGGTTTGATATCGAAGGCCACACTTCTATAGGCGCTCCCCCATTCCCCCGCTATTCCCCAGTCCCTTTTTTCTTCTTGAATTGCTTTCCCCCCCACCTTCCTTTAACGGCGCCGTCGGGCAGCGTCGGCGTTTTCATCGCACAATGTAAACAACCCTCCCTTTCGCTCTTCCTTCCCTCCCCCCTCTGTTTTCACACGCTCGAAGTTCCTTTACCATAACTACTTCCCTGACCGGAAACCTGTTATTCACCCAAAGACACGCATTCTTTTCGCTCGGCGTTTACTTATACCCGAACGTAATGCATTACTTCGGCACTTTAGAGCGTAGCGAGCCATTCTTTAAGGTCCCCCCCCCTTTGATCCAAGGTGATCTTACCAGGCCGCCCTTATTTGCACGTTTGAGTTCGGGTTACACCAAAATCGGAGTTCATCCCCTCTTCTTCTTTTTGTAATCTCTCCGCCCCTTCCAAACTTCTACGCTCGTCAATCCTCCCCCCCTGTTCGATTGCCTCTGGATTTTCCCTGCAACAGCATGGCTTCCCCCTATCCCCCAACGTGTCCCCCTTCTTCTTTTGCGCGACACTGTTCACGCCACTTTCCCCCAAGTGGAACCCTTCTGTTTTGCCTCCGTTAGAATGAATTTTTTTGGCTGCGTTTTTTAGTCATCCCCTTTCTCTCCTGCCCCCCTCCCAAGTCGATCATTCATTTTGTGGACCCTGCTTCAGGGCGGCGGGAATTTCCGTCGCGGCTCGTTTTTTAACAGGTTCTTTTTTTGCCTCACGTGAGTCCCCCGTGCTTTCCCTAAGGGCGTACCGAAACTTGGCACCCTTCCTGGGAGTCCTGGCACTCGATTTATCGCTCCACCCCGGTCACTAATAGATGAAATTTGGCCCTTTTCAGCATCCAATCACCGAATTTTTCCCTTACACACCTTCGGACCCTGGACTTCAGTCTTGATAGTGAAATAATTAGATCCGCCTCAGCTTTCTTAGCGAAATTCAGACCCACGCGCCTTCCCCCGGTCGGTTTCTATCCGACGTGAGATTGAGGATTTCCCTCTCCGCCCGTTTACTGAGGACGATTGGAAGCCGGTAAGTCCCCCCGTTCCTCTGACCCCTTGGCCTGCTTCTACGACTGCCCCCCCCCCTTCTTTTGGACCCACGAATTTGTTTTCAAGCCCCTGTCTGACCCGGTTTTTTGAATTATTTCATTTGCGGTCACGCGGAGACAAGAACACCTCGGGCCGAATGGTTGTCTGGCGTGGTTTCCCCTCGAGCACCCCCAGCCCCCCCTAGACGTTTTCCTTTGCTTGGTATACATAAAGCCGTCCAAATTGTTTCGCCGTTTATGATTGACTCCAATTCGCATCTACTCTCCCAACTTCACGGGCACTTTCCCCTTAAAAGGATCTTCCACTACCAGGGTGATGCATCCGGCGGTTTCTTTCGTTTCGGAACTCTTGCGACCCTCGAATAATTCCTCTCATATTCCAAGGAACCTCGTGATTATCACTGCGCCCTTTCTTGGATTACGCAGCAGCCCATGCTCCTTTTTTAGTCCCGTTTTTCTCTCCTCATCACCGAATATCCAACCCCAGGTCATGTCACACCAGCCCCTTGGGCACCGGTCTCGCCCCCCTTAATCTGGGGGTCCACCCACTCCAACCAATCGGCCTTGACACTAACACGTTGATCTTTTGTCTCCCTGATTTGAAAACGCCATCTAACACTTACCAGTACAGGTTCTACGCTGTCCTAGTGATCTATTCCCTTTTTGCATCCGACCTGGTAGGGGTCCGTCCATATGGTCGTGATCATGAAAACTCCAATCCGCCATTGTTAAAGAATGTTCCCCCTCCCTCCTTGCATCTGTTAGGATTCTGCGAGGGCATTAAACTCTCCTCTTCTGTTGGTGCCGCCTGATTCTTGGACGTTCGTACCTCAGCGCAAGCTGTGTGTCCCCCCCCTTTTCAACTCTGAGACTGACCACCTTACCTTTGGGCACGACCTTTTTTGCACGAACAGTTCCAATCGACAACGGCCAGTGGTCTCGTCAACTCTTCTTTCTCCCTACCGATTTGATGTTTTTCTCTTTATGCCAGTTCCATCAGTTTTTCATAACTTGCTCGATCCGGTCTCCTAATCCCTCTATTTATCTCCTCGTTTGTGGAAGAGCTATTTTTTTATGATCGGAGATCTCCCTTAGACCAACCTGCTGTAGATCTTGCTTGCGGGGAAAGGACCTTTGCCTTCCCCTTTTTAGAGACCATGCGTTCCACACCAGAATGGCGGCGGTGTGCTATGAAATTTTTCTTAGTAGCCGGCACGTTTTGTGGGATGGCGTTTCCGTCGCTATCGCTTCCCCCCCTCCACCTTTCAGCTCCGGGTCGAGTCCTTGAGATTCAGATCGCTTCAACAACGTCTAGAGTTCCCCTTTTAAGCGCCGCTTGAATCGAAATCATGCCGGCTCTGATCTCCTTCCAGAATCGCTTTTTTTTCGTCTGTCTCTTTTCTCACCCGCCTTCGATGCCGACCCCTTAAGGTTAGGGACTTCCCCAAAGGGACCTCCCTTTCGCCCCCCATTTTTATTATCCTTCGGTAATGTTTTCTATTTTTCTCGAGAAGGAAATTTTTTCCCTTGTAGTCCCCGGCTTCTTGTTTTTATTGGATGATTTTCCCCGTCGAGTCAGCGGGCGTCCCCCAAACGTGTCCGGTCCTGGTGTTTGACCTGAACCTTGATCTTCGTGTGGGCATTATGATAGACGCCTACCGGCCATCCCATGCTCAGTGATGCGAGCCTCCCACGCTCTTGGGTTTCTCCCCCAGGGCTTTCTCACTTGGTTGTCGGCCGATGATATTATTCTTCCTGAAGCGGCCTTTTTTTCAAGTCCGCCTTTCAGCTTCCCCCTTGGTAGTTGCTCCGGGGTACGGCTTTGCCCGTGATGTTGATGTCTTCTTCTTTCCTTCCTCACATCGTACGCTTCCATGTTCGTCAACGTTTATTTAAATTTTAGACCGTCCCATCCGAACCGCGCATTTCCGTTTGTTCGCTTGTCCACGCCGACCCAGGAGTTTTCCACTCCTTTTTTATTGTAGCGCCCCAAATTCGCACCGTTCTTTTGGTCGCCGTACTGCTTGACCCAATCTTCCCAAATGCCGGTTTGTTTTTGCCGTGTCTTCTTCCTGCCCAAGGCGCAGGCGCGGGCCTGCTTCACTCGTATCCCTAACGGCTGATTCCGTCTTTCCTTCCTTCTGGCGATTCGGAAACACTTTATGACCTTCCTCGTTTGGCTCCTTTCACTTCGCGACCTGGACCCTTTCGGACTCCGGATGGAATTCCTCTCCTGTCCAGGTTCTGACCAGCTTTTTCCTGGGGCCCATCGTTTGGGTCGGTTTTTTTGAAAGTCCTTTATGGGTTCTTCAAAAAAGCTAGCGGCCGGTTAATCCCTCCCCCGGTCCTCTTTCGCTTCAGTAAACGTTCTGTGCCCTCCTTTTTAATCCCTGCGGTGTAAGCATGGTACTACCAAGTCTTCTGGAAACTGGTACAGAAGCCGCCGGACGTACTTTCCTCCCTTGAAGCGTCCTCCCCCCATGCTGAAATGCTTCTTGTCCTTGTTCTTACTCCCTTCCCGCCCAGTCAAGCCCCGATTTAATTGCCTTAGTCCAATATTTAATTACCGGTTTTTCGCGGTCACTGGTTCCCCGGATTTCGGTCATGTCGCTGTCCTAGTGTTGTGCCCTGTCTCCCCCCAACTTCATTTTTTTTTGCTTTCTTCCGCTGCAACAGACCCTTTGTTTGCTGATTGCATGTAGATTTGTAAGGTTTTTGCTGGTATCTCTTCCCATCGGCGTCGAAAACCCGATATTTGTGTTTCTTGAAACGCCAACTTCCACGCCCCTCGAAGCGCCTTGTAAAGATCCTTTCACATTTCTTCCCGTCAAGAAGGCTGTGCTAGCGGTACGCTCGACTAGTTTCAGAAGTCCTTATTCTTTAAGCTCTTCCCCCCTCCCCCGAGAGCATCTGACCCGAATCTTTCTTCTCCGTTTTTGTGCGTGCTTTTTTCCGTTCCTTTTCACTTTCTATCGTGTCGCGATTTGTTGCGGAGGACCCCTTAAGACTAAAATGAGCTCTGTGGTTTCTCTGTTTCTCTGGGTACCCCATGCCTCCGCCCTAGAGACGCCCGATGATTAATTACTGATTTTTGTTTTTCTGATAACGTCACCAATTTACCGACAATAGCCCGAATTTTTTTCTATAGTGGCGTGATTCTCCGT